>OKSD01000181.1_pt1 | contig 69964 bp, 66 predicted proteins | sample 1601221 | NCBI WGS metagenome assembly OKSD01 (sample SAMEA3541550, study PRJEB24748) | human gut metagenome | biome: human gut; feature: human-associated habitat; material: faeces | place: China | collected 2012
CCAAGACGCTGCTGGAGATGAGCAATTTGCAGCAGGTGGCGCGGAACGAGCAGATTCAGCTTATCCCAATGATTGAGGAAATCTTCACAGACCTTGCGCCGCTGGCGGAGAAGCGAAGCATCACGCTGGAAGCGGAGGGCGACGGCTCCCTGACTGGCAGCGACACGCTGATCTACCGTCTGCTCTTTAACCTGACGGAGAACGCCGTCAAATACAACCGTCCCGGCGGCTCGGTGCGGGTCGAGCTTACACAGGGGCAGGAAAAGTGCATCATTCGCGTTTCCGACACCGGCTGCGGCATTCCGGAGGAGTATCAGCAGAGCATTTTTCATCCCTTCTTCCGTGTAGACAAATCCCGCAGCCGCGAGTACGGCGGCGCGGGACTGGGACTTTCTCTGGTGTGGGAGATCGCCGATCTCCACGGCGGCTCCGTTTGGGTGGAAAAAAGCTCGGACAAGGGCACTACCATCGCTGTGGAGCTGCCAACGCAACAATCAACGAAGCCCTAAAACCCTTTTATTCGTTTTTCGCCGCTTCGCTTGCCGCCCTGCGGCGTTACTCTCTGTATGGGGCGGTCAGCCTGTTTTTGAGGTCGGTGTTGTGGGTGCGGATGAAGATGGTGGGGTCTTTCTCGTCAAAAAAGAAAAATCCTGAAAAACGCTGTATTACCAACGCTTTTCAGGATTCAGAAAACACTAAATATTTATTCCCACTCTATCGCATCCACGCTGACGAGGTACTCCTCGGAAAAGTCCAGATAGTCCTCGGCAAGGCGCATGGCATACATCTTGTAGTTTGGGTATTTATTTTGAAGGGCGGCGATGAGCATCTCGTATACGTCGTCGTCCTCGTAATCGTCGTCCTCCGAAAGCTTGGCCAGATAGGCCTGATCCACGGACATCATCTCGTCCACCAGTTCCTCCATAAGGCCTTCCTTGAGAAAATCGAAATCGCCCTCGTTCTTGAACTTATTGAGTATGTACGCTTTCATTTCATTAAGATCAACATCGTATGTCATGTATATATCTCCTTTATAATTATACGTTGGTTTGTATTATTTGAGCTGGCTCAGCAGCTTTTCCAGCTCGTCCACGCTGTTGCCGAACTCCTTCAGCGCATTGCTTACTACCTCGGGCTTCTCCAGATCGACGCCTGCTATGCGCAGCTCCTTTATGGGGTAGTCGCTGCCGCCCGTGGTCAGGAAGCGGAGGTAATCCGAGGCGTCGCCGGTGGCGAGTATCCTGTCGGCGATGGCCACCGCGGCAGAATAACCCGTGGCGTACTGGTATACGTAGAAGGCGTTGTAAAAATGGGGTATGCGGGCCCACTCGATATCCTGAAGATCATCAACCACCGCGCCGGCATAGTACAGCTCGTTGAGCCGCCTGTAAAGTGCGTTCATGCTGTCGGCAGTCAGGGGCTGGCCGGACTGGGCCATGGCATGAGTCTCCTTCTCGAATTCCGCGAACAGGGTCTGGCGGAAAAGGGTGGTGCGGAAGCCCTCAATAAAGTGGTTCAGCAGGTACGCCCTGCGCTTCTTGTCGGTCTCGTTGGATATGAGGTACTTCAGCAGCAGCACTTCGTTTACGGTGGAGGCCACCTCCGCCGCCATTATGGAATAATCGTGGTTGGCGAAAGCCTGGGCATGGTCGGACTTATATGAGTGCATGGCATGGCCCAGCTCATGGGCAAGGGTGAACACGTCGTCCAGCTCGTTGGTGAAGTTGAGCAGCACATAGGGGTGTACGCCGTAAACGCCGCAGGAGAATGCGCCGGTGGTCTTTCCCTTGTTCTCGTATACGTCTATCCAGCCCTCGCTGAAGGCCCTGTCAAGAAGCCCGCCGTATTCCTCGCCCAGAGGGGCAAGGGCCTTCTTTACTATGTCCTTTGCTTCCTCGAAGGTGAACTTCATGCCCGCGTCCTCTACCATAGGATTGTAGAGGTCGTACATATGCAGCTCCTCAAGGCCCAGCGCCTTCTTGCGGAGGGCGATATACCTGCCCATGGCGGGCAGCGCCTCATGCACCGCCTCAATAAGGCTGTCATACACCGCCACCGGCACGTCGTTGCCGTAAAGCTCGGCGGAAAGGGCGCTCTCGTGGCCCCTTACGTCAGCGAAGTAATTGTCGAACTTCACGCTGCCGCCGTACATGGCCGCAAAGGTGTTTATGTACTTCTTGAATTCGCCGAAATACTGTTCGAATGCGGCTTGGCGCACCCGGCGGTCGGCGCTCTCGCGGTAGACGCCGAAGCTGCCGTGGGTGAGCTGCACTTCCTCGCCATTTTCGTCCCTTATGGTGGGAAAGGTCATATCCACGCTCTCCAGCATGGTAAAGCTGTTGTCCGGGGTCTGAGCCGCATCCGCCAGCATGGAGAGCATCTTTTCCTGTTCAGGGGAGAGCACATGCTTGCGCACGCGGATTATATCCGCTATTTGGTGGCGGTACAGCTCCAGCTCCGGGGCATGAAGGTAGGCTTGCAGGGTCTCTGTGGGGAGCGTAGCAAGCTCGGGGGTTATGTAGCTTGCGGCCGTGTTCAGCTGCACCAGCAGCATCATGGCCCGCTCGTTCATGGCCTGATATTCCGGGTCGCCGTTGTCACCCGACTTGTTGAGTTCCGCATAAAGATACATGAGCATGGACTTGTAAACCAGGTCGTAAAAGCCGTCCAGCGCCGCCTTTGCCCCAGCCGGGGTACCCATGGTGCCGGAGTACCTGCCCACCTCAGGAATCCTGGCCTGCAGCTCCACAAATGCCTTCTCCCAGTCCTCGTTGGTCTTGTATATCTGTGTAAGATCCCACATATACCTTTTGTCCATATCCTTACGTGCCTTGAGCTCAGCCGCCATATATTTGTCTCCTTTGCGCTTTAAATCTATTTTGCCATATTGCTTTAATTTTATTATATCATAAAAAATGACCGGCGCTCCGGTCATTTCAGTCTGTCGAAAAATCCCGGGGTTGATAAGGGGCCGCAGCCCCTTATATTCAATCCGGCTCTGGCGACATGTGCGTCAGAACGGATGAAAACCCAAGGGTTTTCGTACTTTGCGGGTTTCGCCGCCCGGGAGCGAATGCGAGAGGCGAAACCTGTAAAAGCTCGAAAAAGTGGCGTTCAGCCACTTTTTCGACAATCACAAATGACCGGCGCTCCGGTCATTTGTGAACTATTACTGCCCTATTATATCAAATTCCACATTGGGGAGCCGCCTTTGCAGCCGGGTCACTATTGTTTCGTGATCCAATTTTATGGGGCTTGATCCCATGATTATCATGTCTATTCCGTTCTTTTCGGCGTATTCCACCAGCGCATCGTCCACGTTGTCCGCCCGTAGGAGTATAAGCTCCGCCCCTGCCAGCTGCGCCGCAGTAAAGAGATACTCCACCGCATCCCCTTCGAAGGGGGTACCCATAAAATTACGACCGGTTTCCACGCAGTGTACCACGTGTATCTCGGCATCGGCGCTTCTTTCCATGCCCCGGGCGATAAGCTTATCGCAGGTCCTGGGCCCTGTGACGCATACCATTATGTTGTGTTTCATCTATTGTCCCGTTTCTCCAGCCGCAAAGCGAATGGCGTCAGCAAGCTTATCCGGTATATCCGGCCGCTCTTTGTTAAGTGCAAGCTGGACCGCTTCTTCAGGCGTTCCCGCTACGGAGAAAATATCCAGACAGGGAGCCGCCGTAAAGCCCTCATTCACGCATTCCCTCAGCTGCGCAATGAGGTCCGAATAGTATCCCTTTGTATTCAATATTACCACAGGCGCGGTTATATAGCCAAGCTGGTTCAGCGTCAGCACCTCCATGAGCTCCTCCAGCGTGCCGTATCCGCCCGGGAGGGCTATAAAACCGTCGCTCAGTTCCTCCATCCTGGCCTTTCGTGTATGCATATCCGGCGTTACTATCAGCTGGCCGCAGAATGGGTACGCAACTCCGGGCCTGTTCAGCTTTTCCGGTATTACGCCGATTATCCTGCCGCCGCCGTCATGTACGCCGCGGGCGGCCGCCCCCATAAGGCCGGTGTTGCCGCCGCCAAAAACAAGGCCCATGCCCCGCTGTGCCATCACCTGACCCAGCGCATAGGCCGCGTTAAGAAACTCACTGTCTATATTTGAGCAGGAAGCACCGAAAACGCAAAGATTCTTCACGAAAATCACCCGCCCTTTCTCACATGCTGGCGGCTAATTATACCATTTGATTTTTGATAAATAAATAGCTTTCCATGAAAATTCACTTTTAATACACTTATTGCAGCAAAACAAATCAGTTTTGCCCTACACGTCTGTTTTCCTGTCCTTTTTCTCCTTTTGTACCAGCGCTACGGCCACGCTCATATCGTCATTTATTTTTCCTTCTCCTGACGAAAGCGCTATGAGCTCCTCCGCCATCTTTTCGGGATCTTTACATTCGTACAGCGCCGCGATACGCTCCGCCATGGATTCCCCAAGGGCGTCCGTCACGCCGTCGGTAGCCATTATTATCCTGTCCCCTTCAGACAGTTCCAGCTCCTGCCTGGCGGGCGCAGCCCCCTTTATTATGCCTATGGGCAGCGTCTCCGCCCTTAGCTCTATCACCTCGCCCCGGCGAAGTATATAGCTGGGCGGCGCGCCCAGCTTCAAAAACCGCCCCATGCCGCTCTCGCAGTCAAAGGTGAAGGCATCTATGGTTGCGTACATGTCGTATTCGCTCTTGTACATAAGCAGCCTGTTCACGCAGTCCAGCGCGTCCAGCTCATTCACCCCTATGCTCATCAGGTCCCCCGCAAGCCCGGCAGCCGTCTGGCTTTCACGGCGGGCTACCGGGCCGCTGCCCATGCCGTCCGATAGTATTACCAGCTTCCCCTTGCCGGTATCGCGGATGGCTATGCTGTCCCCCGCCTCCCGTACACCCTGCTTGGGCCTTACGGCAGTTCCGCAGAACAGCGTATACCGCCGCTCCCCCTCATCCGGTATGTTGACCATTGCCTCGCTCATGCAGCGGAGCTGCCTTCCCGCAAACAGCTCCAGCTCGCTTTCCGGGCTGGCCTCAAACAGACTGGACACCCTGTCCAATACCTCCGCCGTCTCCTTCACCCGGCTTTTAAGGCTGTCCAGCCGCCTTTCCGCCTCCTGCTCCTGCATTTCGAATAAATCGGCTAACTGCTTGAGCTTTTTATTTGGTATCATAACATACAGTATGGCGGCTATTGTCGCTTCGACGCCATGGGTCAGCTCGCAGTCGCCAAAATATGCGCACACCAGGCACACGCCTAAGAAGCCGCAGCACACGCCCATCTTTTTGCCCTTGCGCAATGCCGAGGCGCTGAGCGCCCCTATGACCACCGCCCCCGCGAAGGCCACGCTTCCCCCGCCTATTGCAGCTCCGGCTCCCGCTACCGCAGCGCACGCTACGGCGTATATGCCAACGCTGCCGCTCAGTATGAGGGCAGTAAACGCCGCGAATATGCCGCCCAAGCTGACGCCCCGCATACAGTATGGCGCCGCCGCGGCACAGCAGGCCCCCGCCGTAAGGAACAGCGCAGTCATGTCCCGCTCGCCTATGCCCCTTCCCAAGTGGGCCCGGTTCAAGGCCACCGCCGCCCTGTAAAACACCGCGGAAAAGAAAAGGCTTGCGGAAAGCTGTCCCAGGCCCGTCATGGCGGCGTCAAGTGAATCTATATAAAATATGGGCGCTATAAGCACGCCTGCGGATATGAGCAGCACCGGCTTGTCCCTGCGCCTTTTTTTCATGGGCCCGCCCCATATGAGGCAAAGTGCGGCAAACACCAGACTGTGGGCAAGTCCCGCCCAGCGGTATGCGGCAGCACTGCCTATCACCGCCCCCAGGAATGCCCGACTTCCCATACCGGTGAGCATTCCCGCGCATATGGCCGCAGGGCCAAATGGCGCGAAGCTTCCGGTGCCGCAGGAGGAGAGCAGGGCGCACAGCAGGGCCCATAGGATATCCGCGGCATTTATATCCACCCCCGCCGCGTATTTTTTTATCATCTGTGCAGGCCGCGCCATGCCCCCTTCACCTCCCTGCATGGATGGGTTATTTCACGCATATAATAACCGTTGGGCGTTGTACTATGCTGTCGGTTTTGGGGCGCGTAAAGTGTCGTAACAAAACAAGTTATGTTTTGCCCCGCCTTCCCTTGAATAAAGGGGGGTTGTATGGTAGAATTTCGGTATCTACAATAATATATACTGAAAAGGAGTATGTCCCGATGACAAACGTATACGATATACTGGCTGAACGTGGCTTTCTCAAGCAGTGCTCCCACCCCGAAGAGCTCCGCGAGCTCCTGGGAAAGGAAAAGGTAGCCTTTTATATCGGCTATGACCCTACTGCCGACAGCCTGCATATCGGTCACTATGTAGCACTGATGACAATGGCCCACATGCAGCGTGCAGGCCATCTCCCCATAGTCCTCCTGGGCGGCGGCACCGCCTGCATCGGCGACCCCTCCGGCAAGAGCGATATGCGCCGGATGATGACCACCGAGGAGATAGACCACAACGCCGCCTGCTTTCAGAGGCAGATGGCCCGCCTTATAGACTTCTCCGAGGGCAAGGCCATAATCGCCAACAACGCCGACTGGCTCCGCAGCCTCAACTTCCTCGATTTCATGCGGGATATAGGCACCCAATATTCCGTAAACCGCATGCTCACCTTCGAGTGCTACAAGCAGCGCATGGAAAAAGGCCTCACCTTCTTCGAGATGGGCTATATGCTGCTTCAGGGCTACGACTTTCTTGAGCTCAACCGCAAGTATGGCTGCGTGCTGCAGATGGGCGGCGACGACCAGTGGAGCAACATGCTGGGCGGCGTAGAGCTTATCCGCAAGAAGGAGCAGAAGCCCGCATACTGCCTCACCACCTCCCTCCTCACCACCAGCGAGGGAAAGAAGATGGGTAAGACCGAGAAGGGCGCCCTGTGGCTCGACCCCAACAAGACCAGCGTATACGATTTCTATCAGTACTGGCGCAATATAGACGACGCGGACGTGGAAAAGTGCCTGCGCCTGCTCACCTTCATACCCATGGACGAGATACGCTCTCTTTGCGCCGAGGGCGGCGCCGCGCTGAACAACGCCAAGAAGGTATTGGCATATACCCTTACCGCTCAGGTACACGGCGAGGAGGAGGCCGGCAAGGCCAGTCAGGCTGCGGAAGCGCTCTTCGGCGGCGGCGGCGACCTTTCCAATATTCCCACCATTGCGCTTACCCCCGCGGACATAGAAGCTACCGGCCTCCGCGTCACAGACCTTCTGGTGATGGGCAAGCTTTCCAAGAGCAAGTCCGACGCCCGCCGCCTGATAGAAGCAGGCTCAGTGCTGGTAGGCGACAAAAAAGTCACCGACGTTTACGCCACCGTAAACGAGGGGGACCTCTCCGAGGGCGTAGTAATAAAGAAGGGCAAGAAGGGCTTTGTCCGGGTAGTCAAGGCGTAATTTTAATTAATGAAGCCCTACAAAAGCGTAAAACAATGCTCAGAAGCTGAGTACACAGTAAACCGTTCAAGGTTCATAGGCCGCTGCTTCCCCGTGGATAGCGAGGAGGCAGCGCTTTGTCTGCTGGGCGATATAAGAAAAAAGCACTGGGACGCCACCCACAACTGCTTTGCCTACCGCATAGGCGAGAACGCCGCCGCAAGGTTCTCGGACGATGGCGAGCCGGGCGGTACCGCGGGCAAGCCCATAATGGACGTGCTGACCGGCAGGGGGCTCACCAACGTGCTATGCGTAGTCACCCGCTATTTCGGCGGCATACTGTTGGGCGCGGGGGGCCTCGTCAGGGCGTATTCCAAGTCCGCCGCGGACGCCGTGACCAAGGCCGGCGTAGTAAGCTACCTGCCCGGCACCATACTGGATATACCTATGGACTATTCCCGCTACGGCACGCTGGAGGGCTTTATACGCTCCAACGCGGAGGTACGGAACGTTGCCTTCGCTCAAAACGTGGTCGTCACCGCCGCGGTGGAGGACGCGGAGCTGGACAGGTTTATGAAGGAGCTTACCGAAAGGTCGGATGGGCGCTGTACGCCTGTCATAACCGGCACAGGCTATATGAAGAAAGAAGAAATATGAATTTTCGTCGGTAATACTGGCATATAAAAGGATTGTATTATATAATTAGGGTGAGTGTGTATACTCACTCTTTTGTTATGAATTTTTACACGGGAGTTATTTACGGAATATGAAGCTTGAAATGCGCTGTCTGAAATTTCAAAAGCTGCTTACGGCGGTGTTATGCCTTATGCTGCTTACCATATTCAGCCCGGCCTACGCGGCGGAGGTCTCCGCCTCCGTGCTGCCCGTCTCCATGATATCCGCGGGCGACGGCACCATAACCATTACCCTGAAAAACACAAACGAGCCGGCGGAGGACGGCTCCGGCACGGCCATAACGGATATATCCATAACCCCCTCCATACCCGACGTATACTTTGACACGGCGGGCGCGTCCATAGCCCCCGGCGAAAGCAAGTCCTTCTCCGCCGCCTGCTATTTTTCCGAGGAGATGCTAAACACCTCCCTCCCCTTCACCGTAAGCTACACCGAGGGGACGAGAGCCCGCAGCAAGGACGTATCCGTAAAGGTACAGACCGCGAAGGCCTCCTCCGTCACCCTTACCCGTTCCGCCAGCACAAAGCAGGCGTCGCCGGGGGAGGAGATAACCCTTACCTACAGGATATCCAATACCGGCGATGCACCCATCACCGTCACCTCCCTGGTGGATAGGGAGATAGGCGGCAAGGACTCCATGCTGAAGGAAAAGCAGACCATAGAGGCCGGCGCCTCCGCCGAGGTGCAGTATGTATACAAGATGGGCAAAAGCACCGTGACCTCCGAGCCGAAGGTCACCTACAAGGATACCGTCACCAAGGAAGAGGGAACCGCCTCAGCCGCAGCCATAACCCTTGGCATGGTTAATTCCAGAATATCCGTCGAGGTGATACAGAGTGAGGCTACCGCCGCAGGCGTCACCTTCACCCTCAACCTTACCAACAACGGCAACCAGAAGATAAGCGACATAAAGATAACCGACGATCAGGGCAACCGCGTCAATGGGGATTCCTTCGCCCTCGCCATAGGAGAGAACCGCCAGCTCACCTATAACGTGGTCACCGAGGAGGAGCGGTACGTCACCTTCAGCATAACCGGCGTTACCACCTCCGGCGACAAGTACGAGGACAAGACCAAGAGCTACGTGGTGCGAAAGTACATTGACCCCGACCTTCTGGGCATACAGTTCACCGCCGCCGTGACGGAGACGCTGAACTCCGCCGGCTCCATAGGCGTGCGTTTCGATATAAACAATACCGGCACCATGACCATGACAAACCTCGTGATATCCATGGAGGAAGCCTATACCGACGAGAACGGCGCGGAACAGACCAAGCTCAACGAAATATACCGTACCGACACGGTGCCTGCCGGAAACTTCGAAACTACCCAGACCGTATACGTGGGCGAACCCCGTGACCTTACCTTTGCAGTACAGATGAACGACCCTGCGGGCAACCCATACACCTATACCGCCCATATCAAGGCGGAGGTGCTGGGCGTGCGCAACGTGCAGGAGACCGACGATGCTCAGCAGTCCGCCATAAGCACCCTTGGGGCAACGGTAGGGGACTCCATAAGCAAGGCCCTCACCATAGCGCTTATCGTGCTGGCGGTACTGACTGTCATATCCGTGATCGCCATGGCGGTGCTCACTGCCCTTGAAAAGAAGCAGCGCCGCGAGGCCGCCCGCCGCCGCGCCGCCCGTGAGCGGCAGATGCGCCGGGAGCAGAGGAACCGCGACAGCCTGAGCTGAAACCCAAAAATGCAAAAAAGAGCTTCTCTTGAAGCTCTTTTTTATTTATCAGCTATCAATGGCATCGTATATCAAAACGCCGTTCATATACATAATCAGTGAGTTTTCCTTGTTCTGGTCGTTTAGCAGGTTGACAAAAACAATAGTATCCTCAAAGCCGCTGTCTTTTACCAATTTATATACAGCTTCAGAAAAACTTTGCATTCCCTTTTTCATCTCTCGCCATTCCGTGAACTTATCTTGGCTATTTGCCAGAATAGCCTCCAGCGCTATTCCGCTCTCCGCAACATTGACGCTTATGCTTGTTTCGTCTCCTTTGACATCCACATATTCAAAATTCTCTGCGACCTTGTCATATAAAATCTGTTTAACATCCTCTATGCTTACCTTGGCTACCTCCACTGGAGCAAGGCTGACGTCGGGTATATTATTTGGCGTTGCTGTCGGCTCCGGCGTTTGCGTTTCCTCCGGCATTGCGGTCTTTTCGGCGGAGCTTATGGCTTTGTAAACTGCCGCCGCATGTTTTTCTCTTGTCTTATCGTTTTCTGTTTCGATGGACGCGCATAGCACCATCAGCACAAGTGACGCGGCAAGGCATATCAGGGGCAGTTTTTTAGGCTGCTTTCGTATCCATTGAATTATTAGCCAAGCAGCACATGCAGCCGACCCCAGCATTCCTATAATTCCAAAAAAAGTAGTCATTTTTTTCTTCTCCTTGCAGATATGCTACTTGAACTATATCTCATTTGTAATGTCGTGTCAATACTCATGTATGCTATATAGTTTTCAGCTGAGTCATATAATATAATCAAGAGGTGTAGTATTTTGGACACAAAAGCACGCATAACCGAGCTTATGATACGTCATGGATGGAGTGAATACCGGCTTGCAAAGGAATCCGGCCTTTCTCAATCCACCATTTCCAATATGTTCAGCCGAAATACCATGCCCAGCATATCTACCCTGGAGGTGATATGCGACGCCTTCGGCCTCACCCTCGCCCAGTTCTTTTCGGAGGGCGAGCAGGCGGAGCTCACCGATGAACAGCGGCTTCTCTTTTCCAAGTGGCGCACGCTCACGGCGGAGCAAAAGGAGCTGCTGCTGAAGCTCATGGATAATTTAAAATAAAAAAAGGGGGCCATACCCCCTTTTTTATTTTCCGTACTCCCCCGCCGCGCCCTCCATTATGACGGTGAGGGTGTCGTCGCTTTCGCCCTCGCCGTATTCCAGCAGCAGCTTGGCGGCGGATATTCTGTCCGAGTCCTTGCCCCCGTTGGCGCATATGTCCCGGAGACAATTCAGTGCTTCGCTCCTGTCCTTCTGTGAAGTATCCTGCTTTTTATCTTCTCCCATATTGGCTCCTTTCCGTGATATTTGTTAATTTTTCTGGTATGCGTTGAAGCGCGCTCCGTTTTTGTGTTATCCTGAATTGTAAATCAGTATCATCGAGGAGACGTACACATGCGTAAAGCCCTTTTCGCAATAATATCCCCCGTCCTGGCAGCGGCCCTGCTTTTTTCCGCCTGCGCAAAGCCGGCGGAACAGCCTGTAACAGACGTTACCGCCACGGAAGCCCCCGCACCGGAGGAAACCGCCGCCATTTGCGGCGACGGCTATACCGTGGAAGTAAAGACCGTATACTACCCCGAGGGTTCGGATAAGGATACGGCAAAGTTTATGCTGGCATTACAGCTCCCGGTGTTCGAAAACACCGCCATGAATGAGGCCATAACCGAATACGAGGACGAGCTGAACACCAGGATAACCTCCGAACAGCTGCCGCTATCTGAGCGGACGGACAGCTTTATACCCAATACGAAAGTCGAGCTTTCGGTATTCCGGGCGGAGCTTCCTCAAGGAGAATATACAAACATTATGTTTACCGAGACCGTGTCCTTCCTTGAGGACGGCGAATCCGAGCACGCCCGCCATCTTATCGTCATGGACTCCGACGGCAATGAGCAGAGCCTTGCCTCCGTATCCGGCCTTTACTCCCCGGAGGATACCGTAGCCCAGCAGATATGGAACATAATCGCCGACGACGGAAGCTATTACAGCGACCTTACCCAGGAGGACATAGAGGAGCACCTGGACCTGTACAACGGCTTTTCCGTGGGGGACGAGGGCTATACCGTATACCTTCCTGCCGGCGCTGTAGCCGACGAATCCATGGGGGAGCAGGAATTCAGCTTTGGCAAGAGCGCCCTTTACCCGGGTTTTGTAGGCGACGTCATAACCGCCGATGAGTATACCCAGATACTGCCCATGCTCAACGCCGCAGCCGCCGCCTGCGGCCCCGACTTCACCAGCCTCAGCCCCGTACCGATAGGAGATCAGAGTGTGGCTTATTGCAGGGAATACTGGCTTCAGGGCCGGGATTCCCGCACCGTCACCCAGGAGGAATTCCGCTCCGCATATAAGTTCCCCCTCTCATCATCTCTGCCGCCAGAGGAAGGCCCCGGTGTGGAGCTTAAGGATGACGGCACCGTGGAGCTCTCCCGCGTCACCCCCTTCTATGGCTTCCAGCCTGAGGACGCCATGCTCAAGGAGGACGGCACGCTCACCGTAACCGGCGTGCTTATGAGCGGCGCTCCCGGCACAGCCGACGCCGCGGCCGCCGCCTCTGCCGCCGCAAGCTTTATGAAGGTAGGCGATGAATACTATCTGAAATCCTTTGAAATCATGTAGCCTTACGGCCAAAAAGAAGCGCCGGCATTTTTGCCGGCGCTTCTTTACAGGTCGTCCGCGTCCTGCACCGGCTGCATATCCTCCTCGTCATCGTAGGTGCCGGTGTAGCTGCCCATCACGTCGGAGGGTATCCTGCGCTTGCCCTGGCTCCTCAGGGTATGGGTGAGGTTCTCCATGTCCTTTTTCTTCTTCAATTCCTGCGCCTCCTTTTATGCTTTTTGCCTATTATGCCGCGCCCCGCCCCTTCTTAGCCGCAAGCTCCTGCTCTATGGGGCCGGTGCCTTCTTCCTCGCCATAAGCCTGCTCCCGCTCCTTTTCCTTCTCCCCGGCGGCCTTCTTTTCCGCCTCCTCCAGCTTTTTCGTCATAAGCTCCTGAACCTGCTCCTTTCCGTCGAATACCATCATCTCGAGGGCCACGTCGGCGGTTATCATGCCGCACTTGAGCATGCTGAGCATGAGCTCGTTGTGGGCGGTAACTGAGAAGCGGTTCTCCCGCTGTACCTTTACGGATACGGTAAATTCGAGGGGTATATCGTTGCCGAGGGCGGTCTTTTTCATGAGCTTATTGGAAAGCAATGTATCTGTGCGGTTCTTCAGGTGTACCTTTCTCGGGAATATGCAGTACTCCCTCTCCACCTCTATCTCCAGGCGCACCGCCTGCTCGAATGCGTCGTGTATGGCCTTGGCCGCCATGCGGCTCCGCTTGCTGCTCATCTCCTGCAGCGCGGCTATGGCGGAGGCCGCAGTTACGCCCCCGGTTGCCATGCCCCGGGAGAAGTCGTTTGCGCCGGACTCCTCCTTTATGCCGTTTCGCATGGAGCGGATATAATCCAGTATGTAGCCGGGCAGGGGGGCGGTGGAGAACCATGTGACGCCGTTGAGGTTTTCGCCCCGGTGTACCTCCTTTGACCAATCCCTGAGGTCGTCTATGTCGAAGCCGGAGGCGCCGGTGACCAGCAGCTTGTTATGGCTGGCCATGAGGGCGTTTTTCAGCACTATCTGGTCCAGCTTATCCGAATAAAGCTGCTGGTTCTCGAACATGTCCACAAGGCCGAAGCCGAGGCAGCTCCCCCGCCTGGGGTAGAGGGCGGTCACCACGAAGGGATATTCCCCGTGGGCATAATAGCCCTCCGGGCGCTGCCTTGCGCTGTCCTCCAGCAGCACGCCGCCCGCCAGCTTCAGCATCCTTACGGAATACCTGTCGGTATCCGGGTCGTATTCCCTGAGCCAGCATTCGATAAGCATTATGCTGTCCTCGTCGGATACGGTCAGCAGGCTGTCCCGGACGGGTTTTAGCAGCAGCCCGTCCGCCTCCATCTCCCGCTCCTTATCCGGATAATGCTGCCTGAACCAGGCACGGGGGTAGGGCACGAACTTGAACACCGCCCTGCCGTCACCGATGTCGGGGCAGAGAGGGTCGAACATTATGCTCCGGGGATCCACCTCCCGAATGAACGCTCCGCCCATACCGCAGTTAAGCCTCTTGTCAAATCCTGCCTCCTGCACCATGTACCCGCCCACCAGCAGGTCGTGGGACAGCTTGGCATACTCTCTGGCGTACCCGGCGCGGATGTGGTTTTCCCGTATGGCGCCGGTAAGCATCTCAGCTATCTCGCCGTACTCCGGGCTGTCCGCGGTGATTATGGCCTGAGGGTACTGGTCCACAAGGTCTGCCCTGATGTTTTCTATGGTTGACTGGATTATGGGGGTGACGGGCCGTGGCTCCCCGGGGTCTGCCTCCGGCACGTCGTGCCAGTGGTCGCCCCGATACATGCGCTCGCACTTTTCCAGCCGCTCCCACTCCCTGCCGTAGGCGTTCCTGTACTCCTCAAACAGGTCGTATATGGCCTGCACGTTGATGTTTTCCTGTATGGTCTGCATATAATATCTCCTTTTTATTTATTCATTCCTCACTTTGCAAGAAAGCCCCCTTTTCCCTCCGGCTCCTCGCTGAAGGGATCGTAGGCAGGGCTGCTTCTTCTCTTGGGCTCTGCCGATACCGCGGGCCGGGACATGAGCGCGTAGCGCAGGGATTCCGGCGCGTGGTCCTCTCCCTGGGCCGCGTCCTCCCGGTCGTGCTCGTCGAATATCAGTCCCGGCAGCGTGCGTATCAGGTTCTCGCAGCAGGAGAATATCTTCAGCCGCGGCTCGCCGTCCGGGGCGTCCGCAAGGTAGCTGCGCACCCGCTGCCAGCCCGCAATGCGGGAATTGTCCGCGGGGGTCAGCGGCACCCCCGAGAGTGAAAAAAGCTCCGCTATGCTCTCCCCCTCGAAGCCGCCGTTGGCCTTCAGCACCGCCCCCCGCTTCTGCCACATATCCGGCGACGCAACGGTGTAGGCTATATCCTCCCCCTCCGATTCCCTGCGTATCCGCTCCGCCACCTGATCGGCCCTTGTGTAGCGCAGGTACAGCTCACGGTAGGTATACACCCGGCCCTCCCCGTCCACCGCATGCCACAGCACGGCGCAGGGGTCGTTGTAGCCCCAGTCTATGGATCGGAACCTGCGCCACCAGCTTGGCAGCTCAAAGGGCTCTATAACGTGCTTTGTCCGGGAGAATTCCCGGAAAAACTGCCCCGCCAGCACGTCCCAATCCCCGTCGAGGTAAGCCCGGCGCAGCTCCTCCGGCAGGTTTTCAAGCTGCCTGAGGTATTCCGGGTCGGCGGTTATGAGAGCCGGGTTATCGTATATCCTTGCGGGTATGAACCTGTAGTCCGACTCCCGCTCGCCCCGCCTGTACGTCCTGTCTATGAACAGCCGCTTTACCCAGCCGTGGCCAATGCCGCCGGGGTTGCAGGTATAGTACATGCGGGGGGAGAAGTCCCGCCGCACCGTCCTGTTGCAGGTGGTGAGAAACTGCATCTGCTCCTCGGTAAAGTGGGTAGCCTCCTCAAGGCCTATCACCTCGTATTCCTGCCCCTGATACTGGTAGACGTCGCTGGCGCTGTCGCAGTAGCCAAGCCGCAGCCTGCTGCCGTTTGGGAACTTAAAGACTCGCTCCGCCGCGTTGTATTTTGCGGCGCCTTTGAGCTCCTTCAGCAGCGGTATGACGTGGTTTTCCCTCAGCTCCGGCAGCGTCCGTCTCATTATAAGGACATTGAGGCCGGGATAGTTCAGGGCGAGCAGCACCAGCTTCCGGCGCATGGCCCAGCTCTTGCCGCCGCCCCTGGCCCCTCCGTAGGCCGTGTGCCGCGCCGTGGAACGGAAAAATTCCGCCTGCTTTGGGTTGGGAATTCCCTTCAGTTCGAGTATCATACTGTTTTCCTCCTTTCTGAAAATACGCGCCTAATTTCTGCGCAACAAAAAAGGGCGAACCTTCCGTTCGTCCCAGTGGCTCCCCAGCCCTATCCGGCGCAGGGCCTTTTTCTCACCGTATTTAGTATAAACCCGCAGGATTTGCCTTTCAACGACAGTTTAAAGGCATTTTCAGGGCGCGAATTGTGCAGGTTTGCATAGTAAAGTACCTTTTTCGGTATAAGTTTGTTTTTTATTATTGACGCTTCTCTCCTTGAGGTTGTATTATTTGGTTACAGCAATCAATCGAACAAACGTTCTGCCATTACTACTTCCTAAAGGAGGATCAGAAGATGAATCATTCTGAAGCCGAAAACCACATGCTGAGCGTGCCCGCGCTGGACATGTACTATGGCGGCCATATGGACAGCAACGCGTCTCAGGCGGCCATGGCGGCCACGGAGCGCAGGCTGTACGCCCTGCCCATAATACGTGAGCGCATAGAGGACAATCGCGAGGAGCTTACGGAGCTGGAAAACTGCGGCGTAGAGGCGCTCCGGCACCACTCCGCGTCCCTTGTGCGCCTCATACGCCCCGGCATGCGTCTGACGCCGGAAGAGGTCCATTCCGCCCAGATGGCAGAACTCAGGGCGCGGCTGGCGGCGGACGAGCGAGAAGTCCGCAAAATGCAGCACGCCCTGCGCTCCATAGGGGAGGATCCCTATTATCTCACCATAGAGCTGAAGTACTTCGACAACGTGAAGGACGCCGACGCGGCGCTGCGTCTCCGCTGCGATCCCGCAACGGTGCGCCGCAACCGCAGGCGGCTCGTCCGCCGGCTGGCGCTCAGGCTCTACGGCGTGGAATGCATCTGAAAGGAAGCATCAAAAAAAGCGGCTCAAACGCCGCTTTTTTTGAGTTATTGCGGACATGATCCCGATATTGCACGATACAGTCCTTACAGCCTTCCGCCCAGTATGGCCATTACGAAGATAAAAAAGACCAATATGGAACAGGCGTCGGTTATGGTGGTAAGCATTGGGGATGCCATAAGGGCGGGGTCCAGCTTGAGCTTCTTAGCCAGCATGGGCAGTATGCAGCCCAGCGACTTTGCCACCAGCACTGTGACTATAAGCGTCAGGCTTACGGTCATGGCTACCGCCCAGTCGTGATACTGCAATACTATCCTTATATAATTCACTATCGCAAGGGCAGTACCGCAAAGTAGGGCTACCCTCACCTCCTTCCACCATACGCGGAAGAAGTCGGAAAGCTCTATCTCATCCAGCGCCATGCTTCGGATAACCGTAGTAGAGGTCTGGCTGCCGCTGTTGCCGCCGGTACCCATGAGCATGGGGATGAAGGATACCAGTATTGGCAAGGTAGATATAGCCCCCTCAAAGTGGGTTATGAGTGCGCCGGATACCATTGCGGAAACCATCAGCACCATCAGCCACATTATGCGGCTCCTGAATATGGTGAAAACCGGGGTTTTAAGGTATGTGTCCTCACTTGGCACTATACCTGCCATCTTCTCGAAGTCCTCAGTGGCCTCGTCCTGAACGACGTCCACCACGTCGTCTATGGTGATTATACCAACCAGCCTGTTCTCCCTGTCCACAACGGGCATGGACAGCATATCGTACTTGGAGAACATCTTGGCGACCTCCTCCTGGTCGTCGTTGGTGTTCACGCTTATTACGTTGGTTCGCATTATGTCCCCGACCCTGGCGTGGGGATCTGCAAGTATCAGATCACGGAGGCTTACTACGCCGTCAAGGTGGTGCTGGTCGTCCAGCACGTAGCACTTGTTTATGGTTTCCTTGTCTACGCCGTTGGCCCGTATCACAGCCAGCGCCTGATTCACGGTAAGCGTCTGCTTTAAGTAGACGTACTCGTTGGTCATCAGGCTTCCTGCGGAATCCTCGGGGTATTGCAGGTATTGATTTATGAGCTTACGGTTCTCGGGGGAGGAGTTCTTTAATACCCTCTTTACAACGTTGGCGGGCATCTCCTCGATGAGGTCCACATAGTCGTCCAGATACAGCTCGTCCAGTATGTGCCGAAGCTCCTTGTCTGTGAGGACCGTCAGCAGCTGCTCCTGGTTCTCGCTCTCCATATAGGAGAATACCTCTGCCGCAGTGTCCTTTGGCAGCAGCCTGAACAGCAGCACAGCTGTCTCCTGATCCTCTATGGACTCGAAAAGCTCCGCGACATCTGCATAATGCATGTCCCGGACAGCTTCCTTTACTTTAGCGAACTTGTGGTCGTCAAGGTCCTGAAGAACGGCCTGTGCTTCTTCTGTTATCATATAATTCGGCTCCTTCTGAGGTACCATCAGTTGACAAGGACACACAAGGTTTTAGAAGCCAAACAGCACGGCATAACTGTGTCGTCCTCATTTGAAATACAACCAGTATTTCTGCACTCGTCCTCCTTGTTCTGCCATACTCTTTGGCTTCTAAAACTCGAAGACCCTAAAGAGCTTGTTTTGAGGGCGATCCAAGGCCGAGGAGCGCAGTACTACTGGATGTAATACAAGCGACGAGAACGCAGGAGCGTCCCAAAACAAGCCTTTCGGGCTTGTGTGCTCTTGTCAACTGATGGTACTATTAAATAATAAACCCGGGCCGTTTGCGCTTGCAACCCTTATTCTGTTTTTTTTAACAGTTCCTTAATTTCTTTATCCACCAATTCTCCGCCGTTGACACGGTGGCCTCACAGGCATAAAATACTATCATAATATATGGAGTTCACTATATATTTTTTCAACAGGGGGTAAAAATCTTTTGAATGAAAATAAAGTAAAGCGCCGCTTCGGCGACCGTTACGAGGGCAGAAGGATATGTGGCTACAACCCCATGGACCGCGTAGCATGGTACATAATGCCCCGAAGGAACGGCGCGACCAACCTGCTGGCCTACAGCGTGGATGTAGCCTCCATGGAGGACTACATTCGTCAGAAACGCGCGGAGGGGCTGGACAGCTTCGGTATAACCCATGTATTGCTTGCGGCCTATGTGCGCACCGTATCACAACGTCCGGCATTGAACCGCTTCCTCTCCGGCCAGAAGCTCTACGCCCGCAACGAGATATGGGTCAATATGGACGTTAAGAAGGAGATGCGCACCGGCTCCCCGGATACCGTCATAAAGGCGGTATTTCCAAAGGACGCCACAGCCAGACAGGTATACGAGATACTGAATTCCACCGTAAAGGCAGCCAAGGAAGAGGATTCCTCCTTTGACGGCACGGCCAGGGCCCTGAACTACATACCCGGGCTGGTGCTTAGGCTGGTCATGGGCATACTCAGCTTCATGGATTACTTTGGGCTCATACCCGCTTCCCTCATAAGGGTCAGCCCCTTCCACGGCAGTCTGTTCATAACCAGCATGGGAAGCTTAGGCATACCGCCGGTATTCCATCACCTGTACGACTTCGGCAACGTGCCTGTGTTCTGCAGCTTTGGCGCAAAGGAAAAACGCCTTGAGGTGCGGCGGGACGGAACGGTAGCCGAGGTGCACTACATACCCTACACCTTTACCACCGACGAACGCATATGCGACGGCTTTTACTACGCCTCCGCCTTCAAGCTGCTGCGCGGGTATCTCAAGGACCCCTGGCAGCTGGACGTCCCCCCGGAAAGCGTGAAGGAGGACATACGGTAATATCGCAGGACAGCAAAAAAGGGGCGGCACGCCCCTTTTTATTGTTCTTTTATTCGCAAAGCTCCTTTAGCTGCTCCGCAATGTCGCCGTTGAGCGTTACCCTGTATACCCCGCTTCCGGCGTTCCATATCGCCTCGCCCTCGCCCGTCATCAGCGCATAGCCTGCCTCCGGCGCGTCCTCGCTATCATACGGCTCCGCCTCTATTCCGGCCGCCTTCAGCCTGCTCCAGGCGTCATCGCAGGTGCCTATCTCTACGCCGGCTCCGCCGGCGGCAGTCGCCGTGCTTTTGAAGCCCTTATCGTCCGCGCCTTCCTCCGGCGCCGCTTCCGTCGCTGCAGTGTCTGCGGCTTCCTCCGCCATCATTGGCTCCTCCGCCGGGGCCGCCTCCGCAGGGGCTTCCTCCGCCTGGGCGGATCCTTCCATGCATTCCTCGGTCATGGCCGCCTCTGCCGGGGCCTCAGCCTTAAAGCGGCTGCTGTTTACCATGGCGGCGCCTATACCCACCAGCGCCACCGCGCAGGCCGCCATAGCGCCATAGCGCACGAAGCGCGACCGCCTTATGCTGCGCTTTTTTTCCTCTTCCTTATGCTTTTTGAGAAGATCGGCGTACATCTGGTCAAAATCCACCCTGTCATTTTGCTCTTCGCCTATGGAAAACAGCAGATCGTCCAGCCTGTCAGTCATTCTTCTCACCTTCTTTCAACAGCTCATAGAGCCTTTCCTTTGCCCGGAATATCCGGGATTTCACCGTTCCCTCGGCGCTGCCCTGCATGGCCGCTATGGTCTTGTAGTCCAGCCCAGAATAGTAATGCAGCATCACCGTCTCGCGGTATATATCGGGCAGCGCATCGATGGCCCGCTTCACCCGTTCCCGCTGATCTCTGGATATGGCGGAGGCCTCGGGCAGCTCGTATTCCCGGTCAGTATTGGGCTCGGGCAGCTCCTCGGCGGGTATCTCCCGCTTCAGCCTCCGGCCTGCGTCATAGCACAGATTCACGGCGACGCGGTACAGCCATGCCTTTACCTGCCCGTCTTCCATTGTGTTCAGCTTATCGATATTCTTTATCGCCCGCAAAAATACGCTCTGAGCGATGTCCATGGCGTCGTTTTCCCGCTTTAGTACGGAATACGCCGCCCAGTAAACCATTTTACAGTTGTCCCTGTATATGGCTTCAATGCTCTTGGGGGTCAATGCGCAATTACCTGCCCTTCATCTGTATATTAAACGTTTTGACAACACAAAAGGTTGCATACATTATATCAGAATAATCCGTTTCAAACTACACAAAAGCTTTTTATTTCCGGCGTGGGACATATTATGGTATAATATTTTGAGTTTATATAAGGAGGATAGCGCCATGGGACGCATGAACCTGCTTAACAACATAGTGAATCCCGCCAATAATCAGGTGGAGGGCTTTTGCGTAGTCAAGTCCGTAGCTATAAAGAGCAACGTAAAGGGCAGCGACTATCTGGACATGATACTGGCTGATGCCGGCGGCGAAATATCCGCCAAGCTCTGGGATTACAGCATAGAGCAGCACGGCGTATACGAACCGGACAGCATAATCAAGGTCCGGGCTACGGTAAACATATGGAAGGACTCGGAGCAGCTGAAGATAGACCGCATACGCGCCGCCAGGGATTCCGACAATGTGGATATGTCCAGTCTGGTGCCCTGCGCGCCGCTGCCCCCCCAGGAGATGTACGACGGGATAATAAAGGTTACGGAGAGCTTTACGGACAACGACCTGCGCATGCTCACCCAGTATATACTCAGGGAAAACCGGGAGGAGCTGCTGCGCTATCCCGCGGCGCTCAAGCTGCACCACGCCATGCGGGGCGGCCTGCTCTACCATACCCATACCATGCTCAGGGCTGCCGAGGCTGTCTGCGGCGTATACAAAAAGCTTTACCCGGCCCTTAGCTGCGAGCTGGTCTATGCGGGCATAATACTCCACGACATCGCCAAGGTGCCGGAGCTCACGGTAGGCGGCCTGGGCCTTGCAACAGGCTACAGCACCCCCGGCCAGCTGCTGGGCCATATAAACATGGGAGTGGCCATAGTTGAGCGGGCGGCGGCCGAGCTCATGATAGATAACTCTACCAAGGAGCTGGTGCAGCATATTCTCCTCTCCCACCACAGCGTGCCGGAATACGGCAGCCCAAAGCCGCCCATGTTCCCCGAGGCCGAGATAGTCAGCCAGATAGACGTGCTGGATTCCCGCATGTTCGAGATGTTCGACGCCCTCGCCGCTGTCAGCGACGGCGAATTTACCGAGCGCCAGTGGGCGCTGGACAACAGGCAGCTGTACAAGCACGGGCATAAATAGGCTTTGCCTCTGCCGCTGCTTTTTCTTTCTCTTTTCCGGGAAAAGAGAACAGAAAAAGCAGCAAAAAGAAAGAGAAAAGCTTACAACAATCAAAACAATAAAGGAACGGTTCTCTCCGCTCCTTTTTATATTTGCACCCTGTCTTTTTATCCTGTTTATTTCCTGTTGGCTTTTCTTTCTCTTTTGCTTCTTTTCGTCTTTCTTTTCCCGAAAAGAAAGAGAAAAGAAGAGAGGATTCCCCTAAAACCCCTCGTCCCTTCCGGTGGTGTCCAAATCCGCGAACTTGGCGCTGCTGTCTATCCAGGCCAGCTTTACCGTGGCGGTAGGGCCGTTGCGGTGCTTGGCGACTATTACCTCGGTGGTGTTGTCCGCCTCCGCGTCATACACGGCAGGCCGGTACAGCAGCATTATCACGTCCGCGTCCTGCTCGATAGCGCCGGATTCGCGAAGATCCGCCATTACTGGCCGGTGATCTGTGCGCTGCTCGGGGCCGCGGGAAAGCTGACTCAGGAGAATTATTGGAACGTTCAGCTCCCGGGCGAGTATCTTCAGCTTCCGCGTAGTCTCGGATATTTCCAATACGCGGTTATCGTACTTGCCAGAGGTCTGCATAAGCTGCAAATAGTCAATGACCACCATGTCCAGCCCAACCCGGGATTGCAGCCTGCGGCACTTGCTGCGTATCTCAGCCACGCTGCACCCGGCGGAATCGTCTATGTATATGCTCGCCTTGGAGAGGGGATCAAGGGAGGACGCTATGCGTATCAGCTCCGCATCGGTTATGGTGCCGGTGCGGACAGACTGCATGTTTACGCCGGAATCGGAGCAGAGCATACGCTGCACCAGCTGCTCGCGGCTCATCTCCAGGCTGAATATGCATACGGTTTTCTTGCCCTTTACAGCCGCGTTCTGGGCAAGGTTAAGGGCAAAAGCGGTCTTGCCCATGGAGGGGCGGCCGGCGATTATGATGAGATCGCTGGGCTGCATGCCGGAGGTGAGCTTGTCCAGATCCGCAAAGCCTGTGGTAACCCCGGTTAGGGCGCCGTTGAGCTTCATCAGTTCCCCGACCCGGTTGTAGCAGCTGAGCACCGTCTCGCTGATATGCACCAGCGTATCGGAGGTCTTCTTCATGGATATGTTGAATATTGCCCGCTCCGCGTCGTCCAGCATCTGCTCAAGACTCTTTTCCCCTGAGAAAGCGTCTGAGGCTATGGCGGTGCTGGCCTCTATGAGCTGCCGCATCACGCTGCGCTCCTCCACGATTCTTATGTAGTGGGCAGCGTTTGCCGCGCTGGGTACGTACAGCGAAAGCTCGGTGATGTACATCACGCCCCCCACAGAAGCAAGCTTGCCCATGCGGTCCAGCGCGTCTATGACCGTGACGCTGTCTATGGCCTCTCCCCTGTCGTATATGCCCTTTATCGCCTGGAATATATCCTGATGCCGTGCAAGGTAAAAGTCGGAAGCGCTGAGCGTCTCCATTGCCTGCTCCACGGCTGTATGGGACAGCAGCATGCTGCCCAGTATAGATTTTTCCGCCTCAAGGCTATGGGGCGGCGTGGTGGGTACGCGGGGTTCTTCCATATCTTAACCTCTTGCTCTTTTTATTGCGCCTTTATGCCGTTAATTCTTACTTGCCTCCAGAGGCAGCACCTCTACCTTGAACTTGGTATCGGTCTGCTCGTAAAGGTGGGCGGTTATATCGGTTATGCCCAGGGACTTTATGGGCTCCTCCAGCTTTATGCGCTTTTTATCCACGTCTATGCCGTACTGCTCCTTGAGCGCCTCGGCTATCTCGGCCGCGCCTATTGAGCCGAACAGCTTTCCACTTCCCGCCTTGGCGTATACCTTTACGGTGAGGCCCTTCATCTCGTCTGCCAAGGCCCTGGCGTTCTGCCTAGCCACCTCCCTGCGGTGTACATCGGCCTGCTTTTTAAGGTTAGCGGCGTGAATGTTGTTTGCGTCTGCCGCAACTGCGAGGCCCCGGGGGATAAGGAAGTTCCTTGCGTAGCCGTCGTTTGCATTGATGATGTCGCCGGCCTTTCCCTTGCCCTTAACGTCCTGTGTCAGTAAAACTTTCATTGCTCGTGTGCCTCCTTTAAATAGCTGTTTATACTTTCCGTAAGCCTGCTTATGGCCTCATCCATAGTCACGTCCTTCAGCTGCGCGCCGGCAATGGACTGATGCCCGCCGCCCCCCAGCTTTTCAAGTATAAGCTGGACGCTGATGTCCCCGAGGCTTCTGCCGCTTATGTATATCACCTGGCCCCGGTCCGCAAGCACGAAGGAAGCCTGAATACCCTTTATGTTCACCAGCTCGTCCGCCGCCTGTGCGGCTATCAGGTTGGTGGCTTCCATGCCTGCGGGGCATGCGGATATGGCTATCCCCTGCTCCATTATTATGGCGTTTTCCACTACCTTCGCCCTGTTGCGGTAGGTCTGCATATCGTCCTGGAACATCATCTTCACGGTGGTGTTGTCCGCGCCGTTGCGCCTTAAATAGCTTGCCGCCTCAAAGGTGCGCGCTCCGGTATTGAAGGAAAAATGCTTTGTATCCATAGTGATGCCCGCAAGCAGCGCCCCGCACTCGAAGGTGGTGGGCTTGAGGCCGTCGTCAAAGTACTGTATCACCTCTGTCACCATCTCGCAGGCCGAGGAGGATCCCGCCTCAAGATAGTTGAGGGTAGGGTTCTGTATGGAGTCCACAGCCCGCCTGTGATGGTCTATGACCACCGCCTTGCCCGCCTTTTCCAGCAGCTCGGCGCTGAGCAGCGAGCTTTTGCGCTGGGTGTCCACGATTATCAATAGCGAGGAGGAGCGCATCATCTGGGCGGCCTGCTCCGGCGTCTTTATAGTATCCCTGTAGGCCTTGTTTTCCTTCATTGCCTCTATCGCCCCATCAATGCTGGCGTTGGATTCATCCAGCACGAAGTACGCAGGGCAGCTTATGCTCTTGGCGCAGCGCATTATGCCGAGGCCCGCCCCTACGCAGTCCATATCCGGCAGACTGTGGCCCATTATGAAAACCGCATCCGCGGTGTCCATCAGCTGATGCAGCGCCTCGGCGAAAAGCCGCGCCTTTACTCTGGAGTTCTTTGTGGTTACCTGGCGCTTGCCGCCGTAGAAGGCGTAGTTTGCCCCCCGCTTGACCACCGCCTGATCGCCTCCCCTGCCCAGCACCAGCTGCATGCCGTTTCGGGCCGCCTCGTCCGAGGCGGCTATCCTGTCCGCCACGCCTATGGAAATAGAGAGCGTTACCGGCTGGCCGGTTCCCGTATCTATCTCGCGCACCTCGTCGAGAAGGGTAAAGCGCTGCTGTTCAAGCTCCGCTATGCGCTTTGCCTCGAACACGAAGAAGAACTTGCTGTTGTCGTACCTTCTGTATACGCCCTCCATGGCGGTAACAAAGTCGCTTACCCTGCGCTCCACCTCCGAGAGCACGCTGTTGCGGTGAAACTGCCTGTCGGTCATCAGGTCGTCGTAATTGTCAACCTGTATCAGCCCCACCGTAGGCATCTGCTCCTCGTAAAGTCGGGAATAATGCAGCGCCTCGGTCCTGTCCAGCCAGTACTGGAAGGTGAGCCGGGTCTCTGTGCGTATGCGCTGTACCGGCATGCTCATGAGCTGGAAGTGCTGGCCGTTATACTCTATGGACTGGGCCTTATTGGGGAAGCGCGGATCCATATCGGGTATCAGCCTGCATATGTCGGTGCCCGGATACAGCTCCGAGAACGCATCGTTGCTCCAGGCGATCTTGCCGTCGCTGTCAAACAGCACACAGGGTATTGCTATGTTTGTTATGATATTGCCCGCCGTGGTGTCGTTTTCCCGGAATATGTCGTTCATGGCGTATTTGACCGCCCTCTTATAGGCCGCCATCGCTATCATGCCTATGCTGAAGGAAACCACGCATACCGCCAGCAGCACATGAGCCACCCACTTTTCGGCAAAGCATACCGTCAGCAGCCCACAGGCCGCCGCCGCCGCTATGAACAGAGGTATAAACGCAATCTGCGGTTTTTTGTCCATAATACCTTCCCCCCAAGGAAAAAGCTTTTTCTCGGCTTATTTGTGCATTCGCTCCACATAGCTTCTGCGCATGCGGAAAAGCCTGTCCGCAGCGCCTATAATACAAAGCCCGTAAAGGCTGTAGGGAAAAAGCAGCACCATAGCTACCACCGAAAACACCGTGAACGCCACGCCGCGGAGCTTCATCTTTACCATGAACGCCATCAGGCAGACGCCCATGAGCGCATACGGCCCCGCCACCGCGCATTCCACCGCCGTGACTATGGCGGAAGAATTGGTTATCTTCAGCGCGGATATGATTATGGCGCCTATTATCATCACAAGGCTGCCATAGGTAAAGCCCCGGGAAAGCTGCCACAGGTGGAACTTCGCCATGGGCTTGAGCTTTGCGCCCTTCGCCCTGCAAAGAGCCCTTGCCGCCACTACGTTCGCCAGACCTGCGCCCATGCCCATGCACATCATTGCCATTACCGCCATGTCGGGAGCCTTGTATTCCAGGTATGCCGCCATCTTGCGCAGCATCTCGGCCTTATCCCCGTCTATGCCCATCTGTGCCGCGGTCTTTTCCACCGCGTCGCCGAATGCGGCCATGTACTGTAAATAATAGGCGAAGGGGCCTTCCCCGTTGAGCAGCGCCGGAACGCAGGTGATTATGTATATGCCCAGCGCCGCGAAGAACGCCCCTGTGACCGCCGCCGTGCGGTAGGGCAGTTTATTTATGAAGATATAGGTCATCGCTATGCCCGCGGGTATGGACATGACGAGCAGGCCGATTATGCCCGCATCCACCGCGCCCGCAACGTATATTATGCCGCCTGCGGCCGTTATCGCAGCTATGGCCAGCCCCCCATAGCCCCATACCGTGCCGGCAAAGGCCAGCAGCGCGGGCATCAGCATAAGGCCCACGGGGAAGATATACGCTATCGCCATGGCTCCCACGCCTATGCCGAAGGCGGCGAGGGCGGATTTTATGTTCAAAGGCTTCAAAGGTCACATTTCTCCTTGTATAGATAGTTTATTATACATCGGATTTGTTTTTTTAACAACTGTGGGATATGGGAGGCGGGGCCGCCAAAAAACCCTTTATTTTCTTAAAAAACCTATTGCGCAGGGCTTTTCCCGGTGATATAATACGAAAGCTAGCGTGCTTCTTGCTCTGCCCAAAGCGCGGCAGGGCCACAAGACCATAAGGAGGTGAAAAGCGTGAACAAGTATGAAGCTATGTACATCGTTACCCCTGAGATGGAGGACGAAGCCATCAAGGGCGTTATCGAAAAGTTCTCCGGTATCATAACCGCCAATGGCGGCGAGATCGAAAAGACCGATGAATGGGGCCGCAAAAAGCTGGCTTACCCCATCGATTATAAGACCGAGGGCTATTATGTGCTGGTGAATTTCGCAGCAGCTCCCGAGCTGCCCCGCGAGCTTGAGCGTAACTTCAGGAATGACGAAAGCATCCTGCGTTACATGGTAGTTCGCCAGAACGGCTGATTAAACCAAGATTTTAGCTGAAAGGATGGTACAAAAATGAACAAAGCAATCCTTATCGGCAACCTCACCCGCGACCCTGAAGTGAGGACCACCGGCAGCGGCACCACTGTGTGCACCTTCACCATCGCCGTGAACCGCCGCTTCCAGAATCAGGCCGGGGAGCGGGTATCCGACTTTTTCAACATCGTAGCATGGCGCCAGCTCGGCGAGCTCTGCGGCAAGTATCTTTCAAAGGGACGCAAGGTCTCCGTTATCGGCGAGATACAGAACCGCAGCTACGACGCGAAAGACGGCTCAAAGAGATATATTACTGAAATAATCGCAGATGAGATCGAATTCCTCACCCCCAAGGGCCAGGAGGGCGGCAGCGGCAGCGGCGGCTATGAGCGCAGCGGCTTTGAGCGCCAGAACACTCCTGCCCCCGAGGGCTTCTCTGAGATAGAGGACGACGAGCTGCCCTTCTAAGCAGGGGCCATCTAGCCAATGAAAGGAGATTCACCAAATGGAAGAGCGCAAAATGAAGCCCCATCCCCGCAAGTCCAGGCGTAAGGTATGCGGTTTCTGTGTAGATAAGGTCGAGCACATCGATTATAAGGATACCGCACGTCTTCGCAAGTACGTAAGCGAGCGCGGCAAGATCATGCCCCGCCGCATGAGCGGAGTATGCGCAAAGCATCAGCGCGAGCTGGCCATCGCCATCAAGCGCGCCCGCATCGTTGCCCTTCTGCCCTACGTAGCAGACTGATAAAACAACGGCCATTTAACTCCGAAGAACGTTAGCTGAGCCCGCCATTTTCATGGCGGGCTTTTTCGATAGACATAGACGTATATGGATTACGGAAATCATATATAATTTATTTGCAATAAAAACCAACGATTCTCCGTTTACAGGGTGAAAGGAGTAAGAGAATATGCTTATATGCCTGAATGCTGTTGCTGAATGTGGGCAGAGCGAACGGGAAGAAATGGAAAACTGCATGATGGAGCTGTCAGCGGGGAACACGGCTGCCATGGAGCCGCTGTACCGGATAGCCAACCCTTCAGTATACGCCTTCGCGCTGTCCCTGCTTAAAAGCTCCCACGACGCGGAGGAAATAGCGCAGGAATGTTTCGTGCGTGCTTACCTCGGCGCGGCGGGATATAAGCCGCAAGGCAAGCCGATGGCCTGGCTTATAACAATAACCAGAAATCTGTGCATGGAAAAATTGCGTGAGCGGGGAAAGCGTTCCGACATCCCGGAGGAGGACTGGGACAAATACCTTGAGCAGACGCCGGCCTCGCCGGAGGACAGGCTGGTTTTGGAGCAGTGCCTGAAGGCTCTGGACGACAGCGAACGGCAGATAGTGATACTCCATGCCGTAGGCGGCATGAAGCACAGGGAAACGGCTGAGCTTCTCGGCCTGCCGCTTGCGACGGTGCTTTCAAAATACAGCAGGGCAATAAAAAAGCTTAAATCAAAACTTGAAAAAAGGGAGGGCATTTAAAGTGAGCAACAGGCGTACGGAAGAAAGCGTAAGACGGGCATTTGGCAATGCCGCTCCGAATAATCTTAAAGAAGTAATGGGAAAATGCGAGGAGCAGAAAGGAAGGGTAATAATATTGGAAAATACGGCAAAAAAGAAAAGCGGCAGAGTATTCAGCAGGGTTATGGCAGCGGCAGCGGCGCTGGTTCTGATAGTAACTGGAACATACTTATACGGAGCCAATCACAGCGTAGCTTCCACCGTAGCGCTGGATGTTAACCCAAGCATAGAGCTTGGGGTGAATAAGAAGGAACAGGTAGTATTGGTAACCCCGAAAAACGAGGACGGAGTAAAGGTCATAGGCGATATGAAGCTTAAGGGAAGCGACCTCAAGGTGGCGGTAAACGCCATAATAGGTTCAATGCTTAGGGAAGGATATATATCCGAACTGGCCAACTCCATACTTATAAGCGTAGATAGCGACGATCCCATAAAGAGCGCGGAAATGCAAAACAGGCTGAGCGCAGAGGTAAAGGATATGCTGGATACAGGCAGCTTCAAGGGCGCGGTGCTGAGTCAGACTATAAGTAACGATCCTGACACAAAACGCCTTGCGGAGCAGTACGGCATAACCGAAGGAAAAGCTCAGCTGATAAAGCAAATAACCGAAAACAATGCCGCTCATACCTTTGACGAGCTGGCGGGGCTCAGCGTAAACGAACTGAACCTGATAGGGGAATCCGGCAGCAAGAGCATAACCAACGTAACGGCAGAGGGTGCCGCCAGCGACAGCGCTTATATAGGCGAGGCCAAAGCAAAGGAAATAGCTCTTGCTCACGCCGGGGTAAAGGCCGAAGAAATACTCGGCTATGAGTTTGAAATGGACTATGAGCACGGGGCCATGATATACGAGCTGGAGTTTGACTGGAACGGCAGGGAGTATGAATACGACATAAATGCGAATACCGGAGAAATACTCAAATACGAGGGCGAGCCGGCGGAAAACACAAAGGACGGGAAAAAGCAGGAAAATCCAAAGGACAATAAAAAGAATGAGCAGCAGTCAGCCGATAGAGGCTATATAGGCGAGGCAAAGGCAAAATCCGCAGCTCTTTCACATGCCGGACTTGACAATGGCAGCATAACCGAATACGAATGCAAGCTGGATAGAGAGGATGGCCGCATGGTATATGAGATAGATTTCAAGTGCAACGGCTTTGAGTATGAATACGAAATAGACGCCGTTTCCGGCGCGGTAGTCAAGCAGGACAAAGATATAGATGATTAGGGTTTAGCTGTCCCCGCAAAACCAAAAAAGCGGCTTTAAGCCGCTTTTTTGATTTTTCTAATTATTTTTTACTTCGCCTCGGGGTTCTCCATTACGCCCGCAAAGAGGGGCACGCCGGTCTCGGTATCGACTATGGCGTATACGAAGGGCTTGTCGAAGGTCAGCACTATGGGCTCCTCCGCAGGGAGCGCGCAGCCCTCCGCCGTGGCGATCTCGGTAACGGCGGCGGCCTCGGTGCCCTCCTCGTCCACATCCACCTTTACCCTCTGGAAGACATAGGATATGTACAGAGGGCCATCCACGCCCTTTCCTGCGCCAGTAAGGTCTGCAAGGTCCGGATCGAAGGCGTCGGTCATGCCCATGGCCTTGAGCGCATCCGTAAGGTATACCGAATAGCCGGTGCTGAACTTAGGCATATTCACCGTAACGAAGGTATCCGCCTTTGCGGCGGCGATGGCTTCCTTCAGCTTGGCCCCGGTGAGGGAGGCGGCATAGCCCCGCGCGTCGCCGCTGCCGGGCTTAAGGGCTATAAAGGCCAGCCTGCCGTCGTCATAGGGCAGCATTATGCCCTCCGCGTCCTCGGTCTTTATGTAGCTCTCATAGGCCTCGAACATGTTCATGAAAGGCACGGTAACGGTACTGCCGTCCGCTTTGGTGAATTCGCGGTCGTATGTGTCCTGGCCTTCAAACTTATGTGCCCAGTCCGCCTTCATATAAAGGGCGTTGAGCAGCACCATTATGGTGTCCTTGTCGTAATTGTCATCGTGGAGCTTGGGTATCATGCCGTTGGTCTTGTCGTTCACCCACTTGTTTATTGCCTTTAGAGCCCCGTCGCTGGGCAGGTCGGCGCTGTATATGTCGGGGCCGAAATACGCCTTTACGGTCTTTAGCCATTCCTCCTCTATAACGGCCTTGTCGTCGTCCGTCCAGATGGAATTGGCAAGGTCGAGCTTGGTGCTGCCGCCGGTCTTTTCAAGCTGTGCGGCTATATCGGCGGCGAGGGCGGAAACGTAGTCCCAGTCCGCTCCAAGTATCTTCTCGAATTCCGCCTTTGTGTTCTCATTTGCTCCGGGCATGAGCATGGCAAGGCAGAGATAGGCCGAAAGCGGGGAAAGCACGGGGTTTTCGGCTTCCTGCGCCGCCGCGTACTGCATCAGCCCCGCGCCGAGGTCGCCTATCATGGTATAGTCGGTCACTTCGGGCAGCGTCACATCCGCCGCATTTACGCCATCGGTAAGGTTCTTCACTCCGCCGGACGCGGCGCAGCCGGTGAGCATGGCGGCGCACATAGCGAGGGCGATCAGCTTAATCAGTCTTTTCTTCATAGCAAAAATATCCTCCGTATTGCGGTTATCTGTATATTAAACGGACAGCGCCATAAAAAGGTTGCGCCCCGCTCCGTTATTTTATTATAATACACGAAAATATAATAGATCAAAACGCCTGCATGGGGGGATTTTATATGAACGTACTTGACGATGCACATCTCATCATAAAAGAAGCCATTGACCGGGCGATGCCAGACAACGCAGTAAAGGCAGCCCTCGGCTCCGTCAGCCTGCCCCATAAGGTAAAGCTGGTGGCTATAGGCAAGGCGGGTTATCAAATGGCCAGGGCGGCATATGATCACCTTGGCAGCCGCATAGAAAAGGGCGTGGTCATAACCAAGTATGGCCACTCCTCAGGCAGCTTTTCGGAGGATATCGCCATATATGAGGCGGGGCATCCTGTGCCTGACGGCAACTCCGTACTCGCCGCCAACGCGGCGCTGGAGCTTGCCCGCAGCCTTACCCCAAAGGATACGCTGATATTCCTGGTTTCCGGCGGCGGCAGCGCCCTGTTTGAAAGCCCGCTGGTATCGCTGGAGGAATTGCAGGACGTGAACAGGCAGCTGCTGGCCTCCGGCGCCGATATAACCGAAATGAATACCATTCGCAAGCGGCTCTCCGCAGTAAAGGGCGGCAGATTCGCCATGGCCTGCGGCGGCGCCCGCATAATCGCAATAATACTTTCCGATATAATAGGCGACCCTCTGGACATGATAGCCTCAGGCCCCGCCTGCCCCGACAGCTCTACCAATGCCGACGCCCATGCCATAATTTCCAAGTACGGCCTGAAGCTTTCCGACAAAGCTCTGTCACTTATGGATATCGAGACTCCCAAGGAGCTAAATAACGTTGAAACCATCGTCACCGGCAGCGTAACCCAGCTCTGCGCCTCCGCCTCGGAAACTGCCAGGCGGCTGGGCTACAGGCCCGTTGTTCTCACGGCCTCGCTCTGCTGCGAGGCAAAGGAGGCGGGAAGCTTCTTAGCCTCCATCGCCCAGTATCACAGGGGCTCCGGGGAACCCCTCGCCTTCATTGCGGGCGGAGAAACTGTGGTGCGCATAACCGGCAAGGGCTCAGGCGGCCGCAATCAGGAGCTGGCCCTGTCCGGCGCTATGGGCATCGCGGGCATGAAGGACGTATGCCTCTTCTCCGTAGGCTCGGACGGCACCGACGGCCCTACCGACGCGGCGGGCGGCATAGTCACCGGAGAAACCAAGGGACAGCTTGAGGCGCTGGGCATTTCCATACCCGACGTGCTGAAGGACAACGACTCCTACAATGCCTTAAAACAGATAGACGGCCTTATATTCACAGGCCCCACAGGAACCAACGTGAATGACGTGTGCTGCATTCTTATTTCGCAGAAGTGACTTTCAGTCACTTCTGCGAGTTTTTTCGTGTTTTGCCTCTCGCGTTCCGCTCCTGGGCGGCAAAACCCGCAGAGTACAAAACCCTTCGGTTTTTATCCGTTTTGACGCACATGTCGTCAAAGCCGGAATTAACTTTAAGGGGCTGCGGCCCCTTAACAACCCCAAAGTTTTTTCTGCTGTTCTTTAATGAGCATTTCCCTTCTTTATTTTTAATCCTTATATGTTATAATACATCTATAATAAAAACTTTTGGAGGAGCTTATTCATGGAGCAGGATATCCGCTACTTAACCTTGCTTTCACGGGAATTCCCTTCGGTACAGTCCGCCTGTGCGGAGATAATAAAGCTGGAGGCCATACGCAGCCTTCCAAAGGGCACCGAGCACTTCATGAGCGACATACACGGCGAGCATGAGGCCTTCCTCCATATACTCAACAACGCCTCTGGGGCCATATGCGAAAAGATAGAAGAGCTGTTTGAAAGCACCCTGACTTCAGAGGAACGCCGCGGCCTTGCGGTGCTCATATACTATCCCGTGGAGACCCTCCACGGCATACACGAAAGGGCCTCCTTCGGCCTCAACGACTGGTACAGGGTGACGCTGCACAGGCTGATCGAGATGGCCCGCTACACCGCGTCAAAGTACTCCCGCTCCAAGGTGCGCAAGGCGCTGCCACAGGACTTTGCCTACATAATGGAGGAGCTTCTCAATCCACAGGACCAGCACAACAAACATACCTATTACGACAACATAATCCGCTCCGTAATAGACACTGGCATGGCGGATACTCTCATAACGGAGCTGTGCACCTTCATAAAGCGCATGGCCGTGGATACCCTGCACATAGTCGGCGACATATTCGACCGCGGCCCCCACGCCGACGTAATTCTGGACAACCTCATGGGCCACCACAGCGTGGACATACAGTGGGGCAACCACGACGTGCTGTGGATGGGCGCGGCCGCCGGCAGCCCGGTGTGCGTGGCCATCGCCGTAAAGAACTGCATACAGTATGACAACATGGATATGCTGGAAAACGCCTACGGCATAAACCTTCTGCCCCTGGCGGTGTTCAGCGACGTCACATACAGGGATGCGGCGGTATTCCGGCCCCGGGTCCTGCCGGCGGGACACAGCCTGCCCCGGGACAGCGAGCTGTTCTCCCGTATGCACAAGGCGATGTGCGTAATAATGTTCAAGCTGGAGGGGCAGATAATAGCCCGCCGGCCGGAGTACCAGATGTCTGACCGGGATATGCTCTCCCGCATAAACTATCAAAACGGCACCATAGAGATAGACGGCACGGTATACCCCCTCCGGGATACCGACTTTCCCACCATAGACCCCGCCGACCCCAATAAGCTCACCCCCGAGGAGCAGGATATAATAGACGGCCTTGTCTCCAGCTTCCGCCGCAGCGAAAAGCTCCAGATCCACACCCGGTTCCTCTATTCCGTAGGCTCCATATACCGCAGGCACAACGGCAACCTGCTCTATCACGGCTGCATACCCTGCGACGGCAATGGCGAGTTCATGGAGTTTTCCCTTTATTCCGATACCCCCCTCAAGGGACGGGCATTTCTGGACTGGGCGGACAGGCTGGCGCGGCAGGGCTACTTCGCTCCCGATGGCAGCATGGAGCGGCTGCGCGGGCTGGACTTTCTCTGGTTCCTCTGGTGCGGCAGGAATTCCCCGATTTGCGGCAGGACAAAGATAACCACCTTCGAGCGGGCTCTCATCGAGGATAAAGCCTCATATACGGAACCCAAGAACCCCTATTACGTCTACTACGGCAGCGAGGAATTCTGCCGCAGGATACTGGACGACTTCGACCTGCACAAGCCCTGGAGCCGCATCATAAACGGCCACATGCCAGTAAAGGTAAAAGAAGGGGAAGACCCCAGAAAGGGGGGCGGCCGCCTGGTAGTCATAGACGGCGGCTTCTGCAAGGCCTACCACAAGCAGACAGGCATAGCGGGCTACACAATGTTCTTCAGCTCCCACGGAATGCGCATCGCCGCCCACGAGCCCTTTACCACCCGGGAGGAGGCAATACACGGCAAGAAGGATATAACCTCACATTCCTTTATAGTGGAAAACCTTCCCCGCAGGCTCATGATATCCGATACCGACGCCGGAGAGGGCATAAAGCGCCGCATAGAGGATCTCAACGCACTCCTTGACGCCTACCGCAGCGGCGCAATAAAGACGGACTCCACGGGCAGGATATAAGGGCATCAAAAAAGCGGCTTAACGCCGCTTTTTGGGTTTTTCCGGCTTTGATGCCGTTACTTCTTTCTCTTTATGGCAAGCGCGGCCTTTTCCGTCACCTTGCCCTTGATGCGCATCAGGCTGTCCTGGGCGGCGGCGTAGCGGTGGGTCTTATCCTCAGAGAGCAGCATCGAGAGGGACCTCTTGAGCACTTCCCTCGTCTCCTCGTCCTCGAAGGCTCCGTTTATGGCGTTCATCAGGCCTATGGGATCCCGTTTCAGGTCGGTGAGGGTGCGGGCGTCAGTGCTCTTGCAGAATGCAAAGAGCTTGTTGACGAACTGCTCCCGAAGCTCCATATCCATGTCGTCCACCCACGCCCTGAGGGTCTTGTCCTTGCGCTTGCTGCTGCTCTTTATATCCTCGCTGTATATGAATTTCGTACCCATCAGCTCCCATGAGAAGCCATCGTGCTGCCACACCCCTACGGCGTTGCTCTTTACCGCATGGTACTGATCCTCGTGATCCAGAAGTATTCCCACTATATCCGCCTCGGGCAGCAGGGTAGTCATGAGTCCGCGTATGCGGCTGTAATTCTCGAGGGTTATCTGGCTCGTCGGGAACCCGGGGCCATCGTTGTTGTATACGGCGGTTATGTGCTCCTGCGCCTCGGGCAGGCAGTATGCCGCCGCGTATACTGCAAGGTTGCCTCCCTTGGAGTGGCCGGTGATTATGAGGTCCTTATTCCAGTCCGCCGCCACCATGTTCAGGTAATTTGCCGCATCGCTCTGGGCCGGTACGGGGAACATGTAGCACATGTTGAAATTCTCCTTCCAGCCCACTATGGTGTCGTCGGTACCCCGGAAGGCTATGCAGCGTATCCTGTTTTCGATGGTGAAGGTGACCGCGCTGAACTGCTCCTCCTTCTCCTCGCTGGTCTCGGCGGTATAGCCGGATAATACCACGCTGCCAAACCTCTCGCTGTTCCCCGCCGCCCTGAGCAGGTCGTGTATGCTGTCCGGCACTACTATGCCAAGCCTGCCGCGGCTGTCGGGATACTTAAGAAAGTACTCCTCCGCCGCCCGCTTCAGGGTTATGCCCTCAACCACGGTATTGGGCACTATGTTGGAATAATCCACATAGGACAGCTCCGCGAATATCAGTCCGTCCACCTCGTTGAAGGGCCTTTCCGAAAAGGTCAGGTCGCCGCGCCACTGTATGTAATCCATTATGTTAGCCATATATTCGCCTCCATTTTATTTCCAGGGAAATATAATCCCTTCTATTTGCCGCTGCTTCCGAGGCTGCCCGTCATGCGCAGCGACTTCATCTCCATAAGCTCGTCATAGGGTATCTCGGTTATTTCCGTCTCCGGCACCGGCAGCAGCACCGCCTGGCACACCGCCTTAGTTATGTAGTATACGTTGAAGCGCTCGCCCCGCTCCTTCAGCCCCTCCAGGTATTCCCCTGCCGATTCCTTTGCAAAGTACAGCGGGACGGTGTTCAGGTTTGTCATGGGCACGAACCATTCCCCCCGGTAGCCGGAGTCTATTACGCCGCAGCGCTTGCCGATTCCCCTTGAGCCGGTGGAGCCCCTCTCCTGAATCTGAAAGTAGTACCCCGGCTCAAAGGCGCTGGCTATGCCGGTAGGCAGCAGCTTTGTCTCGTGGGGCTCGAGGCGTATATACTCCCCGTCAAAGGCGAGGAATACATCGTATCCCGCGTCCTCCCCCCTCTTTGAGGGTATCACCCCATCCGGCCTTACCTTCGCAAACCACAGCTTTACCATACGCTTCTCCTTGGTTTTCTATATTTATATTATAAAACAAACCGGAGCGGTTTACCATACCGCGCCGGTCATTTTGCTTTATGTGCTTATCATGTTTATAATTGACAGGGCGAGCGCTTACACAATATAATCAAAATACACTCAGGCCGTGATTTTTACGTTCATTACAATATAATTATTACAAAGGGGGAAAATATGAAAAAGCTATTGGCATTAGTCATCGCCGCGGGTCTGTGCGCGGGGCTTTGCGGCTGCGCCTCTACCATGAAGATAGACGCCGACGTCCACCTTATACCCTCCATAACCGACGGCAGCGAGCCCGACGCGGGCCTGCCCGGCGAGAAAGGCGAAAATGGCGAGCAGGGCTACGATGGCGGTTCCGGCACAAGGGTCACCAGCGCGGAGGATATAAAAAAGGCTATTGAGCAGACAGCCGAAGGCGGCACAGCCGAGATCAGCCTTATGAACGACCTGATCCTCTCAGAGCCCCTGAAGATAACGGCCGATACCGTAATACACGGCAACGGGTATAAGGTGAAGCTCGATAGTGATATAAAAAATCCAATTTTTAACGGCGGCAAAAATAATCTGACCTTGGATAATATGACGCTGGACGGTCAGAACAACAGGGTTTATGATTATTTCGGCGCAATCAACGGCGGCGAGGGTTCCTCTTTGACGCTTAGCAACGTGACCATTGAAAATGTGGAGGCGGAGAGGATAATCCGCGCCGTTAGCGTACAGAGCGTAAATCTTACAAATGTAACAATCAGAAACAATAAGACAAGCAACAGCAAGGACGGCGCATACGGGCTGCTTTTCACCAATGTGGAAAACATGACGCTGAAAAACGTTTCAATCACTGATAACAATATCGGAAAAAGCCTTATCATGGTATGGGACAATGATATGATATGGGGCAATGATAAAGTGAACGCATTGACCGCCGAAAGCCTGACGATAGAGAATAACACTATCGGTGAACATATTCTTGCGACATCGGGAACAAATTGCAGCGACACTATTACGCTCACCTCCGGCTCTATCAGGGGAAATAATACAGCGGGCATCTACATGGTCGGCAATTTGACGATAGGCAAGGATATGAATGTCCAATGCGGCATCACGCTCAACAACGACAGTGATGGAAGCGTATGTACCCTCGCCAACGACGGCACTATAACAGGCGATATTACCTCGGCTGACTGGGCGGCAAAGGATAGTGGGCTTCCCCGCTACACCGGAACCGGAACGCACACCGGAAACAAGAATAACATAACCGACCTGACGGCTACCACACAGCCGTAAACCAGACTTAAAAAGAGGGCTTGCGCCCTCTTTTTTTATTGCTGCTTTTTCTTCCTGCCCTTTATCAGCCCCACCGCTATGAGGGCGGCTAAGGCGGCGAGGCCGCCGCCGATTATCATGGGCGCGCCGCCGCCCTTGGGGGGCAGGTACGCAGGCGCGCCGGTGCTCACCGGGGCGGGCTGCTCCGCCGCGGGCGGAACCTCCACAGTCGGGTCGTCAAGGCTTATCCAGAGATTGCGGTAGCCGTACCAGTAGCCGATAAAGCCCCATCTGCGGCCCTCCCCGTCGGTATAGGTCGTGTCCACGGTTATCTTGTCGCTGCCAAATGCGCCGAGGCTTAGGTCAAAGGCCTTCCTCTCGGAGCCGGGGTAGTCGTAGAATATTATGGTATCCCCCGCCCCCTTGGCGGCGTCCACCTCTGCGTCCTCATGCTTTATCTCGTCCTTATGCTCCCCAGCAAACTCCACCCAGTCGTATTTTACCTTGAAGTCATAGAGGTTTATCCAGCCGCTGCCGTCGCTTATCAGCGCCCACTGAGCGCCGTTCCCATCGGTATAGAGCCACTGGCAGACGGCCTCCTCGCCGTTGCTCAGCCGGCGGAGCTCCCCCCTGTCCGGCGCGCCGTATACCGGGGCGGAGCCGCCCTCGCCCGCGGCTATGTAGGTCCTGCCGGCCTGATAGGTGCATTGGTCGCTGTGCCTTTTGTAAAAGCTGTCCTCCGGCTCAAGTATCACGTCCGCAAGCGCCATGCAGGGCAGGAGCAGCATTGCCGCCGCAAGCAGCGCGCAAAAGATCCTTTTCATATTATCCGTACCTCCTTAAAATATCAGCTTTATCACAAGCCCCGTCCCAAAGGAGAGGGCGTTCATGCACAGGGAAAAAAGCATGGGGCGGGCTATTTTGGCGGCGCGCCTTTTGTAGGCGTATCCCTCCGCCAGCACAGCGAAAAGCTCCGTCACGGCGGCCGCCGCCGGGTAAAGCCCCGGCCTCAGGGCCTTCGTCAGCAGCGAAAGGTATACCACCGCCGGGTTGGTCATAAGGTTTGCAAGGGCGATGAGCCCTATATCCTCCCTCTTCTTCAGCAGCAGGGCGGCGGAAAGCTCTATCAGCTCCGTAAGCAGCAGCGATAAGCCCATGGCGCGCAGCATCACCTTTTGCCCACCCCCACCCGTATCAGCATTATGGAGATCAGGCAGATCATGGCGTAATCCTGCCCGCTGCCGGAGGCCCCGGAAAAGGCGGGCAGCATGCCGAGGAAAAGCCCCAGGGTGAGCAGCCCGAAGGCGGTGGCCCTGCCCTCCCTCAGTATATCCCTTGCGGCGTACAGCGTTACGGGCATGGACATATTAAACAGCAGCAGCCCCAGCGCGCCGGGCAGCGGGAATGCGGAAAATATCAGCGCGGCAGCGGCGGCGCTCAGCGTGACGGTGGCGGAGCGCACCTCGCCGAAGCGGTCCGAGGCAAAGCCGCCCAGGAGCTTGCCGCCCACCACGCACAGCGCAGCTATCCATGCCCAGGCCCCGGTCTTCCACGGGAAGGACATTATCACCCCGCCGTAGCTCCTTAGCGTCACCACCGCCAGCAGGCTCATAAGCCGCAGCCACTGCTCCCGTCCCCGGGGCAGCTCTGGGCTCCCCGGCCCTGCGCCCTCCCTGCAAAGGGCCATTATAGCCGCGGCGCATGCGAGCATGAGGCAGGCGGCGAAGGCGGCAAGGCTCCGCCCCGCCCGCGAGGCCAGCGCGCCGAGGAATATGCCCATTGCCCCGGGTGAAACGTATATGCCAAGGTATTTTGCCCCCTCCGTCACCGCCATTACGTCCGCCCCGCCGCCTATATGGAAGGCCGCGTTGCCCAGCCCGCATACGACGGCGGTGAGCATGGGGGAGGGCAGCAGCCCGCCCAGGGCCACCATAAGGCAGCCTGCGGCGGAAAAATATCTGCCGCCGCCATATCTGTCCGCCAGCACCCCTATTGGGAGCTGCATGGCGAAGGCGCAGAAGTTGTATATGAGCAGCGCCATGGCCTTATCCGAGGCGGCCCGGGCCGCAGGCAGCACTAACATTGCGCAGCACAGGTCCACGGCAAAATGCGCCGCGGAATACGCCGCCACAAGCCTTTTTTCGCCCTTTCCCAGCATAGCCCCACCTCCGGTATCCTTATATAAATTATAACGCAATTATACCAGAAAAGGTTGCGCCGTAAAGCAAATATTCCCGCCCTTATTGACGGCGGTATCGCCCGAGGGTAAAATCATGTAAGGACAGCTGGTAAATAATTACAATAAATAACAGGAATGAAAGGACGTATATATCATGATAACTTTGCTCACAAGGCAAGACATGGCAAAGGTGTTCACAATGGCGGAGGCGGTACAGGCGGCTAAGGACGCCCTCGCGCTCTATTCCGCAGGGGACACGGACATACCCCTCCGCGCAAACCTGCCGGTACCCGCATATAACGGCTCGGCATTGTACATGTACGGCTATGCCCCCGGCGCTTCCGCCCTGGGCGTAAAGATAGTTTCAGTATATCCGGACAACCCCAAGCGGGGCCTTCCCAGCGTCCCCGCCACCATGGTTTTGATGGACGACTCCACCGGCGCCGTCTCCTCCCTTATGGACGGCACATACCTGACGCGGGTGCGCACAGGCGCTGTGGCCGGCGCGGCTACAGACCTTCTCGCCCGCAGGGACAGCAGGGTTTTCGCCCTCTTCGGAGCGGGAGGGCAGGCGGAGGGCCAGCTTGAGGCGGTACTCACCGTACGGGATATAGAGCTTGCCAAGGTCTACTGCCGCACCTTTGAGAAGGCGGAGGCCTTTGCCCGCGCCATGAGCGAAAAATTCGCGGGCAGGTTCAATACAAAGATAGTCGCCGTCCATTCCCCCGAGGAGGCCATAGCCGACGCGGACGTAATCACCGCCGCCACCACCGCCGCCTCTCCCGTATTCGACGGCAGGCTCCTCAAGCCCGGCGCCCACGTGAACGGCATAGGCTCCTTTACCTACGACATGGTAGAGATAGACTCCTACACGCTGACCCACGCCGGCAAGGTCTATGCGGACACGCTGGAGGGTGTGCTCGGCGAGGCGGGCGACATACTTCAGCCCATTGACCGGGGCGAGTACAGCAAAGACCGCATTACAGGCGAGCTGGGCCAGCTCATAAACGGCGCTGCCCCCGGCCGGGAGAACGACACCGAGATAACCTTCTTCAAGTCCGTGGGCTCTGCGGTGCTGGACCTTGTCACAGCCCGGCGCATATACGCCAAGGCGAAGGAGATGGGGATAGGATTAAAGGTCGATATGTAACGCTTCGCAGAAGCGGCCCTTCGGCCACCTCTGCGGCATAAAAAAAGGAACGGCCCTTGCCGTTCCTCAGAGTGTCAAAAAAGTGGCTAAACGCCACTTTTTTGAGTTTTACGGGTTTTGCCTCTCGCATTCGCTCCCGGGCGGCAAAATCCGCAAAGTACGAAAACCTCTGGGTTTTCATCCGTTCTGACGCACATGTCGTCAGAGCCGGATTAAACATAAGGGGCTGCGGCCCCTTATCAACCCTGGGGTTTTTTGACAGACTGAGGAACGGCCCTTGCCGTTCCTTTTTTTATCATATCTTTACCCTTATAGCTTATCTTTATCGCTTTAGCAATATCTCAAAATAATCTTTAAATCGCTCCCGCGGCTGTGGAAAAGGCACACCTGCCATGTTAAAATTTTGCTATAAGGAGCCTTGGGGAAAATCAAAGAATTATCTCCTTTATTGCCGAGAGCGCCCTGTCGATGTCCCCCTCCGTGTTGGCATAGCCAATGCTGAAGCGCACCGTCCCCTGAGGGAAGGTGCCCAGGGTTTTATGGGCGCTGGGAGCGCAGTGCAGCCCGCAGCGTGTCATTATGCCCCGCTTGTCCAGCTCGTATGCTACCTCGGCGTTGTCGCGGCCGGTAAAGTCTATTGATATTACGCCTACCCGTTTATTTATTTCTTTGGTACCCGCAAGGCGCAGCGGCAGGCCCTCGAGGCCATCCGTGAAGCGTTTTGTAAGCTTCTCCTCGTGGGCGCGGAAGGCTTGGACGCCCTTATCCAGTATGAAGCCCAGCGCTGCGTTGAGGCCGAATATCCCGGGGATGTTCAGCGTGCCGGACTCGAACCTGTCGGGCATATAGGGCGGAAGCAGCTCGCTGTCCGAGGCGCTGCCTGTGCCGCCGGATATCAGCGGCTCGACCCGCTTTGCGAACTCCTCATCAAGCATCAGCGCGCCTATGCCCTGGGGGCCCAGAAGCCCCTTATGGCCGGGAACGCACAGCGCCGATAAGCCCAGCTCCTTCATGTTTACCGGGTAATGCCCGGCGGTCTGGGCCGCGTCCAGTATTACCGGCAGCCCCCGCTCTCTGCATATATCGCTTATTTCCTTCACGGGAAGCAGCGTACCGCAGACGTTTGAGGCGTGCATTATGGCTACAAGCCTTGTATTGGGCCTGATAAGGGGCAGGATATCCTTTGGGTCGGTGATGCCGCGGCTGTCGGCAGGTATCCTTGAGAACTCCACCCCCTGAGCCTCAAGCTGGCGTATGGGCCGCATCATGGCGTTGTGCTCAAGGCTGCTGACTATGACGTGATCCCCCGGCCTGAGGAAGCCCTTGAGCAGCATGTTCAGCCCCGCCGTCATGCCGGGGGTGAACACCGCGTGGGTGATGTCCTCTGTTCCAAAGAGCGTGCAAAGCCGCTCGCGGCACTCTATCAGCACCATCTCCGCCTCGCTTGAGGCCTCGTAGGTGGAGCGGTTGACGTTGGCGCCTATGTTGTTTACATAGTCCAGCATGGCTTCCCCCACGCCTGGGGCCTTTGGGAAGGAAGTCGCTCCGTTGTCGAGATATATGGACATAGGCAATTACCTCATACTTTTATTTTGCTGATAAGGGGGACAGTCCCTTTTCAGATACAGTTTATCACACCTATGGCTTTTGTCCACAGGTGAAAAAGCAAAAGGAGTTATTATTTATTATGAAAAAGAATCTTCCCGTATTGCTTACCGGCGTAATCGTCGGTATCGCGGCGCTGGTGCTCACAGCCTTCGGCAACCCTGCCAACATGGGCTTCTGCATCGCCTGCTTCCTGCGCGATATAGCCGGCGCCCTTAAGCTTCATTCCGCCGGAATAGTACAGTATGTGCGCCCTGAGATCGTGGGCATCATCGCCGGTGCTGCCGGAGCCGCCCTCATCAAGAAGGAATGGAAGGCCGTCGGCGGTTCTTCCCCCTTCACCCGCTTCATTCTGGCCATCTGCGTAATGATAGGCGCTCTGGTATTCCTGGGCTGCCCCCTGCGCATGGTTATCCGCATAGGCGGCGGCGACCTGAACGCCGTTGTCGGCCTCGTGGGCTTTATCGCTGGCATCTTTGTAGGTACCATAGCCCTCAAGAAGGGCTTCTCCCTCAAGCGCAACTACGCTGAGCCCTGCATCGACGGCGCCTGGATGCCTGTACTGATGGTCATCCTGCTGGTGCTGGCCGGCCTCGCCCCTGCCCTGTTTGCCCAGAGCACCGAGGGCCCCGGCTCCATGCACGCCCCTATAATACTTGCTCTTGCAGCCGGTATCGTAGTGGGTATTCTGGCACAGCGCAGCCGTTTCTGCATGGCAGGCGGCATACGCGATACCATCATGTTCAACCAGTGGAACCTCACCCTCGGCTTCGTGGCGGTCATAGTTACCGTTCTCGTCGGCAACCTGATCCTCGGCAAATTCAACCTCGGCTTTGCCGATCAGCCTGTTGCCCATAACGACGGCATCATGAACTTCCTCGGCATGGGCATCGTAGGCTGGGGTTCCGTGCTTCTGGGCGGCTGCCCCCTCCGTCAGCTGATCCTCACCGGCGAAGGCAATTCCGACTCCGCAGTCACCGTTACCGGCTTTGTATTCGGCGCTGCCCTTGCACATAACTTCGGCACCGCCTCCTCCGCCAAGGGCCCCGGCGCAAACGGCGTTGCAGCCGTCATCGCCTGCTATGCGGTACTCCTCATAGTGACCCTTGCCAACGTAAAGGCCAGCAAGGAATAACCCTTAGAAACCTGACAAGAAAAGAAGAAGCGGCGCCAAGCCGCTTCTTCGGCAACAGAGAAACCCTTTGGGGTTGTTAAGGGGCCGCAGCCCCTTAAAGTTAATTCCGGCTTTGACGGCGGGTACGTCAAAACGGATGAAAACCGTAGGTTTTCGCACTCTGCGTGTTTTGCCGCCCGGGAGCGTAAGCGAGAGGCAAAACACGAAAAAAGCTCGCATAAATGGATGCAATCCATTTATGCGAAAGTAGTATTGTACTTTTACAGGAGGAAATGATATGATAGACGCCAGAGGTCTCGCATGCCCAATGCCGGTGCTAATGACCCAGAAGGAGATAGCCAAGAACTCCCCCGCCAAGCTTGAAGTCATGGTAGACAACCACTCCGCACGGGAAAACGTAAAGCGTTTTGCCGAGAGCGCAGGCTATGCCGTGGCAGTGGCCGAGGAGGGCGACGACTACCGTCTCACCCTAACCAAATAGTTATCAGGAGCGTTTTCATGCCCAGCTACATAGCCACCTTCCATACTCACCTTGCCGCCATGCGCAGCCTGAAGAACGTAAAAGGGCACGCCGCCTCGGCAGCCCTTTCCCCCGTTCCCCGGCGCCTCAGCTCCTCCTGCGGCACCTGTATGCGGTATGAGGCGGAGGACACGCTCCTTGAGCTTATGGATAAGGATCTGGAGTCCATAGCCGAAGCGCTGGGCAGCGAAAAATACAGCGTGGTATACAGGGCAGAGGAATGACAATACCAAAAAAGCGGCTTAACGCCGCTTTTTTAGTATTTCCAAACCCCCTTGGGGTTGTTAAGGGGCCACAGCCCCTTAATTTCAATCCGGCTTTGACGGCGTGTACGTCAAAACGGATGAAAACCGCAGGTTTTCGCACTCTGCGTGTTTTGCCGCCCGGGAGCGCAGCGAGAGGCAAAACGCGAAAAGAACTCGCGGAAGCGACCAAAGGTCACTTCCGCGAAAGGTTAGAATTTCCTTCCCCCGCCGCCGTGATACATGCCGCCGGAGGACATATGCACAGTGCTGGTGCTATGGCCGCCTCCGCCGGAGCGGGGTCCGCTGTCGTTGTTGCGGGGTATTACCCGAGTGGTGACAAACTTATTCACCAGCTTTGAATCGTTTACCCGGAGGTTGAGCTTTGACTTTGCACGCCAGTTATATTCCGAAGGCACGTACTTTCTGGCATAGCTCTTCTGTATGGAGCTCTTGGCTATCAGCCCCGCAAGAAGGCCTATAAGGCCGCCGATTCCGCCCAGCATTGCCGCGCTTGCCGCACGCTCCGCGGGAGTCGCCGCCCTGTCTGGGTCGTAGGTGCTGCCGTATTCCGAGGGATCCATCACCTCGCCGGTAGCTGCGTTTATGCCGGTATGATCGTCTGCCACGCCCATTTCAATAAAATTATCGGTGTAATCCAAAGCCTCTGAAAACGCGCCCATGTAATCGCCGCCGGAAAGGTATTCCGTCTGTGCGTCGAATATCTCCTCACGCCGCTGGTCGTCTATTATGTCTATCATGTCGCCGGTGGTGGTGAGATAGGTCTCCCGGTTATACATGTCTATGCAGAACAGCACACCTGTGCGGTTATCCCCGATACCCATGCCCGAATCCTCGTAGAACTTATCCGCAAATTCCTGGGTACTGGTTACGCTGCTGTCCTGAACCGTGACTATGCCTATATCCTGATTATACTGCTCAACAAGGCCGTCAATACGGCTTTGCAGCTCCGCCTCCTCGTCGTCTGTCAGCAGATCCGCAAGGTCAAATACCCTTTGCACCTTCCCGGCTTCCTCCGGATTGCACACGGCGGATTCCTCGCCGGGAGCCGCGGTGGGCTGGGCTGGGCCGTTGAACTCATCGGCGGATATCACATTCTCCCCCTCAGCCAAGGCCCCAGAGCATAAGCCAAGGCACAGTGCGGATATAACGATTGCCGTCAAAAGCTTTTTCATATGGCAAGCCCTCCTATAAGCGCGCCTATCACAAGGCAGGCGGCGGTGATCGTCCACATGAGCCGGTTGGTCTTCTTCCTGCTCACCGGCACTCGGCCGGCGATCTTGCCGGTCTGGCCGTTCATGGCAAAGTAGTAAAGCTCACCCTTGTAGCGGTATGTCATGGTCCACGCAGGCATGAGGGCGTACTTCCAGTCAGACTTGACCTCGTCCACCGCCATGTTCTGGCCGGTAACGGTGCCGTAGCCGGAAAGGGTGCCTTCAAGCTGACCCTCCGCAGCAGAGCGTATTATCTCGTTTGCCTGAGGCTCGGCGGCGTTCTTCTCAATGTTGCGCTTTTCTGCCATGAAGCCCGAAAGGAAGCTCATGTTAAAGTCCTTAAGGCCAGACATATCATAGGGGTATACGCCGTTGAGCAGTTCCGCATCCTTCCGGTCCAGCGCCTTTACGGTGATCTCGCTGAGCTTTACGTCGCCGCTCCTTGTCAGGGCGTAAACGCTGGTCTCGGTGTATTCTATATCGCCCACCACCCATACTTTAAGGGAGTTGGACTTGGCGGTCATGGTGGCCCTTACGTCGCTGTCCACCAGCCAGAATGGAAAGTATACGCCGGTGAGCTTTTCCAGCTGCATCTCGCTGAAGAAGCCGTCGTCTATGTACTTTTTTGACTTGCACCAGCTTATGAGCTGTTCCTTTACCTTTTCCTTTGGAATGGAGAAGGGTATCACCTTATCCGGGGCCATACCGCCGGAAAGCCGGCCCTTTAATATTACGGGATTATGGCAGTAAAAGCAGAAGGTAGCTGCCGTTGTGTCGTCGGTTATTACCTCCGCGCCGCAGTTGGGGCAGGTATATACCACCGCGTGCTCGTCAAAGGCGGTGCCCTCGCTCTCCTTCTGTTCATCTATTATCTTCTGGTTTTTGATAAGCTCATTAAGCTGCTCCCCGGTGTAGCTGCTGCCGCAGTACTCACAGCCGAAGTCTCCTGTAGCGGGGCGATACGTGAGGTCTGCGTCGCAATTTGGGCATTTATAGGTAATAGTGGACATGTTTCACCTCCTGATGAGTGTATCGGATATATTTTATTACATAATATAAATACGGGCAAGTGCCGAAAAGGCATATATGCCGCTAAGTGATTTCGACAAAACATTAAAATATTTTAATTATTCTGCCTTAGCCGCTATTATTTCACAAATTTGTATGATATAATCCATAGGTGAATTTATACCGAATTAACGCTTCTACTTTACTGGAGGAATAATTTAGATGGCTGAAAGGATAAAAAGGGGCGACCGCAAGGACGGCGTATGGCTTAAAGACCTTGACCCCCTGCACGGCTTCATGCCGTACCTCTACCCCAACAGGGCGGATAACGAGGCCTTTATTCAGGAGCAGATAGATATAACCGCCCTGAACGAATACCTTAAGAAAAAGACAGAGGGCGACCCAGAGTTCAAGTATACCTACCTCCACGCCATAGTTGCAGCGCTGGTACGCACCATAACCCTCAGGCCGAAGATGAACCGCTTCATCTCAGGCAACAGGATATACCAGCGGAGATGGATCACCGCAGCCTTCATGGTAAAGCGCCAGTTCGCGGACGAGTCCTCGGAATCCATATTCTACAAGGCCTTTGGGGACGATGACAACATCGACACCATTCACCGGAGCATAAAGGAGAGGGTGACCTCCTTCCGCAAGGGCTCGGCAGAGGACAACTCCACCGACAAGATGGGGCTTTTGCTCCGCCTGCCCCCCTTTATGATGCGTCTCGTGATGAAAATACTCTTTTCCCTGGACCGCAAAGGGAAGGTGCCTGATTTCCTCATAAAGGAGGATCCGAATCAGGCGTCGGTATTCGTAACCAATCTTGGCAGCATAGGGCTTCACGCCGGATATCATCACCTGACCAACTGGGGCACCAACTCCATATTCGTGGTAATAGGCGAAAAGCACATGGCTCCCTTCTATCAGGAGGACGGCTCCGTGGAGATGCGGGAAGTAATTGACCTTGGCGTTACGCTGGACGAGCGTATCGCCGACGGCTACTATTACTCAAAGACAATAAAGCTCCTGAAGCACCTGCTTACTCACCCGGAGCTTTTGGATCAGAAATCTAATGAGGAAGTTGAATTTTAATATGGGCAACACAGCATACGCACACAGCTACATCGATGAAAGCCGCGTCACCGCCAAGGCTCCCTGGCTTAAAAGCTACGATCCCGAGTGCCCCGCACATCTGGATTACTTCATGGGTACGCTGGAGGAAGCCTTCGAACGTATGGCGGAAAAGTACCCGGACTATATCGCCTACGACTTCATGGGCAAGTCTACCACCTATAAGAAGGCCATAGCGGACATACACGCCTGCGCAAAGGCACTGAAGGCAATGGGGATAAAGGAAGGGGACAAGATCACCATTTGCATGCCCAACGCCCCCCAGACAGTCACCATATTCTATGCCGTAAACATGGTGGGCGCAATAGCCAACATGGTACACCCCCTTTCCGCCGTAAAGGAGATAGCCTTTTGCCTGAGGGACTCCGAAAGCGTAGCGGCTATAACCCTGGATCAGTTCTATGATAAGTTTGTTGAGGTGCGCCGCGAGGTTGAGCTTCCCCATCTAATCATAACCTCCGTAGCGGACGCCCTTTCCCCCATAATGAAGCTGGGCTACAAGCTCACAGAGGGCAGGAAAATAAAGAAGCCCGAAGGTGATGACTTCATATGGTGGAAGGACTTCCTCAGGCAGGGCGAAAACGTCACCGATTACCGTTGCCACAGGGACGCCGGTGCTCCCGCCGCAATACTTTACAGCGGCGGCACCACCGGCACCATGAAGGGCATAAGCCTGTCAAACCTCAACTTTAACGCTCTGGCGGCCCAGATAATCGCCACCAACAGCTTCTTCCGCCCCGGCGACAAGATGCTGGCCATAATGCCCATGTTCCACGGCTTCGGCCTCGGCGTAAGCATTCACTCCATGCTGGCAAACGGCGGCCACTGCATACTGATACCCCGTTTCACCCCCAAGAGCTACGCGCAGCTCTTAAAAAAGCACCGCCCCAACCTGATTGCAGGCGTACCCTCGCTGTTTGAGGCGCTTCTGCGCGTGCCCGAGGCGGACGCTCTGGAGCTTTCCTGCCTGAAGGGCGTATTCTCAGGTGGCGACTCCCTCTCAGTGGAGCTGAAGAAGCGCTTTGACGCGTTCCTTGGATCCCACGGCGCAACTATCAAAGTCCGCGAAGGCTACGGAACCACCGAGTGCGTCACCGCCAGCTGCCTTACCCCCATGCACAAGGCAAAGGAGGGCAGCATTGGCCTGCCCTTCCCGGATACCTACTATAAGATAGTAAAGCCCGGCACCACCCAGGAGGTACCATACGGCGAGGAGGGCGAGATATGTCTTGCCGGCCCCACGGTGATGCTGTGCTACGTGAACCATCCCAAGGAGACCGCAGACACCATGAAGGACCACGGCGACGGCCTCATATGGGTACATACCGGCGATCTGGGCAAGATGGACGAGGAAGGCTTCATATACTTCCGCCAGCGCATCAAGCGCATGATAGTCACCAACGGCTATAACGTATACCCATCCCAGATAGAAAACGTGCTGGAAGCCCATGAGGCGGTACACCTTGCCTGCGTCATAGGCGTAAAGGATCCCATAAGGGTCCAGCGGGTAAAGGCCTTCATAATGCTCAAGCCGGGCTATGAGGGCAGCGAGGAGCTGAAAAAGAGCATACTGGAGCACTGTACCAAGTACGTGGCCAAGTACGCAATGCCCCGTGAGCTGGAATTCCGTCCCGAGCTCCCCAAGACGCTTGTAGGCAAGGTAGCCTACAGAGTGCTGGAGGAGGAAGAGGCGGCCAAGGAGCGGTAAGGGCAGAAAAACCCGACAAATAAAAAACATAATACTAAAAAGGAACGCCCGAAGCCGTTCCTTTTTAGCTTGGCAAAGCCTTTTGCCGGTAATGCCGCAGATGCTTTTTACTCGTCCCGATTATCCACCGCGTAAACCACGCAGGCGATCCCGGCGATCATGGAAAAGCATATCGCCCCGCCCCAAGCATTGCCGAGGGCAGCGCCTATAAAAAACCCTGCCACACCGGAAAGCGCCATAACGATAAGAGAAGCCACCGTCCTAAACTTCTTTGCTTCTGATCTCATAACATTTCTCTCCTTTCCTTGTCAGTTTTCAAGGGCTTCTGTCCAGTATTCCGCGCCGTATATATCCGTGAGCCGGAAGGTAGAAAGGGCTTTCTCCTGCGCTATGCTCACGTTGGTTATGGTAAGCTTCCCTTCAACGGTCATCTGGTTGCCCAGCATGTAGCTGTCCAGATACTCCCCGTCGTAGCTATAGTAGTCGCAGAGGAAGTCCAGAGTGTCGCCGGGCTTTATGTCTATAAGGCCCTTCATTACGGTATCCGTCTCATCGCCGTATACTATGCGGGCTCCGGCCACCGTGCCGTAAGGATCCTCATCGGTAAAGACCAGTATAAGGTCTACCCGCTCCCCGTTGAGCAGGGCCGGCACCCTGCCGGTTATGACGTAGGAGTCGCCGTCCACGTCGTTGGACATCAGCTCATAATGCACTACCTGGCCGTTGAGGGCGATCCAGGTCTTGTCGTAGTCCAGTATCAGGTCAAGGTCGTCGTCGAACTCGTAGGTATTGTCTATGCCAAGGTCTATGTAGCCCTCCCCGTCGTCTATGAATACGTTGAGCGCCGTATCCTGCACCAGATCCCACTCGGCATCGGTGAGCTTCAGCACCTTTTTGCCGCCCTTGTCGGTCGCTATGAGGCGCGAGGCGTCAAGCCGGTTGTTCGCGTAGAAGTCCTCCGCCGCGGTCATGGCGTCCCTGTCGAGCCACCTTGCCTTTTTGTTCTTTACCGAGCGCATGCCCGCGAACATATCGAACAGGTCGGAATAGCTGGAGCCGCCGGAAGAGTAGCTGCTGCCGGAGGAGTAGCTGCCGCTGCCGGAAAGCGCCGCGGAGAGCAGCTCGGAAAGCATATCGGCGCTGTTGCCGCTGCCGCTCATATCGCCAAACAGGGAGGTGAGGGGGGAGCCTGAGGAGCTGGAGGTGAGCTGGCCGCCCGCCGCAACAGAGGCAAAGCTCCTTATGCAGTTGGTATATGCGTCGTCCATGCCTATCTCGTCATATATATCCACCATGCTGTTCATGGAGGAAAGCTTCCGGTAGGGGAAGTAGATGGAAATGCCGTTGGCATTGGCAAGGGACTTGGATACCCTGTTGTACTTTATGCAGCCGCGGAGGGCCTCGGCAAGCGCCTTCGCCTCAGGCGTTCCCATATTGTCCGCGAAGTTTATCAGGTCTATCTGGTTTATGCCCGACGAGAACTCTTTTGCTCTGCTTCTGGCATTGGATACCACGGTATAGCTGTCGGAATCTATCAGCTCGACCGTGGAGGAGGCGAACTTATTGAAGGCCTCGGGCACGGTTCCCGAAAGCTCCGCAAGGTCTATCAATGACAGCGTGGTCTGGTTTGAGGAGGACTGCTGGCGGCATGCTGCCGTGTAGTCGTCTATTATTGTTTTGCCTATGGATACGGTATCCATGGAGGTATTCCTGCTAAGCTGGGTGAGCCAGTTGGTATAGTACCAGCCGCAGCCCGGCTCGGTCTCCTCGCTGGCGATGAAGTAATCCGCGTACTGCTCGGCCACCATGGCAGTCTCGAGGGTGGCCATGAGGCAGGCGTCAAAGCCTATGAAGTCGAAGGTGCAGCCCGCGTCCTTCAATGCCTTGTTGAACACGTCCAGCGTCATGGAGCCGTTGGGGAATTTCTGGTCGTAGCCGTAGCCGGTGTTGGACCCTCCGCCGTGATCCCACATTATGAGGGCATAGCGGTCCGCCGGGAAGTTGCTTTCGCAGTATTGTATGAACTCGGTAAGCGTTTCGGCCTTGGTCATGGCCTTTTTGCCGAAATCGGACTCAAGGCGCAGTATGCCCTCGTTCTTTACCTGGTATATCTGGTTGACCTTGCTGCTTATTACGGTGTTCTGCCACTTATCCGCGCCGCCGGTCTCCACGATTATGTTGACCTTATCCGAAAGGTCGGCATGGAGCATCTCGTTTATGTCCGATGTGGCCATGCCGTAGTTGCTCTCAAGGTCGGTGCCGCACATATATACCATTATGGTATACACGTCCTGCCCGCCGCCCCTTATTTGGGTGCGCTTTTCCCTTGCGAGATTTGATACCGTGGTATCCGCCGCCACCGCCTGGGTCTGGGCGAGCTGGGGCTTGGGCGTGGGGGTGGGCTCCGCCTCGATAAGCTGTATGTCGCTGCTGCCGTCGTAGCCGCCGGTACCGTCCATATCTCCCGCGACGCACTGCACCACCATATAGCCCAGGGCAAGTATCACAAGAAGCAGTATTATTCGGGAAAGGCAGCCGCCCTTGCGCTTGCCGTTTCCGCCGCTGCCTCCCCGGCCTAAGAGATATGCTATGAGCAGGGCGATAAGGCCCATGCTGCCGCCGCCCCTGCCGTTCCTGTCCCCGGAGCCGCCGGAGCTGCCCCCGAAGCCGCCGCCCGAGCCTACAGGCCCTGTGCCGAGGCCGCTGCCCCGCCTGAATACGCTGCCGCTGCCGGATACGCGCTTCTGCCGTCCTCCGCTTCCGGGTTTTCTTTGCATTTGTTTATTCCTCCAAATTATATGTGTATATTTGCTATGCCTGTTTTACCGCGTCCTTCCTGAAGAAGGCGTAAAGCTTCGGGAAGGCGGGGGAGAAGTCTATGTATCTGTGCATTACCTTTGTATAAAGGCCTATGAGAGTACCGGAAAACAGCGCGCACACCACCGTCCCCTCACCTATTGCCCTGAGCTTCCCGAAGAATACCAGGGAAAGTATTACGGAGGACAGGCAGCAGCACATGTCGAAGCAGGTCTTTACCCTGTGGAGCTTCCAGCCGAACCGCTCCACGATGCCCGTCACGAACAGCTCATACACCTGCAATGGCAGGTAGGTCTGGAAAAATAAGGCCACGCCCAGGGAGTTTATCAGCATCCCCATTGCGAAGAAGAGTATGCGCTGTACAAGGGTTGCCGCCTGAAGGTCCCGCATCACCCACATTATGCCGTCCAGCACCACGCCGAAGATAAAGGCGGAGAAGAAGGACAGTATGTTCTTCCAGTCGAACCTGCGTACTATTATATAGTACCCTATGAGCAGCACCCCTTGAAGCAGGTAGTCCGCCATGCCGAATGTGAAAAAAGGCACGGCAAGGGATATTATGTAGGACTGTGACGTTACCATTGACATGCCGAGGCCGCCCTTTTCCATAAGCGAAACTCCTAAGGCTATGAAGAAGGTGCCCAGCGCGAAGGCAAGCTCGCCCCACCTGCAAAACAGCTTTTTATCCTGCGGTTCACGCTCCACGCTATATTTCCCTCGTATATTCCTTCAGCCATACCAGCTCTTCCTCACCCATATGAGGGGCAAGTTTGGCGTAGACCTCCTTATGGTAGGCATTGAGCTGCCGCCTTGTCGCTTCGGTCAGCGTCTCCTCATCTATGGCGTCAAGGTCTATGGGCGCGAAGGTTATGGACCGGAACTCCAGATACCTTGAGCCGGGCTCAGCCTCCACGCACTCCGTCAGGTTCTCGTGGCGGACGCCGTATTTGCCCTCGATATATATGCCCGGCTCGTCCGAGGTTATCATGCCCGGAACGAACTCCGCATCCTCGGACTTTACCCGGCGCTGCCCGCGTATGCCGTTGGGCCCCTCGTGTACCGAAAGCATATAGCCTACACCGTGACCTGTGCCGTGGTTGTAATCCATGCCCCTGCTCCAGAATGGAGCCCTGGCTATGGCGTCCAGGTTAAAGCCCGCGCAGCCCTTTGGGAACCTGAAGGTGAGCAGCGCAAGCATGCTTTCCAGGACTATGGTAAAGGCCTGCTTTTCCTCTTTTGTGACAGGCCCGAGGGCTATGGTGCGGGTTATGTCGGTGGTACCGCCCATATACTGCCCGCCGGAATCCACCAGCAGCAGCCCCTCCGGCTTTACGGGTATATCCGTCTCAGGGGTAGCGGAATAGTGTACTATGGCTCCGTGGGGGCCGTAGCCCGCGATAGTCTCAAAGCTGGGGTACATATACCCTTCCTGCTCTTTGCGGAAGCCCTCAAGCACATCTGCGGCCTGCATTTCGGTATATCCCTCTTTTGCGTGGGTCTTTGCCCAGTGCATGAAGCGGGTAACGGCCACGCCGTCCTTTATGTGGGTCTTGCGGAAGTTCTCAAGCTCCACAGGATTCTTTACGGCCTTCAGCAGCTGCACCGGATCCATATCCACCACCCTGCATCGCGCTATGCCCTGATACAGCTTATAGTTCAGTATCGACAGCGCGCACATTACGGCGTCCTTCTCGCCGTAGCGGCCTATGAACTCATATATGGCGTCATATGGCAGTATCTCTGTATCCAGAGCCTTGAGGTGGGCCGCTATGGGGGCCGCCTTGGCAGCATCCATGAATACATATGCCTTCTGCTTTTCAACTATGGCGTAGGACAGGGCCACGGGAAGATACTTTACGTCGTTGCCCCGTATATTGAACAGCCACGCTATATCCGCAAGATCCGTAAATATGCATGCATTGGCATCGCACTTTGCCATCTCGGCGCGGACAGCCCCAAGCTTATCCGATGAGGAAACCCCCGCAAGCTCCATAGGCAGCACATACGCCGGCTCCCTTGAAAGCTCCGGCCTTCCCTCCCAGCAGCCGTCTATCAGGCTGCGGCAGTCCTTTAATATGGCTCCGCCCTTTTCAAGCTCCATGCCCTCGCTGGCGGATATGGTGCGAAGGTCAGCGCCCAGCACGCCTCCCTTTATGTTTTCCGCTATGAACTCGTTCACCGTGGGAACGCCCGGCTCCCGCATCTTGAACAGGTCTATGCCGCTGCCCTCAAGCTGCCTCGCTGCCTGAAGAAAATACCTTCCGTCGGTCCAAAGCCCGGCGCCCCCCTGCCATATGAGCAGAGTTCCGGCGCTGCCCGTAAAGCCCGAAAAGTGCTTGCGTGCCTTGAAGTATTCCTCCGGGTACTCCGAACCGTGGGGGTCTGCCGAGGGTATCAGCAGCATGTCTATATCGGCAGTCTTCATAGCCTTCCTGAGTTTTTCCAGCATATATTTAAGCCTCCTGTCGCTTTTTTAATCATATATAGTTTACACTACGCCACGGTTTTTTTCCAGACGCTATGATGATATTGGGACGGATATGTGTTATTATAGGTGCTGAAATAGTATGGCATGAGATGCCCTTGGAGTAAATTGACATGAGAATTTCCGTAAACGCAGACAACCGGGAATACAGCGTACAGATAGGTCCCGGCATGATAAAGGAAGAGGGCCTGTTCACCGGCTTCCGCAGGGCGGCGGTGGTGACGGACGAGACTGTGGCAAAGCTGCACCTCGATACCATCATGGCCACGCTGGAGCGGGCAAAGGTCAGAGCCGGCAGCATCATACTGCCCCCCGGCGAGGAGATAAAGAGCCGCGACAGGCTTTTCGACATATATTCCGGCCTTATGGACAACCTGATAGGCCGCTCAGACGCGGTGATAGCCTTTGGCGGCGGCACCGTAGGGGACGCGGCGGGGTTTGCCGCAGCCACGTACAGGCGGGGCGTGCCACTCGTACACTGTCCCACCACGCTGCTGGCCCAGGCGGATTCCTCCATCGGGGGAAAGGTGGCCATAGACCATCCCCGGGGCAAAAACCTCATAGGCACATTCTACCAGCCAGTACTGGTGGTGACAGATACAGCCCTCCTTTCCACACTGCCCAGGGAGCACCTCGCCTCCGGCATGGCTGAGGTCATAAAGTGCGGCGCCATATCCTCGGGCGACCTTAACTCAGGGGAGGACGACCTCACCCGAACCGTATACCGCACCGCCATGATAAAGGCGGGCTACGTTCAGGCTGACCCCAAGGATACCGGCATTCGCCGGGAGCTGAACTTCGGCCACACCATAGGCCACGCGCTGGAGCGGGCAAGCGGCTTTGAGCTGCTGCACGGCTGCGGCGTATCCATAGGCATGGTAGCCATGGCAAAAATAGGCGAGAGCATGGGGCTGACCGAGCCGGGCACGGCGGAGCAGCTCATATCCGCCCTTTCCGCCGCCGGGCTGCCCACAGAGATGGAGAATATAGACAAAGATGCCTTCCGCGCCGCAATGCTTCTGGATAAGAAGGGGGACGGCGAAACCGTCAACGCCGTGTTCCTGAAAAAGATCGGACAGGCTGCCGTGATCGCCATGCCCATAGGGGAGCTTTGCGACAGGGCGCTGAGTCTGGCCCGATGACGCGGTTTTCCGGGCGGCCCCATGGCTCCGTGACAGCCATACCCTCAAAGAGCGCCGCACACAGATACATGATATGCGCCGCCCTGGCCCAAGGCAGAAGCGTCATACGGGGTCTGCCGGGGGAGCTGCCGGACGACCTGACCGCTACCCTCGACTGCATACGCGCCCTCGGGGCCGCAGCCGTATTCCGGGACGACACCCTTGAAATAACAGGCATAAATGCAAAGCCGGACGTCCTCCGCCTTGACTGCCGGGATTCCGGCGCCACATACAGGCTGCTTTACCCCGTTGCTCCCCTCATTGGGGGGAGGGCGGAGTTTATGCTGTCCCCGTCGCTGGCCGCCCGGCCAATGGAGCCCGTAACAGAGCTTCTCAAAAGCAAGGGTGTAGCAGCGGAGAAGCTCAGCGTCTCCGGGAGCTTCGGCCCCGGGGAGTTTCCCATAAGGGGAGACGTTTCTTCCCAATATATAAGCGGGCTGCTGCTGGCGCTGTCGCTGCTGGATGGGGAAAGCCGCATACGGCTCACCACTCCCCTACAGAGCAAAAGCTACGTCGAATTGACCCGCGCTTCGCTCTCCGCATTCGGCGGCGAGAGCCAATGGATGGGCCAGGACACCATACTGGTAAAGCCCCGGCGTCTCAAGGCCGCGGACGTGACCGTTGAGGGGGACTATACCCACGCATCGCTGTTTTTAGCGGCGGGCGCGGTATACGGTCCCGTAACCGTGACGGGCCTGGACCCCGGTTCCATACAGGGAGACAGGGCAATGCTCAGCATACTGGACCGCATGGGGGCAAGGGTGGATATGGGCGGCGGCAGCGTCACGGTATCCCCCGGCCGGCTTCGCGGTATAGACGTAGACGTATCCGACACTCCGGATCTTGCCCCCGCCATAGCGCTGGCGGCTCTGGCGGCAGAGGGCAGCACCGTGGTCAAAAACGGCGGGCGGCTGCGCTTCAAGGAGTGCGACAGGATAAGCGCCATTGCAACCGAGCTTAAAAGGCTGGGGGCGGATATAGATGAGGCTCCCGACGGATTCACCATAAGGGGCGGCGGGAAGCTGCACGGCGCAGCCTGCCTCTGCCATAACGACCACCGCATAGCCATGCTTTTGATAATGGCGGCGGGCCTTTGCGGCGGGATAGAGCTTAATGGGGCGGAGTGCATCAGCAAATCCGCGCCGGGATTCTTTGGTGAATACAGACAGCTGGGAGGCAGCATATCATGAGGCCATGGGGAAGCATAAAGCTTGATATCTACGGCGGCTCACACGAAAAGCGGGTGGGCCTTACCATGGAGCTGCCAAAGGGGCTGAGGCTGGACGGGGAAATCATTTCCCGGGACATTGAAAGGCGCAGGGGCGTAAGCAAAAAAGGCGTTACCTCCCGGACGGAGGCCGACGTTCCAATATACATTTCCGGCGTGCGCGGCGGCGTGACCACGGGAGATACGCTTCGTGTGGAATTTGAAAATTCGGACTTTAGACCGAAGGATTACGCGGACATATCCTCACTGCCCCGTCCCTCCCACTGCGACTACCCGGCGTACATAAAATACGGCGGCATACCCTCCGGCGGCGGTATATTCTCCGGCCGCATGACGCTGCCTCTGGTATTCGCAGGGGCCGTGGCCCGGCAGCTGCTGATGCAAAGGGGCATGACCGCAGGCGGGCATTATTACGATATCGGCGGAGCTTTGGACTCTCCCTTCGACCCGCTGCAGGTGGACAGACATACGCTGGACAGGTTGAGAGGATTCGACTTTCCCGTTCTGGACGTAAGCGCCCGCAGGGCCATGGAGGACAGGATAGGCGAGGCGGCGGAGCGGGGCGATTCCGTGGGCGGCAGCGTGGAGCTTTGCGCGCTGGGATTGCCCGTAGGGACCGGCGGCCCTCTATGGGAGGGGCTGGAAAGCTCAATAGCTTCAATAATGTACGCCGTTCCCGGGGTGAAGGGCGTCGAATTCGGCGCGGGCTTCCGCATGGCGGATATGCATGGCAGCGACGCCAACGACGGCATAAGGATAAAAGACGGCAAAATAGCCTTCGAGAGCAATAATTCCGGCGGCATAAACGGCGGCATGGCCAACGGCGCGCCTGTGCTTCTCAGGGTGGCTTTCCGGCCTACCCCTTCCATAACTCAGCCCCAGCACACGGTAAACCTGCGGGAGCTGCAAAACGCCCGGATAACTGTAGGGGGCAGGCATGACAGCTGCATAGCCCTCCGGGGCCTGGCTGCGGCGGAGGCGGCGCTGTGTTTGGGAATATTGAACTGCATGGAGGGGCTATGATATACCTCATTGGCATGATGGGCTGCGGCAAGACCACCAAGGGCCGCGCCGCGGCGGAGGCGCTGAAGCTGCCCTTTTACGATATCGACGAAATCATTCAGCGTAGTTCCGGAATGACGATACCCGAAATTTTTAAGGAATACGGCGAGGCGCATTTTAGAAAGATGGAGCAAAAAGCCCTGTTTTCCTTGGAAAACCAGCCCTGCGGCATAGTCTCCACGGGGGGCGGCATAGTGTGCCAAGGTGAGAATATACAATTCATGCGCCGCACCGGTGATATAATCTGGATATTCCGCGATATCGAAGAAACCGTAGCGGATATAGACGCTGCAGACAGGCCGCTCCTTTCTGGCGGAGCGGGCAGGCTCCGGGAGATATTCGCACAGCGGCGGCAGCTCTATGAGGACGCCGGGGAACTGTTTTCCGGCAGCGCGGAGGATCTTGCCCGGCTTATTTCTTTAAAACTGAGGAGATAACACTTACCGTATGACTACAAAACGCATGACACGCATCGCCCTCTGCGCGGCCCTTCTCGCCCCCTGCGCATGGCTGTCGGTACCCACTCAGCCCCCCTTCACCATGCAGACCTTCGGCGTTTTCCTGACGCTCCTGCTTCTGGGCGCAAGGGACGGGGCCATAGCCATAGGGCTGTACATACTGCTGGGCGCTATGGGCGCGCCGGTGTTTTCCGGCTTTAACGGCGGCATGGGGGCGCTTCTCGGGCCCACCGGCGGCTACATAGTTGGCTTTCTGCTCATATGCCCCATCTATGGCCTGCTCTGCCGCAATAAGGCGGGGCTTTGGGCTAAGGCGCTGGCGCTGTTCCTCGGCCTGCTGGCCTGCTATGCCTTCGGCACCCTCTGGTTCGTAAAGGTTTACGGCGACACGAAGGGGCCCATAACGCTTCTTGCCGCCCTCTCCAAGTGCGTATTTCCCTTCATACTGCCGGACCTCGCCAAGCTGGCGCTGGCTCTGTGGGCAGGGAAAAGGCTGGAAAAATATAGGCAATAAAATAATGATCCCGCGGCAAAGCCGCGGGATATTTATTTTGTACTTCATCAATAAAAAGTTGCGACCTCCTGCTCGGGCTTTTCGGCAGGCTCCACTGAGATTATGTTGAGTACCGGGCCCTTGCGCCCGTAAAACTTGCTGAAGCGCAGCTCTATCTTTGCAGTCACCGTGCCCCAGGTGCGGTTCTTCAGCTTGTTTGCGTCCAGCCACTTGCATACGAGGCCGCTGTACTGTATGTCCTGCACGCAGCAGGTCATGACGTGACGGCCCGCCACGAACATGTTGTCGGGCATTTTGGCGTTTTTGGCTATGAGGGCCTTGAAGCGCACCGTCTTTCCCGAATACTTTTCCATCTCCTCGGACATGTCCCTGTACCACAGGGCGTAGTCGCTGTCCTCTATGACTATTGGGTCGGCGTTCACGTCGAAGGGCAGGGGGTCTTCTATCTCGTCGTACTCTACCCTCCCGTCAGGGTACTCGTAGGCGATGTTCACACGGCGGGACACGCCGCGGATTACCTTGTGTATCTCCATCTTGTCAAGGTCCGGCGTGGCGCGGTTGAGCACTATGAGCTCGGCTGTCATCAGCTTGTCCACCATAAGGCTCCTCATGTTGGCGTTGTAGCTGAGGAAGCACCGGGCATCCGCAAACATGAATTCCTGATAGACTATCCAGTTTTCCGGCATGGCCTGAGCAAGGTCGTTCAGGTTCCACATGCCGTTGTACTCTATGAGCACCCGCTCGGCCTTTGCTTTTTTCGCCAGCTCGTTCAGGTAAGCGGCGTTTATCTGCTCCGGGGAATCTATCTCCTGTATCAGTATGTTCTTTCCGCCGCCAGGGAACCTTGAGGGGTCCAGCTCCTCAATGCCCTCCTCGCACTGCAAAAGCAGCGTCTTTTCGCCGGAATTGAACCTTTCGTCCTCCAACGTCTCCTGCATAAAGCGGGTCTTGCCCCCCTCCAGGAAGCCGGTGAACATGTATACTGGGATCTCCTTCATAAAGCGCTTACGTTCCCTTCATCAGACACCGAACAGCTCGGAAAGCTCATGCTCGTTGAGCTTGGAGCCTATGACGCAGAGGCGGCCCATAACGGAAGCGGAGCCTGTGCGTATATTGCTCTCGCCGGGCACGTAGTCGAAGTGTATCCAGCAGCCCTCGCCCTTTACTATGCCCTTGGCGCGCAGCACGGCGCCGTACTTCTCCCCATCGTCCAGCGCCGCAAGGTCTGCCTTGAGTTCGTCCATGGTAAAGGTCTTGGGAGTCTCCACTCCCCAGCTGGTAAACACCTCGTCGGCATGGTGATGGTGGTGATGGCACTCGCATTCGGGATCGTCGCACTCCCCGCCGTCGTGATGGTGATGATGCTCATGCTCTTCGCCGTCATCGCCGTCATGATGGTGATGGCCGCAGCACTCGTCGTCATCGTCGTCGTCGTGATGGTGGTGGCCGCAGCAGCACTCATCGTCGTCATCGTCGTCATCGTCGTGATGGTGATGTCCGCAGCACTCGTGCTCATCGTCGTCATCGTCATGGTGGTGATGCTCATGCCGGCTCTCCTCCCTGAGAAGCTCAAGCTCTGCCTCAAGGGTGTTGCGCTTTTCCATGGCCTCCAGTATCTGGGCGCCTGTCAGCTCGCTCCAGGGTGTGACTATGAGGGAGGCATTCGGGTTGTGCTCCCGCAGCAGGGCTATGTCGGTATCCAGCTTGTCGCCGCTTATCTCGCCGGTGCGGCTGAGTATAATTGCGTTGGCGTGCTCTACCTGGTCGTTGAAGAACTCCCCGAAGTTCTTCATGTACATCTTGCACTTGTTTGCATCCACAACGGCCGTGAAGCTGTTGAGCTGCAGGGCGTCAGAGCCTACGTTCTGCACCGCCCGTATAACGTCGCTGAGCTTGCCCACGCCGGAGGGCTCTATAAGTATGCGGTCGGGGGCGTACTCCTCCACAACCTTCCTGAGCGCCTTGCCGAAGTCGCCTACCAGGCTGCAACAGATGCAGCCGGAGTTCATCTCGGTAACCTCTATCCCGGCGTCCTGCATGAAGCCGCCGTCTATGCCTATCTCGCCGAATTCGTTCTCTATGAGCACCAGCCTTTCGCCCTTGTAGGCCTCGGCTATGAGCTTTTTTATAAGGGTAGTCTTGCCAGCGCCCAGAAAGCCGGAAAAAATATCGACCTTGGTCATTTGCTTTTACATCTCTTTCCCATAGTTTTTTCTTATTGAAAAGGCAAAGCCTTCACAACTTTGTATTATAGACCAGCCCACGCCGATTATTCAAGCTGTTTTGCCCAACTTCACAGCCTGTTGACAATGTTTCTTGAAGATAAGCTCCGATGTTGGTATTATTATTATGCAAATACACAAAAGGAGCCGTTCCCAATGAAATTCCCTCTGGAAGAAGTCACTCATACAGATAACATAAAGCTTTCCGACGACGGGCGCTCGGTGGTGATAATCGATCAGACGCTGCTGCCCAACAGGCTGGAATACATAGCGCTTACCACAAGAGAGGAGATGTTCGAGGCGATAGCCATGCTCCGCGTGCGCGGCGCTCCGGCAATAGGCATATGCGCGGGCTACTGCGCCTACTGCCTGGCCCTTCAGGCCCCCCACGATTCCTTCGACGATTTCTACGACCACTGGGTGGAGGACTGCCGCTATCTCAACGGCTCCCGCCCTACGGCGGTAAACCTCAGCTGGGCGCTGAACCGCATGCTGGACGCCGCTGAGGATCACCGGGATATGCCTGTGGAGGCGGTGCTTTCGGCGCTGAAGCGGGAGTGCCTTGCCATACACAGCGAGGATATGGAGATGTGCCGCAAAATATCCGAATACGGCCTTTCCCTCCTTCACGATGGGGACGGGGTGCTGACCCACTGCAACGCGGGGCCCCTGGCCACCTCCCGCTACGGCACGGGGCAGGGGCCGCTGTTCCTTGCAAAGGAGCGGGGCATGGATATAAGGGTATTCGCGGACGAGACCAGGCCTCTCCTGCAGGGCGCCCGGCTTACGAGCTTTGAGCTGTACAACGCCGGCGTGGACGTCACCCTTATATGCGACAGCATGGCGTCAATAGTCATGAAAAACGGCTGGGTGCAGTGCTGCATGGTGGGCTGCGACAGGGTAGCCGCCAACGGCGACACAGCAAACAAAATAGGCACCAGCGGCGTAGCCATACTTGCAAAGCACTACGGCATACCCTTCTACGTGCTGGGCCCTACCTCCACCATAGATATGAGCTGCACCACAGGGGAGGACATAAATATCGAGCTCCGGGACGGGGAAGAGATCCGGAGCAGATTCTTCGCGGAGCCCGTGGCGCTGCCCGATGTCAAGTGCTACAACCCCGCCTTCGATGTGACGGACAATTCGCTTATCTCCGCCATTATCACGGAAAAGGGCATATGCCGCCCGCCCTACTCCGAGAGCCTTAAAAGGCTGTTCGAATAAAAAAGAAGGAGCGAAAGCTCCTTCCTTTGCTTTTACAGGTTACAGGCCCATCTCTTCCTTGACTTCCCTGAAGCACTTGACCGCGAAGTCAAGATCCTCCTTGGTATGGCCGGCGGAGATCTGGGTACGTATGCGGTCCCTGCCCTTGGGCACCACGGGATAGCAGAAGCCTACCACGTATACGCCCTTCTTGAGCATTCGGGCGGCGAACTCGTTGGCTACCTTGGGGTCATAGAGCATTACGGGGACTATGGGATGCTCGCCGGGCAGCAGGTCGAAGCCGCACTTTTCCATCTCGGCGCGGAAGTAGCGGGCATTTTCGTGTACCTTGTCCCGGAGGGCAGTGCTCTCGGTCAGCATATCAATGGTCTTGCAGGCCGCGGCGCAGATAGCGGGGGCAACGGTATTTGAAAAGAGGTATGGACGGCTGCGCTGGCGGAGCAGATCCACTATCTCCTGCCTTGCGGCGGTGTAGCCGCCGGAAGCCCCGCCCAGAGCCTTGCCCAGGGTACCGGTGATAATGTCCACCCGGCCTTCAACTCCGCAATACTCGGCGGTGCCCCGGCCGTGCTCGCCCATGAAGCCTACGGCGTGGCTGTCGTCCACCATTACCAGCGCGTCAAACTCGTCCGCAAGGTCGCATATGCCCTTGAGGTTGGCTATGTAGCCGTCCATGGAGAACACGCCGTCGGTGGCGATGAGCTTTATCTTGCAGCCGGAATCCTTTGCGTCCTGAAGCTGGGCGCGAAGGTCTTCCATATTGTTGTTCTTATAGCGATACCTCTTGGCCTTGCAGAGCCGCACGCCGTCTATTATGGAGGCGTGGTTCAGCTCGTCGGATATCACGGCGTCCTCGGGGCCCAGCAGGGTCTCGAACAGGCCTCCGTTTGCGTCGAAGCAGGAGGAGTACAGTATGCAGTCGTCCATCTTTACAAAGTTGGCTATCTTATGCTCCAGCTCCTTGTGCAGCCCCTGGGTGCCGCAGATGAAGCGCACGGAGGAGAGGCCGAAGCCCCATTTGTCATAGCTGGCCTTTGCGGCCTCGATAAGCTCCTTGCTGTCGGAAAGGCCAAGGTAGTTGTTCGCGCACATATTGAGCACGTTCTTCGCCTCGGTGGTGTCTATGCGCGCCTTCTGGGGGGTAGTGATTATGCGTTCGTTCTTATAGGTGCCGGATTCCCTGATGCTTTGGAGCATCTCGCCGTAATGCTTAAGTGCGGATTTCATATGCTGTTCCTTTCTATGCTATTTTTTATTGCGGGATTCCCTTACTTTGTCCAGTCAAGCACTACCTTGCCGCTCCTGCCGCTGTTCATGGCCTCGAAGCCCTTGTCGAAATCGCGATAGTTGAAGCGGTGGGTGATCATGGGAGTCATGTCAAGGCCGCCCTCCACCATGGTTATCATCTTGTACCAGGTCTCGTACATCTTGCGGCCGTATACGCCCTGAAGGGTCAGGCTGTTCCAGATGACCTTGTTTATGTTTATCTCTATGTTGCCGGGGTGTATGCCCAGAAGGGCGATCTTGCCGCCGTTGCGCATGTTGTCTATCATGGTGTTCAGGGCCGCTACGTTGCCGCTCATCTCCAGGCCTACGTCAAAGCCCTCTACCATGTGCTGGGGCCCGAATATGCTCTCCAGCTTGTCGTGCGCTACGTTCACCGTGGCTGTGGCGCCCATCTTCCTTGCCATCTCCAGCCGGTAGTCGTTCACGTCGGTGACCACTACGCTGCGTGCGCCGTTGCGCCTGCAGATGGCGGTGGCCATCATGCCTATGGGGCCTGCGCCGGTGATGAGCACGTCCTCGCCTATCACATCGAACATGAGGGCGGTATGTGTGGCATTGCCCAGCGCGTCAAAGAAGGATACCACGTCCTCCGGGATACCATCCGGTATGGGCACCACATTGCTTGCCGGTATGCAGAGGTATTCCGCAAACGCGCCGTCACGGTTCACGCCCACACCCTTTGTGTGGCGGCAGTACTGACCGTTGCCGGCACGGCAGTTGCGGCAGTGGCCGCATACAATATGGCCTTCGCCGGATACTATTTGGCCTACGTGGTAGGCCGTTACGCCGGGGCCCAGCTCCGCTATCTCGCCCACGTACTCGTGGCCTATCACCATGGGGGGCTTTATGGTCTCCTGCGCCCACTGGTTCCAGTTGTAGATGTGTACGTCAGTGCCGCATATAGCGGTCTTGTGGATCTTGATAAGCACTTCGCCCATGCCGGGCACAGGCTTTGGTACCTGAGTCAGAACAAGCCCTTTTTCCGGTGCCGCTTTTACCAATGCGTCCATCATTTCCATTTTTTTGCCGCTCCTGTTTTATAAAATAAGATTTGCCGGGGAATTGACCTTCTCTGTGTCCGTATTCAAAGGACATCTAATAATAGTATATATCAAATTTTGCCGTTGTAAAGAGCTTATATCATGTTTTTCCATGTTCGTGTCCTGCGGACTGTTGTCTTTTTCGCGGCCACCTCAGGTTTACAAAGTCTTAATAGCGCAAAACGGCGACATGTGATATAATAGCCTTAAATATGGATACTCATTTCATTTCCCTACATTCTGAAAGGAGATATATAACAACATGGGTCTTTTACAGGCAGGAATAGGCGCGCTGAGCGGCGTACTGGCCGATCAGTGGCGCGAATACTTCTACTGCGACTCCATGCCGGAGAACGTCCTGATGACCAAGGGCGTAAAGCGCACGGGCAGCCGCAACGCCAACACCAAGGGCGAGGACAACATCATCACCAACGGCTCCATAATCGCCGTAAACGAGGGCCAGTGCATGATGATCGTAGAGCAGGGCGCCATAGTGGAGTTTTCTGCGCAGGCGGGAGATTTCGTGTGGGACAATTCCACCGAGCCTTCCATATTCTACGGCAACCTTAGCGACAACCTCAAGTCCACCTGGGAGATATTGAAGAAGCGCTTCACCTTCGGCGCTAACCCGGCGAAGGATCAGCGCATCTACTATTTCAACACCAAGGAGATAATCGGCAACAAGTACGGCACCGCCAACCCCGTCCCCTTCCGCGTGGTATATAACAACATAGGCGCGGGGCTGGAGCTTGAGGTATCCGTAAAGTGCTTCGGCGAATATTCCTATAAGATAACCAACCCCATGCTGTTCTACAAGAACGTATGCAGCAACGTCACCGACAGCTACACCCGGGACCGCATAGACTCCCAGATGCGCTCCGAGATGATGACCGCACTGCAGCCCGCCTTCGCCCGCATAAGCGATATGGGCATAAAGTACAGCTCCCTCCCCGGCCACACCACAGAGCTGGCCCAGTGCCTGAACGAAGAGCTTTCCGCAAAGTGGCGCGATCTCCGCGGCATAGAGATGGTCTCCCTGGGCATCAGCTCCATCAAGGCCAGCGACGAGGACGAGCAGCGCATCAAAGAATTGCAGCAGAGCGCAGCCCTCAGGGATCCCACTATGGCGGCTGCATATCTGGCAAGCTCCCAGGGCGCGGCGATGCAGAATGCTGCCAAAAACGAGGGTGCAGGCGCATTCGCAGCCTTCGCCGGCATCAACATGGCTCAGGGCATGGGCGGCAACGTAGGAAACCTGTTCCAGATGGGTCAGCAGCAACAGCAGTATCAGCAGCCCGTTCAGCAGCCCGTTCAGCAGGCGGCCCCTGCGGCCCCCGCAGCCAACGGCTGGAAGTGCGAGTGCGGCGCGGTGAACACCGGCAAGTTCTGCATGGAGTGCGGCAAGCCCCAGCCCAAGGCTGAAGGCTGGACCTGCACCAACTGCGGCGCGGTGAACAAGGGCAAGTTCTGCATGGAGTGCGGCGCGAAGAAGCCCGACTCCGCACCTCTTTACAAGTGCGACAAGTGCGGCTGGGAACCCAATGACCCCAAGAACCCGCCCAAGTTCTGCCCCCAGTGCGGCGACCCATTCAACGATAACGACGTAAAGAAGTAAAACGATGCTTTTTTCCACAGGGGGCGAGCCAGCTCGCTCCCTGTGTTTTGAATTTGAGCGAAAAACCGGTATAATAAAAATATACGGAGGAACAGGCAATGCGCCGCAAGGACAGAGAGATAACCGACATATGCGCAATATTGGAGCTTGTATCCGAATGCAAGGTCTGCCGCCTCGCCATGACAGACGGCGGCGTCCCCTACATAGTGCCGCTGAACTACGGCTATGAGTACGCGGACGGCGCGCTGACCTTCTACTTTCACAGCGCCAAAGAGGGCCGCAAGCTGGAAATACTAAAAAAGAACCCCACGGTATGTCTCGAGCTGGACGGCCGGGGCGAGCTTGTTGAAGACGCGAACCCCTGCGCCTATGGCTACACCTTCGCCAGCGTCATAGGTACCGGCAATGTAGAGTTCATAGAGTATACGGAAGAAAAAATATACGCCCTGAACAGGATAATGAAGCATCAGGCGGGCATAGAGGCGCCCTTCACCGCCAGTATGGCGGATGCCGTATGCCTGTATAAGATGACCACCAATGATTTCACCTGCAAGATAAGAGCAAAGTAATGTAACATACCATATATGCACATACAGATGAATTAACCGGCAGAAATGCTGTATAAATACTGATTTTATAAAATACACTCACGAAAGGCGCCATAAATGATACGCTGCGGCTTTGAGCAGGGTGCGGCCCTGATGGGCTGTACCTCTGTGCAGAACATCTTCATACTGGAGTACATGCCCAAGGCACCCGAGCTATACTGCAAGGTATACCTTTTCGGCCTTATGCAGTGCGGCTGCCGGAGGCTGGAAAACGCCGACCTCTGCGCGTCCCTCGGCATCGACAGCGCCAAGGCGGTGGAGGCCTTCTTATACTGGCAGGACATGGGCCTGCTGCGCATAGTGGAGCAGGAGCCCTTAAGCGTTGAATATTTATCCGTTCAGGCAGGGCCCGTCACCGGCGGCACCCGCAAGTACGCCCCGCTCGTTTCGGCGCTTCGTCAGGTATGCGGTGCGCGGGTGCTCACCCCCGGCGAGCTTTCAAAGATATACGATTGGATAGAGGTATTCGGCCTGGAGGAGGCGGCGGCAATAATGCTTGTACGCCGCTGCATGGAGCTGAAGGGGCCCTCCGTCAAGATACAGTTCATGGACAAGATGGCCCGGGAATGGGCCAAAGAAGGGGTGCTTACCGCCGCAGACGCGGAGCAGCGCATAAAGCTGGACACCGAGCTTCAGGGCGGCGCAAAGGCCATACTTGCCCGCTGGCGCAAGGGACGCATGGCCACTGAGGACGAGCTTGCCCTGTATAAGAAATGGACCGAGGAATGGGGCATGACGCTGGACGAGATACTTTCCGCCTGCCCCGCCATGACCTCTTCAGATAAGCCCACCTTCGCATACCTGAACGCCATACTGGAGGGCATGCGCATGGAGGGAGGGGTGCAGGAGGCCATTAAGTCCGCCGCCCTCACCGAGGAGCTTGCCCGGGAGATTTATTCCCGCGCCGGGCTAAAGGGCGCGCCGGGGCGCAGGGAAAAGGAAGCGGTAAGCACATGGACGGTATCCTGGCACATGCAGCCGGAGGCGGTGCTGCTGGCAGCTGAACGCTCAGCAGGCTACAGCCACCCCTTCGACAGGACCCGCCGGCTCATAGAGCAGCTGCACGAAAAGGGCGTTACCACTCTGCAGCAGGCCAAGAAGGCCATAGAGGAGCTGGAAAAGCAGCCCGCCGCAGAGGGCGGCAAAAAGCAGCAATCCTCTTACTTTATGAACTACGGCCAGCGCAAATACTCCGACGAGGATCTAAAGAGCATCGGAATAACCCTCTTGGAGGACGAGGAGGACAAAAAATGAAGCCTACGCCGGAGCTGATATACGAATACAGAATGAACCGCGAAAGGGCGGAGCGGGAGGCCAGGGAGCGCCGGGAGGCTGCATGTACGGCCATACCGAGGCTCAGGGAAATAGCCGACCAGCGCCGCCGTCTGGCCTTCGACACAGGCCTTATGATAATGCGGGGGGAGGACTCATCCGAGCTGCGCAATAAAGTTGAGCAGCTGGACAAAGAGGAGCTGAATTTGCTTCTTTCGGCCGGTTTGCCGCCAGACCATATGTTGCCACACTATCGCTGTAAAGCCTGTAACGATACCGGTTATGTGGGGGATACGGTGAAAAAGCTCTGTCCCTGCATGAAAGCCCGCATTCTGGAAGAAATGTACGCCACATCGGGCATCGATACGCAACAAAGCTTCGCAATGTTTCGCTCCGACATATACCCGTGCGACCGCCAGAAGCGCATTGCCCTGAAGGCAAAGGAGCTTTGCCAGGGGTACGCCGCCTCCTTCCCAAAGTGCGACCCTATGGGCATACTTCTCATGGGCAGCACAGGCCTCGGCAAGAGCTACCTGCTAAACGCCATAGCTTTGGAGGTATCCTCCAGGGGCTACGACGTATACAAGGCCTCCGCCTACAACCTCATCAACGCCTTTATGGAGAGCATACGGGGCAGGGGCGAAAGTCCGGACATCCTCGGCCCTGATCTCATGATAATAGACGACCTGGGCACAGAGCCAATGATAAACTCCGTCACCCGAGAGACGCTGTTCTCCATCCTCAACGAGCGGCAGAGCGCCAGGAAGGCCACCCTTTGGGCCACCAACAGGAGCCTTGACGACATTCTCGCAAGCTACGGAGACAGATTCTTTTCCCGCCTCGTAGCGCCCCGGGAGACCATGGTGCTGCGGCTGGAGGGAGACGACCTCCGGCTCAGGCTCAAATAAAGCTTATTGCATTACGCTTATATATACCAGTCTGTCGAAAATCCCGGGGTTGATAAGGGGCCGCAGCCCCTTATATTCAATCCGGCTCTGACGACACAAGGTGAATTGCCCCGCAGGGGCAAGAGAAGGCCCCCTGGGGGGTG
>OKSD01000208.1_pt1 | contig 65093 bp, 65 predicted proteins | sample 1601221 | NCBI WGS metagenome assembly OKSD01 (sample SAMEA3541550, study PRJEB24748) | human gut metagenome | biome: human gut; feature: human-associated habitat; material: faeces | place: China | collected 2012
ATGATGAAATAAAGACGCAAAAAAGAGGCTGCAACAAAATGATTAACCATTTTGTCACAGCCCTTTTTTATTGTCTTATATATTATCTCTGTGCTTCTTCCAGTTTTTCCAGGAAGAACTTCACATTATCCGTGAGATCCGGGCCTTCTGTCTGAAGAGCACCGCCCACGAGGAAAATCGTATCCGGACCGTAAGTCTGGTACATATTCTTGAAAAGCTGCCAGCGCATGCCGCCCGAAGGAACGGGGAATATGGAGCGGAGGCCGCCCATCATTTCCGATGTGCCTTCGCAGATCTTCTGGCAGGTATCGACGGAGAAGGAGAACCTTCCGCCGAAGCTGGTAAAGATGGCAGCGTCAGCGCCGATCAGGCGGGAGAGCTGTCCATAATAGCAGAAGGGGGACATGCCGGAATCTTCAGAAAGAACGAGAGAGCCGGAGAAGCATGGATGGAGGAAAATCGGAAGATGGAATTCCGGATCCCTTGCCAGATCGCGGATCAGCGTGAAGCCGGTGAGAGCCGGAGCGACCATGATGCCGTCTGCCCCGATTTCCTGCGCCTTGTAAGCACGGTCGAGCATCTGCAGGCCGTCAGCCGTGCAGTTGGCGATGTACATGCTCTTCTTGCCTGTCTTTTCCTTCGCATCAGCCAGCGCCATGACGCACTGGAGCACTCTTTCTTCGAAAGGAGCATAATCCTGATTCATGAGAGAATGATCGTCCTTGATGATCGGGCAGCCGCCAAGAGCGAGCTTGTAAACCATTTCAGCCAGCTCCTTCGGACTCTTGCCGAGCGGCTTGATCGCACTCATGAGGATCGGGCCATGTTCCACACCGCACAATTCACGGATGCCTTCGCGGCCGAAACGCGGACCCGGATAATCATTGTACATGAAATCCGGAAGCTCGAACGACATCAGGCGGATGCCAGGCTGCAGACTCGTATTTCCGAAGAACATATTGACCAGTTCAGACATTTCATGGCCTACAGCATCCGGATCATACGAAATGACAGCGTAGTAAGCACCCGGATCAGCCTTATTGATCGATTCAATCTGGCCGACAATCGTATCTCCGATCGGAGTATCCTCGACCAGCTCATACGGACATTCGACCGTCTGCTCCACGCAGATGCCGAAAGCCAGCTTCTTTGCTTCCTCATAATCAGATGCCTTGATGCGGTAGGTTGCTGTAAAGCGGGAAGATGCCTTCAGATCTTCACTCAGTTCAGCAAATAATTCACTTTCGAAAAAAGGTGTATCGCCCATGAAAATCTCCTTTCAATTGTGCGTAGAAATTATAAATGATCGTGCGTTTCACGATAAGGATTATCGGCATGGGAAGCCGTATCATCCTGCAGCCAGTACAGAGGACGATTCTTCGCTTCCTCGAAAATGCGGCCCAGGTATTCTCCCACAATACCAAGACCCATCAGGTTCAAGCTGCCGAAAATAGAAATCAGGATCGTCATCGTCGCCCAGCCCGGTACAGCCTGTCCTGCAATGACACAGTACAGTACATGCAGGATCACCAGCACACCGGCCACAGCGGCAAGGACACCGATGTAAAAAGCCATGCGGAGCGGCAGCGTCGAATTCGTGATGATGCCGTCCATAGCGAAATGAAGCATCTTGCGCATGGAGAACTTCGAAACACCGGCGTGACGGGCCGGCGCCTCAAACTCGATCGAAGTCTGCTTGAAACCAAGGCCTCCGACAATGCCGCGGATAAAACGGCTGTGTTCACGGAATTTCTTGAAAGTTTCCAGCGCCTTCCTGTCCATCAGACGGAAATCCGAACCGCCGGGAGTGACACGCGTCGTCGAAATCGCATTGATGAAAGCGTAGTACCCGGCCGAAGTCATCTTCTTCACCGGCCCTGCATCCTCCGTCGTCGTGCGGATCGTCTGGACGATATCATACCCCTCCTGCCACTTCTCGATCAGCTTCGGAATCAGTTCCGGCGGATGCTGCATATCCCCATCCATCGTAATCACTGCATCCCCGATGGCAAAATCCATACCGCAGGTAATGGCGATCTGATGTCCGAAATTCCTGGCAAACGTGAGCGCCCGCACATGAGGGTCACTGTCAGCCAGCTGATGGATCAGCTCATCCGTCCGATCCTTAGAGCCATCATTGACATAGATGATCTCATAATCCATGTCAACGCCCTTCATGACCTTAGTCACTTCGTCATGAAAGTAAACGACGTTTCCTTCTTCGTTATAAACGGGTGTCACGATTGATATCATAATAAATCCTCCAAAATATGAGCTTAAGCGCTATCGTATATTATAGCACAGTGATAACGAGCCGGGGCGTCTGCCGCCCCTATTTTCATTTCCGATACTACACGATAAAACTTCCTCTGCCTTTAAATAATGATAAATAAAATATAAATACACAGGGAGGGGAAGATGGAAATACCATTTCCCGGGCTTCCTTTTCGAGCGCAGCAGGGTTTTACTCGCCTTCCTAGACGGGGAAGGTGCCTATATAAGTTCAAGACAAAATAGATTTGATTTTTTTCATTTCTCATCGCAGAGCTGCCCCCAACGGAGGGAAGTGCCCGAAGGGCGAAAGGGGTGCAGTTTCTAAAAAGGGGCGGATAGGGTTGATTTCTCCAAGGCTGTGCCCTGGTTGTATGGTTTTCAAAAGGTGCAGTTTCTAAGAATAGGCTTGATTTCCCAGAGCTGTGCCTTGGTTATATATTTTCCTTCCTTTCGGTTTTCTGGTAATTCTTATTCGGAGGTTCTTATGGAAGAAGTGCGTGCGCCGACGGCGGAGGCGGCTCTGCGGCGGATCCTTACCACGGCGGTCCGCGAGCGCGTAAGTGATGTGCATATCGAGCCGCAGGAGTCTTTCATCCGCGTGCGTTTCAGGCGGGATGGGATTCTGTACGACCGCTTCACGATGATGCTTGCGATGAAGAAGCCGATATCCGTGCGCGCCAAGGTCGTCGGGAGCATGGACATCGCCGAGAGCCGGCTGCCGCAGGACGGGTCGTATTCGGAAACCGTGGACGGCGTTTCCTATGATTTCCGCATTTCCACGCTGCCCTCCCTCTACGGCGAGACGATCGTCATCCGCATTCTCTCCGGGAAGGTAGATTTCATAGAGAACAACCATCTCGGGATGATGGATGTCCAGGAAAAGCTTTTCATGAAGTGCCTTAGAAGGAAATCAGGGATGATTCTCACGACCGGGCCGACCGGTTCGGGAAAGACGTCGACGCTCTATGCGGCGCTCCGGCTCCTGAATGACCCTTCGGTGAATATCATCTCGATCGAGGATCCCGTGGAGTACCGGATCGAGGGCGTGACGCAGATGCAGGTGAATGAAAAAGCAGGGCTCACCTTCGAAAAAGGCCTCCGCTCGATCGTCCGCCAGGATCCGGATATTCTGATGGTCGGGGAAATCCGCGACAGGGAGACGGCGGAAATCGCCGTACATGCCGCGCTGACGGGACACCTCGTCCTGTCGACGCTTCACACGGTGAATGCAGCGTCCGCGCCGCTCCGTTTGATGGACATGGGTATCGCTCCCTACCTTCTGGCGGATTCGCTCTCCCTGATTATTTCCCAGCGCATCCCCGGGCGCCTCTGCCCGCATTGCAAAAGGAAAGTCACGCTGACGGAGGAAAAATTCGCCGACCTTTCCCTCCCGCAGGAATTTCTGGGAGAGACGGTCATGGATGCAGAAGGCTGCGAGGAATGCCATGGGAGCGGCATCGCAGGGCGAATCGGCGCCTTTGAAATGATTGAAATCGGACGGGAAGAGCGGCAGATCATCCGCGGGGGCTTCTCGGCCGACAAACTGCAGGAAAGAATGAGAGCGCAGGGCCAGCCCGATATGGGCGCGGCGGCGCTTCGCGAGCTCCGGAAAGGCTGGATTTCAGCAAGATCAGCCTCCCAGGTCATCGCGGGAGAGGACTGAGCAAATTGGATATAGAAAAACTCATGCAGACGTATCCGAATCTGACGGATGTGCACGCCACGCAGGATGAACCGCTGATGATCCGCGCAGGCGGCGCGCTGAAAAAGCTTCGCGAGACGGCTGGAGAAGATTTCTTCACGGCGCTTTTCACGTCCTACGTCAATGAAGACAGAATGACTGCATACAAAAAAGAAGGCGCGCTCGATACTGCCTTTTCCCTGGGAAATACCCGCTTCCGCCTCCATATTTACAAGAGCGGAGGGAAACCGGCCGCCGCGATCCGCGTCCTGCCCGAGCTCTCCGCACTCCCTGCCGACCCCGACAAGGCTTTCTTGGACAAACTCTCTGCCCTTGAGCACGGCCTTGTCCTCATCACAGGCCCCTCGGGAAGCGGCAAGAGCACGACGCTCGCGCACATTCTCCTGACAGCCGTGGCCAAGCGCCCCTGCCATATCGTCACCCTCGAAGACCCCGTCGAATACGTCATTTCCTCTGACAAAGCCCTCGTCCACCAGAGGGAAATCGGAGAAGACACGCCGAGCTTTGCCGAAGGCGTCATCGAGTCCCTAAGGGAGGACCCCGACATCATCGCTGTGGGAGAAATGCGCGACGCCGCCACCATCGAAGCTGCCCTGACCGCGGCCGAGACAGGCCACCTCGTCTTTGCCACCCTCCACACCACACGTGCCAAAGACGCATGCACGCGCATCATCCACGCATTTCCTTCCACGAGGGAAAACGAAATCCGGAGCATCCTTTCCTCCTGCCTGCAGCACGTCCTCACGCAGCGCCTCTGCCGGCCGGGCAAGGAAACCTTCCTCATGCGCGAAATCCTGACGAACGTCCCCGCCGTTTCCCACCTCATCCGGGAAGGCAAGGACGAGCAGATCCCGTCGTACATGGAAATGGGCCTCCAGAACATGCGCACCCTGAAGCAGGCAGCGTACGGCCTGAAGAATATCTCCGAAAAAGACAGAGAAAAACTCCTGAAAACCCTCGAATGATTCCCGGCGTAAAGCCGACACAAGATACATATGGAAACATACCTCTACAAAGTCTTCAATACCGAAGGAGCTATGGAAGAAGGCACCATCAGTGCCAGCTCTGGCGGGGATGCCGCGAATGCACTCCGCCTTCGCGGCTTTTCTATTATCTCCCTGACAAAAGAGGCATCGGAAAAGAAAGAAAGACGCAGCTTCCTGAAAAGGAAACCATTCTCCGGAGACGAGACACTCTCCGTCCTTGCCAGCGAATGGAGCGCCCTCCTCAAAGCAGGCCTCACCATCACGGCTACCCTGGCCCTCCTTGAAGAACAGGCGAAAAAACACGAGAAACCTATCCTCTCACGCGCCCGCGAGACTGTCATGGAAGGAAGGACCCTCTGGGAAACGCTCGATGAATCAGGCGCCTTTCCCCGCTTCTTCACCGCCTTGATTCAGGTCGGAGAAATGACAGGCACGCTCCCCGAAGAACTCGACCGCATCGCCGAGCACTACCGGAAGAAAGCAGAATTCAAAAGAAAAGCGGTAAGCGCCCTTGCCTATCCCTGCTTTGTCCTCCTCTTCGCACTGACCGTCCTTCTCACCATCCTGACATTCATCCTCCCCACCTTCGAGACACTCTTCGCCTCCCTGCAGATCACCCTTCCTGCCGGCGCGAGGATTGCTCTGGCCGCCGGGAAATTTCTTCAGGAAACAGGACGCTTCCTCTTCCTTCTGCCGCTTCTCTCGGCCCTCGGTCTTGGTATTTCCTTGAAGACAGAAAAAGGAAGAGAGAAAATAGACGAAATCCTCTACCGCTCCCGCTTCTGCAAACGCCTCCTCCTCATCCGCTTCGCAGCTACACTCTCTGCTTTCCTTGAAAGCGGAAGGACCCTGGGCGACGCCCTTGAAGACTGCAAGGATACCATAGGAAACCGCGAAGCAGAAAGAGCCCTCGAAGCCGTCAAGGAAGAAGTCACCAAAGGAAACGACTTCGCCGAAAGCCTCAAGAAAAGCGGCTTCTCCCTGCCCATCTTCTACCAGCTTACAAGGATCGGCATGGAAAGCGGCGAACTCCCGGACTTCCTCATGAAAGCCGCCGGCCTCATGGAAAGAGAGGCAGAAAGAAAAGCCAGCCGCTTCCGCGCCATCTTAGAACCCGCCATGCTCCTATTAGTAGGCGGCATGACCGCCATCGTCGTATTCTCCGTCATCCTCCCCGTCTTCCACATGGCGGCGAGAGTGTGAAGGGAAAAAAGATAAAACCATAAAACAAGAAAAAACAGAACGCAAGGAAAAAAACATAAAAATCGCAAAAAAGCTCCCTATGAAGAGAGCTTTTTTGCGTGGGAAAATCAAAACCTTCACAACCGGACTTCGTCCGTTGGTAATCAGCCCCTTTCGGCGCATGCGCGCCACTTTCCCCTGACGGGGACAGCTATAGTCTCGCTCCGCTCGCCATTCCTGAGCGTTGATTTTTCAAATCGAAGCGAACTTGTAATCAAATTTCCCTTATTATTTCATTCCTCTATTTCTATTCTTTCCCCATTTTCTATATAATTAAGGAATGTTAAGCAAAGTCTTTTTAAAAAATCGAGCGCAGGAGGTGCGTTAGTATAAAAGCTGTTATTTTTGATATGGACGGGACTCTTTTTGATACGGAGTTTATTTTCCAGAGGATCTGGAATGAGATCGCGGGCGAGATGGGTTTGGTGCTTCCGGATTCTTTCAAATATGAAATCTGCGGGACGAATGGTGCCGTGATGAATGGCGTCATTGAAAAGTACTACCATGTATCTGACGGACAAGTGATCCAGAACGAATGCCGCCGCCGTGTGGATAAGATTTTTGCCCGGTATGTGCCGGAGAAGCCGGGCTGCAGGGAAATCCTTCATTTCTTCCGCGAGCATGGGTATAAAATTGCCATGGGAAGCAGCAGCCGCATTACAAGGATCGAAGGAAATCTGCACCAGACGGGGCTTCGTGATGCCTTCGATGCCATTGCAGGGGGCGATGAAGTCGAGCATGGCAAGCCCGAGCCAGATGTATTTCTTCTGGCGGCCAGCCGCCTTGGTGTCGATCCCAGAGACTGCTACGTCTTCGAGGACAGCCCCAATGGCGTTCGCGCCGGCGTCAAAGCGGGCATGAGAACGATCATGGTTCCTGACCTCATGCCCGTCACTGATGACCTCATCCCCATCGCCTACGGGATTTTCAAGAACCTCTCCGAAGCACAGGAATTTCTGGAGAAGGAAATATAAGGAAAATCAGGACTCAGGAATGACGAGCATCGCGAGTTCCGCATTGGCAAGAACGGCTGCATTACTGCGATGTGCTGAGTCCTGATTTCCTCTCTTATTCCCTATTTCCTTTATATAATAGAAATATATATAGAATAATATAATATAGAATAATATATTTCTCCCAATTCCCAAAAAATCACTTCTGTATTATACTTAAGAATGGAAAAGTTTACGAAAGACCGCGGAAGGCGGAATATATGGGAAAGGAGGCGCTGCGATGGCTTTATCGATCAGGGACATTTTGATACTCGACTACTTCGACGGCAAGCCGGTGCATCATAAGATACCGCCGTACAAGCTGAAGATTTACGGCCAGGACGCCAATGACCGGATCGGGCTTTTGTATGAGAATGGCTGGATCCGCTACAGCCGGCCGCAGGAGACGGTCAGCATGCTGCCGGACAAAGCACTCTCGGATTTCCTGAAGCGTTACGGTCTCTCCGGCGAAGGCTCGCATGCCGAGCTCACCGGGCGCGTCATTTCCCAGATTCCCGAGTCCGACTATGCCCACGGCGTGCCGAAGATTTACGTCCTCACCAAGGAAGGCAAGGCGGAAATCGGGCATCACATGGCCTACGTCCTGAACGTCCGTGAGAATTACGGCCTGACCGAAGGGGAAATCGGCGAATCGCAGAATACCCTCGCCCAGCGCGGTGAACCATATACCGCCCGGGACATCCTTTACCGCGCCTTCCAGCAGAAAATTTCCCTCTACATCATGGCCGGCGAATGGTCGAAGCTCCGCAACATGTACTACACTGTCGCGAATTTCTATCTGCGTATCAAAGACAACGAAGAAGCCCTGCCGTACCTGTATCTTGTCTTCTTCATGGACATGTCCGGCATGGGAAACAAAAACAACCTCGTCCCGTACGAGAACCTTTTCCCCACGCAGAAGGGCATGATCCTCCTGATGGATGAAATCCGGAAAGATCTCCACTACTCCATGGACGAAGTGAAGACATCCTTCCTTTCCTCCATCGCCCGCATGGCGCCGAGACTGCCATTCTCGTATTTCTCGCCGCAGGTCATGGCCTCCATGCTCCTCGAACGCCTCCGCGGCATCGACTTCAATGGAGCCAGGTACATCGTTCAGAGAAATACCCCGGATCCCTCCGCCAAGTCGTACCACTACGTACCGTACGGAAGAAGCGAAGCCAGGCCCAGATCCTACCACCCGCCCGTCGTGAAACCAAACTTCATGGCCCCGCCGGTCTTAAGGATGCCCACCTTCACCGCGCCCCCGCCCTTCAAGCCGGGCCAGTCCGCCCCGCCGCCAAGCCGCGAGCCCGTGCCAGAGAAGAAAGAAGAGCCTGTTTTAAGAAGAAAACCCGAAAAGAAAAAGGGCATCTTCTCCAAGCTGAAAGATCTGTTTTAGTCGTACTTGAAAAAGACACCATCATTTTGTAAAATAATACTAATGCGTTTGTAGCTCAGCTGGATAGAGCAGCGGTTTCCTAAACCGTGTGTCGGGGGTTCAAATCCCCCCAAGCGCACCAATGGAAATCAGAGCGTTCCCGAAAGGGGGCGCTTTTTTTGCGTGGAGAAATGGGAACTCACTTCGCTTGCCAGTCCTGAGCGGGGATTTTTATTTCTACGAGCGCAGCGAGGTCGTAAGGTTTTCCACGAGCAACGCGAGGTTTAAGGGTGTTTGACCTTGCCTCGTAGAGGAAGGTGTCGCTGAAGGCGACGAATGAAGTTCATTTCCTAGGCTGCAAGCCGGTTGTATGGTTTTTAAATGTGCAGTTTCTAAAAAGGCCGGGCGGATAGGGTTGATTATTCATTGAGTTTTAAAATCTAAAAAGGTTCTGCGAGCGGAGTGAGGTTGTTTGGTTTTTCTTTTCCCTTTGCGAAGCAAATAAGTGGTGTTGACCTTCCCAGACGGGGAAGGGAGTATGGTAGGGGAAGGGGTACGAAAGGTCCAAAACAAATAAGATTGGAAATCCTTTCTTTATTCCTTGTGAAGCTGCCACCTTCGGGGGAAGTGGACTGTATACCAGTTGAATCTTCTGTAATATCGGTAATGACTCAATTGTTCTGTACAGGCCGAAAGGGGTGCAGTTAATAAGTAAAGCATATTCCTTTTGTGGCGGTTAGGGTTGATTTCCCTCAACCTCCAGGCTGGTCGTCCGGTTCTTTCTTTTCCCCGCTCTGCGGTTGTCTGGTTTTTCATTTCTTTCCCAGTTTTCCTCCCAGCTTTTCTCCCTACACGGTCTTTTTCCTCTCTCCCCATCCTCTTTTATTTTTATAATCGCTATCCTTCCTTGTATCTTCCTTGCTGTTCTTTCAAAAAAGTCCGCTGCTTTTAGAAATTTCCCTCACATTTCCTTTCAAAAGTATACTTTCGGATAGTTTCATTCCATTTTGCGATAGGTTAGAGTAAATGCAGGGAAAAAGCTTTGGCCCTGGCAATGGCGCCGGGGAAGCTCTATTGATTTAGAAAGAGGGAATCGAAATGAACAAAAAAGCAGAAAGCTTCTAGGAATACTTGGATAAGAGAAAACTTAAAGACTTCGCCGTCGAAGAAATTGCCAAAGATCCATTGGAAACCGCCGTATTCCGCTCGCACATGCAGCTTGAAAACGCAAGACTGCCAATCATCGTCATCCTTGACAAGAGCATCTACGGCATCGTCCGTCTCCTTGTCGCTCAGAGCGCCAAGAAGAAGAACAACGAAAAAGCACTCGAAGAGCTCATGAACAAGTTCAATAAACAGTATAAAGCATTCAAATACTACCTCGACGACGAAGGAAACCTCGTCCTCGATCTCAGCATCCTCTGCCCGGAAGAAAAAGTAAGCGGCCCGATGATTTATGCCCTCTTCCAGAGCGTCGAAGAACACCTCAAGACCGCCTATCCGCAGTGGATGAAAATCATCTGGAAGTAATTCATACCGGGGATAGTACAAAAGAAGGGCGGGGAGGGCCCGGACTTTTGTGGAAATGGGAGGAACCATGTTAGGGATTGCGGCAGGAATTCTCGTAGGTGCCGTTTCAGGCGTTGCCTTCTACTGCCTTCTGTGCAGGAACGCAGAGTATATCGACGCATTCGACGAAGACCTCGTCAGAGAAAGATTTATGGAAGATATGAATAACAAAACAAGAATGGAATGATTCCGGGGAAGGAAGAATTCCTGAAGAAACAGCGTTTCCGGGAAGAAACACTATTTCAAAAAAGCAGGCAGCGGGAACTGCCTGCTTTTCACATGGGAAAAATTAAGAGTATACATAAAACAACTCGCCCGCTCGATATTCCAGAGTCCTGACTCTTGAGTGGAATCAGAGCAGCCCACCAATACTCGCCTTCCCAAATGGGGAAGGGAGTATGGTAGGGGATGGGGTACGAAAGGTCAAAAACAAATCAGATTTGAAACTTTTTCTTTATTCCTCTTGAGACCTGCCTCAGCGAGGAAGGATGTCACGGAGTGACAGAAAGGAGTGCAGTTCCTCGGACGAAGTCCGATTGTATGGTTTTGATTTTCCCCAAGGCGAAGCCTTGGTTTAAGGGTGTCAGAGCTCGCCCCGTAGGGGGAGCTGGCGCGCATGCGCCTGAAACATCATCTCCACGAGCAACGCGAGGTTTTACGGTTTTCTTAACCTGCCGCTCTCCGCCCATACGCTTTTATCTCATCCTCCACCTATCTCTTTTCCTCATGCTTATTGAGAAAAAGTAATGACTTATAGTTGCGAGTGAATTGTAATTTTAATAATTCTAAATATTTTTGTTTTGCCATGCCTATAAATTTCTATCCGATAATATCGAGTAAAATCCAGTATAAAGAAATCTTTCGAATATGCCCATTTGTATTTATAAATCAAATATTGACAGATTATAAATTCTTAATATATAATTAAGACATGAATGAATTAGAAATCTTCAAGGCTCTATCGAACCCTATACGGCTAAACATCATAAAGTGGCTGAAGAAACCGCAGAATAACTTTCCACCCCAGGGACTCCATGTGCCGGAGGGAGACCGTTTTGACAGAAGTGTCTGTGTTGGATCGATCTGCGAAAAGACTCAGATTTCCCAGTCGACCATCTCGCATTATCTTGATATGATGCAGAGAGCAGGTCTTTTGGAATCGCGCCGTTTCGGCAAGTGGACATACTACCGCCGCAACGAAAGGAACATCAGCCGATTGTCAGAGTTCATCCGTAACTCGTTATAACCGGTCATTATAAGGTATAATAAAGACGGCAGGGAATCCTGCCGTCTATTTTTGGGTTTATGTATCTAATAAACGAGATACATTTTGGAATATTTCATGTAAATTCTCATTTTGAAGGCAAAAGCCGGAAAGGACTGTTCACATGATTGAAAAACCATTTATCCTCGCAGGAAAGAAACTCTCCACACGTCTCGTGTTCCCGCCGCTCGCGACCGAAAGCTCAGACGGCGGCAAGCCGAACGAAAAAATCACGCAGCACTACTGCGCCATCGCAGCAAACCCGAACGTCGGCATGATCATCACTGAGCACAGCTACGTCGATCCACAGGGCAAAGCAGACCCGCACCAGATTTCCTTTGCCGACGACTCCGTCATCGACGCACAGAAAGCCATGGTGAAATCCATCCGCAACGTGCGCCCCGACATCTGCCTCCTCGCGCAGATCAATCACGCAGGCGCCAATACACGCAAACTCTACACAGGCATGGATCTCGTCTCCGCCTCTGACATCAAATGGACCAGAGACCAGGCAAGAGCCCTCACCGTCGATGAAATCCACGATCTGGAACAGAAATACATCGCAGCAGCCCTCCGCGTCCAGGAAGCCGGCTATGACGGCGTAGAAATCCACTGCGCACACGCTTACCTCCTGAACCAGTTCTACTCGCCGATCACCAACCACAGAGACGACGAATACGGACCGCAGACCATCACCAACCGCCTCCGCTTTACCCTCGAAATCATCCGAGGCATCAAAGCCAAAGCCAATAAGAACTTCATCGTCTCCGTACGCTTGGGAGGCTGCGACTACAAAGAAGGCGGCAGCACCATCGAAGACGCATGCGCAGCAGCCAAACTCTTCGAAAGAGAACACATCGACCTCCTGAACCTCTCCGGCGGCACCTGCCAGATCTTCAGACCAGGCCACGCAGAACCAGGCTTCTTCACCGACATGTCCGAAGCCGTCAAGAAATGCGTATTCACCCCGATCCTCGTAGCAGGCGGCATCACAACAAAGAAAGAAGCCGACCTCTTCCTCCGTGAAGGCAAAGCCGACCTCATCGGCGTAGCCAGAGCACTCAACGCAGACCCGAAATGGGAAATGTAAAATAAGGAAACTAAATAAGACATTCAAAAAGGACCCCGAAAGAGGTCCTTTTTAGTTACATCGTCTCTGCAACTACCCTGCAGGGCAGTCCGGTCATGCCTTGGTAACGCATAGGGTACGTATTCATTATTACATCTTTATTTAGCAGTTCCTTCAAATTACACATGTTTTCAATGACGAAGACACCATGATCAGCACAGTACTGATCCTTGACAGGATGCTCGCGGCCGCGCCTGATCCCCGCAAAATCCACGCCGATCAATGAAATATGAAGATCGACCAATTTCTCAATCAATTCATCAGACAGCTGCGGATGCTCCTTGAAATACCTTGCACTTCCGTAGCCTTCCTCTTCAATGAATCCTGAGTAAAACATGACAAATGAATCCGCGGGAACTTTCTCCAGATCCACATCAAAGACACCGATATCCCTGTCTTTGATCCCGCTGACATCAAATACGATTCCTCTTCTCTGGGTATACTCTAAAGGAAATTCCTTATTCATTACATCAAAATGAGTTCCCAAATGTCCAGATAAAGATTTCTTATCATGCCCCTGTGCATCCTGTACCATTTTAGGTGTGATTTCAAGCGTTACATCAATTTTCATTACGTTTCCCCCTTTAGATCTTTGCTGGCTGCTAAATTTTACCAGCACCGATAAAAATCAAGATATGCCCTTAACCTTGCCATGGAAGATGTGAAATGAAAGCCATTTCTTTATTCTTTGTGTTGGATTAAAGTTCTAATATAAATATTATACAATAGCCTCGAGGTGCGAATTTGGAAAGGAGGTAAGATGCCTTTTGCAAACATATCAATCATTGAAAATGATGGCGGTACTATTTTCCAATAAATAGTATACCAATGATGAGAATCAAACGGCTCTATTTTGCATATATTGAACGGTATGTATGAGTTTAAGTGCTAAATAGCCTAATATACGATACTTAAATAGCAAATAGCCATAATTAGTATATAATTCAACTTAATTGTGTGCTAAAATGTGTGAAGAATACGTAAGACGTTTGTAAAGGTAATATATATTTGGAAGGAGATGCGTGGAATGAAGTGGAAGGCTATAGTTGCAGGTATGTTAGCAGGTGCAGCTCTGTTAATGGCAGGCTGCGGCGGCTCATCTTCTGGGGATGCAGCAAAATCGGCCAATGCGGCACAGAATTTCAAGGGTAAGAAACTGGTTATGTATGTTTCTTTCCATGAAGATACGGCAAAGGAACTGTCGGACGCATTCAAGAAGAAGACCGGTGCTGATGTAAGCTTTATCCGCCTGCCAACTGGTGAAGCATTAGCTCGTATTCAGGCTGAAAAGGATTCACCGAAAGCGGATGTATGGCTGGGCGGCACAGCAGATGCTCACGCAAAGGCAGCTTCTGACGGACTTCTGTCAGCTTATAAGTCACCGAATGCGAAGATGATTCTTCCGCAGTATCAGGATAAGGATGGATACTGGTATGGCACATACCTGGAAGCTCTGTCCGTCGGCTATAACGAAAAACGTTTCAAAGAAGAATTTGAACCAAAGGGCGTCAAGGCTCCTGAAACACTGGATGATCTTCTGAAACCGGAATTCAAGGGCGAAGTCATTATGCCAGATCCGAGAAAATCCGGAACAGGCAATACATTCATCAGCTCCGTTCTTCAGTCCATGGGCGAAGAAAAAGGCTGGATCTATTTGAAAGCACTGAAAGGCCAGGTAGCACAGTTCACTCCTTCCGGATTTACACCAGCACAGAAGACAGGTGCCGGAGAATACCTGATCTGCGTCAACTTTGTTTCTGACCAGAATCTGGTCAGCGCAAAGGGACAGAAGATCCACAGCACGATTTACAATAATTCCGGCTGGACGGTCTGCCCTGTTGGCCTGATCAAAGGCGCTGCTGATGCTGATGTAGCTAAAGCATTTATCGACTTTGTACTGACGAAAGAAGCTGGCGAAATCATGGTAAAATCCACCCATGGTATCGCATGCAACCCTGATGTAGCTCCGCCAGAAGGTATGAAGCCTCTGAAAGAGCTCCCACTCTTCAAGGAATATGACCTGATCAAGGCCGGTGCAGATAAGCAGAAGAATTGCGACGAATTCTTCGCAAATTAAATTGGTTCAGATGATGCCTCTGCCTTTCTGGCGGAGGCATTATTGTTCTACAATAGATTTCTTAAATCATTGTAAGGAGTCACTATGAGCGAAAAAGATATAGGGCATGAACATACAGGAGGAATGGCGGAATTCAAGGCCCTCTTAAGGGAGCCGCCGCTCCTTATCAGCATATCCGTTGTATTTTTGCTGTTTGCTGTTTTTATCATTTATCCATTTGTGAAAATACTGCTGGTCCCGGACGTAAGTGACTGGATCCGTGCGCTGACGGAAGAAGAATTTGTCCTTGCCTTCGCGCATACGCTGTATTCTTCCTTCGTAGCAACATTCAGTGCCATCATCCTCGGGTTTCTCTTTGCATACGGCATCCATTATACGGATATGCCATGCAAGCGGTTCTTTCAGGTAGTGGCTCTCCTTCCTACGATGGCGCCGTCTGTCGTGACGGGCCTTGCCTTTATCATGCTTTTCGGCAGGCGCGGATTTATCACCTGGAATCTCCTTCATCTGAAGGTAGACCTGTACGGCCCATTCGGCCTGTGGGTGGCGCAGACTGTTGCATTCTTCCCTCTGGCCTATATCACGATTTCAGGGGTGCTTAAGAGCATCAGCCCGAATCTTGAACTGGCTGCACAGAACCTGGGGGCAAGAGGCTGGTATCTTTTCAGGACTGTCACATTGAGGCTGGCAACCCCGGGCATTGCCAGTGCATTTCTTCTGGTAGCCATCAACTCTCTGGCAGACTTCGGCAACCCGATGCTCGTCGGAGGAAATTATCAGGTACTGGCGACAGAAGCCTATACACAGGTCACAGGAGCCTGGGATCTTCCCATGGGCGCCACGCTTTCTGTTTTCCTTGTCATTCCGACACTGATCGTATTCTTCATCCAGAGGTACTATCTGGAAAAGAATTCTTACGTAACCGTTACGGGGAAACCTGTCGCAGGGCTGATCCGCGTCACCACGGGGCCGCTTGCAAAATGGCTTCTCTTTGCATTCTCCATGCTGCTCAGCCTCGGGATCTTAATGATCATCGGAGTCGTATTCCTCTTTGCCTTTACCGTTGCATTCGGGTATGACTACACGTTTACGCTCGAATATTTCAAGGAAGGCGTCATCCACTCCCATGTCATGATCAATTCCTGGGTGGCTTCCATATCGACAGCTGCCATCACGACAGTTCTGGGCATTGCGCTTGCCTTTCTTACCATCCGCAAGAAATTCCCCGGAAGAACGATCATAGATTTCCTTGCCATGCTTCCGGTATCCCTTCCAGGTACATTCATCGGCCTGGCATTGATCCTTGCCTTTAACGACGGACCGCTGGCCATGACGGGTACGCTCGGCATCATTATCCTCGGTATGGCCCTTCGACAGCTTCCTGTCGGATACAGGCAGGCGGTAGCAGGGCTGAAGCAGATCGAGGGCTCGCTGGAAGAAGCATCGACCAACCTGGGCGCGAACAGTTTCACCACATTCCGCAAAATCGTCCTTCCTATGCTGAAAAATTCCTTATCCGTCAGTTTCGTTTATGCTTTCATGCGATCCATGAATACGCTGTCAACTGTTATTTTCCTGGTTTCCCCGGAATGGAACCTGGCATCCATCAATATCATGAGTCTGGCAAATCAGGGATTCCTTCCTACAGCGAGCGCCACGGCAGTAGGGATTATGCTTGTCATTTATGCAACTTTTGGTATCGTGAAGCTCATCTTAAGAGATAAAATCAATATCTTTGATCTGTAAAGAAAGCGGGAATAAAGTATGGCAGACTATGTATTGCAGTTAAAGAATATCAATAAATATTTCGGAAAAAGCCATGTGATCAAGAATGTCAATCTGTCCTTTGAAAGAGGCCATTTCATTACCTTTCTGGGACCATCCGGCTGTGGCAAGACGACACTCCTCCGCATGATTGCAGGATTTTATGAACCCGATGAAGGGGAAATCCTCCTGAACGGAAAGAACGTCGAAAAAATTCCTCCTTATGGAAGAAATACATCCATGGTATTCCAGGAATATGCGCTCTTCCCTCATATGAACGTTTTTGACAACGTATCTTACGGGCTGAAAGTCAAAAAGGTTCCCAAAGATGAAATGATCAAGCGCGTGGAAGATGCACTGGAACTCATGCAGCTCAAAGGGATGGAAAAACGTTTCCCGAACCAGATGTCCGGCGGCCAGCAGCAGCGTGTCGCTGTCGCAAGAGCACTTGTCATGAAACCGGACGTCCTTCTTCTCGATGAACCGCTTTCCAATCTGGATGCGAAGCTCCGCGAAAGCGTCCGTGTCGAATTAAGAACCATCCAGCAGAAAATGGGACTCTCCGTTATTTACGTAACACATGACCAGTCAGAAGCCCTTTCCATGTCGGATGCCGTCGTCGTACTGAAAGACGGCGAAGCCCATCAGGTCGGCACGCCGCAGGAAATCTATTTCGAACCGAAGACACAGTTCGTCGCTGATTTCATCGGCACAACCAATCTTATTTCCGTAGAAGGAAAAGGGAATAACGACGTGGCTTATGGAAATACCGTATTCCATTCCACCAATCCCGTCACCCCGGGTGCAAGGTACATCGCATCCGTCCGTCCGGAAAGCATAAAGATCTCCCTGGAAAAAGCGGAGGGGAAGGTCAATATCAAGACCTCTATCGTAAACCGCATGTTCCTGGGCGAAAAAGTGCGCTACTTCGTCAAGGATGAATTGGACAAGGAATGGATTGTAGACATGTTCGATCCAGGGAAAACGCTTCTCAGCGGTGACGCCTATGTCACGTTCAAAGCGGAAAAAGCATGGGTGATTGAAGACAAATAAGCTTCAACAGACCTTGGGAAAGGAGCTGCCTGGATGTTAGAAGAACTGAAAGAAGAAGTGCTGGAGGCAAATCTGGAACTTCCCCGTCATCATGTCGTGCTTTATACATGGGGGAACGCGAGCGGAATCGACAGGGAAAGAAACCTCATCGTCATCAAACCGTCCGGCGTACCGTATGAATACCTGAAAGCTTCCGATATGGTCGTCGTGAACCTTGAAGGCGAAGTGGTGGAAGGAAATCTGAGACCATCCTCAGATACCAGGACCCACATTGAACTGTACAAGAACTTCCCGGAAATCGGCGGAGTCGTCCACACCCATTCCATTCACGCCGCAGCCTTCGCACAGGCCGGAAGGCCGATCATCCCTATTGGCACGACCCATGCAGACTATTTCTACGGACCCGTTCCCTGTACCAGACCCCTCACGAAAGAAGAAGTGGAAGACGACTACGAAAGAAATACGGGAAAAGTGATCGCTGAAACCTTCCGTGATCTCAAGATTGATCCTAAATCCACGCCCGGCGTACTCGTCAGAAACCATGGCCCGTTCACATGGGGGAAAGATGCCAAAGAAGCTGCATACCATGCAGTCGTCCTGGAAACAGTCGCAGAAATGGCCCTCAAGACATTTCTTCTCTCGCCGGATGCAAGGATACAGAACTACATCCTGGAAAAACACTACGAAAGAAAACACGGACCCCATGCCTACTATGGGCAAGTGAAATAATTTAAAAAAGAGTGGCGCGATGCCACTCTTTTACTATGCATGAAAGGCCCGAGGCTCTTGGATATTCTCATTTTCCCATCACCCTCCATGGTATAATGGGAGGAGCAAAGGAGCTTGTTATGTCTACTAAAAATACCCCACTCACATTAAACGCGACGTATACGATCGAGATCCGCGATCTTGGTGTCCATGGCGAAGGCATCGGATCGGCGGAGAATTTTACTGTCTTCGTTCCGGGAGCTCTTCCTGGAGAGACGGTGAAGGCGAGGATCATCCTGATCAAGAAATCGTACGCTTCCGGGAAACTCATTTCCGTCGAGAAGCCGTCTCCCTACCGTACGGTGCCCCAGTGCCCGGTCTATGATTCCTGCGGAGGATGCCAGATTTCCCATCTGACCTACGAGGGCCAGCTGGCAGCGAAGGAACGCCGCGTGAAGGACGTCATGGTCCGCATCGGCAAGGCAAGCGAAGACGTCGTCCTTCCGATTCTTGGCGCGCCGCATGAATGGAATTACCGAAATAAAATGGCCGTCCCTGTCGGACAGGTGACAGGCGGCCCCGTTCTTGGCTACTACCGCCAGGGCACGCACCAGATCGTCCCGATTCAGGAATGCCTCATTCAGGAAGAGGAAAACAACCGCCTTCTCCGCTTTGCGGAAGATTTCATGATCCGCCATGGCATTACCGGCTACAATGAGAAATCCGGAAAAGGCTGCGTCCGCCACGTCATGGGGCGTGTCGGCGATAATGGGGAAGTCATGGCCGTCATCGTGACCGCCACCGAAAACCTGCCGAAGAAGGACCTCTGGGCTGAAGAAATCCAGAAAGCCCTCCCCGAAGTCGTTTCTCTTTACCACGATGTCCAGAATAAGAAACGCAACGTCATCTTAGGACCGGAAATCCACCACATCTGGGGAAGAAAGACCCTCACCGCATCCCTCTGCGGCATTGCCTTCGAAGTATCGCCATTTTCCTTCTTCCAGGTCCACAAGGCCCAGGCAGAAGTCCTCTACCAGAAAGCCTTGGATGCCGCTGACCTCAAAGGCGGGGAAACCGTCATCGACGCCTACTGCGGCACAGGCACCATTTCCCTCTGCCTTGCGAAAAAAGCACGCCGCGTCATCGGCATCGAAATCGTCAGGGAAGCCATCGAAGACGCTAAGAAAAATGCCGCATTCAACCATATAGAAAACGCCGAATTCCACGCCGCCGACGCAGGCCTCCTCATGCCGAAACTCTACGAAGAAGGCCTTCGCCCCGACGTCATCGTCATGGACCCCGTCAGAGCCGGATGCAGCGAAGACGTTCTCAAAGCCGCCGCAGGCATGCAACCCGCCCGCATCGTCTACGTCTCCTGCAACCCCGCCACCTTCGCCCGCGACGCAGAGATCTTGGGCCGCTTAGGCTACAAACTCCAGTCCGTCCAGCCCGTGGACATGTTCCCACAGACCACTCACGTTGAGTGCGTATGTTTGATGTCTAGGACAGGGAAGTAAAAATACTGGAAAGTGTAGTAAATAAGCTGTTTCCGCGATTTTGAGATTGAAAATGAGAAGTTTAAAATCGGAGTTTCATCACTCCACGGGAACATATCGACGAAAGTTATTTTTTGATAGTTTAGACTGTGGATTGGATAAGGGGTTCATGAGTGTATGAGTTGGATGTTTTGAAAAAAATTGCCTGGTGAGTGAGTAGGTTGAATGTTGGTATAAAAATTGCAAAATAAGATAACTAACATATCTGAAATATGTTAATATTTTTTTAGCCATGGTCTCGAATGTAAAAATGAATTAACAACGATAAAGAGATAAGGATCAAGTGGAAATGTACAGAAAGGGGAGATTGCACCAATGAAATATACTGAAGAAATTTTGAAATCATGGACTTCACCGCTTTCTCAAACGGAAGAGCAGCGCGTGGAAAATACAGTCCTAATGATTAAAGATGCTGTCACATCGTATGACAAGTTGTCGGATTGTACGATGGAAATTTTTGCACAGGGATCTTATGCTAATAACACTAATGTTAGACAAAATAGTGATGTGGATATTTGCGTTATGCTGACGTCTACGTTTTTTTGCAATTATGTTGATGGCAAGACTGATATAGATTACGGATATACAGCTGGCTCAATTACATATTCTGATTATAAGTCCTATATTGTCGAAGCATTAAAGAAAAAGTTTGGAAACAATGTAGTTGCAGTTGGAAATAAGTCTATCGATATTAAATCGAACAGTTATCATGTAAATGCAGATGTTGTTCCTACTTTCCAATATAGAGATTTTAAAATTATTAGTAGCACAGATCCTATAAAATATGTAGAGGGCGTTAAGTACGTTGCAAGGGATGGTACAGAAGTAATTAATTACCCTAAAGACCACATCATTAATGGCAAGCAGAAGAATAATAACACTAACTATGAGTACAAGAAGCTCGTCCGAATTATGAAACATATACGCGATGATATGGTTGATGATGGAAAGACAGATGGAGATAAAATCACATCGTTTCTGATTGAATGCCTCGTTTGGAATGTGCCGAATGATACAATTACGGGTAGCAATACATGGGCAGGAACCGTTCAAAATGCTATCAGTCATTTATGGAATGACATTAAGGATGATAAGCACAAGGAATGGGGAGAAGTTAGTGAGAGATTGTATTTATTCCATTTTGCACGCAAATGGACGGCTGAAGGAACGAAAGATTTTCTTTACAACATGTATAATTACCTAGAGTTCAAGTGAGGTTAATCTATGAATAACAATGCTAGGAAATTTATGAACATCAATATTCGGCTCACAACAATTCTTTTATTAATTCGTTGCCTTGTTTCATGGACAGATGTAAAAAACATGTGGGAAGCGGGTCATATATTTAGTCTCGGTTATAATTTCCTTGGCTTTATCGGTGAGGCTATTGGTATTGCGGCAATTGTAATGGCAGTATTCAATAAATGGGCATGGAAGTGGAAATGGCTACATTGGATACATGATGTGCCTGTACTTGCAAGGAATTATAATGGGACATTCATATCGGATTATGATGATGTAAAGCGCTTCGGAATGCTTGTAATTAACCAGACATTCTTAACTGTGACAGTACAGTTAAAAACAGATGAGAGCAATAGCAGAAGTTTGACAGCCTCGTTTATCGAGGTGCAGAGTGTCAAACATTTAATCTATAATTACCAAAATGATCCACGAGCAGAAATTCAAGACCGAAGCCCAATGCATTATGGAACAGCAATGTTGAATGTAAGCAATCCCATGATACTTGAAGGAAACTATTTTACTGGAAGAAAGTCAAGAGGCTCGATGAAGTTTGAAGCTGTGAAATAAGAGGTCAGGATAGATTACAAACCCGCTTAAACATAGCTACTAAAACCATTTTTTGATAGTTTAGACGGTGAATTGAATAAGGGGTTCATGAGTGTATAAGTTGGATGTTTTGTGGAAAAATGGCTTGGTGAATGAATGGGTTGGATGTGGGAAAGTGAAAATGGAGGTTATTACATATGCACATTAAAAAAATTCATATGTCGAAATACAAACGTTTTTTTGATCTAACCATTGATCTAGGAGAAAATCCTAGACGTATTGTTGCTTTAGTTGGTCCTAATGGATGTGGAAAAAGCAGTGTGTTTGATGCTATGCTATATGTGATGAAAGCATTAGCACCAATAGGTAATACTAATAGTCACCAAGATGTGCAATATCATTCTTTAGAAGGTAAGCCTTTATATGATTATCAAAACATACAAATTGAAATTGACCAAGGAGATTTTTTAACGGTTTATAGAAGTAAAAGAGCACAAGGATTAGAAAAAACGATTTTTTCATTTCGTAGTTCGTTTCGATATAACAGTGGGCTTCATATTTCAAATGTACAGGCTGTAGATGAAATACAATTAAATAATTATGGGGCATCAACTGCTTCCGATATTGATCAACGAATCGAGCAAAACTACCGAAGATTAAATGCGAAATTCTGTCATTATCGTGATGAAAATGATTTGCGCCCAAGTGAAGCAAAAGATGCTATTGTTAAATATTTAAATGATGCTATAAAAAATTGTTTGGATTTAGAAATTACAAGTATGGGCAACATTGAATCCAATGAAGGAACGTTATATTTTAAAAAAAGTGATTCTGATATTGTTTTTGATTATAATGTTCTTTCGGCTGGAGAAAAGGAAACAATTGACTTATTACTTGATCTTTATTTGCGTAAAGATATCTATAAGGACTCAATATACATAATTGATGAACCTGAATTACACCTAAATACTTCTATTCAACGATCATTGCTTATGGAAATAAATAAAATGATTCCAGATAATTGCCAAATTTGGATTGCTACACACAGTATTGGCTTTTTACGTGCGTTACAAGAAGAATTACAAGATGATTCTCAGATTATTGAATTTGATTCTCATAATAAATGGGCATCTGATACATATGTTCTTACACCTGCTATTTTAAGTCGAAGTATGTGGCAAAAAATTTTTGCTACAGCTTTAGATGATTTAGCAAAATTAGTATGTCCTAAAACGATAATTTATTGTGAAGGACGAGCAGATCCAAGACCGGATGGTACAGAACGTGGATTGGATGCAACTATCTATAATCAAATATTTGCTTCAAAATATCCAGATGTTTTATTTGTATCAAGTGGTGGAAATACAGAATTGGATCAACGTAGCGATATAGCATTGGTTGTACTTTCTAAAATCTTTCCTGAAATCACAATATTTGTACTAAAAGATCGTGATATGGCATCTGGAAAAGTAGTTACAGAGGAACAACGGCAAGAATATTTACGGAATAATCCTGATAATCATAGAGTGTTAATACGTTATGAAATAGAAAACTATTTATATGATAAAGAGATTTTAAAAAGATATTGTAATAAAAATAATAATTCCTTTGATGAGGGATCATATTCTTCTTTTGTTACTGATATTGTAAATCAAAATTTAAAAGATTCTACTGGAAGAATAAAAAATATTTGTGGTATTACTACAAGCGTTAATCAAGAAAGATTTAAAATTAACTTGGCAGAATTTATAACACAGGACACTGAAATATATAAGGAACTCGAAAAGGTCATTTTTGATAGAGTATAACAAATCTATAATCCTATAAAAAATATACTTCAATTTAAATTATTTGGATATTGTAAAATACGTTGGCTTACAAAAACTTAAATAATTTATAGTGTTATTCATCTACATCAATCGTCACACCTGATTTGAATTCTACGGTACAGCTATCCTCAAACACCGTAATAGTTTCAATTAGCTGCCGGACAAGATGATCATCAAACTGGGTAATGGCAGTGGATTGTGTTTTTAGGAATGCAGCCATATCCTCTATGCGGCTGCGGATCTCATCCTGATTGGCACTTTTTGCCAGCGCTTGCTGTTTTTGTTCGCGCAGGTGGTAGATTTCTTCGGCAACATCGTCATAACCAGCCTTGGAACTTGCCAGCTTTACAAGCTGTGTTTGCAGTTCTTCCAGTCGGGTATCGATAGCTGCCAGCGTTTCATCATTGTTATGGTTGAAAACGGTTTCAATATTATGCTGCAGCATGGTAAGAAAATCTTTCTTCTCGCATAGTACCTGGTTGATGGCCGTTAGGCAGACCTGCGCAAGTGCTGGCTCAGATATGGTACGGGCATCGCATTTGCACGTATGGTCTACTCGATTGACACAGCGCCAGACGATGGATTTCTTTCCTCGATTGTTCCAGTGTATCCGGCGGAATATCTCGCCACATTTACCACAGCGTATCCGTTGGGAAAAACAATGGTTGCTGCTGTAGGTCAACTTCCTCCCGTTTTTCAAGTGAATAGAACTTCGCCGTACCATTTCTTCCTGCACCTGCAGAAATATGTCGCGGGGGATAATGGCTTCATGGTTATCTTTTACATAATACTGTGGCATGATGCCAGTATTCTTGACGCGCTTTTTGGTAAGGAAATCCACCGTATAGGTTTTTTGCAAGAGGGCATCACCCATATATTTTTCATTTTGCAAAATCTGTCTGATATTACTGTCTCGCCATTTGGTGTGACCAGCACCGTTTTTTAACCCGTCTGCTGTTAAATTGCGGGCGATTTTTAGCATACTGGCACCTTCAAGGTATTCCCGGTAAATGCGTTTTACGATTTCTGCTTCCTCCGGAACTATGACCATGTGTTTATTTTCATCCTTGGCATACCCAAGAAAATGATTGCAGTTGATTTGTACTTCACCCCGTTGGTAGCGGTACTGCAGGCCCAGCTTCACATTCTGGCTTAGGGATTGGCTTTCTTGCTGGGCTAGGGATGCCATAATAGTAAGCGGCACCTCGCCTTTAGAGTCCATCGTATTAATATTTTCCTTCTCAAAAAAGACGGGAATGTGCTTGTTCTTTAACTGCCGGATGTATTTTAGGCAGTCCAGCGTGTTGCGGGCAAATCGACTGATGGATTTGGTAATAATCATATCAATCGTACCTGCCATGCAATCTTCGATCATGCGATTAAATTCATCCCGCTTTTTGGTATTGGTACCGGATATCCCATCATCAGCATAAATTCCAGCCAGTTTCCAGTCCGGATGATTGTGGATGTAGGTGGTGTAGTGCTCGATTTGTGTTTCGTAGCTGGTGGCCTGCTCGTCGTTGTCGGTAGAAACCCGGCAATAAGCAGCCACACGACATTTTGGTTTTTCTTCAGTATGGTTTCGGTGTAGATAAGTTCGTGCCGGAATGATTGTGACATTCCGCGTCTGTAATTCCATGTATGGATTCCTCACTTTCTATTAAACTGTATGCATATTCGGCTTGTTGGAACGGATCAGTATAGGTTTGCGTTTTTTCTGCAAGGGAGAAGGTGGTGGGGTATAGAACCGGTGACGTTTTTTTAGGTTCCCGGATACGTCCCAACTTTTTGGCCCGGTTGGTGATTTCCTTTTGTGCCGCAGTAAACGTATCGGCATCAATAATAGCCGGATAATAATCATCACCGATATAGTGTGTCGTTTGCAGAATATGGCGGATACCACTGTGGAAGGCGTGGATCGCTGCCTCTTTCGCAGCCGTAGTCAGTGCAGCCCCGGCAAGATAGGCTTGGAACAGCACTCGTATTTTTTCGGCTTCCTCCACATCCACTATTGCTTTGCCATTTTTAATCCGGTACCCAAACGGTGTATGGCTCATAGCTTACACCATCCTTTCCCGTAGCGTAATGCCGCATTTTAGCTTAAAGCCGATGTACGTTCGAGAGTAGACCAGAATTTGTTCTACAAATTGCTGGAATACTGCTCCGTCAAAGCCCATTAGCATTTTCGACTTACAAGTATACTGCAGTAATTTTCTTGTTTCGCGTACTGTTTTATTATCGTCATTCAAAAAATCTACAAGGGAATCCTTTTGGTGCTGCCATTGGTCAGCTTCCTGCAGCAGTTCGTTATTTCCTTTCTGGTACATTGCAGGCTCTAGATATTTTTTCGCCAGCAGGTACGCCAGTGTTTTTTGATGCTCGGCATTTTCTGCCAGCTTTGTGTCTAAATCTTGAATGACTGTGATGCTGTCATCAGAATGGAGGGTACGCAAACTAGCAAGCAGCGGTTTTAAAACAAAGGCATGACCAAAGATGAGCTTATTCATCATCGTAACAAAGGCATATTCCAGTGCCGTTTCTTTGATGTATTTTAACGAGCATTTTGTGGCATCTGCTACATGGGTGGCGCAGCACCAAGCTATATAGGAATTGCGACCGCCTTGGATCCGCCGCTTGAAGGTAGCACCACATTGATGACATCGAATGACACCAGAAAACGGATAACGGTTCTGGTACTTTTTATTCTGTGGCAGCGCACCTTTTTCTTTGCCACGCTGCCGGATGACCTGCTGGGCCGCTTCAAATATGTCCTTGGTGATGATAGCTTCGTGGTGGTGTTCCACCCGGTATTTATCTTTCTCACCATGGTTATGATGACGATTAAAATGTGAATCGGTATAGGTTTTCTGAAAAATAGCATCCCCAGTGTAATTCTCGTTTTTCAATATGCCGCGAATGGTTGTTGCAGTCCAATGGGTACCGCGTTTAGCCGGAATTTCCTTTGCATTTAATTCCTTGGCAATGGCATCCGTGCCAATACCGGCGAGTGTTTGATCAAACATAGCTTTTACAATTGTAGCTTGCTCCGGCTGCAGCACCAGTTTTCCCTCTATTACATCATACCCATATGGGGCGTAAGCAAGTTTAAAGGTGCCATTTTGGAAACGGCGTTGTATGGACCAGGTGCTGTTTTCGGCAATCGATACCGATTCATTTTCCGCTAGGCCGCTTAGAATCGATAGCATGAGCTCGCTTTCCATCGATCCGGTATTCAGGTTTTCCTTTTCAAAATAAATATAAACGGTATGCTCCAGTAATTTACGGACCAGTTCCAGACAATCGGTGGTATTGCGGGCAAACCGGCTGATAGACTTTGTCACAATGAAGTCTATTTTTTTATGCTCGCAATCATCTATCAGGCGGAGTAGGGCCGGACGCTTTTCTTTTTTCGTGCCGGTAATGCCTTCATCATAATAAATACCGGCAAACTCCCAGTCCGGATTTGCTGTAATGTAGCTTTCATAGTGCTTTCGTTGTGTGGCAAGGCTGACTAATTGCTCCTCACTATCAGTGGATACCCGGCAGTAGGCCGCTACCCGCAGCTTATGTTTTGGTGTAGGAAATACAAGCTGGCCTCCGATTTTTGTCACCGTTTTCATGGATTTTCACCTCCTTGTAGTGTGACATAGTACCTCTATATGCCGGATATATCAAGGAATAGAGGGCAATATAGCCGCTAATACCGGTGAAAATGTTTTTCGGTTTACTGCCGTTATTTTGGAAAATTCATTAGCAGAAAGCAGGCCTTTATGGAATAGGGACTGCAGTATGTGTTGGGCACGGACATAATCGACTTCGTGCTGCAGTTGTTCCTGTGATATTGACCTTGCTTCGGCTTGTAGCTTATTTGCTTCGAGTGTATGGTTGCTTAGTTGTTCGTTCATGGCAAATCATCTCCTTACAGATAGGCCATGAAATAGGGGAAAGTAAACCTATTTTGTTAGCCCTTATATCTGTAGTCGATGAAATAAGCTGCTATTCGAACCCAAGACATAAAAAAAAGACCTGCCAGAGTGATGAGACTCCAGCAGGTCCATGGTATATATTCTTATTTTATTTTCGTAATTGCTTCAATGCTTCCTGCAGTCGATCCGGTATGGGAAGTCCCATCCGTACAACATTTTCCACAGTGGAAAGCCCCTTGTTGGACAAGTAGAACAAGATGGTGGCAGTTCGTAACACACTGGAAGGACCAGTATTGCGAATGCATCCGTGATGAATCCCTACATGCGTTTGAAAGGGATATCTTGAAACGCTCCTACATGTTCTTTTATAGCTTTCAAACAAAGAGTCGTCCAACAACATATCCTCTCTATCTGCAAACATCTGATCAAACCTATTTTCATGCCAGCATCCCCCTCTATCAAAATATACATCTGCCGTATCACACCATGTTACAGCAAAAAATTGAATAAATAGCCTGTAAAGATAATACCTATTCCAACGACGCCGAAGAAGATAACCAGCAGACGCGGTTTGAGTACCTGTTTTAGAAGAATCGCTTCCGGAAGACTTAACGCGGTCACTGCCATCATGAACGAAAGCGCCGTTCCCATGGAAACACCGGTTCTAGTCAACTCGCTGACTAACGGAATAACACCCGCCGCATTGGAGTACAGCGGTATTCCAATCAATACAGCAATGGGAACAGCAAAGGGGTTGTCTTTTCCTGCATACTGCGCCAAGGTTCCCGCCGGAATCCAGCCATGGATAAACCCGCCGATAGCAATACCAATAAGAACATAGATCCATATGCGTTTAATTAAATCACGAGTAAAAATCCACGCATCATATAGTCTATCCTTCATACACGGTTCAACAATTTCCATGCTGGGTATATTTTGCATTTCATAAACATATGCTTCTACAAATTTTTCCATTTTCATCCTGCCGATAATCATACCCCCTATCACAGCAATAATTTCTCCTGATAAAATATAAATTAACATAATTTTCCAGCCAAACAACCCGTACAGAAGACCTACGGCAATTTCATTTACCATAGGTGCCGCAATCAAAAACGAAAAAGTCACACCCAAGGGAATTCCCGCTTCTACAAACCCGATAAAAAGAGGAACTGCAGAGCAAGAACAAAAAGGCGTTACGATTCCCAGCAGAGCCGCCAAGACATGTCCAACTACTTGATTTCCTTTTGTATGAGAAAGAATTTTTTTTGTTTTTTCCGGAGGAAAGTAGCTGCGAATAAATGTAATGGCATAAATAATAATCATCAAAAGTATCAGTATTTTCACTGTATCAAAAATAAAGAAATTAACAGCACTGCCCAGTTTGCTCTCCGGCAAAAGCCCCAGCGCCGTATAGGTTAAAAAATCAGCAATTACCTGCAGCCAATCAAACATAGTGCACCTCCGTCTTGCCCATTATGATGAAAATCATTGTTCTTCGGCAATATATCGCTTGATTTCTTCTGCCGTGCATACCTTCCCCGCCATTTTCACCTTTTCATTGATTACAATAGCCGGAGTCCGCATAACACCGTATTTCATGATTTCGCGGATATCCTGTACTTTAATAATCGTACTATCAACTTGTAATTCACGAACCGCTTTTTGTGCATTTTCTTCGAGTTTTTTACAATTGACACACCCGGAACCTAATATTTTAATTTCCATCATTACTGTCGCCCCTTTTCTACTATAAATAAAGTTTTCTTAAACTAAAAAACAAAACCGGCTTCTACATATTTTTCCGTTGCAGCCATGCATTCAAATGCTGTATATCTTTTTGATATATTTCTATGCTTCTTAAATTATCATACACTAGACTATCCAGAAACTTCAGCCGTTCATCCCGCAATATTGAATAATACGCCCATTGTGCCTGCTTGCGGTCAGCTGCTAATCCCGCATTTTTAAGATAACAAAGATGCCGGGAAGCTTTAGTCTGCGTAATCTGTAACGTTTCCATAACATCACATACACACAGTTCCTGTTCATATAATAAATTTAAAATTCGTAACCGAGTTTCATCAGATAATGCCTTTAATACATTAACTATTGTCTGCATCTATGAATCTTCCTTTCGTAGTATATAATAGTCGTATAACCGAATATTCGGTTATACGACTATTATATACTATTGAATGAACATTTGCAAGCCTGTATCGCCTGTCCTTCAATTATGGGAGAGAAATTAATTCCCATTCATGATAATTTTTGACCAAGCACTTAACTTTTTCACCATCTTCGACAATTATTCCATCTCTACTTTCTTTTGAAATAGGAAAAAATGCATTTAAGCAAATAAAAAAAGGACCTGCCAGAGTGATGAGACTCCAGCAGGTCCATGGTATATATTCTTATTTTATTTTCGCAGCTGCTTCAATGCTTCCTGCAGCCGATCCGGTATGGGAAGTCCCATCCGTGCGGCATTTTCCACAATGGAAAGTCCCTCGTTGGACAGATAGAACAAGATGGTGGCAGTCCGCAAGGCGCTGCCGGAACCGAGCATTGTCTCATCCAGCGTATGGGCCACACCGACGAGCACAAAAAGAAGCACCTTCCGGCAGATGCCCATAAAGCCGATCTCACTGGATAGCTGCCGTTCCCGGCAGGCACATAATACACCGGTAACATAATCCAGACAGACGAATGTCAGCAGGGCATAGAGCAGATTGTCAAAGCCGCCGATGAACCATCCCAGCCAGGCACCGATCACCGCACACCCGATTCGTATTTCATTCCATGTCATTCGCATCACCCCGCCAGGGTAGCCTTGATTTCCAGATACTGGTCCCCGTATTTCACATTATCGATAAACTGGATGTTATACTTCTGCCCGCGGAACTTAATGTTCCATTTTTCCGAGATATCCGAGCGGTATCGGATAACAAATGACACATCCTTTTCCAGATGGACGGCTGCGGCAAAAAAATACTCCCCGCCGTGGATATTGGTTACCTTGGCCCAGGTACTGCCCTTGCTGACCAGCGTGGTATCATACCCGCCCTGCCCATCAGAGACATTCTCCTCCACCATAAACTCAATCCGCTGCTTCATTTCCCCGATATCCATCAGAACACCTCATCCCGATAGGAAAACAGCATGGCCCTCATGAGCTTGATCATGGCATCGAAGTCCGCCGTATCCCGGTTCTCATACAGATAAGCCACACCATACAGAATGGCCGTCTTGATGTCCTCCGGCAGTGTCGTGTAGTCGCTTAACGGATGGCGCAGTACATTTTCTACCGTCGTCGTGGAGGACTGAATCAGACTGTCGATCAAGGCATCCTCTACATCGTTATCAATACGCAGGTATAATTTAGCTTCGTCCCGTGTTACTGCCATGCTGCCACCTTCCTTCTGTTATTTGCTGGCCTGTTTGAGCGTCTTGATGGCTTCCGGTAATACGATCTTGGCATCGACGCGCTGAGAGCCGAGAAAACCGACCTGACCAGTAACCGCGTATAATTCGTTCAAACGCTTAAAGGTGCGGCCCTGCCTGTCGGCAATCCAGTAGTAGGAGAAATCACCGAACAGCACCGTCTTGGCATCGGCTGCCATCTGCGGCATATACCGGCTGGTGACGACAGGGCAGTTCAGAATCTTATCCGGCACATCGGCACTGACGGAAGGCTGCCAGATATACTGGCCCTGCGTATCCTTCAGCTTCCGGATGGCCTTTACGGTGCTTTCATGCAGCAGCAATGTAGCCGATTTGCGGTACGGTTCGCGGAGCGAATAGTACAACTCAATCAAATCATCAAAGGTAATCGCCGTAGCAGAGGCGGCAGTCGAGCCATCCGAAGCACCGGCAGTATCGACGAGAATGCCGGACGGACGATCCGTTCCGGTGCCGGTGAGGAAGGCTTCTTCTTCGGCATTGCCCAGCCTTCTGGCGAACTCCTGCGCCATGTATCCTTCCAGGTCGAAGGCAGAATCGTTCAACAGTTCTTCGGATACCTTGACGAGCGTACCCAGCTTATGCGCCCCGATGGATACCTGGCCGAAGGTGGTGTTGCTTTCAGTGTAGGCTGCTTCTTCATCCGTCCATGCAGCAGTTCCCTCGCTGGCAACAACCGGAATCTTATGGTCGCCGCTGGCGGTCTGGATCACATGAGACAAAGAGCGCAGCACATTTTCCTCGGCCAGCATCTGGATCAGCGTTCGTTCGAATTCGTCCGGTACGAGGTAGCCGCCCTGTGGATCGGCCCCTTCCTTTAAGGTGTTGCGGATTTCCGGACGGGACTTGCCGCGCATGCTGTCCCAAAAGGCGGGTGCATAGGCGTCGCTGAACCTGCCATGCTTAGTTACATCCTGTTTTGCAGGCTTGTTCACAATAGCGGTTGAAGCCGGCCTGCTTAATTCAAGATCGATGGCAGCCTGCGTTTTCAGTCGGTCGATTTCCTTGCCCAGCGCCATGACATCGGCTTCCATCTTGTCATAGGTGGCGGCATCTTCGGTGGAAAGCGTGTCACCGGCTGCCTGTTTTTCATCCAGGAATGCCTTGGCCTGCTCCCAGATATTAGCACGTTTTTCCTGCAGTTCTAATAGTTTACTCATATTGGTACCTCCATTTAATGTGTTAAGAGCGACAGTCGCCGCTGCAGCGACGCTACGGATATATGTGACTCTGTTTTTATCCTTGATTTCTTGGCGATGGCTTTGTTCAACAACGCATTGGTGACCTGCCGCCGGGAAAAAGAATAACTTCCCATACTGGCAGCATCATGCATTTGTTTGCTATCACTATCAGTCAAAATGCTGTCGGCAAAGCCGAGTTCGATTGCTTTTCCCGCATTCATCCAGGTCTCGGCATCCATCAGATGGGATAACTGGGTGCGGGAGAGTCCGGTCTTTAATTCATACGCATTGATAATGGATTCCTTTACCTCTGACAGCATAGCGATGGCTCGTTCCATTTCATCGGTGTCGCCCATGGCGATCGTGAACGGATTGTGAATCATCATCAGTGCAGTCGGTGCCATATTGACGGTTGTGCCTGCCATGGCAATCACGGAGGCTGCCGAAGCCGCGATTCCGTCGATATTGACATGAACCTGCCCGGCATAATCCATCAGCATGGCATAGATCTGGCTGGCTGCTACGCAGTCGCCGCCGGGCGAATTCAGCCACAAGGTGACATTGCCCTGTCCGGATGCCAGCTCGTTTTTAAACAGCTTCGGCGTTATCTCGTCATCGAACCAGCTTTCCTCGGCAATGGTACCGTCAATGGTAAGGATGCGTCCGGTATCGTCATCGGTATTCCAGTTCCAAAACTTCTTCATGGGGTTTTTCCCTCGCTTTCGGTATAAAATTTTCCAGCCTTGTCCAGCGGCAGCATATTACCGTTGACCAGATACGTATCGCCGCCCTGCTCGGCAGGAATACGGTTCATATCCTCAAGTTCCCGGATGTCGTTGGTGGAGAGCCAGCCGTTCTGCCTGCCGATGGCATACCCGTTCATGCGGCTCTGGTAGTCGCCGCGCAGCAGACCGTCCACATTAAATTTTGTAAAGATTTGTGCGCGTTCCGATGGCAATACCAACTGCTGGTTCATGGCCTGTTCCCAGCGGACGCACCAAGGATTGAGGGTATATTTGACAAATTCCAGCGACTGCTGCTCGATATTGGAGAAGGTGGATTTCTCCAGATCCCCGACCATATGCGGCGGTACCCGAAAAATACGGGCAATTTCATCGATTTGGAACTTCCGTGTTTCAAGAAACTGTGCCTGATCCGGCGGAATGGATAACTGCTGGAAGGTCATACCTTCCTCCAACACAGCTACATTATGCCGGTTCGTGCCGGAAAATTGGGCATGCCAGCTTTCCCGCAGCTTGACCGGATCCTTCACGATGCCGGGATGCTCCAGGATGCCGCCCGGAGTAGCACCGTTGGCAAAGAATAACGCACCGTACTGCTCGGCTGCCAGCGACATGCCGATGGCATTCTTGGCCATGGCGATCGGACTGTAACCGATAAGTCCGTCAAACCCGAGGCCCGGAACATGCAGCACCTCATCCTGCGACAGGAAAATCTGCTGGCAGCGGTTATCCGCACCGAACTCATCCGAGTCCTTGGAGTAGGTGTAGATAAGCTGTCCGTTGGCAGCCCTACTGACATCCATCTTGCTGGGAAGCAGTGGGTACAGTGCAATCGGCTGCCCGGTGCCGTTCCGGATGATCTGTGCGTAGGCATTGCCCCATAACAACAGATGGCTCATGAGCGTTTCCCGGAAGATGAAACTCGTCATCTCCGGATTAGGGGCATCATGAAGCAGGTTGTACAATGGATGGTTGATGGCTTTCTCCTTGCCGCCATCTGGTGTATACCGGTATAGATTAAGTGGCAGTCCGGCGATAGCTTCGGACAGCACCCGGACGCAGGCATAGACCGCCGTTGTCTGCATGGCGGTTCGTTCGGTCACCATGTTTCCAGAGGAGGTCGGGCCGAACAGGAATGTAAAGGCTGTAGACAGGTAGTTCTTCGGCTTGTCGCGCGAACGAAATAGGCCAGATAATATATGCAATGGTATCACCTCCAAAAAAATTGCAAAGAGTATTTACAACTGAATTCGGATGCTTTACAATAAAAGCATCCAATATTGGTTACTATAAATTTATAAGGAGAAAACAAAAATGAAATCAACCTATCAAACTTTTCTTGACGAAAATCCGAAATGCGGGAAAGACCTTATTTCAAATCAACATGCTCAAGCAACATTCCGTTTGTTGTCGTCCGATAGAAACATTATCGCAATGATCGATGCTTCCGAAGCAGGGAGACCAGCTATTGAAGCAACATACTCAGTTGTAGAAGATTATTACGACAGAAACAAAGCATCTGATTTCGACTTAACTAATGACCAGCGCAGAACAGTTGTGGGATGTATGATTAAAACAATACTCGCCCCGTTCGGATACGTACCCGTTGAACCAAAGACAAAGACACAAAAAGAATTGTCGAGGTCTTCCAGAGCTAAGTATTTCAAGAGCGGAAGTTGCTATTACTTTGATTCTGCAGCACCCGCAACCATGCAGATTTGCCGAGCGGTTATGGAAATTTCACAAGACCAATAAGCCACGTTTGTCATATACACTTTCACTCGTATCATTTCCACAGCGAATTGCGCGGTCTAGCGCCATTATCGTAGCGACTACGCCGTCTATCTTCTCTGTGGATTTTTCTTTATCAGGCTTGATATTGCCCGCAGGATCGGATTTGATGAAGATATTGTCCATCATCCAGCGCAGTACCGGCTGCCCGTCGTGGGCGATCTTCTTTTCCAGCGTCAGCTTCATCAGTTCCTTGGTAGGAGGGCTCATATCCTTGAATCCCTGCCCGAACGGGACGACGGTAAATCCCATGCCCCCGAGGTTCTGCACCATCTGCACCGCACCCCAACGGTCGAAGGCGATCTCCCGGATGTTGTACTGCTCGCCCATGGTTTCGATGAACTTTTCAATGTAGCCGTAATGGACAACATTTCCTTCCGTCGTATGCAGGAATCCCTGCTTCTGCCATACGTCATAAGGAACATGGTCCCGCCGGACGCGCAGCGATACGTTTTCCTCCGGTATCCAGAAGTTGGGCAGCACGACATAGTTGTCTGCCTCATCCTGCGGCGGAAACACCAGCACAAAGGCCGTGATATCCGTCGTGGAGGATAAGTCCAAGCCACCATAGCAGACGCGTCCTTTTAACTCATCCGGCTGTACGGGAAACGCGCAAGCGTCCCATTTGTCCATCGGCATCCAGCGGATCGCCTGCTTGACCCATTGGTTCAAACGAAGCTGCCGGAAGGCGTTCTCCTCGGCAGGATTCTGTCTGGCGGATTCGCAGGCCGCCTTGACCTTGTCCATGCCGACCGTAATGCCGAGCGAGGGATTGGCCTTCTTCCACACTTTGACATCCGTCCAGTCGTCCGTATCCTTGGCACCGTATATCACCGGATAGAAGGTGGCATCAATCTTACGGCCTGCGATAATATCCAGTGCCTTTTGGTGGGTTTCATAGCAGATGGAATGGGTATCCGTCCCGGCTGTGGTAATGAGAAAGTACAACGGCTGCGTTCGGGCATCGCCGGAACCTTTGGTCATGACATCAAACAACTTCCGGTTCGGCTGCGTGTGCAGCTCATCGAAGATCACACCGCTTACGTTAAAACCGTGCTTGCTGTAGGCATCGGCAGATAGTACCTGATAAAAGCTGTGCGTGGGCAGGTAAATGATTCGCTTCTGCGAAGCCAAGAGTTTCACCCGTTTGGATAAGGCCGGACACATCCGCACCATATCCGCCGCTACTTCAAAGACAATGGATGCCTGCTGGCGGTCGGCAGCGCAGCCATACACTTCGGCGCGCTGTTCTCCGTCGCCGCAGCATAAGAGGAGTGCTACCGCTGCCGCCAGTTCCGACTTGCCCTGCTTCTTGGGAATCTCGATGTAGGCGGTATTGAACTGCCGATAGCCGTTCGGCTTTAAGATGCCGAACACATCACGGATGATCTGCTCCTGCCAGTCGATCAGTTCGAACGGTTTACCTGCCCAGGTGCCCTTGGTATGACAGAGACATTCGATAAAGGACACGGCATAGTCCGCCATAGTCTTGTTGTATTTGGAATCCTTGGCCTTGAATTTCGTAGAACGATAGCGTTTCAGCGTTCGCAAACAGCGTCACCTCCTTTGCAGCAACAAAAAAGACCGCCGAAGTGGGCAGTCTTGGTATACAAATATGATATTGTGTGATTATTTCTTCCTGATTTTATTCGGATATCTCATCATGGTGTTGTTCCTTTCTGCCGTTTTTAAAGGCCGAGGAGCCGGAAAGGTGCTGCAGGAGCAGCTTCCGTTCGTCCTTGTATTCTTTGCCGATGAAGCCAAGCCGTAGCAGAAAGCAGCGGAAATCGTATTTCTCGTTGATTGATGGATGCTCTGTTGCCAGCACCCGTTTCTGTTTCTTGGCCAGATGGCATAGGGCGGTAATGAAATGGGTGTAGGCTTTAACCGTATCGGCATCCGGGCAGCCGGTGAACCAAGGGAATAACACTTTATCCTCTGTTACCTGCATCCGCAGCACATCGATTTGAAAAACTTTTAGCATAAGATTGCTCTTGGCCTGGATCAGTTTCTTTAGGTTTTCCAGTGCCGTATCGGTGAAGAAGGAGCGCGGCATGGCAATCACCAAATCGTCTATGTTCTCCTGCTTAGACGCCGAATCGTCAGGTTCTTTCTCTATTGGTTCGGCTGGATCGACATGGAATCCCATGCTGTCGAGTTTCTCGAGTAAATTCTTAATGTCTGTACTGTCATCAAAATTAAGATTGCCGTCGCGGTCGACCGTGAAGCAGTCAATCTCATAGGCATAGCTGGGAATCCCCTGATACACTTTGGCGGCTCCGGTAATGGTGCTGATGGCATCCGCCAGTTCCTTACGTGTTTTTCCTTGTGCATGGTATAGTATTTTCATGGTATCAAACCCCTTTCGTTTTTTATCATGTACATATATCACTCTAACCGGAAACTATAGCAAGGGGTTTGTACCATAAATTACACGTACTATTCTTGTACTGTCGCCATTTTGCCGAGCAGCTTTCCGGTCAGCCACAGGCCGCCATCAATCAGCGTCGGCAGAAAGCATTGGTCGCGGAACTTGTTCCAACCGGTTTCCTTGTCAGCGGATGCCTGCAACGCAGCGGTGTAGGCATCCGCTACTTCCTTGGCTGCCGGAAGCACCGTCGTATTCAGCCAGGAAATGGTGGCGTTCTTGACATCCTCCTGCACCGAGTCCAGAATGTGTTCCTTGAGTTCGTTTTTAATCGTTTCAATATCCATATTAGTATCTCCCTTCAAAATCTGTTATGCCGCGGGCAATGGCCCGGGCGAAATCATCCGCGTTATTTGTGAGCAGCGCGGCATCATCCTCGTTATCAATAAAAGCTGTTTCCACCAGAACGGCGGGCATTGTGGTATCTTTCAGCACGATGAGATTGGGCCGCTCCTTCAGGCCACGATCCACCGTGCCGAGACTCTGCACGATCTGCGACTGGATGCAGGCGGCAAGTTGCGGAGACGAACCGCTGTCGTTGGCATAGATAAGCACTTCCGTACCACGGGCGCAGCCGCTGTCGGCATTGCAATGCAGACTGACAAATACATCAGCAGGCCATGCATTTGCTGTATCCACCACACAGGGCATATCCGGTGTTTCCCCAGCCAGATTATCACTTTGCAGGAGCTGCACCTCGCAGCCTGCCGTCTCCAAATATGTTTGGACGAGACTGCCAATTGCAGCAGCCACATCACATTCCCGCAGTCCGGTGTTGGGATTCACCGCACCGCTGTCCCGTTCCCGGTCATGCCCGGGGTTGATACATACACGCATTATGTTGCCTCCACTTCAGTATAGGTATAGGTTTTTCCGTTCCGTGTCACGGTTACCTGTTCGCTCGAGCCAACCTGCTCGATATATCGTTTCACAATCACATCACAAAACTTCTCATCCAGTTCCACCATGTAACAGCGTCGCTTCGTCTGCTCGCAGGCCAGCAGCGTCGAGCCGCTGCCGCCGAATGGATCGAGCACAGTGCAGCCGGTCATGCTGGAATTTAGGAGGGGATAGGCTAAAAGCGGTATTGGTTTCATGGTGGGATGGTCCGTATTCTTCTTCGGTTTATCAAACTCCCAGATAGTCGATTCCTTCCGTCCGGTGTACCACTCGTGCTTTCCTTTCTTCTTCCAGCCGTAGAGCACCGGCTCGTGCTGCCACTGATAGGGAGAGCGTCCCAGCACCAGCGATTGCTTCTTCCAGATGCAGCAGCCGGATAAATAAAAACCGGCATCCGAGAAGGCTTTCCTGAAGTTAAGTCCCTCGGTGTCGGCGTGAAACACATAGATGCTGGCATCGTCTGCCATGACGGTGTGCATGCAGGAAAACGCATCATATAAGAATTGGTAGAACTTGTCGTCCTGCAGGTGATCGTTCTTGATTTTTCCGGCCCGGCCTTCGTAGTTGACATTATATGGCGGATCAGTGACCACCAGATTGACCGGCGTTCCCTGCAGCAATCGCTGGTATGTTTCCGGCTGGGTGCTGTCGCCGCAGAGCAGACGGTGTGTTCCCAACTGCCACACATCACCTGCCTTGGAAAACACCGGTTTCTTAAGCTCGGCATCCACATCAAAGTCATCATCATGCACACCATCCTTTATATCGGCCTTGAACAGGTCATCCAGTTCCGCCGGATCAAAGCCGGTAAGCGATACATCAAAGTCGCTGCCCTGCAGATCGGTAATGAGCAGCGCTAATTTATCCGTATCCCAGTCGCCGCTGATTTTATTGAGGGCGATGTTTAAGGCTTTCTCCTTTTCGGTGTCCATGTCGATGACGACGCAGTCGATTTCCGAAATACCCTCCTGCTGGAGCACCTTCAAACGCTGATGTCCGCCGACCACGTTGCCGGTGCGCTTGTTCCAGATGACAGGCTCGACGTAGCCAAACTCATCCAACGAGCGTTTCAATTTTTCATATTCCGGATCGCCCGGCTGCAAATCCTTTCTCGGATTATAGGCTGCCGGGATAAGGTCTTGTATGTTCTTTTTGATCAATTCCATAATTATTTTCCTTTCCGTGCCTGCAACAGGTGTTCCATCATCGTATCCTGCGGACTTCCTACAAATGCTGTGGTACAGTTCTGCTTGACGATATCGAAAATCTCATACCAGAGCAGGTTCGCCTGCTTCTGGAATGACTGGCTCATCTGCACGAACGGACTGGTAATGGCACCACCGGTCGTGGGGTGCTTTCCAAGAAGTCCATAGGTGCTGATGGCTTCCTCGCACTGGATATACCGGGCAAATGCCTGAGCATAGGCTTCCAGCAGTCGGGGATTGACGAGTCGTTCGCAGCCGCGATCCTTCAGCCATTGCCAGGTCTGGCGGAACAGGTCATCCGCACCGAGCGGCTTGCCGTCCCGCTGCCGGGCAGACAAATAGTCGCTGGGATTCGGCATATCTTCACCGGTGAGATCTGCGGCATCATGTAACTCGGTGCCCTCTAACGTAGGTGTTGGCAGGTCGATAATGGTGGCTGCTTTTCCCTTGGCAATCTTATCGGCCAGCGCCTCCGGCTTATCTCCGGCGCGGATCCGTCTGCCGCCGCGATTGGTTCCGTCCTTGGCCATGGCTGTTCAACTCCTTTCCCATGCGGTAAATCCCCCGTTTGAACCGCAATTTTTGTGCGTGTGACCCCAGCACCGGTCTAGCATTTTGCCGCGCCCGGGATTTGGACCGCCCCTCCCGGCTGAGCGTAGTCACTCGTAACGGTATTCCTTTTTGGCATGATGCCAGCGGTCGTCCATCTCAGCGGTTATCTTCGAGTGGCACGGCTTGCACAGCGACATAAGGTTATCCTCGTCATGAGTGCCGCTGCGGGAGAGGGGACGGATATGGTGCACCTCCGTTGCCGGTGTGGTTTTGTGGTTCTTCAGGCACATCTCGCACAAGGGATGCTTTCCAATGTAGCGGTCCCGGATGCGTTTCCATGCTCTGCCGTATCGTTTCTTGCTGACGGTACTGCGCTCGTACGTGTCATAACGTTTGTCCATTAATTTTTGATGCTGCTCGCAGTACCGGTTCACGGTCAGCTCCCTGCAGCCGGGGTAGGCGCACGGCTTTTTGGGTTTCCAAGGCAAAGCACTCATCTCCAGACATAGCAAAAGCCTTCAAGGGATTGCTCCCACGAAGGCTTTTCACATTCTTTCATGCTATTAGTATACCACGTCGAACAGATACATGCGTCCGCTACATTACTCATGTGGCTAAAATAATTGGGAATGACTGCCCAAACGATATAGCAGAAGAACAAGTACATCATCTTTGGTTTCATAAATGAGAAGCCAATCTGGACCAATATGGCATTCCCGGCAACCTTTGTATGTGCCGCCTAAATCATGGTCTCTATATTTTTCATCCAATTGTTTTCCTTGGGCCAATTGCTCAATGACAGAGAACAGCACATCTATATCTTTGTTCTGCTTCTTTGCCAATTTCAAATCTTTCTTAAATTGAGTGGTGAATTTTACTTCGTACTTCATTTTTCAAGGGCCACACGCAAATCTGTCATATTGGTATACCCTTTTACTTTTTTATCAATGGCGATTCGTTTGCCTTCTTCAATGGCAGATCTAGTTGTTGCATTAGGAACGTCAAGAGTGAGACGGAAGGGAATGCCATTTTCTCGTATCGTTGTTTTTAAGAATATGTTTACCGCCGTCGTCATATTCATTCCCAGAGCATTGAATATTTTCTCAGCCTGATTTTTGACTTCCTTATCCGTCCGGATATTCAAATTTGTATTTACCATATTCAACACCTCCATTTCTGTCTTGAATATAGCATTATTTTTGGCTGATGTCAACACAATGTCAATATAATAAACACATAGCAAAAGCCTTCAAAGGATCGCTCCCTCGAAGGCCTCTCTCACACTTTCATGCTATTAGTATACCACGTCAAATGAATAAATGCGTCCGCGATTTTGGACATCATGTCTTCCCAAACAAAAGGATGGCAAACTTAGCTAATGCACGATTCTTCCTTTTGTAGGCAGACGACCGCTCGATGTGGAAATGATCAGCGATGGCATAGACGGCACTCGTCTGTGCATCCTCGTCGGCATAAAAAGTTTGCAGCACGTATTGCTCGTCGCTGCTCAGCTTTTCCCATGCAGGCTGGAACCATGCCATGTACTCGACAGCCTGCCGGTACCGTTCTTTCAGAATGTCGATGTCTGCCAGTCCGGAGATGATATGATCTTCTGTTGCATGTGGGTTGCTGGAGTGCGGCATCCCATCAAAGCCGGACGGATGCAGGCTGGTCATGGCAGCATATGCCTGCTTAATGTCTTCGCTGGTGTTTTCGATGATAAAGTTCATGCTGTCGTAATCCCGGATGGCATCAATGGCGCCGCTCCGTTTATTCAGGTATTTCCAGATAACACTCATAGGCTGCCTCCTTGCAAGCTGGCCCGGACTGCATCAATCAGTGCAGCCTGGGTTTTGTTTTTTTCTTTTAATGATTTCATAATGGTTTCATCTATGGTTCCGGCAGTCAGGATGTGATGAATGATGACCGTATCGGTTTGTCCTTGCCGCCAGAGACGGGCATTTGTTTGTTGGTATAATTCCAAGCTCCAGGTTAGTCCAAACCAGACGAGGGTGGAGCCGCCTTGTTGCAGGTTTAGACCATGCCCGGCGGAGGCGGGGTGGAGAATAGCAACGGGAATAACACCAGCGTTCCAATCTGTTATATCCTGCGAAGTTTTGATTTCTCGCACGGTAAACCGCTGCTGGATTCGTACCAAGTCATGCTTGAACCAATACGCAATCAATACGGGTTTGCCATTGGCACCTTCAAGGATATCCTCCAGGGCATCGAGCTTTCGGTCATGAATGGGAATGATTCGTTTTTCCTCATCGTAGACGGCACCATTTGCCATCTGGCATAGCTTGTTTGATAAGGCAGCCGCGTTTACGGCATCAATTTCTTTCCCATCTAGTGAAAGCACAAGCTGGGAACACAAGGTATCATACATGTTTCGTTCCCGCTTCGAGAGTTGTACACTGATTTCATTTCGTACTAATGCTGGCATAGTCAAATACTCCTTGCTTTTCATGGAAATGGTGATGTCTGCAATACGTCGATAGATTTCTTCTTCCGCACCGGGTTTTGGCTTATAAGAAAAGATCATCTGTTGGTTCCGTTTATCCGGTTGGAAAAATTCACTCCGGTAATGGGTGATAAAGTGACCAAGTCGCTGGCCCATATCCAACAGGCGAAACTCTGCCCAAAGATCCATCAGGCCGTTTGAAGAAGGTGTACCGGTTAGTCCTACGATTCGTTTTACCTTGGGACGAACTCTTAACAAGCTCCGAAACCGTTTTGCTTGATACGATTTAAAAGAGGAAAGCTCATCGATTACCAGCATATCGTAATGAAAGGGGATGCCGGAATCTTCTATCAACCAAGGCACATTCTCACGATTGATAATGTGGATATTGACCTGCTGCAAGAGTGCGGCTTTTCGTTCCGTAGCCGTACCAATAGCGACGGCATACGTTAAGTTATGCAGATGGTCCCATTTCTGGATTTCTGCTGGCCAAGTATCTCGTGCTACACGTAGGGGTGCGATCACCAACACGCGATGGACATCAAAACTGTCATAAATTAATTGCTCTATAGCGGTTAAGGTAATGACGCTTTTTCCCAATCCCATATCCAGTAGAATGGCAGCCGTTGGATTTTTTAGGATGAAGTTTGTGGCATAGGTTTGATAATCATGAGGTTTGTATTGCATCCAGCATTCCTCCTATCTGCGTACTATTGTCGATGCAGTATACCGGAAAACCAAGTGCTTCTAACTGGCGCTTCCGATGTACCTGCAGCGGTCGCATTTTCTTTCCGGGGGCTTTAAGCTCCACAAAGGCAATGCATCCATGGGGCAGTAGCACCAATCTATCCGGCATCCCGTCATATCCGGGGGAGACGAATTTGGGACAGATGCCGCCTTTATGTTTTACAGCCTGTACAAGCTGTTGTTCGATTATTTTTTCTCGCATGATTTCCTCCGTCAGGGTACTTAGTATCGACTTTTCATCAAGGTGTGTGACACCCCCGACACCTGGTTACTATAACTTCCTATAGGGGTTAATTTTTAAGGGTCTATAGAGACTTTAGGGTAGGAGGTGTCGGAGGTGTCACGCTTTAGTTTAAAAGGGCTTTTTCTGTCAGTCGTATTCCGCGAACAAATCGGCCTTGGCGATTTCTGAACCGTACGATTCCGGCTTGTTCAATGGCAGTATAAAAATCGGCAGAATTTCGCACATAATCCCCGGTAACATTACAAAAGTTTCGATACGCAGTATAAAAATCACCAGATTTTTCCTGATAGGCTTCGCCAAGCTCACAGCACTCATCCAGAAAATGGCCGAGCCAGTCGTTGTTTTCACGATATGAGCCGATGGCTTCCCGCACACAAGCTGGTGTGGTAAGCTGAAAATTTTTTTGAATGATCTTCTGTGCCCCTTCAATGATCCAAGTCAGGACATACTCGCCTGCATTTTTCAGCAGGTAGTCTGCATAATTTTTGATATCGTTGTTTCCTTCAATGCGAGCGTTAAAGGGTATCACAATGAGCCTGCGCCAGGTACCGGGATCATTGGCACCGACGCGGGGTAGGTGATTGGTATAGAGCACCAAGGTATGGCTGGGAATAAACTGGAAGGGATCTTTATATTTCTTTTCTGCAAAGACCGCATCCGTTGAGCATAATTGCTTGATGATGGAGGTGTTGAGCCGCATACCTTCATCAAGCTCGGCGGCAATAAGCAGCCGTTTTCCTTTAGCCTCGGCCATTTCCGGCTTTACATTCCGGCGACAGCCGACAGTTAATGTATCCGCCGATATGTTGCCGCTATAGGTGCCAAGTACACGGGAGATAACATTCCAGAAGGTGGATTTCCCATTGCGGCCTTCACCGTAAGCGATGATAAGGGCTTCCACGTATACTTTTCCGATAGCAGCCAGTCCCACAATTTGCTGGACATACTCGATAAGCTCTGCATCTTTGCAAAAGAAGGTATCGATGGCAGAAAGCCACAAATCTTTTCCCGCATCACCGGGTGAAACCTCCGTTACCTTGGTAATTTTATCCGTTGCTGTTGGCGGGTGTATGCCACATAATCCATCGGGCAGATAATATGTGCCTAGTGGGGTGTTCAGTAAGAATTCATTATTGTCGAGCTCTGTCGGTTTACATTGCAGCATGGGTTTTGCCGCCTGCAGGCAGGAGTTTAAATACTTGGTATCGCGACGCTTAATGACGAACGTTTTATATTCCTTTGCGATCGCATATTGGGTAAAGGCTGCCAGTTGTGCTGCATCGAACAGCTTCTTTGCCTTAGCTGCACCGGAGCCGACTAACACATCAGACCCACCGGATTGCTTTAGCTTTTGCCAAGCAACATGTTCCGCAGTCTCCGCTTCTTGTAGCTGCCTGTCGGTTAATTCCTGCACCACAGCGAGAGCTTGTTCGTCGGATTCGTTCCAACATATCCCGTCATAATGTAAAAAGTCGGTAGCCGTTGTAAATTGGAGCGTATCGGCATATTCCCGAGCCACCTCTGCATGCCGGGTGAACGGCTATAGCAATGAGCCTTTTAACGCCTTGCTCAGGGCGATTTGCAAGAAATGAATAAGCTGTTGCATCGCTGTAAAATAATTTGCGATGACAAATATAAGATTGAACATCGTGCGAAAATGTGATATGATAATTTATCATCGGTTTCATGTCGGACGGTTCATCTCTCTCCTGTTATCTTGAGTATACGGGAAACGGCATTTTTCACCGCTCCCGAGAGTACACGACTTGACCGTACATGTACGCATGGAAGGAGGGGTCTCTATTGGCAGATACTGAATTCAAAATCTTCGCGAAACGGCTTTCGACGAAGTATCGGCGGAACAGGAAAGTTGAGGCTTTTGCCAAAGAATTATTTGAAAAGATCTATTTGCCAGAATCTGAAGACGATCCCGTTGATGAAACCCTGCCACGGACTTACAAGGCCTATTACTACGGGCAGAATGATATATCGGAACTTGCCTCCAAGATTTCCGGTTCTCTTGATACCGGGAATTTTGCTGAATACATTCAGACGGATTCCGATGACACGATTGAGTATCTTTGTGATTCGTTCAGACCGTGGTTTCCGGATATTGACAGCAGCAATTACTGCGCGTGTATAGCAGAGCGGTTCAAGGACATCATCGACCATGCGGCTGCGCCAAAAACAAAAGACACCACTCTTGCAGCAACAAGCGGCGGTGTCCCTGCCATTCAAATGGCGACATTGAAAGAAAAATACGGCATAGGCCTTGTGGCCGAAACCGGAAGCGTATGCCCAAATGACGGATGTCAGAAATCACTGTTTACATACCGCGACGGACATACCGAGCTGATCTATGACGTCGCAGTTATTGATCCAAGCAATTCTTCCAATGAGCAATCCAATCTAATCGCGCTTTGCCCGGAATGCGCGGCAAAGTACGCTGCTCTTAAGACTCCTGATGATATTGCCCGAATGACGAAAATAAAAGAAGCGCTTGTCAATGCTCATGATGATCAGGAGATCAGAGCCGATCAGCATGTGCAGGAAGGCGTCAGGCGTGTGATAGAAAAGATTCCGTTCATCAAGCCGCCTACAGATATCGACCTGAATTATGATCCGGTTCCGGTCAGGCAGAAAATCAGTGATTTTGCACTGTATCTTCGTATCAAGACAGACGTGAATGTCTACTTCAAAGCTTGGCGTTTCGACACATGTCTCGAAGAAATTTCTGGATGAGACCGTCCGGCTGCGCAGCAGGATCAATTTCCTGAAGACGCAGAATGAAGGATACGATGAATCCCAGAAGCTTGCCAATGAGACTAAAGACGCCAAGACCCGCATGGAGGACGCCAGAAAGAGCCAGCTGGATACTGTTCAGACCATAATCAATCAGGAAATGGTTCGGATGAACGATTTTATATACGACGGGAAACAGTATGCTCCTGAGATCAAATTTTCAGATGCAAAGAATGGAAATCCGAAGTACACCTTCGGCTGTGATTGGAATTCCGGCACAGGAGAAAATTATAAGAATCTCATCATTTTTGACCTGAGCGTATTCAAGACCACTGCGCTTCCGTTTATCGTTCATGACTCCCTGATCTTCAAGAACATAGCTGACCTGCCCATTGACAAGATTATGCAGCTCTATGTGAACAGCGGAAAGCAGGTCTTCATATCGTTCGATAAGCATAAGGCGTTTACGGAATATACAGCAAAGACAGTCTATGATACCCGCGTGATCGAACTTCATAGCGACGGCGGTGAGCTGTTCGGATGGTCATGGGCTAAGAAGACAGAAAACGAATCAGGCGAAGTGCCGTCAGAGGATGACGAGAAATAAACTGATGGGGGTGCGTATGCGTATCAGTTACAGACCCTTATGGGTAATACTTGCAGAACGGGAAATGTCAAAGAAGGATCTGCGGGAATTAAGCGGAATCAGCACAGCTTCCCTTGCGAAGCTCGGCAAAGGCGAAAACTTGACGACCGATGTGCTTTTGAAGATCTGCGAAGCATTGAACTGCAATATCAATGAAATTGTAGAAACGGTTCCGGATGATGATGAAAAGGGAGCCGCCAATAAACCGGAGGAAAAGAAGAATGCCGCAAAGTACAAACAAGGCACTCAAAGAAGCCAGTCCATATAATGCCGCGATTACGCGGGAACAATTTTTGTTTTATGAAATGCGTACTACGGCAAAGCTCGTAAACGACGGGCTTGATAAGGATGCCGTGGTTGAACATATTGTGGCGGAGAATTTGTTTCAGTATCCGACGGAAAAGTCTGTCCGGAAGATGGCGCTTGCCTGCATCCGGAGGCTTGAAGCAATGGAGGATGATTCGCTTGTTACGGCCATTGCGACACAGCCGAGTGACGTGGCAAAGCAGATATGCCTGTATGCCATGATGCGGCAGTACCGTCTGGTATGGGATTTCATGCTGACGGTCATCGGGGAGAAATACCAGAAGCTCGACAGCTCATTCGGCAGAGTGGATCTGAATACATTCTTCATGCGGCTGCAGGAGCAGGATGACTGGGTGGCCACATGGAGTGATTCCACTATTACGAAGGTCCGGCAGGTGCTGACGAAAACACTCGTAGAGAATGAATATCTGGACAGCACAAAGGCGGATCATCTGAATCCGGTGCTGATCAGCCCGGTACTTGAAAATGCAATTAGGAACGATGGGATGACGGAGGCTCTGTCTGCTTTCAACTGCCTGTCGTAGGAGGAAACATGGAAGGAAATATAGATGAGCGCCTGGACAGGGTGCGTGAACTCCTGAAGAACCCGGATTTTCTGGAAGGAAACGGGCTGTCCAACGAAGTGAATATCAGGATGTTCTGCTATGAGGCAAAGGACGAAATGCGTGTCCGTCACTTCGTAGAACAGATTCTGACAGATCAGACGCTGCCGTGTCATCTGAAAGGAAACAACTTATATGAAATCTTTCTGCGGTGCTGCGAGGATAAACGCATTCTCTCCCGCATGGCAGATCAGGAGAAAAAACGTGGAAAAGATCAGCTTCAGAAGATGATTGAAAAATCCATCACCGTGCAGGCATATGTGGACAAGATCTGTAGCCAGGCTCCGGAAAAGGGAGATGTCTTACTCCTGACAGGAGTCGGCGACGTTTTCCCGTTCATGCGGATTCACATGCTGCTGGAAGCCTTGCAGCCACGAGTTGGAGGCGTTCCGATTCTTGTGATGTATCCAGGAACATTCGATGGAAGACACGTGAAGCTGTTTGACAGACTTAAGCCGAACCCTTATTACAGGGCGTTCAACGTAATATAGGAGGAACCGCCAGATGAAAATTCAGGACATGTTTGTCGATGACATCAACCGAAAGATAAATGGTGTCATCAAGGTGGATCAGGAAGACAATTCAACAGAACAGGAGCTGAACGAGTACGTTATTACCCGTGAGCTGAAGAAGCATTTTATAACTTTCTTCAATTATTATGATGACGCGTTTGACGTGCCGACATCAGATATCGGCGTCTGGATATCCGGTTTCTTTGGAAGTGGTAAATCTCACTTCTTGAAGATGCTCTCTTATATTCTGGAAAACAGGACAATCAATGGAATTCCGACCGTCGAGCGGTTCCGGAAGAAATTCGCAGATGATCCGGCGACCTTCATGCTCATTGACAAGGCGACAAAGGCTCCGACGGAGACAATTCTTTTCAATATCGATATCGAAGGCTTCAGCAATAAGGACAATACTGCCGTGCTGAAGGTCTTTGCCAAGATGTTCTATAACCATCTTGGCTTTCTCGGTGAGGATTTGAAGGTGGCAAAGCTCGAGCAGTTTATCGCCAGACAGGGAAAGACGGATGAATTCCGTCGTGTCTTTGAAGAAAAGAATGGTGCTCCGTGGGTGGAGACCCGCGATTCCTTCGGCTTCTTTGAAGACGATGTTGTAGAGACGCTGGAAGAAGTGCTCGGCATGAGCGAGACGGCTGCCCGCAACTGGTTCAACGGGACGGAAACAGCCGAGATCAGCATTGCGCAGCTCGTATCAGAGATAAAGGAATATGTCAATAGCAAGCCAAGGAACTTCCGTCTTCTCTTCATGGTCGATGAAGTTGGCCAGTACGTTGGTACAGATACAAATCTGCTCCTGAATCTTCAGTCGCTTGTAGAGAAGGTCGGCAGCGAGTGTGGCGGCAAGGTGTGGATCGTCTGCACCGGACAGGAAGCCATCGATGAGATCATCAAGGTCCGCATGGATGAGTTCTCCCGTATTCAGGCAAGATTCAAGACAAGGCTTTCCCTGTCCTCTTCTGCCGTGGATGAGGTCATCCAGAAGAGACTCCTCACCAAGAAGTCGGAAGCCAAGACCGTTCTTACTGACCTGTATGAGCGCAACGACTATGTACTGAAGAACCTCTTCAGCTTTACTGATTCCGTTCTGGATATCAAAGGATACAGCGGACCGGAGGAATTTGTTGAGAACTATCCGTTTGTGCCATATCAGTTCATCCTGATCCAGAAGATTTTTTCTGAAATAAGGAAGCACGGAGCTGCCGGAAAGCACTATTCCGGAGCAGAACGTTCGATGCTGGATGGCTTTCAGATCGTAGCGAAGTCTATCGAGGATAAGGATGAGCATGCGATTGCACCGCTTTACCCATTCTACGACAGTGTACATTCTTTCCTCGACGGATCGATCCGCCGGGTAATTGAACGCTGCCAGAAGGCGGCAGACAACCATGACGGTATCGAGGATCATGATGTCAAGGTGTTGAAGCTCCTTTACCTTATTCGGTACATCGATGATGTAAAGGCTAATCTCGATAACATCGTCATTCTCATGGCGGATGACATTTGTACCGACAAGATCGAGCTTCGGCAGGTTGTGCAGAAGTCTCTCGACCGTCTGAAAAGCCAGAACTATATTGACCGCCGCGGTGACGCTTATATCTTCTTAACTGATGAGGAGCAGGATATTGCACGCGACATCGCGAATACATCTGTGGATACCGCCAAGATCGTGGAACGTATCGGGCAGATGATCTTCGGCGACATTTATACACAGAAGAAATACCGCTATGGGAAGTATGATTTCCCATTTGATGAGATGGTGGATTCCACATCCATCGGCGCGGTAACCGGTGGAATGACGCTTCGCTTCCTGACTGTGGCGGCAGACCCTGACGATAAGCAGGAACTCCGTCTGATGACGGAGTCCAAGGGCAAGAGCACGATCATTGTGCTTGCGGACACGCCGTATTATGAATTTCTGGAAAATGCCATGAAGATACGTCAGTATGTGAAGCAGCGCAATGTGAATCAGCTGGCGAAATCTGTTCAGGACATTATCCGCGATCAGCAGGATGAAGCCGGGAAATATGAAACATCAGCGAAAGAAGAACTGGAAAAAGCTATCATCGGCGCTCAGTTCTATGCCGACGGTGAACACATTGAAGTCACCGGAAGCACAGCCTCTGCAAGGATTGATGATGCTCTGAAATATCTGGTAGCTCATGTTTACAGCGAGTTGGATCTTATCACCAGGAATGCGGAAACCGATGCTGATGTAATTGAAATTCTCCGTGGCACTAATCCACAGATAGCAGGCACGGAGGACAACCGGGATGCAGCTGCTAAGGTAGAGGAATATCTCGAAATGCAGTCTGCGAAGAAGCTCCCGACCTCGATGGAGGACATCCAGACACGTTATCAGAAGATTCCATATGGCTGGAAGGAAATTGACGTTGCTGCTGTGGTGGCACTCCTCATCTATCAGCAGAAGGTCACAATCAAATATGGCGGTGCAACGATCCGTCCGGATAATCCGAAGCTACCTGATATGCTCCGCAAGAAGACGGAACGCGGCAAGGCAATGATCTCCATGAAGCAGTCCGCTTCCGCACAGAAGATGAAAGCTGCAAAGGAAATCCTGCGGGGGTACTTTGACATCATGGATGTGCCGGATGATGAGGACAGCCTCGTCATGAAGATCATCGAGCTATTTGAGAAGCAGAAGAATCATTATGAGGAACTGAACAATAGATATGAAGGCCACAAATATCCCGAACACGATAAGGTATCTGCTGCCATCTGTCTGATGGATGATGTGCTCTCTCAGCAGAAGGACAATATTGCCCTGATCGACCGTCTGGTGGCGGATGAAAACAAGCTTCTTGACAGCAAGGAAGACCTGCAGCCGGTCGAGGGCTTTTTCAAGAATCAGGTTACAGTCTTTGATGCTGCCATGAAAATGGAAACGGATCTCCGCAATGACCTGCCTTATATTCAGAAGGATGAAGAAACTAATACTGCACTGAATCAGATCCGCAAGATAACAATGGTAGACGGAAATAATCCGGCAGTATATAAAGAAATCCCGCAGCTCAACGGACTGATGACTAAGGTTCGGGCGGGACACAACAAGCTGCTTGAAGAAAAGCGTAAGGAGCTTCTGGAAATTGTCCGCCAGTGTCTTGCTGAGATCCATCAGGCTGGCGGCGAAGGCAGCGAGTTTAAGAGCGCTATTGAAAAGGCAGACAACTACTTCACGCAGATGAAGGAGTGTATCGCCACAACAAAGACGATAGTTCTGCTTGATGGCTTGACCACACAGATGTGGAACTACAAGGATGATACTGTGGCAGCCATTGAATTAGAAAAAACGCCGGAGCCGATAACGCCTTCGAAGCCGGATCAGCCTAAGAAGCACATCAAGAATGTGTACCGGCAGGCAATCTTCAAGCAGGCGACGCTGGAAAGTCAGGCGGATATAGATGCCTATGTTGAGAGAATGCGCTCCTATCTGACTGCCCTTTTAAAGGACAGCGATGGAATCAAATTAAACTGACGAAAGGATCCTTTCATGGATAAGAATGCGATAAAGAAATATGCTGTCTGGGCAAGAGAAGAACTGATTGAGCGTGTTTCCCAGAAGGCGGATCAATATGAAATCAGTGCTGACGCCGATCCAAACGCGGACTCGGCGCACGGTGTCCTTCTGACTCCTTCGGAGAAGAAGCAGCGTGTCTCCCTGATTACTAGGGTGAAGGATAAAGGCATGGATCAGGTCATTGAGGAAGTGGCTTATACCTGGTTCAACCGTTTTGCGGCTCTGCGTTTTATGGAGGTCAATAACTACCTACCTTCCAGAGTGCGTGTGTTCACGGATGAAGAAGGTGCATTCAAACCGGAGATTCTGACGGAAGCGATTCATCTCGAGCTTAAGGGGCTGGACATGGAGAAGGTCTATGCCCTGAAGGAAGCCAATGACGATGAAGCTCTGTTCAAATATCTGATCATTGCTCAGTGCAATGCACTCTCCAGTGTGCTGCCGGGAATGTTCCAGAAGATCGCAGACTACACCGAGTTGCTCTTCCCGGACAATCTGCTCCGGGAAGGAAGCGTTATTGAGCAGATGGTCACCACAATTTTCGAGGCTGACTGGAAGGATCAGGTGCAGATCATCGGCTGGCTCTACCAGTATTACAACACAGAGCCGAAGGATAGGGTATTCGCCGATCTTAAGAAAAATAAGAAAATAACGAAGGAGAAAATCCCTGCTGCTACGCAGCTTTTTACGCCAGACTGGATCGTCCGTTACATGGTCGAGAACTCTCTCGGACGGCTGTGGGTGGAAGGACATCCGAATGATGATCTGAAAGCAAGCTGGAAATATTATCTCGATGAAGCGGAACAGGAGCCGGAAGTCCAGAAACAGCTCGACGATATTAAAAAGGAATACGCAGCCCTTACGCCAGAAGAAATCCGCTGTATCGATCCATGTATGGGCAGCGGTCACATAATCTGCTACATGTTTGATGTGTTGATGCAGATTTATGAGGCATATGGTTATACGACTCGCGATGCCGTCTCAAGTATTGTAAAGAATAATCTCTATGGATTGGACATTGACGACCGTGCATCACAGATCGCTTATTTCTCTGTCATGATGAAAGCCTGCCAGTATGATCGCAGGTTCCTTTCGCGCGGCATCCAGCCGCATGTCTACGCCATCATGGAGAGCAACGGCTTTGATACGAATATGATCGACACTTTCACAGGCGGACGCAAGGAACTGAAAACTGCTATAAGCTCGCTTGTTTCTGACCTGCATGATGCTAAGGAATACGGTTCTATTCTGGACGTGAAGCCAGTTGATTTCACGGCTCTCTATGCACGCTTTGATGAAATTCGCAATGAGAATCCGAATATGTATACGTATCAGATTCTGGATGAGCTTCTGCCGTTTGTACAGGTCGCAGAGATGATGGCACAGAAATACCACGTTGTCGTGACGAATCCACCATACATGGGTTCCTCGGGGATGAGCGGAAAGCTCTCTGAATTTGTGAAGAGGAACTATCCGGACAGCAAGTCGGATTTGTTTGCCGTCTTCATTGAGCGCTGTGGGCAGATGACTCTGAAGAACTGTTTTCAAGCGATGATTACTCAGCATGCATGGATGTTCCTAAGTAGCTTTGAAAAACTTCGGAAGAAACTGCTTCAAAAAACAATGGTTAATATGGCTCATCTCGGGGCACGTGCATTTGAAGAAATAGGCGGTGAGGTTGTTCAGACGACAAGTTTTGTCCTGTTGAATGACTCTGTCGAGGACTATAAAGGCGTTTACTTCCGTCTGATTGAACCGACTACGCAGCAGAGCAAAGAAGACATGTTTCTTATTGGAGACAATCGTTACGAATCTTCTTCGACCAACTTTAAAATTCCAGACTCTCCAATTGCATATTGGGCGTCTAAGAGACTTTTAGATGATTTTGAAAACGGAAAACTTGTTTCTAAGTTTGCATCACCACGGCAAGGAATGTCTACATGCGATGTGAATCGCTTTACTAAACTCTGGTTTGAAGTTTCGATATACAACACGAATATTATTGACCACAAAAACATTAGTTGTTGGGTTCGTTATAATAAAGGCGGTAACTTTAGAAAATGGTATGGGAATAGAGAGTACTTGGTCTATTGGGGTGACGATGGTAGCACTTTGTTAAACAATGGTGCGTTACTTCGGAATAGAGATGTCTATTTTGAACCCTTTCTTGCTTGGACGAAAATATCAAGCGCAGGAACAGGATTTAGGCGTTTTGAAAGAGATTTCTTGTTTGATGGTGCGGGTGGTTCATTATTTAACAAAAACTGTGGAATTGATGATGATTACTTATTAGGGCTTCTGAACTCAAAAGTAACTACATTGATTTTGAATTTGATTTCACCGACATTGAATTTTAACGAGAATCATATAGGTTCGATTCCTGTAATTAGATGTGCCAATCGAGAAATTAAAAATAAAATTAATGCTCTGGTAAACAGGACAACAACTTTGTCTAAATCCGACTGGGACTCCTTCGAAATATCCTGGGATTTCAAGCGTCACCCGCTGATCCGTAGCACACAAACCATCAAAGAAGCCTTCACCCAGTGGCAGACTGAATGTAACGACCGCTTCAGCCAACTCAAAGTTAATGAAGAGGAGTTGAACCGCATCTTTATCGACATCTACGGCCTGCAGGATGAGCTGACACCGGAGGAAGATGATAAGGATGTAACTGTCCGCAAGGCCGATCTTGGTCGCGACATTCGCTCGTTTGTCTCCTACGCTGTAGGCTGCATGATGGGCCGTTATTCGCTTGATGTCGATGGTCTCGCCTATGGTGGTGGTGATTGGGACGACTCGAAGTATAAGACATTCATCCCTGACAAGGACGCTATCATCCCGATTACTGATGATGAGTATTTTACTGACGATATCGTAGGGCGTTTTGTTGAGTTCGTCAGAACCGTATATGGTGATGACACGCTGGAAGAGAATCTAAAGTTTATCGCAGATGCTTTGGATGGGAAGGGCTCCACTTCCAGAGAGGTAATCCGGAATTATTTCTTGAATGATTTCTACAAGGATCACTGCAAGACATACCAGAAAAGGCCTATTTACTGGCTCTTTGATTCTGGAAAGAAGAACGGTTTTAAATGCCTGATCTACATGCATCGCTATCAGCCGGATACGATTGCCCGGATCCGGACGGACTATGTGCATGAGCAGCAGGCACGCTATAGGACTGCGATTTCCGGTCTGGAGCGTCAGATTAGCGGAGCATCGACTTCTGATCGTGTACGCCTGAATAAGCAGCTAGAGAAACTCAAAGATCAGGCGGAAGAGACGCGGCTTTATGAGGAAAAGATCCATCACCTCGCTGATCAGATGATTTCGATTGATCTTGACGATGGCGTGAAGCATAACTACGCGATATTCCAGGATGTCCTGGCGAAGATAAAGTAATGAGGAATGTGAATGGATAATAAAGAATCAGCAGAACAATACAAACCTGCAGAGAAAATCAACACTGTTAATTTGACGGACCAATATCCTTCGGCTCAGTTTTTCGTAGATGCTTGTTTTAATGATTATCAGAGACTGCAGGATAACTATAGTAAGATCTATGAGAAGACGAATATTGCCTTGGCATTTGTGGGTATCGTTTTAACTATTATGCTTACTACATTGGATTTCTCATCGTTATCAAAGATTATGGGAAGCATGAATGTGGGACAGCTATTATTGGTGTTGATAGAAATAGGATGCTGCATTTGCGGGGTGGGTATTCTTCTAATTTCTGCGATTAAGTTTTTGTACCTTTTGAAGGGCAAAGATATTCCTGTTTTTAACAGTGTGGATGTAAGAGATGCTGAACTTTATAGAGAAGATAATGAAACAGCAGCAATGTGGCTGATAGATAAATATACTTCGGTTGTATTTAAACTCAGACCTATTGTTGAGAAGAAGCAAAAAAAATTCGATTCAACATTAACGATGACTATAAGCGGTATCATCTTATATGCTATTTCAGTTATTTTGCAAAAAGGAGGCTTTTAGATGAGCGACTCTTCAATAAATGATATAAAAAGTGGGAAAGGATTAAAACCCTTGCAAGGTGAGAATGCTCCTAAATCCGGTGTTACTATGGAACATAGATCTCAAGATAATATTAAAGTTTCGCAAGGTAATGCGGGAATTACTCATGAAACCTTTTCTCATCATACTGATAGTGAAAAATCAGGAAGCGACAAGTAACAGACAGGAGGGAATTTATGGCTCTGCCTGATCCAGATAAAGTAATACAGGAGTTAAATCGCAGGTTCGCAGCTCCGCTCCCGGAATTCTATAACCGCAGGATCATATTCTGGTACGACGAAGACCGGGATTTTGAAGAAAAAATCCAGAGCGGAGAGATTGAGCTGGCGAATGCGAAGCTTATCACACTCGACGATACGAATAATTTTGAAGTCAAGAAGCTCCTGACACATGATGACAAGAGCAGTAATTTCTGCGTATACTGCCCGGTATCTTATCCGGATGAAAAGAACTGGCTCCTCCCGGTAGAGCTTATCAGCGAGGAGTTTCGTGCCGATCTCGTGTCCATGTGGCTTGAAGAAATGGACATTCCAAACACCGCCAATCTCAGAAAGACGGTTAAGGATTATCGCTCTTTCTTCAAGACGAAAGCGCACCGGACAAAGGTCGCAAATCTCAACCAGAAGATTACAGCGCCGGTACAACTGCACAAGGCTGTGATGGCTGTACTCTGCGGCGTAAAGGACACTGGCCCGAATCTTCTGATCCGCACAGTTCTCCGGGCTGGTACGGACCAGGAGCAGAATGGAATATATCAGTCTTTTGTAAAGTTTGGCGCGGATTCTGTTTTCTGGCAGATGGTGGCTCAGGTAACGGGTTATAGGGAAGAGTCATCGGATCTTGGAAGGCTGTCATGCCATATTCTGATGACCGCTGTCACGCGTACTTTGCGCATGGATAATCTGGTCGGACTCGACAGCTTTATTTCGATTCCGCATCAGAGCTATTGCTATGATTTCATGTCCGACTGGATTCACAGTGATGAGACCCGTGAGCTGTACGACATCGCCAGAAATGTAGAGGATGAACTGCGCCTTCCGGCCCGTTTCAGTCAGATTCCGCTCGAAGAACTGACCGCGACAGAGATCTTCCCTTGCATCGACGAATGCATACTGAAAAAGATAATGACCGACATCATCGACCAAACGATCAATGTGGACGTCATTATCGATACAGTGGAAAAGCGCCGGACGATGCTCTGGTATGCATGGGTACAGAATTTCTATGCAGGCGTTCTTGAAGTCGCTCATATGCAGAAGTTTTATCTGGATCATTCGGCTGGATTCCATACTGTGGAGCCGCATAAGGTCTGGAAGGAATATACGTCTGATTATTATCAGATGGATACCTATTACAGGCTCTTCCATGTGGCATTTGGGAAATCTCTGAATTCATCCAATCCACTCCTGGATGACCTGTTCAAACATGTGGCGGATGTTGTAGAAGGGTTATACGCGAACTGGTTCCTCGGCAACCTAGGTACAAACTGGGCCACGGCGGCAGCAGACAACCTGAAGGATTATGGGCGCATAATGGAAGTCCCTCAGCAGAAAGATTTCTATCGTAACAGGGTGAAGAATGCAGATACGAGGGTTTTCGTGCTGATTTCTGATGCCATGCGCTATGAGGTTGCTGTTACCCTCGCGAATGAACTGCGGCAGGAAACCCAAGCAAACGTCAAAATGGAATCCTGTGAAGGAATATTCCCGACAGTGACGAAATTCGGAATGGCTGCCCTTTTGCCGCATAATGATCTCACCGCAGAACTGCGGCCGAATGGTGTTATCGGAGTCCTGGCTGACGGAAAGTCTACGGAAGCCGGTGACCGCGATGGGATTTTAAAGAAGGCAAATCCGTCCAGTGTCGCTCTGCAGTACAAGAACATTATCAAGATGAAACGTGCTGATCGAAGTGCCCTGGTCAAGGGTATGGATGTCGTATACATCTATCATAACAGGATTGATGAGACAAGTCATACCGATGAAACAGAGGTATTCAATTCATGCCAGGATGCGATTGCTGAACTAAAGAACATGGTAAGGATCATTGTGAACGAGTTCAGCGGTACGAGGATTTTCATCACATCTGATCATGGATTTATCTACACTTATCAGCCTCTTACCGAGGATGCGAAAGTAGATAAAACGACAGTATCCGATGAAGATATCGAAGTGGATCGCCGTTACCTTATTACGAAAAAGGGCGCGAAGCCGGATTATCTGCTTCCAGTAAAGTTCCTTGATGACACCCAGTTTGATGCCTTTTCGCCTATAGGGAATACCCGGATCAGAAAAAAGGGCGGTGGACTGAACTTTGTTCACGGCGGTATCAGTCTGGAAGAGATGGTCGTGCCGGTGATCGACTACCATTACATGCGCACGGACAGCGCTGGCTATCAGAAAAATAAGAAAAAGTACGATACAAAGCCTGTTTCCTTAAGTCTACTCTCGGCGAGTCACAAGATCAGCAACATGATCTTTTCTTTGAATTTCTACCAGAAAGAGGCTGTATGCGCAAACCGTGAAGCAGCGACATATCTTCTGTATTTTACAGATGCAGAGGGTAGGCAGGTCAGCGATACGCAGCGAGTGATTGCGGACAAGACGAGCGATGACAATCAGGACAGGACGTTCCGTGTGAGTTTTAACCTGAAATCAATGAAGTACAGTAGCAATGAAACCTATTATCTGGTTATTGCAGATGAAAGCGGTCTGCAGCTTCCGCAGAGAGAGGAGTTTACGATAGACATCGCTTTCGCGGTCGATAATTTTGATTTCTTCAGTTAAGGGAAGGATGCTTGTAAATGGATGAAACAGCAGCGGGAGAAAGGAGTACCCGTGAAATTATAAAAGAAAAACTCCGTCAGAACTTTGACGGCAAGATCGTTCGGAAAGATCTGACGAAGAAAATCAAGGAAGGTGCGAACGTACCGGTCTATGTCCTCGAATTTTTGCTTGGGCAATACTGCAGTTCTGACGATGAGGAGATCATCGAGCGGGGCATCGAAAATGTGAAGAAGATCCTTGCGGATAATTATGTCCGGCCGGATGAAGCGCAGAAGGTTTTGTCGAAGCTGAGACAGCGGGGAAGTCATACCATCATTGATATGGTGACCGTGGATCTGAATCTGCGGTATGACGAATACGAGGCATCTTTCTCGAATCTGGGACTGACTGGAATTCCAATCAGTGAGGATTATGCAGAGAAGTATGATCGTCTACTCTGCGGCGGGATTTGGTGCATCGTGCAGCTGGAATACGATTCTGGAGAAGAGGCGGTTCCGGATATTATCTCACCTTCCGGAGATCGGATTCAGTCAAAGAGAAAACGTCAAAAAGATATGACGCCCATCAGCATCCGGAAGCTGACACCGATCCAGCTCCCGAATGTGGATATGGATGCGCTGAAGGCGGGCAGGAAAGATTTCACGAAGGAAGAATGGCTGAATGTCCTGATGCGGTCCATCGGCATGGAACCAGACGAGCTGACAGAGCGTGAGAAGTGGCTGCTCCTGACCAGAATGATTCCACTGGTTGAGAATAATTTCAATCTCTGCGAGCTGGGACCACGGTCTACTGGAAAATCCTATCTCTACAAGGAGGTATCGCCGAACAGTATCCTGGTGTCCGGTGGTCAGACGACGGTAGCGAACCTTTTCTACAACATGGGACGGAAGACAATGGGGCTTGTCGGTCTGTGGGACTGTGTCGCCTTTGATGAGGTTGCCGGGATCAAGTTTAAGGATAATGATGGAATTCAGATCATGAAGGACTATATGGCGTCAGGATCCTTTGCCCGGGGCAAGGAAGAGAAGGCGGCATCCGCATCGATGGTCTTTGTCGGGAATATCAATCAGAGTGTGGATGTGCTCTTGAAGACTTCGAGCTTGTTTGATCCATTCCCTCCGGAGATGGGAACGGACACCGCTTTTCTGGATCGCATTCACTGCTATCTGCCAGGATGGGAGGTTCCGAAGTTCCGCCCGGAGCATTTTACAGATGACTATGGATTCATCACAGATTATCTGGCCGGATGGATTCGCGAGATGCGTAAAGAACAGCTCGGTGATGCGCTGGATAAGTATTTTCGTCTTGGGAAAAATCTAAACCAGCGTGATGTCATCGCTGTTCGGAAGATGGTGGATGGTTATCTGAAGCTGATGTATCCGGACGGGGAGTTCGGAAAAGAAGAGGTCGAGGAGGTTCTGAAGTTGGCGCTGGAGATGCGCCGTCGTGTCAAGGAACAGCTGAAGAAGTTGGGCGGCATGGAGTTCTATGATGTGAACTTCAGCTATATTGACAACGAGACCTTTGAAGAAAAATATGTCTCTGTTCCAGAGCAGGGCGGCGGTAAGCTGATTCCTGAGGGAATCTGCAATCCGGGACAGGTATACACGGTGTCCAGAGGAAAATCTGGCATGATTGGCGTGTTCCGGTTAGAGTCCCAGATGCTGCCAGGGACTGGCAAGCTGGCATGTACTGGGCTTGGAAGTGACCGCGGCGCCAAGGAAGCGACGAACACGGCTTTTAATTTCCTGAAGGCGAATGCAAAACGGATCAGTGGATCCATTAGCATGACGGCAAAGGATTACAACATCAATTATCAGGATCTGCAGGGAATCGGGATCACGGATAAACTGGCTCTGCCGACGGTGATTTCTATCTGCTCGATCGCATTGAACCGGCCAACGCAGAGTTCTCTGGCTGTACTTGGTGAGATCAGCATCGCTGGTTCCATGATCAAGGTAGATGAGCTGGCGAACGCCCTTCAGGTATGCCTGGACAGCGGAGCAAAGAAAATCCTGCTCCCGATCACATCGGCAGCGGACATGGGAACCGTGCCGCCGGAACTAATGGGAAGTTTCCAGATAATTTTTTACCAGAGCGCCGAGGACGCGGTGTTCAAAGCATTAGGAGTGGAATAAGCATTTTTATTGAGGTATCGTATGAACGTAAGAATTGAGGAATCATTTGAACTGTTGTCCCAACAAGAATGGGATGATTTCTTAGCTGTAAATTATTTTGATAACATGATAATAGACGGCAGTAAATTTGGGATTATCGATGATTTTATTGGCAGTATAGGCAAGCCAAAGTTACCAGAAATAATTCAACAGCATAACAATAAAATTGGCGATTGCAAAATCACATACTGTTTTTGTAGACACTACTACGATAGAGGGATACCGGATGATCCATGGTATAGTTCTCCAGGAGAAAACGGAGAATCAATACAATATTTTCCCTATTTTAAAAATATTTTCCCTATTTTAAAAAAGAACATTGGATGAGAAAATATTAGTTCACGTATTTTTCCGACACGTATTATTTAAAGATGTCCGCTGTGTGGGATTCAATTGTTGAGCTTTTGAATTATTACTATGGATTAGAGTATGGATCTGATTACCGGCTAAAAAGTAATGTCTTGAAGTGGTTGAAAGACAATCAGAAAAATTTATATGATGAATTGGATGCCTTGCGGAAAGATAAGATATTCCAAGATGCCAATAAATATAGAACGGCAGTAGCTCATGGAATTTCAGAGAATGAAATCCATAATACCATTTTAGAAGAAAAAAATGTGACGGCTACATTCCCGAAAATAGATGAAAAAGGGAATGTTGTTTTTAAAGAAGTGAAAGGGAAAAGAATCTCTGCCACAGCAGGAGAATATACGAATGTAAAAACAATTATGGACAATATGCAAGATTATGCAGTTTTATCTGGAAATGAAATACAAAAGATTATTTCTATTATTCTTGCTAAGTAATAAACAGAAGGTTATTCGAAAATGTAAGGCTTTACTACTGGTATAGACAGAGTGTACAAGAACCTTTCAACGATAGCCATACTTTTTAACGATTGCAGATTGGGGGTGTCGCTTTTGGCTACAGCAACCGCAGCAGCATACGAATACAGAGCCGGAAGTGAGCTCCCGCTCTACGCCTCGAAACGCAGAAAAGCCCAGAAATAGCGCGGTTTCCGGGCTAAAAACACATAAGGGCATTGTATCAAAGATTACGTCTTGTTAGATACACTCCGTTCTCGCAAAACATCCAAGTCACCATCTCGAGGATAAAATTGGACATATTCCAAAGAACGGATAAAAGCACAAAATGCCGTGGACTTGTTTCCAAGGACGAATAGGTGTCAAAAACACACTGAAAATACATTCAAAACATCCAGATGAGCTCTTGGAACCACTCCGTTCTCGCAAAAACATCCAAGTCACCATCTCAAGGATAAAATTGGACATATTCCCAAGAACGGACAAAAGCACAATATGCCGTGGACTTGTTTCCAAGGACGAATAGGTGTCAAAAACACACTGAAAATATATTCAAAACATCCAGATGAGCTCTTGGAACCACATCGAAACCGTTTCCCTGCTGACGAGGGAGTAAAATAAAAAGGAGCCAGCCATGCTGATCAATTTCAATGAAATAAAAGAAGCTGTCTTCTCCGGAATGAATGGCGGGGAAGGAACAATGACTGTCCGGATGTTCAATGACAGCAAATACCGCATCATCCCGACGAAACTCCATCCGGGCGCATCGATCGGACTCCACAAGCAGGAATCCGGAGACGACATCAATTACATCCTTTCCGGCACCGGCAAGGCTATCTGCGACGGGAAAGAAGAAATCCTCACCGCCGGCTGCTGCCACATCTGCCCTAAAGGATCCTCCCATACCATCATTAATACTGGAGAAGACGACCTTACGATGCTGACCCTCGTCGTTCATGGATAGGAGGCAGCCATGAAATACAAGACCATCGACCACATCGTGATCACTACGGAAAATCTTGAGGCATGCCTTCATTTCTATGTCGATATCCTTGGCATGAGGGCCGAGGAGAAGAACGGTAGATACGCACTCTTCTTCGGGAATCAGAAATTCAACATCCATACAAGAAAAGCCGAATTTCTTCCTGCTGCCGGGAATCCCGAATACGGCAGTCTCGATCTCTGTCTTGCCATTGAAGGCAGCATCGAAGATGCCGAAAAGGAAATCAAGGAAAAAGGCGGCGCCATCGAAGAAGGCCCTGTCACACGCTATGGGGCGCGGGGTGAAATGAAAAGCATCTACCTGAGAGACCCCGACGGCAATCTTATCGAGCTTGCCTCTTATGAAGGCTGAATTGGACCATTTGGAAGGAGAAATCTATGAACAAGGAAAAAACCTGCCAGTACCTCAAAGACCACGGAATCACTTTTGAGACCACCGAGCATAAGGCTGTATTCAACATGGAAGAACTGGCAGAGGTCAAGCTTCCTTATCCGGAATGGGACGCCAAGAACCTTTTCGTCAGGGATGGCAAGAAAAGGAATTACTACCTCATCACCGTCAAGGGTGAAAAGCAGGTGAACCTCAAAGAATTCCGCAAGGCTCAGGGCCTGAGGGCCCTCTCCTTTGCCAGTCCCGATGATCTCTTGAAGTACCTCAAGCTCACCCCGGGCTCTGTCACTCCGCTCGGCCTTCTGAATGACGAAGAAAACGCGGTTCACTTCTACCTCGATGAGACATTTTTGAGCCATAAGATAGGTGTTCATCCCAATGATAACACAGCCACCATCTGGCTGGACACAGAAGACCTCATTCGCATCCTCAAAGATCACGGAACCGAAGTCAACATCGTGGAAATATAAAAAGGAAATGAAAAAGCAGCCCCGCAAAAGGACTGCTTCTTTAGTGCAAGAACCCGCCTTCCTCATTCCCTCTCGAGTTCCGGCGCTAAGACGAGTATATCGCCGTGTTTGATCACGGTGCTGCCGGAAGGAATGATGGTGTCTATGCCTCTCTTGATCAGGAGGACGCGGCGGGCGCTGGAGGAGGGGATGGCGGCAAGCGGACGATTGGCCGCTTCGCTTGCGCGGTCGACGACGACTTCTTCCAGAGCGTGATGCTCTTCATCCTCGAAACTGTGAGCCGCAAAGACCAGAAGGTCATTTTCCTTCAGAACCGTACTCCCGTCAGGCACAAGGACTTCGCCATTTCTCATAATCATCGCCACGAGAAGATCCCTCGGAAGCTGAAGCTCTGCCAGCGACTTGCCGCACCAGCTGCTCCCTTCCTTTAGGCGCAGCCGGACGAAGCTGATATCGCTGTCATCCTGGTAATCATTAAACGTCGTGCGGATATCCGCCGTAGGATCGATCATCGAAAGCTTCTTGGCCGCGAACGGAAGAAGCGTTCCCTGAATGGAAATCGAGAGAAGTACCATGCAGAACACAAGGTTATAAAGATTGTACGTAATGTCCACCTCGGCCAGCACAGCACCTATGGCAAATACAATCGAGGCCGCCCCGCGGAGGCCCGCCCAGGAAACCAGGGCAATCTGCTCCCGCTTGGCCCCGAAAGGCGCCAGGATCGCCGCGCTTACCAGAGGTCTTGCCACAAGCGTCAGGAACGTTGTCAGCACCAGAGCCGGCACAATCACAGACGGCAGATCCACCGGCGTCACCAGAAGTCCCAGAAGGAAGAAAATCATCACCTGCGCCACATTCGTCAGGACATCGAAGAAATGGACCAGGTACTTCTTCTGCGGAAGCTTCGAATTTCCGATATAAATCCCGCAGAGGTAGACACTCAGATATCCATTTCCATCAAACTCTGCCGGAATCGCATACGCCAGCACCATGATCGAAAACAGGAAAACCGTGTGACTCTGCTGTGAAGAAAGCAGCCGCGAATGCAGAAGCTTCAGCGCAAGCCAGCCGATTGCGAGCCCGAAAAAAGCTCCGATCAGAAGCTGCTTGGCCAGGAGCAGAGGGAAAGAAAACGCTGCCCCGCTCAAAAGCGCAATCGCCGCCATCGTCAGCATATAACTCATCGGATCATTCGAACCCGACTCCACCTCAAGGAGCGAGTCCGTATGATACTTCAAAGCCAGCTTCTGCGAACGGAGAATGTTGAAAACTGAAGCCGCATCCGTCGAAGAAATCACGGCCCCGATCAGAAAACTCTCCAGCCACGAAAGCGACAGCGCGAAATGAGCGAATACAGCGACAGCTCCCGCCGTCCCTGCAACTCCCAGCGAAGACATTAGAGCTGCCTCGCGCAGAACCGGCCGCGCTGCCCGCATATTCGTCCCGAAGCCGCCATAAAACATAATGAAAATCAGGCACACTGAGCATACCAGGTTCACCAGAGCATAATGATCGAACTGAATCCGAAACGGCCCGTTCTCCCCGAAGAACATGCCCAGACCGATAAAAATGAGCAAAGAAGGAACAGGAATCTTCTCCAAAAACCGATTCAGCAAAATACAAATCAAAATCACAGCCCCCAATAAAAGCAAGGGTTGATTCAACCACACCACATCCTTCCCTAAGTAATAGAAAATACTCTATTTATAACTGTAACAGCTAGGACGCAATACTGTCAAATAATCAGAGCAAATCATCGATAATAAAAAGAAATATATGAGAAATTGGGAAGAAAGGCATGGAAATGAGGGGAATAAGGAAGAAATGAGTGAGATTAGATGTATCGCTAACACTTGCCTTCCCAGACGGGGAAGTACGCCCTTGACCTTGCTCTGGAAGAGAAGGTCGGGATAAGATTATGAAAGGTTTCAAACAAATAAACAGAGCTCTTTCTTTTATTCCTCTTGAAGCTGCCCCCGACGGAGAAAAGAATGCCTTTTACCTTGCTCCGGCAGGAGAAGACCTGCTACACAAGAACAAGCCCCAATTTTAATTTTTTGGTATTTTTTGAA
>OKSD01000214.1_pt1 | contig 64367 bp, 57 predicted proteins | sample 1601221 | NCBI WGS metagenome assembly OKSD01 (sample SAMEA3541550, study PRJEB24748) | human gut metagenome | biome: human gut; feature: human-associated habitat; material: faeces | place: China | collected 2012
AGGCCGTCGGCACGGGCGTTTCCGGCGCGGGAGAGGGCGAGGCCGTGGGGATCTCGGTTGGCTCCGGCGAGGGAGTGATCTCCGGCGTCGGAGACGGCTCCGGGGTGGGAGTCGCGTCCGGCGTGGGCGTCGGCTCCGGCGACGCGGTCGGACCGACGGGGTAGACCGTGAGCGACGCGCGTCCCGAGAGCGCTTTTTCCCCGGCCTCGTCGGTGAACAGGCATTCGACCTGCCAGCCGCTGAGCGAGGAGGGAATGTCGAGAAGCGTGAGCGTGTCGGTGTCCGCGCCCTGCACGCGAAGACCCGGAAAATACTCCGGCGCTGCGGCGGCGTCGTAGAGCGCCGTTCCGTCAGAGCTTACGATGCGCCACGCGAAGAGGGCCGCGCCGTTCGCGCGGGCAATGAAAACGGCGCTTTCCCATTCGTTCACCGCTTCCGGTGAGGGGGGCTTTTCCACCGCCGGGCGGGAAAGCGCGCCGAGCGCGTGAGGCGCTGCAAAGGCGGCGATAACAAAAAGCGCGAGCAGCGCACCGGCCGTGCGCCGGAGAAGATGTCTCATAGTATTTCTCCCGGCGGTCTCCGCTGCGGAGACCGCGTATAAATCATTATACAATATTTTTTTTCAATAATCCAGTCCCATTCGTATCTTGCCAGCGGGATAAAAACAGAGTATTTTAAAAAGATAAAAGGAGGCGGCGATCATGGAAGAAACGAAGAAATACGAACCGCTGCGGCTCAAGCCGTGCCTTCGGAGCTATCTCTGGGGAGGCACGCGCCTGCGCGGGGAGTATCATAAAACCGGTGAGGGCGTTATCGCCGAGAGCTGGGAGCTCTCCGTGCGCGCCGACGGGCAGACGTACATTGATTCCGGCGAGCATTGCGGTGAGAGTCTGGCGGATGTCCTGCGCGCCGATCCCGTCGGTATGGCGGGCACGCGCTGCGGCATTGCGCCGTTCCCGCTGCTCATCAAACTGATAGACGCGCAAAAGGACCTTTCCGTTCAGGTACATCCGTCTGATGCGTCCGCCTGCCGCGAAAAGGGCGAGCAGGGCAAGACGGAGATGTGGTATGTGGTGGACTGTAAGCCGGAGAGCGCGCTCTTTCTCGGCTTTTCGCGCGCCGTGACGCCGGACGAGCTGCGTCAGCGGGCGAAGGACGGCACGATCTGCGAGGTGCTCAACCGCGTGGCGGTACACCCCGGCGACGTATTTTTCGTGTGCCCCGGCACGGTGCATGCCATCGGCGCGGGCATTCTCGTTGCGGAGATCCAGCAGAATTCGGATACGACGTTCCGCGTATACGACTATAACCGTCTCGGCGCGGACGGAAAGCCGCGGCAGCTCCATCTGGAACGCGCTGCCGAGGTGATGAACTACGCGCCCATGCACCGCGCGGCGGATACGCTTCCCCCCTGCCCGCCGGACGGCGTGCAGGAAGTTTTGACGTGCGAGTATTTCCGCGTCCGCCGCGCGGAGGTGAAAACGCGCATCTCGCTCGCCACGGACGGCGAAAGCTTTACGCACCTTATGTGCGTGCGCGGCGAGGGGAATATCCTCTGCGGCGGGAAAGTCTATCCGTTCCGGCAGGGCGATTCCTATTTCCTGCCCGCCGCGCTCGGCGAATACGCCGTCGAGGGCGACGGCAGCCTCGTTCTCTCCGGTGTGTGAGGAAAGAAAATGATACATCTTCTGGATATTGACCCCGGAAATTGGCGCATCGATCTGGCCGTTTCCGAAGCGCAGAAGCCGTTTGTTTCCGACAGGGCGAAGTTGCTGGCGCGGGCGTATGCTTACCGCGCCCGGCGCAGCCGGGCGTTTCTGATCTGTGCGGATGATCTCCCCGTCGGCATGGGGCTTTATTATGACGAGCCGGAGCTGCAAAGCTACGATCTGAGTCAGATGTTCATCGACGCGAGGTATCAGAGCCGCGGGTACGGCAAAGCGGCGGTGCGGGCGATTTTGGACGAACTGAAGGCGGACGGCCGGTACGATAAAGTCGTTCTCTGCTATATCGAGGGAAACGAGACCGCGCGAAAACTCTACGAAAGCTTCGGCTTTGTGGAAATCGACCGCGACGGAGACGAGATCGTCATGCAGCTGCCGCTCAAAGCCTCCCTTGTGTAAAGGGAGGTGGCGCGGCGCATAACGCCGTGACGGAGGGATTGCCATGCAGTATAAGCATAACAAAGAACTGGTGCCTTTTGCCAAAGAGCTGCGGAAGAAAATGACGAAAGAAGAGCGACACCTATGGTACGATTTTTTGCGCGGCTATCCTGTCCGCTTTTTGCGGCAAAAGGTGATAGGGAAATTCATTGTGGATTTCTACTGTGCCGAAGCAAAACTCGTTATTGAGTTGGACGGCTCCCAACACGGAGAAGCAGAAGCCATAGAATATGACTCCGAACGAACGGCTTTTCTCAAAAACTACGGCTTGACTGTGCTTCGCATTCCGAACAACGAAATCCGGTATCATTTCCAGGAGGTTTGCGCTTATATCGATTCGACGGTACAACAATCCCTCAGTCAAAATGATTTTTGAAATCATTTTGACAGCTCCCTTTACACAAGGGAGCCTTTGAGAGGGACGCCGCTTTTGTTGGGTAACGTCCGTTTATAAAAAATAAGCCAAACGACGCGGACGGAAAGGTTGCGCCGTTTGGCTTTTCGTTTATATATGCGCCTTGAGAAAATCCGCCATGGCGGCGTTGGCGCGCTGCGCTGCGGCCGTTTCCGGGAGCATCGCGGCAAAATCGCGGCTGAATTTGGCCATTTCCGATCATGGATTGTCATTGCCCTATTGCAAATAAAAAGTTTTTTCAGTACAATATAGAAAATTCATAAAAAATGTGAGGCAGGATTATGAAAAAAATCTCCGAAGAGTCGAAACTCCTCTCCGGCGTTTTAGATCTTATTGCGCGTCATTTTGGAGAAAATGTCGAAGTTGTACTGCATGATTTCAGCGCAGGTGTGAATTCGCCGCAATCTCTTGTGGACATTCGTAACGGACATGTTACGGGGCGAAAGATAGGCGATTGTGCAAGTAAGCATGGAATGCAGGCGGTCAAAGGAGAGATGATTGACGGCGACATATACAATGAGATTATATATACAGAAAAAGGGACAATTCTTCGCGGCTCATCTTACAGCATAAAAGATGAAGATGGGAAAGTCGTCGGTAGCATTTGCATCAACCAAGATATAACGGATTCGGTCAAATATGAAAACTATCTGCGACAGGTAAACGGATATAATACACACCCCACCAATACGCAGGACGTTCTGGAAGTTATGAATGAAGTCGTTGAGGAAGCTTTTATTGCGGTGGGAAAACATCCGGCAACCATGACAAAAGAAGATAAAATCGCGTTTATCAAGTTTCTTGACGACAGAGGAATGTTTCTTATATCAAAATCTGGTCCCCGCATTTGCGAAATCCTCGGTATATCAAAATTTACTTTATACAACTATTTGGAAATTATCCGCAGTGGGACACATGAACAGGGCTGAAAAGCCCTGTTTTTTTCTGTACAAATTAAATAAAAAAGTTTGTTTATAGCGGTGCATTCAAACAAAAAATAATACTACGGGTTGACTTTTGCGAAGAGAGCTTGTAAATTAAAAATAGTTCGAACAGATGCGCGAAAATCAGAAAAAAATTTAGAATGAAAGGGATTAAAAAATGAAAAAACTGATTGCATTGCTTTTGACGTTTGTCATGCTAATTGCTCTTTGTGCGTGCGGAAGCACCGCTGCCCCCACAAATGATCCCGGCCTTACTGAAAACACCACGTCTGCGGAAAGTGTTGTATGGAAAATCAGCTGCGTTGACGCTGAAGGCTCCGATTATATGAAAGCTTTTACTGCAATGTGGGAGCGCATCGAAAAGGAAACCAACGGTTATATTGATGTTGAACTGTACTACTCATCCTCGCTTGGGGAAGAAGCAGACGTTCTGGAGGGGATGCAGATCGGAACGATTCAGGGTGCACAGATGGCAACATCCGTTATGGCGAACTATTCAGAGTATTTCTATGTAAATGATCTTCCTTTTCTGTTCGAGAGCCCTGAACACTGTGAAGCTTTTCTGAAAACCGATGCAGCAAAAACTATGAGCCAATCTCTTGAAGAATACGGTTTCTATGTATGGTACTGGGGCATTCTTGGCTATAAGCAGCCCAACCTGAATAAATCGTGCATCAAGACGCTTGACGATTGCAAGGGCCTGAAATGGAGAGTAATGGATACGGCCGTTCAGGTAAAGACGGTTGAAGCTTTGGGCGCGAACCCTGTGGTTATTGCTTACAACGAAGTATACAGTGCACTGGGCAATAACACCATTGATGCTTGGATGAATGATGCCGTTGCCTTTAAAAATCTATCGACTCCGGAGGTCGCGCCCTACTTTACGCAAATACCTCTCTTTACCTCCATGCAGACTTGTGTTATCAGCAAAGCGGCTTTCGATAAACTGCCTGCGGAAATCCAGGAAATTGTCTATAACGTGATTATGGAAGACGAGCCGGAGGTCATTCGTACCTCTTGGAAACAAAATAGTGCGATTGAAGAAGATCTGAAGGCAAACGCATTTAAAGAATACTATATCGTCGAGGATGTTGCGCCCTTCTTTGAGGCAGTTCAGCCTGTCTATACTTGGATGGAGTCTGAGCACCCCGCAACAGCGGAAATTATTGCTGCCATAAACGAGCTGCGATAAAGAATTACATTTTTCGGGATAGAAATGGGCTGCATGGCAGCCCATTTCCTTAAACCTAAACAATATGGTATAGGAGCAGCGATTGTATGAGAAAACTCTGTGACATCCTATATAGAATTACCGGAGTTATCGTCGTGACGCTTATGATAGAGATCATTCTGATGACATTTCTTCAGGTATTCACCCGCTATATCATCAATGCGTCTATCCCTTGGGCACAGGAACTTATCGTCTATTCTATGGTTTGGATGGTGTTGCTCGGATGCAGCATGGGGATGCGCAAGCATGAAGTGGCATGCATGGATTTACTGATCGGTAAGCTACCACCCAAAGGTCAAAAGATTATAAGAATCATCAACAATCTTATACTTGTTTCGTTTTTGACGGTGCTTTTATTTATCAACAAAGATGTTGTTGCAAACGCCATGTCTCGTCTTAGCGGCATGATGCGGATTCCCATGGGGTATGTGAATTTGTCTTTGTCGATCAGCTGCGCGCTCACGGTTTTGTACCTTGCGGTTGATCTGTATGATGATTTCATCAGTCTGCTTGGTAAAGGGGAGGAGAAGACAGAATGAACGCGCTGCTGCTTTTTGGTGCACTGTTCCTTTTTATTTTGATGGGAATCCCCATCGCGTGGTCTGTAGCGCTGTCTTCCTTTACTTACATTCTGGTCAACGGGCTGCCCCTGGCCCTCGTGGCACAGAAAATGGTCACATCCTTACAGGGATTCGTATTTGTTGCGCTGCCGTTGTTCCTTTTAACTGGCGACGTGATGAATACTGGCGGACTCACGCAAAAGCTCGTCAATATTTCGCGCGCGTGCTTCGGAAGGTTTAAAGGCGCGTTGGCATATATCAATGTGTTTGTCAGTCTATTGTTTGGCGGCGTTCAGGGTCTTGCAACGGCAGACACGGTTGCCATTGGAAGCATGCTAATCCCTGCTATGGAAAAAGAGGGTTACAAAAAGGAATTTGCAACAGCGATAACCTGTGCATCCTCGCCTCTGGGAGCGATCATCCCTCCGAGCGTGATAATGATTATCTATGGTTCGGTGTGCGAAGTGTCCATCGGCAACATGTTCCTGGGGGGAATTGTGCCCGGCATTGTGTTGGGCGGCGCGCAGATGCTTTACGTCTATTATCTTGCTCACAGCAAAAAGCATGCAGACTATATTCCCCGCGGTCAGATCTACAGCAAAAAGCAAAGAATACAGTGGCTGAAAGAAGGCTTGCCTACCATGGTGCTGCCCCTGCTGATTGTAGGCGGCATTTGTGGCGGCGTTGTTACGGCTACGGAATCTGCTGTCATTGCGCTGCTTTATGCGATCTTTCTGACAATTGCCACGCATGAACTGCGCTGGAAAGATATTCCCAAAATTCTCTGGAACGGCACACGGACGATTGGCTCGGTTATGATCATCCTTGCAACATCTTCTGTGTTTGGCTACATTCTGACGTTGGAGAAAATCCCTCAGCTTGTGGTTCATGCTCTCTTGAGTATTTCCGGAAACAAGTACATACTCCTCATAATTATCAATGTATTCCTTCTTCTCGTCGGAACATTTATGGATCCCACTCCTGCGGCTATCATTCTGGGACCCATTATTATGCCGGTTCTCACGCAGTTTGGTATGGATCCCATCCAAATCGGCGTTATGATGTGCATGAATCTGATCATGGGACAGATTACGCCGCCGGTTGGCTCCTGCTTGTATTTGGCGTCGGGGATCAGCAATCTTTCGGTTGCACGCATAGGAAAGGCATTGCTGCCGTTCTATGCAATCGCTTTCGCTGTTATTCTACTTGTATCGTTTGTTCCTGCATTTGTCATGACATTGCCGAACCTCTTCGGCGTTTAAGGAGAAAAATGGAAACAGCATTTTATTCTGAAATAAAATGCCAGCCGGCGGCACTTCGTGCCACGCTTGCGGCATATGAGAAAAACGATTTCGCGCTTATCAAAGAAGCGATTGCCCTTATTTCTCGGGCGCCTGCCCTTGTTATGAGCGGAATGGGCACATCGTATAATGTGTGTCTATGTGCGTTGAAGGGACTTGCTGGTATCCAACGGGTAAATGCGGTGCAAAGTTATCAGCTCTTGCAGAACGACTGTGCTGAGATTCGCGATGGCGATTTGCTTCTCCTCATATCGCAGTCCGGCGAGAGCGCCGAAATCGTAGAGCTGTGCAGCCGCCGCAGGGGAAAAAACCGGATCATATGTATTACAAATGATGTGCATTCAAGCCTCGCAAAAGCGGCGTCCCTTGTTTTGCCGCTGTACTGCATCGAAGAAAAGTCTATTACAAACTGCACATTTACAGCAAGTCTCGCGGTTTTGCAACTGCTGTGCGCCTGTGCACAGGGAAGATCCTTACACGCTCTTGCACCCGAGCTTTTGAAAGCATCTGACGAGGCAGAATACTTTCTTTCTTCCGAGTCGGAAATATTTGCCATGGCAGACAGCTTTGCCGGGATAGATCGTGTTCACTTTATCGGACGGAGCGGACTTGAAATGAGTCTCGCGGAGCAGGCGGCGCTGACGTTTAAAGAAGGAGCAAATATAAACGCTGCCTGCTTTAGTGCAGGTTCTTTTCGCCACGGACCGATGGAACTGTGCGGAGAAAAACACACCGCAATACTCTTTGTCTCAGACAATGAAAGTGCCGATGCGTTAGGGCGGCTTGCGCGGCTGATGCGTGCAAATGGAAGCAATGTGATTTTTATATCCAATAAACCGTTTGATGGGCGCGGCTTGCGTATCCAAGCGGGAAGCCCGGAAGCGTTTGCGGCGGTAGCGGCAATAATTGTTGAAATGCTTATTGTTCGGTCGGCTCAGCAGCGCGGAAAAGAAGCAGGCGTTTTCACAATTGCAAAAAAAATCTGTAAAGAAATTTGATTTGGAGGAAATTATTATGGGCAAGTTCAAGGGTATCATGATTCCGATTACCACACCGTACGACACCAACGGCGAAATACTGTGGGAGGAATTTGAAAACCATATCGAGATCGTTCTTTCTGCTGGCGCACATAGTATTCTTGTCCCCAGTGGAACGGGGGAGTTCGCAAACCTTCCTATGGATACCAGAGTCGAATTGACGGCTCATGCGGCAAAGGTTATTAATGGGCGAGTACCCCTTGTTGCAATGATCAGCGATTGCTCTACGGCGAACGTGTTGGAGCTTGCAAGACGTTCCAAAGAAGCTGGTGCTACGGAAGCCATGCTTACTCCACCGTATTTCTCTCACTTGAATCAAAGAGCGATCAAGGCGTTTTTCACTGAAGTCGCGGATAAGATCGATATACCTCTGTGGATTTATCATCAGCCTGGCGAGACCAAACTAACGGTCGCGCTGGAGGATTTGGTTGAACTGGCAAAGCATCCGAACATAATCGGCGTAAAAATCGCTCCGGCGGAAGATTTTCTGTACTTTACACAAGCCGTACGGCTGCTGAAGGATAACGACAGCTTTAGCCTGCTTAATGGCGAGGACTTTGATTTGATGGCTTCAATGCTCATTGGCGGCGATGGGGGAGTCTCTTCTCTGGGGAATATTATTCCCAATGAGGTTATCAACCTTTTCAACGCGGCTCAGCAGGGGGATTGGGTTACGGCCCGCGCTATGCATGAAGTTCTCATGGATGCGTTTGATGCCGTTGTCGATGTTTCAACCGGAAACTACCAGAGCGCAGTGAAAACCGTTCTTATGGCGCAGGGCATTTATTCCACAAATGTTATCAGCAGCCCGTTTCTTACAATCCTTCCGGAAGAGCAGGAGACCGTCCTTGCGAAAGCAAGAGCGGCCGGTATAATTAAGTGATGCCCCAAAAGGTCCTGGTAGGGTTTGACGGTAGTGTGGATCGCACCGTCAAACCCATACGGATAGCTGGGACGCCAAACCAGTACTTTGCTACCATCGAAGACTATGGAAAGCATATTACCTCAAAGGCAGGTCTCAGCTGTTCCCTCCAGAACGAGGTAATTAAAAGCCAGGCCGGGGGGAATAGTGTGTTTGTTGCGCAAAGCTTGAATGCGCAGGGATATGATGTGTATCTTGTAGGGCTTTTTGGCGAGAAAGCCATCGCACCGGAATTTGTGCCGCTGGCAGACAGAGGTATCGAAATATGCTCCTATGGCGATAGCCAGTTCTGTGAGTGCTATGAATTTGATGATGGGAAAATTATGATTTCCCCTCAGATTTATGATTTAACGGAGCCTTTTGGAAAAGTGACGGCGGCGATGAAAGACCGTGTGGATCTTTTGCGTGAGGCCGATCTTGTGGCGCTGTTGAACTGGGGCGAAGTCCCTTGGATGCAAAAGCTCTGGGAAAGCATATCTTCCTATATGAATGTGGGAGGGAAAGAGGATCAAAAAATGGCTTTTTTTGATCCAGCGGATGTTTCTTGCCGTTCGGCAGACGAAATACAGCAGATGCTTGGCTGCATACACAAAGCATCTTTGGCTCGCCATTGCGTGCTGAGCGTCAATGAAAATGAAGCCTTCTGCATAGCCCGAACCGTTTATAAAGAAGAACTCCGGCTGGAGGCCATTCTGGAAAGACTGGTGCAGGACGGGTATGCCGATGAAGTGGTCATTCATACGCGCTATAAGGCACTTGCTTTTGACGGTATTGACTATGCTGAGGAAATGACAGATTACGTAGACAAACCGCTTTTTTCAACAGGCGCAGGGGATAATTTTAATGGCGGCTACTGTGGAGCGCTGTTAAAAAAAACAGCCCTCGCAAAGCGTTTGCAAGCGGCCAACTATGCATCCCATCATTTCCTTACAACCGGACACCAAGCGGGAGCAGAAAATTTTGATTGAATAAAAGAATAGGGACTGAGGGCTCTTGGAGCACCCAATAATCAGCATTATCCCGCAGTGAAAACACTGCGGGATAATGTTTTTGAGGAGATGATACTTTGAGAAATGTTTTTCTGAGCCTGCGCAGAACATGTACCAACCTTTTTTAATATGTTATATATGCGCTTTGAGAAAATCCGCCATGACGGCGTTGGAGCGCTGCGCGGCGCTCGTTTCCGGGAGCATCGCGGCGAAGGCGTGGGAGAGCTTTTCCGGCTCGTCCATGTCGAGAAGCTCGGCCTCCAGACCGTTTTTCTTCAATGCCGCGGCAAAATCGCGGCTGTAATGGCGGAGGAAGTCACCGCGCGCCGTCACGAGAAAGCAGGGCGGGAGAGCGGCGATCAGCGACGGATTTTCGGGGTCGATGTATTCCCGGAACGGCGCATGCCGCCAACCGCGGCCATAGACCATGTTCGGGAGGAAAATGCCGATGTTGTCAAAGCGGGTCGTATAAAACATGCCGGAGATGAGGCCCAGCGCCGCGATGTCCGAGGAAAGCTGCGGCACGCCGGCGGCACGCGCCATGGCGGCGTTTTTGCGCATCGCCGCGAGGTACACGCAGAGATACGCGCCCGCGCTGTCGCCGCAGAGGAAGAGCCTGGAAGCGTCCCCGCCAAAGTCCGGGGCGAGCGCGGCGGCGCGCTCAATGCCCGCAGTCAGAGCGCGGAACACCGTGAAGATATCCACATCCGGCACGAGCGGGTATTCAAGACAGAATACGACAAATCCGCGGCGGCACATGTCCGCACAGAAGAGACGGTTTACCTCCTTCTTCCCGAGCAGGAACCCGCCGCCGTGGATGTTCACGAGCACCGGCAGGGCTTCCTTTGCCTCGCGCGGGCGGAATATGTCCATCCGGTGACAGGGCCGGCCATCGCCCATGTAGTCCGCGTCCGCCGTGAGGAGCACATCCTCCGGGAACGGATTTGCCGCGTCGTGCCGCGCGAGAAAGCTCTCGAGCTGCTGTTCCTGCTTCACCGTCTGGGAGCGGATCATTTTTTCCAGCATATCTGCCGCCGCCTTTCGTGGGATTTTCATGACGTGATTATAACAGAAACCCGCCGTACACACAAGCGCACGGCGGGCAGGATTGCTTATTCAGGCAGTTTGATGCCGAGTTCCGCGGCGATCTCCTGCAGGGCGTCGAGCGCCGTTACGATCTGCTCCGGCTTGTGCTCGGAGATGACGCAGAAGCGCAGCCGCGCCTTGCCGCGCGGCACGGCGGGATAGACCGCCGAGGGCGCGAACACGCCGCGCTCCAAAAGCGCCATCGAGAGCGCGAAGGCGTCCTCGTCTCGCCCGACGAGGATCGGCAATATCGCCGTCTCGCCCGCAAGACAGGTGTTGAAATGGCGTTTTTTTGCCTCCTCGCGGAAGCAGCGGATGTTCCGGTGCAGGTTTTCCATGATGGAGGGATCCTCCTGCAAGAGGCGGATGGCTTCGAGCGTCGCCGCGGCGAGCGGGGGCGAAATGCCCACGGAGAACACGAACCCCGGCAGGTTGTAGCGCAGATACTCGATGAGCGCGCGGCTGCCCGCAAGGTATCCGCCGCAGGTGCCGAGACCCTTGGAGAGCGTGCCCATTTTCATGTCGATATCGTCCCCGGCAAGACCGAAGTATTCGTCCACGCCGCCGCCGGTCCTGCCGAGCACGCACGCCGAGTGCGCCTCGTCGATCATCAGGAAGCAGCCGTACTCCTTCTTGATGCGCACGAGCTCCGGCACGGGGGCAATGTCGCCGTCCATGCTGTACACGCCCTCGGCAACGATGAGCACCTTGGCGTACTTATCGCGGCAGGAGCGGAGAATGGTCTCGAGCGCGGCGGTGTCGTTGTGCGGGAAGGGGCGGCTTTCGGCGTCGGAGAGGCGCGTGCCCTCGTGGATGGAATTGTGCGCGAGCGCGTCATAGATGATGAGATCGCCCTTGCCGCAGAAGTTGCCGACGATCGTCACATTCGTGGAATGTCCGCCGACGAGAACAACGGCGTCCTCGGTATGCTTCCACGCGGCGATGGCATTTTCCAGCTTTTTGTGGATGGGCTTCTCGCCTCCGAGCAGACGGCTGGCCGAGGCGCTGCACCCGTAGTGCGCGGCGGCCTCCTGCGCTGCCTTGACCGTTTCCGGGCGGCCGGACATACCGGCGTAATTGTAGGAGCTGAAGTTCAAGATCTCGCGCCCGTCATGGAGCGAGGTATCGCGCAGCGGCGAATCGTTGCAGAGAAAGTACGGGTTGCCGGTCTCGTCCGCCGTGCGCAGACGCTGCTGAAAAGCGGCGTATTCCGGCGTATCCTCAAAGCGCGTGATCGGCGTTACGGTCTTTTCCTCCTCCGGCGCGGCTTCCGGCGCGCTGCCCTGCTCGAGACGGAGCAGCAGGAGAGCGGCGTCCTCCACGCAGCGGCAGAGAGCGTATTCCTCCTCCGGTACGCGCTGCCCGCAGATCTCCTCGAGATGCACCGCGACATCAAGACTGTCGAGACTGTCGCCGCCGAGCTCGTCAAAGAAGTCGGCGGTGTCGGAGATGGTGTCGGCGCGGATCATCAGCGTCTGCGCGAACGTTTCGCGCACAAGCTCGCGCAGCGCACAAAGGCGTTTGGCTTCCTGTTCGTTCATGGGAAAACTCCTTTCGGGGTGGTTTTATTCGGCGTACATTTTGCCGAGAATGGCGTTGGCCGCCGTCGAGGGCAGCAGCCGCATGAGAAAAATGACGAGCCGATAGACAAACCCGACGGTGCAGAACACCTTCCGGCTCTTTGAGAGCGCCGCGCGCCCCAGCGCCGCGCCGACGACCGAGGCAGAAACGCCGCCGCGCTCGTCCTTCTCCATTTTTGCAACGCTGCGCGAGATGCGCCCGCCGTAGGCGTCGTCCCCGGCAAAGCTGCGCGCGCGGGCGTCGGTAAAGCCGGTGCGGGTGTCGCCGGGCATCACGGCGCTGATGCGGATGCCGTAGGGCCGCACTTCGTTGCCGACGGACATCGTAAACGAGTTTATTGCGGCCTTGGAAACGGAATAATAGGTCTGGAAGGGAATGGGCGTCACGGCGGCGACGGAGCTCGTGTTCACGATCCTTCCGCTGCGCTGCGCGCGCATCACGGGCAGCACGGCCTTTGTTGTGCGTACCATGCCCCAGAAATTGACCTCGAGCTGGCGCTTGGCCTCCTCCACCGACGTGAACTCCGCTGCGCCGGAAATGCCGAAACCGGCATTATTGAGCAGTATATCGATGCGCCCCTCGGCGTCGAGCACCGACTGAACCGCCGCGGCGACGGACGCTTCGTCCGTCACGTCCGCCGTCACATGGTGAACGGACGCGCTGCCGCCGCTTTTTTCGTGCCGGGAAAACTCGTACACCGTGCAGCCGTGCGCGGCAAGATATTCCGCTGCCGCCGCGCCGATGCCGGAGCTGCCGCCGGTCACGATGGCGACCTGTCCCATGGCTGTGGCCTCCTTCTATGTGAATAGTTAAAAAAATTTATATAAAAAACTTGATACAAGTATACCGCCGTGAACCGTGCCTGTCAATAGGACAGAAGCGGCATATATGTACATTTTGACAAACGCGCGCCGGGGGCTTATGATATGCCTATCTCATAGAAAAGAGGAACTTTCCATGATCGAGTTTGACCGCCGTCAATTTGAAGAATATGCCCGCGCCGTGTTCACGACCGACTCACCCTCCGGCTGCACGGCCGATGCGATCGCGCTTATCAAAAGTTATGTGGAAGAGCTCGGCTATACGACGCATGTCCACAACAAGGGCACGCTCGAAGTGGATGTGCCGGGGCTGGACGAAAGCAAGACTGTGGCGACCTCCGCGCACGTCGATACGCTGGGGATGATGGTGCGCAGCGTGAAGAGCGGCGGAACGCTCGCCCTTACGAAGGTCGGCGGGCCGATCTGCCCGACGCTTGACGGCGAATACTGCACGGTGCTCACGCGCGAGGGCAGACGCTACAGCGGCACGATCCTCTCGCTCGCCCCGGCGGTGCACGTTTACCCCGACGCCGCGACGATGACGCGGGATGCGGACCATCTCGAGGTGCGGCTCGACGAGGAAGTGAAAAGCGCCGAGGATGTCAAGGCGCTCGGCATCGATAACGGCGATTTTGTGTTCATCGATCCGAAATTCACGATGACCGGATCGGGCTTTCTGAAGTCCCGGTTTATCGACGACAAGGCGAGCGCGGTGCTGCTCCTTCTTCTGCTGCGCTGGTGCAGCGAGAAAAAGGCGGCGTTCCGCCATCCGACGCGCATATACTTTGTCGTGTACGAAGAGGTCGGCCACGGCGCGAGCGCGCTCGCGCGCGATATCGATGAGTTTGTCACGGTGGATATGGGCTGCGTGGGGCTCGATCTTGCGGGCAGCGAATACGCCGTATCCATCTGCGCGAAGGACTCCGGCGGACCGTATGACTACGAGCTCACGAACCGGCTCATCGCGCTCGCAAAGAAGCATGAGCTGCCGTACACCGTGGATATCTTCCCATTCTATGGCTCGGACGTCGGCGCTGCGTGGCACGCGGGGCTCGACTGCAAGGGCGCACTCATCGGCAGCGGCGTCTGTGCGAGCCACGGTATGGAGCGCACGCACATAAAGGGGCTTGAGGCGACGCTCAAGCTCATGTATCTCTATCTCTGCGGCGAGGAATAAAAAGAGGGAGGGCTTCCGATGGAGGAACTGGAAAGAAAACGTCTGCACTGGCAGAAGGTGACGGCGGTCGTATGCATACTGCTGCTCATCGTCGTAACGGCGAGCTCGGCGCTGGCCTTTGTCGGTGTGCGGCGGTACGCCCCGCGCATCGAGCACATCGTCTCGCGGCTCGACAGCGTGACGGCGGAGCTGGATGCGCTCGATGCGCAGCGGCTCGTCGATACCGTGAACGGCCTGACCGGGGAGCTTGAAAAGGCACAGCTTGCCGATACGCTCGACTCGCTGCGGACGATCTCCGCGCAGCTCGAGAAGGTGGACTGGGCCGCGCTCGAGCAGAGCACCGGCGACATGCTCGCGCAGGCGCAGAAGAGCCTTGCCGCCGCGGAGGAAGCGCTCACCGCCGTGAACGACGCCGCGGAAAAGCTCGATGTGGAAGGGCTCAATACGGCGGTCACGGAGCTGCTCGCCGTTATGCAGCCGCTCGCGGAGTTTTTCGCGCGGTTTAAATGAGGTGAACCAAAAGACACGCCGGGGCGTCTCTTTTATGAAATCCGATCCGCGGCTGTACAGAGGAGGAGCAAAGCCCCTCCTCTACAGGCTCGCGTGGGGTTCTTGTGCCTGTAGGGGCGGGGCTCTGCTCCGCCCGTAAAAGTGAAAGGAGAAATACGAAATGAAACGCTTTCTATCCCTGCTTCTGGCCGCCGTGCTGCTGCTCGCTCTTGCCGCCTGCGGCGGCAATGTGAAGGACGTGCAGACCAAGGCCGTCGCTTCTGAAATGTATACGCAAAATGACATTGACGCCGCTATCGACGTCATAAAAAAGGACTTTTCCCGCAGCTGGAAGGGCTGCACGCTCACGGAGATCTCCTACGCCGGGGACGACGTGTCGCGCGAGCACCAGGACTGGGCCGACCGCAACAATGCCGACGAGGTGCTTGTCCTCACGTCCACCTTTGATGTGGACGAATCCGGCGCCAGCCCCTCGCTCAACCCGGGGCAGACCTACACGCGCTGGATGTGGATCCTTGTCCGCACGAACGGCGGCACGTGGCAGCACGTCGATCACGGGTATTAAGGCAAGGAAATAAAACGAGAGCCGGTTTTCCGCGGAAAACCGGCTCTCATTTCGTATGGGATACTATCAGTCGAACAGATGCACGAACGCCTTCTGCTCAGGCGTGAGCGTGGCGCTGCGGTTCCAGATGAGGTGCGCCTTGGAGACAATCTCCGGGCTGTCGATGCGCTTCATGACGAGCGTGGGATCGGAGTTCTGGATCGCGGAGGTATACGGCGCGATCGCCACGCCGATGCCGGATGCCGCCCAGCTCAGTGAGGAGGCAATGTTGTCGTTCTGGCAGATGATGTTGGGGATAAAGCCCTGACGGCGGCAGGCGTTGGTGAAAAGATCGTAGTACCGCCGGTGGATGATGATGGGGGTGTCCTGCAGACTGGTGAGCGCCACGACCTGCGTATCGTCGGCGGGGAAGAAGTTCGGCTTGCCGATGGCGGTAAAGTAGTCCTGGCCGCCCTCGCCGAGCGCGGTATCGCGGATGGGACGGGAGCTGTAAGCGCCCACGTTGAACGGCTCGCGCACGATGCCGAAATCGACGGTGCCGTCGGCGAGCATATCGAGAATGCTCGTCGTGCTGCCCTCGTGGAGAACGAACTCCACGTGCGGATAGCGCTCCTTGAGCTTGAGGACCTTATCCGGCAGAACGCGGTTGCAGATCGAGGAGATCGTGCCGAGGTGGATGGTGTACCGCTCCTCCTCATTGGCCGACTGCATGAGCAGCAGCGTTTCGTTTACCTTGTCCATGATCTCGCGGGCGCGCTCGCGCAGGAGAATGCCCTTGGGCGTGATGATCATATTTTTCTTGTCACGGATGAAAAGCTGGCAGCCCAGCTCCTCCTCCAGCCCCTTGAGCTGAAGACTCAGCGGCGGCTGAGAAATGCGAAGGGAATTGGCGGCTTTGGTGATGCTGCCGTTTTCGGCGATGGCAAGAAAGTATTCGAGCTGCTTGAGCGTCATGATAGGGCACTTCCTCTTTGTATATCGATATTATATGGATATCATATGAAAAATTCGATAAAAAGTCAAGAGCCAATACCCTTGACAACCCGATATTCCATATTATACTGGATCCAGAACCATTTCTAAGGGGAATAGGCTATGCTCGTAATGATAAAAGGCGCCGGAGACATTGCCTCCGGCATTGCGCTGCGGCTCTGGCGCGCGGGGATCAACGTTGTGATGACCGATCTTCCGAAGCCGTCGTCCATCCGCCGCACCGTCTGCTTTTCCGAGGCGGTATACCGCGGCGAAACGAAGGTCGAGGAGGTGCGCGCCCGGCTTGCCGCGGACGCTGCCGATGCGCTGCGGCTGCTTGAAGAGAACATCCTGCCGGTGATCGTCGATCCGAAGGCGGAGAGCGCGAAAGAGCTTCATCCGGATGTGATCGTGGACGCGATCCTCGCCAAGGAGAATCTCGGCACCGCCATTACCGACGCTCCGGGCGTCATCGGCGTCGGCCCGGGCTTCACCGCCGGGACGGACTGCCACGCCGTTGTGGAGACGATGCGCGGCCACACGCTCGGCCGCGTGATCTGGTCGGGCAGCGCCGTCCCCAACACCGGCGTTCCCGGCAACATCGGCGGCTATACGATCGAGCGCGTGATGCACTCGCCCTGCGCGGGAGAGTTCCGCGCCCTGCGGCAGATCGGCGACACGGTCGAGGCGGGGGAGACTGTCGCCGCCGTCGGCGGCGAGCCGCTGTGCGCAAAGATCACCGGCACGCTCCGCGGCATACTGCCCGAAGGGTTTTATGTTCCGCGCGAGGGCTTTAAGAGTGCGGACGTCGATCCCCGCTGCCGGCTTTTCCACTGCTTCACCGCGTCCGACAAAGCGCTGGCTGTCGGCGGCGGCGTGCTCGAAGCGGTGCTGATGCTCACCTCCGCCGTCGGTACGGCGAGAAAACCGGAGAAACGAGGAGAAGACTATGGAAAATGAGATTCGCATGACAAAGCTCGCAAGCTGCGCCGGGTGCGGCGCGAAGGTCGGCGCGGGCACGCTCGCAAAGCTTCTGAAGGGCCTGCCCTCGGTGTATGACGAGCGCCTTCTCGTCGGCTACGACACGAGCGACGACGCCTGCGTTTATAAGATCTCGGACGAGCTCGTGCTCGTGGAGACGCTGGACTTCTTCCCGCCGATCGTGGACGATCCCTTCATGTTCGGCCAGATCGCCGCGGCGAACGCCATCAGCGATATTTACGCCATGGGCGCGCAGCCGAAGCTCGCGCTGAACATCATGGCCGTTTCGCCGCAGATGCCGGACGAGGCCGTGCGCGAGGTGCTGCGCGGCGGCTATACGAAGGCGGCGGAGGCCGGCGTCATCATCTCCGGCGGCCACACCATCCGCGATCCCGAGCCGAAATACGGCCTTTCCGTGACGGGCTTTGCCCACCCGGATAAAATTCGTTTGAACTGCACGCCGCGCGCGGGCGACGTGCTCATTCTCACCAAAGCGCTCGGCACCGGCATCATCTCCACGGCGAACAAGGCCGACATGGTATCGAAGGAGACCTACGCCAAAGCCGTCGCGCAGATGGCGGAGCTCAACCGCGCCGGAAGCGAGATCGCCGGAAAGTACGATGTGCACAGCATCACCGACGTGACCGGCTTCGGTCTCATGGGGCACACGAGCGAAATGGCGAACGGCGGGAACGTGACCGCCGTGATCGAAAGCGCGAACGTGCCGCTTCTGCCGGAGGTGCTCTCGCTTGCCGAGATCGGCATCCTCCCGGAGGGCATGTACCGCAACCGCAATTTTGCCCAGCCCTTCAGCGAGAGCGCGCCGAACGTCACGCGCGCGATGATGGACGTGCTCTTCGATCCCCAGACCTCCGGCGGACTGCTGCTCGCCGTGGCGGAAAAGGACGCGCCCGCACTGCTCGCGGAGCTCACCGATAAGGTGCCGCACGCCGCGCGCATCGGCTATGTGACCGAAAAACAGGGCTGCGCCGTCCGGGTGGTATAAAACTGCGCCGTCCAGGTGGTATAAAATATGTATTCGCTGCTGCTGGCACTTATCTATCTTGCGTTTATCAGCCTCGGTCTGCCGGATTCGCTGCTCGGCTCCGGCTGGCCGGTCATGCACGCGGAGCTCGGCGTTCCGGTATCGTACATGGGCGTTGTGTCCATGGTGATCTCCGGCGGGACGATCGCTTCGAGCCTTCTGTCGGATAAGCTCACGCGGAAGCTCGGCACCGGCGGCGTGACGGCCGCGAGCGTGCTCCTCACGGTGCTAGGGCTCTTCGGCTTTTCTGTTTCCACGAAGTTCTGGATGCTGCTCGCCTTCGCCGTGCCGTACGGTCTCGGTGCGGGCGCGATCGACGCGGCGCTCAATAACTATGTGGCGCTGCATTATAAGGCACGCTACATGAGCTGGCTGCACTGCTTCTGGGGCGTCGGTACGATCGTCAGCCCGTTTGTTATGAGCTGGGCGCTGACGCACCGGACATGGAACGACGGCTACCGCGCCGTGGCGCTCGTGCAGCTCTGTATTGCGGCGCTTCTGCTCGTGACGCTGCCTGTGTGGAAAAAAGCCGGCGGCACCGCGCCGGAGGAAAAGCGGCGGAGCGTCGGCGTGCGCGGCGCACTGAAAATAAAGGGCGTGCCGTATCTTCTCGCGGGCTTTTTCGGCTACTGCGCCGCGGAAGCCACGGCGATGCAGTGGGCAAGCACGTATTTTGTCGCGGTCAAGGGGCTTCCCACGGAGGATGCCGCGGGGTTGGCTGCGCTCTTTTATATCGGCATCACCGCGGGGCGGTTCGTGAGCGGCTTTGCCGCCGACCGTCTCGGCGACAGGAAAATGATCCGCCTTGGCACGGGCGTGCTTTTCTGCGGCATCGCGGCGCTCGCGCTCCCGATACATTCGCATACCGCCGCCATTGCCGCCTTTGTCGTGATGGGGCTCGGCTGCGCGCCGATCTATCCCTGCATCATCCACTCCACACCCGCAAACTTCGGGGCGGAAAGCTCCGGCGCGATCATCGGCATACAGATGGCGGGCGCGTACGTCGGCTCGACGTTCGCGCCGCCGCTCTTCGGCCTGCTGGGCAGTGCGCTCGGCTTTTCGATCCTTCCGGCGTATCTTCTGGTGTTTGCCGTTTTCATGATCGCCATGACGGAGCTGACGTTCCGAACGGCGGAAAAGAATAGGAGCGATAAGGGACCATGAAAGAAAACCGCAAGGCCTATGCTTCCCTGTGCAGCGCGATGCTGATCTTCGGCACGATCGCGATCTTCCGGCGGAATATCCCGTTCTCGTCGGGGCTGCTTGCGTTTTCCCGCGGGCTGCTCGGCGGCGTGTTTCTGCTGATCTTCGTCGCGGTGAAGCATCACCGGATGGAAAAGGTCGAAAAAAAGCAGCTTGCGCTGCTCATCCTTTCGGGCGCAATCATCGGCATTGACTGGATCCTCCTTTTTGAAGCCTATAACTGCACCACCGTGGCGGTGGCGACGATGTGCTTTTACATGCAGCCGACGATCGTGATCCTGCTCTCGCCGGTCCTTTTCCGCGAAAAGCTCAGCGTGAAGAAGGGTCTCTGCGCGCTCGCGGCGATCCTCGGCATGGTGTTCGTCTCCGGCGTGGCGGAGGGCGCGCCGCCCGGCGCGCAGGACGCGAAGGGTATTGCTTTCGGTCTGGCCGCGGCGGTGCTCTATGCCGCGACCGTAATTATCAATAAGAAGATCGAGGTAGAGGACGCCTACGAAAAGACGATCGTCCAGCTTCTCTCCGCGGCGGCGGTGCTCATCCCGTACCTGCTGCTCACGGAGGATTTTTCCGCGGTCGTGCTCGACGCGCGCACGGTTGTCCTTGTGCTCATCGTCGGCATCGTACACAGCGGCCTTGCGTACGCGCTGTACTTCGGGAATGTAAATAAGCTCCCCGCGCAGTCGGTGGCGGTGCTCAGCTACATTGACCCCGTGTCCTCCCTCTTTTTCTCGGCGCTGCTGCTGCACGAGCGGCTGACGGTGTTCGGCCTTCTCGGCGCGGTGCTGATCTTCGGCTCGGCGCTCGTGAGCGAGCTCGGCGGGAAAAAGACCACAGCATAAAAAGTTGTAAGAGAGAACCGTTCCCATTGATGCGATAAAAAGATATCCCGGACACATTTTCTGCGTCCGGGATATCTTTATGCCGATTTTTGGGAGAGCTTCCGATTTACCGCGCGGTAGAGGAACGTCAGCGCGATCCCGATGAGCGCAAACACAATGGCGATCGGGAACGAGGGACGATAGGAGCCGAACTCGCTGAAGATCTTCTGCATGATCAGCGGGCCGACGACCCCGGCAAGCGAGAAGCCGATGAAGAGAATGCCATAGTTGAGAGCGCTGTACTTAACGCCGAACTGGTCGCTCGTGAACGCGGGATAAATGCCCATAAACGAGCCGTAGCTGAAGCCGATGAGGCAGATACCGGCACGGAAGAGGAACGTATTCCCATTTAAGCCGCTGAGATATATGGCCACCAGTGAGAGCACCATGAGCACAAGGACATACGTGATCGTCCGGATGCGCCCGATCTTATCGGAGATCCACCCGACGACGATGCGGCTGCCGGTGTTGAAGAGCGCATAGGTGGACACGATGAGTGCCGCAGCACTGCTGGACATGCCGAGCATCGTCTGCGCGATGGCGGCTGTTTCGGAGATCATCATGAGCCCGATGGTCGCGCCGATGAACATCATGGCGAGCATGACGTAAAAAATCGGCGAGGCGAGCATTTGAAGCGCGGTCATGTCCCGGCTCGTTCCGGCGGCGCCGCTGCTGCCGCCGTTCCAGCCGGTGGGCGTATAGTCGTCCGGGCAGTTGAGAATGAAAAGTGAGCAGAGACCGCCGATGCCGATGATGGCAATGCCGAAAATGGTAAAGGCGCGGGATATACCGACGGAACGGTTGAGCGCGTCAGCAATAGGCGGGATGATGACGGAGCTGATGCCGTAGGATGCGGTGCTGATGCCGCCGATCAGTCCCTTTTTGTCCGGGAAAAATTTCACCGCCGTGCTGACAGTACAGACATACCCGAGACCGTTGGCCAGTCCGCCGATGACACCGAAGCCGAAAATGACGGCCAGCACGCTGCGCGCCATGCCGCAGACGAGAAAACCGATACCGAACAAAATGACCCCGGCAAAAATGATCCGCCGCGCGCTGATCTTCTTTTCCAGATAGCCGCCGGCGATCATTGTGATAAAGGTCAGAGAACTGCAAAAGGAAAACGCCAGCGCAAGATCGGAGGCGGTCATGGCCGTGCCGTGCAGAGCGTTGAGATGCTCGGCCAGAGGCCCGGCAAAAACGCTCCAGGCGTACGGCGCGCCGAGACAGAGATTGGTGATGCAGCACGCCGCAAGGACGCGCCAGCGACGCTGCGTGAGAAATTGGTTTTGTTCCTGGATCGTCATAGTGATCTCTCCTGTAAAAGGATTCAAAAGCCGCATAGCTGCGCACTATACGGCTCTTAAGCGCATGGATCGAAGGGAGGCAGTAGAGTAATTGAAAGAATTGGATACTCTGGTCAGGAAAATTTAAAAAGGTGTGTGAATTTAGCCTTGTTCTGTTCCTTGACCGGCTTCCGCTCGTTTTCGGCAATGCTCTGGCGGGTTCTGTTCTGTGCAACGGAGGATCGCAGTATCACAAAGGTCGTCTTGTTCGGGCGGCTCTCTGCCGTGACGGTATCCTCGGTCAGATCAATGGCCTTGACTGCCATGCCGCCGTCGGTGACGATCTTGTCGCCGACTTCCGTGCTGTCACAGTCCCCAACAGAACGGCCGCAGCTAGCCGAAAAGCGGAGATCGCATACTCCCCTTTATGTCGAAGGGGAGTATGACAATCGTTGCGGGGGGGGCGGCGCGCCCACTCAGCAGCAATGAAGGGGTGCGCCGCCAATGCGGGGGATAGGGATAGGGGGGACGCGATGGAGAGAAAATAAAGGGAGCAAGGAGAGAAAGTATACAAATGATAAGAGGATATACTAGAAGATTGCATGGACAGGGGGCGGTTTAATGCTCCAGAGAGATGATCTTGGTGTTTTCCGTTGCGCGGATCTCGTCAACGGTGCGGATGGCATCCATGTAGCCGCCGATCTCCTCGTAGGTCTCCTTTGTCATGGTGACCTCGAGCGGCGTTACGCCGGCCGGCGTGGGGACCCAGGAAAAGGCACCCTCGGGGCAGTCGTCCACACTGCATTCCGCTGTGATGCCGCCGCCTTCCCAGATGTGGGCAGGACGGCCGCAAATGGTGTAAAGCACCTTGCCATCCTTGAGGGCCTTGTTGACATTGATGGGGCTGACGTGGGAGATAACGTTGCGCACGCCGCCGCCGAAACCGGCACAGACGGATACATTGCAGAGGCACGGCTCACAGTTGCTGTGGATGAGATCGATAACAGCCTGCACCTCGGGCGGGATCGGCTGGCGAACAAGATTGAGGTCCTCGTCCGCAACATAGAACGCCGCGCGCTCTACGGTCGGCTCGGTAACGATCACGCGCATGCCCGGCCACGCCTTTATTTTGTCAACATCGGCGAAAATGTCGTCGGGATTCGTGATGTTTGAGCCGCCCCAGCCTTCGCCGGGCTCGCCGAACCAGCGTCCGGGCGAGCTGTAGGTGCCGGCGGGGGTGATGCCGCTGTCGCGGAAGCCGTAGCGCAGGCCGCTCGTTGTGTGGGTGGACATTTTGGCGGTGATGTCATAGTCGATGGTGATGCACTCGTCCACGACCCGGATCCAGTGCGGAGCATAGGCGGAGGAGACCATCGAGCCGCAGCCGATGCGCATGAACTGCGCCTGCTTACCGTCGACGATGGGAGGCTGGCCGTGCTGGAGCACGAGTTTTTTGACCGTGTCGGTGCTGACCGTCACGGGGCGCTTGTTGAGCAGGTCGCTGACTGTGCGCGTGACCATGAAGCCGCCGGCGCCGGTGTTGAGCTCCGCGCCGCCGAAGTAGAGCATGCGCGAGCCGTATTCCGCGGTGTTCACGTAGCCGACGATCACGCCGTTGCGGCGGATGGGGGAACCGTTCGAACCGATGTTTTCATCGGTGTCGACCTTGACGCGCGCGCCGTTGAAGGAGAGAACCGTCTCCGTCGCGCAGGTAATAACGTCCAGATCGCCCACCTTCGCCTCCGCCACGATCTTGGACGGGGTGTTGGTGGAGTAGAGATTTGTTCCGGCACCGAACGCGCTCACGAGCGGGCGGTCGGGCAGGCCGGTGAGGTTGTTGATGCGGATCTCGGAGGGATCAACGATGTTGATCGGCTCGATACGCACGAGCTTTCCGTTCTCGTTGCGGAAGCGCTGGCAGGAGCCCAGGCAACCCTCGGGCACATTGCAGTGTACGGGGCAGCAGTCGCACCGGACGCTACCTTCCGGAACATCGATCTTTTCCACGGCCTCCTTGCGGCAGACCTTGAAGCAGATGTTGCAGCCGACGCATTTATCGTTGATAGTCGCCTTGCGGTCGACGACATGGATGGCACCGGTCGGGCAGTTGCGCTCGCAGATACCGCAGCCGACGCATTTCTCGGTGAGGACGCGGCAAATATTTCCCATATGAAACTCCTTCCGGGCTTACAGCTTGGTGTAAACCGGCTTTTTCTTCGGCGGAGCCATGTTCTTGCACTTGGCAAGGGCGGGGGCGCCGTTGATGAACGTGCCGGCGACGCTGGGGACACGGCCGAAGCCGAGCGTGCCCAGCATATCGGGCATGATGCTGCCGGTGGAGGTCATCAGGAAGTCGGCGGTCATGCCGTCGGCAATGACACCGTGGTCGAGACCGTAGCAGCGGGCAACGTTGCCGCTGGCCATAGCGAAAACCTTCTCGGGCGCGAGATCGGTGTTCTGCGCAATAGCGGCCATCTGGATCCAGAGACCCATCGGCGAGAAGCCGGACATGGACGGCACGTTCGTGCCGAGCAGCATCCGATCCGCCGTGCCGGCCTCAGCAGCCCAGCGCGCGATCTTGATGAGCTGCGGCTCGCTGCCGTTGGAGAGGCAGTCGAACCAGTATTTGCCGCTCTGCACGAGCTTTTTGATCGTCTCGTCGTCAAGCGGGGTGGGGTCGCCGTTCACGGCGGTGAGCACGTCGGGCGCGATGCGCTCGATCTCTTCATAGGTGAAGGCAACACCGTCGGCGGTGCAGGGTGCGGCGCAGTGGAGCGTGGTGACGAAGCCGTGAGCCTTCGCCATCGCGACGAGGCGCGCTGCCTCCTCCACGTCCTTCACATCGCTCATGCCGATCTCGCCGACAACGTGGACGCCCTGCGCGGCAAGCTCCGCGAAGTCGGAATCGGTCATGCCGTGCTGGAGCATCACCGTTCCGGCGTGAATCTTGGCGAAGGAGGGGCGGTTGTGATCCCAGTAGTACTTGGAATAGATGGCCTGCGCCTTGGCGGAGACGACGTCCCCGGCGGCACCGGCGAAGTTATGCCCGCCGAGGCTGACAAGACTCGTGATGCCGGCACCGGCGTAGTTGTCTACCCAGTCATAAGCCTTATAGGCTTCAAGATAGTTCGCAAGAGGCGGGTGGGCGTGCGCATCGATGATGCCCGGGCAGAGCGTAAGGCCGTTCGCGTCGATGTCGAGCGTGTAGTCGAGCGCGGGCGCGTCGGCGCGATTGCCGATAAAGACGATCTTATCGCCGTCGGTGCAGACGGTATCCCCGACCAGAATGGGGTTTTCAAAATCACCGGACAGGATCGTTCCGATGTTGTGGATCAAAGTTTTGCTCATATCCGTCAATACCTCTCTTTCTTGCTCAGAGCCGGACGGCGGCACGCTTGGCGGGCGCCGTGTTGACCTTGTCGCCGGAAACGAGGATCTCGCCGTCCATGAAAACGGCGCTCACGCCCGGAACGACACCGGCCTTCAGGCTGTCGGCAGCGGTCTCATAGGCCGAGCCGAGAGGAGCGTCGCAGAGGATAATGTCGGCGGCATAGCCGGTCTTGATGGTGTTGCTCGTGATGCCATAGCAGGCGGCAGTGTTGCCGGAGCCGGCCGCAACGGCGATTTCCGGTTCCAGGCCGCAGTAGCCGCACAGGAGCGCCATGACCTCCCATACGCCGTGCGGGAAAATGCCGTAGCCGGACGGAGTATCCGTGCCGAGGATGAGGCGGTTGAACGCATTGCGCTCGCGCATCATGTCGATGAGCGCCTGCCAGAATTTCGGCGACGGGCGATTGACCGCACAGATCTCCATCATGGCGTTCGGCAGCTCGTCCAGGAAGCGGCGCATGCCGTCGATGGGGATGCCGCCGCCGGCAACGTGGCAGATCACGTCCGGCTTGATGCCGAGAATGCGCTCGGTGTTCATGCCGGTGGAGCCGGCGAGGAACGTTGCGCCCGTGTGGGTCATCGTGCGAACGCCGTGCTTGCGTCCCCACTCGGCCATGGGGCCGGCGGTCTCCGGGTCAACGGCATTGCCGAGGCCGAACTCGCCCGCGTGGATGACGCCGATATCGTGCAGATGCTTGAAATCCTCCTCAGTCAGACCGATGACGGGGATGATCGCACCCCCATACACCTTCGCGCCGCCGGGACGGTAGCTCGAATAGATGCGATGCGAAAGCTCCGCGAGCGCCTTAACGCCTTCGGGATCGGAGGGGCGGTGCGGAACATGGGTCTCACCGGCGGAAATGATGCCGGTGATGCCGGAGGCGGCGTAGGCGTCCAGATACTGCATCGTGCTCTGGCGCGGCGCCCACTCGGCGATGGAAACGTGAACGTGGCTGTCGATGAGACAGGGCATGAGCGTAGAGCCCTTCGCGTCGTAAACGACGGCGTCCTCCGCGGTCAGTCCCGTGCCGATCTCCTGAATGACGCCGTCCTCAATGAGAACGGAATCGGCGCTGAGGATCGGCTCGTGAATGTCGCCGGAAAGCAGGCAGCCGATGTTGCGGATCAGCGTTTTGCTCATAGTTGATCTCTCCTTTTTTATAATGGAGGATTATTCCTCGACGTACTTCGTGTTCTTGACGGCGTAGGCGCGCATCTCAATGTGCATGTTGGGAGCGAGCAGGCCGAGCTGGAACGTGGAACGGGTGGGCGGGCACTTCACGTCGGCGAAGAACTCGTTCCAGACATCGTTGAACTCCTTGTACCAGCGCACGTCATTGATATAGACCTCGATGGAGATGAGATCCTCGAGCGTGGCGCCCGCGGTCTCGAGAATGGTCTGGATGTTCTTCAGGCACATAAGAGCCTGATCGTGCATGCCGACGGCCCACTCGTTGGTGACGAAGTCCTTGGGGGAGACACCGGAGGTAATGATGTAATCGCCAATCTGGAGGACGGAGTTCAGCTTATGGACGGGAACCTTGATCCCTTCGCCGCGAATGACTTTCTTTTCGAGCATGTTGCAATACTCCCTTTCTAAAAATAAAATTCTTATTCTAATCGTATTTGCACACCGGTATACCGGTAATTTTGAGCCTACACGCTTTACCGGGAAATGTCAAGAGAAAAGTTGCTCTTTGTGAGTTAAGTAGAAAAAGGCGGCGCGGCGCTGTTGGTAATTGCTAAATTGTCAAAACCGGCTTGACTTTGCCGAAAAATACGAATATAATTCAATCAACTCAACAAAAACATGGCCGTGGACACGGCTGGATCCGCTGAGTTTTTCGATACGGGAAGCGCTCCATGTAAGAATGAAATGCAACGGATGCAGCTCTTTGTCCGCGGTTTTTTGTTTTACAACCGGTATACCGGTGCACAAAGACGCACTCCCCTCGGGAGGAGAAGGATAAAACACCGAAAATGGTGGCCGATCCTGAGGCTGGGGGTTACGCTCTGTACAACATTACCGGCGTCCCGGCCTACGGCGACGCCCGCGGCGCAGGCATCCGGAACATCCTGGGCTTTTTACTGATGCGGAGCATCAGCTGCATCTTTTATATGTTATCATGGACATCGAGCCTCCCGAGCTTATCTCCATAATGATCATCTTCTCCATCGGCATGTACTTCTCGGCGGTGTCGATGGTCGTCGTTTCCCTGCTTACCCATAAGCCGGAGAAGGAGAATCCCGCATTCTTTGAGGATATGGAAGACAGCCTCTGGAAAATAAACCATATGCGATCCATGGGTTCGGATCCATGCGGAACAAACAGACGAAAAGGGGGATTTTTATGTCTGTTACGGTGACGATCAACGCCAAACCCCACGAGGTGGCGGACGAGCACCTGGAAATGAGCCTTCTGCGCTATCTGCGCGAGGTGCTCGGTCTGACCGGCGCGAAGTGCGGCTGCGACCGCGGCCAGTGCGGAAGCTGCAACGTGCTCATCGACGGCGAATGCCGCCGGTCGTGCCTTTTTAAAATGAAGAAACTCGACGGTAAGGATATTCTGACCGTGGAGGGTCTCGCCGACGGCGATAAGCTTCATCCCATTCAGGAGAGCTTTATCGTGGAAGGCGTCATGCAGTGCGGCTTCTGCACGCCCGGCCAGATCATGGCTGTGGCGGGGCTGCTGCGCAAAACGCTTACGCCCACCCGCGAGGAGATCGACAAGGCGTTCAAGGGCGTGCTGTGCCGGTGCGGCTCGTATCCGCGCGTCATCAAGGCCATCCACCGCGCTGCCGCTATTATGCGCGGCGACGAGTGGACGGACGAAAAGCGCGTTTTTGACGATGTGATCGGCAGCTCGTACCCGATGGTGGACGCCGTCGGCAAGGTGACGGGCAGCCTGAAATATGTGGATGACTATTATGTTCCCGGCATGCTCTGCGGCAAGGTCGTCTGGTCGGAGGAGCCGAGTGCCCAGCTTCTGGGCATTGACGCTTCGGAGGCTCTCGCCGTGCCGGGCGTGGTGCGCGTGATCACGCACGCCGACTGCCCGGATCTTTACTATGGCCCGCTGGCGATGGACGCGCCGGTGCTTTGCGGCGGACGTATCCGCAGCCGTGCCGAACCGCTCGCGCTCGTGCTTGCGGAAACGCAGGAGATCGCAAACGCTGCGGCCAAGCTCGTGAAGATCGACTATGAGATCCTCCCCGCGGTATTCTCGCCGCACGAGGCTCTTTCTCCCGGCGCGCCGAGCGTCACGACCGATTACGCCAAGCCCGGCATTCCCATCGCGGGCCATTCCGCACCGGAGTCGGACGGCAATGTGACGCTGAAGCTGCATATCGGCAAGGGTGACGTGGAAAAAGCGTTCGCCGAGGCGGCGGTCATCATCGACGAGGAATACAGCTCCCAGCGCATCGAGCATGGCTACATCGAGCCTGAGTGCTCTATCACCGTGCCGCTCGAAAACGGGCGCTATGTGAACTACAGCAACTCGCAGGCCGCCTTCGGCGCGCGCGACAACTGCGCACGCGCTCTCGAGTGCGACCCGGAAAAGGTGAACTTCTGCCAGATCCAGGTCGGCGGCTCGTTCGGCGGCAAGGGCGACCATCTTCTCCGCATGCTCTCGTGCGTCGGCACGCGGGTCACGGGGCGCGCCGTGCGCGTCACGCTCTCGCGCGAGGATTCCCTGCGCTATCATAACAAGCGCCATCCGTTTGAAATGCACGAAAAGCTCGCGGTCGCCGCGGACGGACGCATTCTCGGCCTGCAGAACTATCTGCTCGGCGACGGCGGCGCGTATACCTACTTCAGCACGCGCATCATGCCGCAGGCCGTCTGCTACAGCAGCGGCCCCTACGTCATCCCGAACTTCGATTCGACCGGTGTTGTGGCGTTCACGAACAACGTCTCCTCCGGCGCGATGCGCGGCTACGGCTCGCCGCAGTGCCTGTTCGCCGTGGAAAGCGCCATAGACGAGGCCTGCCGCAAGCTCAACATGGATCCGTTCGCGTTCCGCCGTCTCAACGGACTCTATCCCGGCGCGGAGTGCGGCGACGGCCAGCTCGCCGTAGACGGTCACGCCTATATCGCCACGCTCGACGCGGTGGAAAAGCGCGTGAAGGAGGTCCTTCTTCCCATGAAGGAGGCCGACCCGACGATCGGCATCGGCGTGGCGTCCGCGTGGCGGCACACGTCCGGTGGTCTCGGCCCGGACGAGGACTCGAACGCCGATCTGGATTTTCAGGACGACGGCACATTCCTCCTGCGCATCTGCGTGGCCGAAATGGGTAACGAAACGCAGATCTCCATGGCGCAGCTCACGGCCAAAGCAATGGATGTCCCGTATGAGACCATCCGTCTCGGCGCGATGGAAACGGATAAGCTCTCCTGGGGCGGCGCGGTCATGTCCAGCCGCGGCACGTTCCTCTGGGGCCATAACGCCATCGGCGTCGGCGAGAAGATGGTGCGTGCGATCAAGGACTTCCTCGCGCGCTACTTCAGCTGCGGCGAGGAGGAGTTCGACTTCCGCGGCGGCATCGTTTACCGCAACGGCGAGCAGCTCTACACACTGCCGGAGCTTGCGAAGCTCTGCAAAGCCAAGGGCGTGAAGCTGACGGTGCACGACTACCACCGTCTGCCCAAGACCATGTGGCCGCGTGAGGACTGCAACGAGAACCACGTCATTCCGCCGAAAGACTACCGCATCCACGATACGAACTCGTACCTGACGCTCGCCGTGGCCATCAAGGTGGACCCCGTGACGAAGCGCATCAAGGTGCTCAAAATGATCGAGGCCGCCGACATCGGCACGGTCATCAACCCCGAGGCGGCGCGCCGCCAGCTCGAGGGCGGCATGATCATGACGCTCGGCATGGCGCTCGACGAGGATTTCGTTGTGGAAAACGGCGTGAGCAAGACCGACATGCTTTCCAAATACAAGATGATCCAGATGGACGGCACGCCGGACATGGAGGTCATCTTCGTCGACAACTACGACCCGCTCGGCCCGAAGGGCGCGAAGGGCGTCGGCGAGATGGGAATGCTCCCCGTCTGCCCGGCTATCGCCAACGCCTACTACGACGCTACCGGCGTGCGCATCCGCAATCTGCCGCTGCACAAGCATCTTCCCTGACCCATCGGCACATCGGCGCGGGGCGGCGCAGAAATCAAAACCCGCCCCGGCTTCATTGTGAAATACAATTATAAAGTTTGACAGGAGGTGAAACTATATGACATACGAGAACATTCACAGCTACACCAACAAGAAAGCAGACATTTTCACGTATGAAAAGCCAGCCCTGCTCGTTGTGGACATGCAGAAGGGATTCTGTTATCCCGGCAAACAGTTCTACAGCTCGGAGAACATAAAGCTTGTCCCGGCGATTTCGACGCTGCTTGAGTACTTCCGCGGAAATAATCTGCCGGTGTATTTTACCGAGTTCGTCTATTCCAAGGATTGCCCGAATCTGAACGGACGCCTGTGGCAGTGCGAGAGGGACTATGACGAAGGCGGTGAGCGCTGCTGCTATGTGGGCGATCCCAGCACAGAAACCATTGATGAGCTGAAACCGCTGCCCGGTGAGCTTGTTATCCAGAAACGAGGCTACGACGCGTTTTTCGGCACGGATCTGGATTACTGCTTGCGCACCAAAGGAATCAAGACGCTCATCGTGGTGGGAATTCTGGCAGAGCAGTGCATACTTTCTACGGTCTCCAGCGCGTTCCATTATGAATATGAGGTAACGCTTGCTTCTGACTGCACAAGAGCGATCTATGACGATGTGAACGATGCAACGCTGCGTCTCATCGATTATGGCTTCGGCAATGTTTATACATCCGCCGACATCATCCGCATTCTGGAAGCAAAGAAGGAATCTTGACCGCCGGTTTCCGGCATAATCCGACGTTTAAAATAATCCGAGGAGGGATTTGTTTGAAACTCAAAGAGAAGTATAATATTCCGCTGTTCCTGGCGGCCTTCGCGCTTGTTGTCTTTTTTGTGATTCTGCTTCTGCTTTTCCCGACACAGATGAACAACGGCATCTCTGCTGCATTCAACTGGTGTACATCGGCAGCCGGAACTCCCGTACAACTTCTGAACCTTTCGCTGATCATACTGAGCCTGTATATCGCGTTTTCCAAGTACGGCAACGTAAAGCTCGGCAAGGGAAAGCCCAAGTACAGCACGTTTTCCTGGCTCGGCATGATTTTCACCTCCGGCCTCGGCGCGGCGACCATGTATTGGGGCATCGTGGAGTGGACGTTCCTCTATAACGCCAATCCGCTGGTCACCTCCGGCGGCGTTGTGAGCGACGTTGCCCGGTACGAGTGGGCGTTTGCGTATCACTGGCACCACTGGAGCCCGTTTGTGCAGCTCATTTATACGGCGTGCGGCGTGGCCTGCGGCTATCTTTACTATAACCGCAAAAAGACGACAACGCTCAGCCTTGGCGAGACGATGAGCTACGACTTCAAGGTCAAGAAGCCCAAAGTCATGAGCAGCATCGTTGACGTCGTGTTCATTTTCAGCGTTATTTCCAGCGCGGCTATCACGGTCGGCCTCGGCCTTCCTGCGATCGGTCAGGCTGCCGGCTACGTGTTCAACTTCACACCGGGTCAGAATTTCTACTACATCCTTATTCTTTCCATTGCGCTTGTGTACTTCATCACGTCCTACATCGGTTTGGACAAGGGCATGAAGAACATATCCAACTGGTGCTGCTACGGCGTCATCGCGTTGGGCGCGTATGTTCTCATTGTCGGGCCGACCCGTTTCATTCTCGACAGCTATCTCAGCGGCGTTTCCATGACGCTCAACAACCTGCCGCGTATGCTTCTGTGGCTTGACCCCATCGGCGAGAGCTGCTTCCCGCAGTGGTGGACGGTTTGGGACTGGCTGTATAGTGCCAGCTTCGGCCCCTTCACCGGCCTGTTCCTTGCGCGTATCTCCGAGGGCCGCAGCCTCCGCTCCATCACCATCGGCGTAGCGACCGGTACACCGCTCGGCCTTTTCTGCTACAACGGCATTATGAGCAACTACGGCATTTGGCTGGACAAGAACGGCATCGTCGATCTTACCGGCATGACCGCCAACGGCCAGAGCTACGAGGCAATCGTGGAAGTATTCAAAACGCTGCCGATGCCTAAGGTCGTTGCGCTTGTGTTCTGCGTGGTAGGCGCGCTATTCTTGGCTACTACGCTTGACAGCTCCACGTTTACCGCCGCAAATATCATCGAGAAGAACCGTCCCGAGGGTGTTGACCCCAGCCCGGCGCACCGTCTGTGCTGGTCGATTCTCTGCACGGTAATCCCGTTGGTCTGCCTGCTTATCAACGTTGACCTCAACGTGTTCAAGTCTCTGGGCATCGTTGTCGCGCTGCCCATTCTGGTTGTCGAAGTGTTCCTGCTTTGGTATGTCGTGAAACAGCTCCGTGAGGACTATGGTATGATGACCGATGTGGAGATCAAAAAGCTCTTCGCCGACGAACCTGTTGCTGAAGCCGCCAAAAAGAACTAATCCCATAGCCTGTCTTTCCCTCCGGGGCTTATAGCCTCGGAGGGAAGAAACCTAACCGACGACGAAGAAAGAGGGAATCCCATGAGCCAGAATAAATCGCGCGCCGCGTCTCTCCGTCATACGCTTATTGTTGCGCTTTTCAGCATCGGAACGCTGTTTTTCTTTTTTCCCATAGCGGATGCCGGGACGGGCGGGTATATGACCGCCGTGCCGATGTTCTGCCGCCTCGTACTCGCCGCTGCCGTCTTTCCGTTCCTTGCGGGACGGGCCGGACAGCACATGGCGCAGACGGGCGCATGGCTGTATTCCTCGGGGGACTCAAAGCTGGAGCGTCCCGGCGCGGTGATTCTGGGAAGCGTTGCCGGGCCGATCTGCTTTGTCCCGCTGGTTGCGAGCCTTTCTGCAAACCAGCTTCTCGCCGCCGTAGGACAGCCGGGCAGCCTGGTGCTTCGGGTCGTTCTCGTGGTGCTTCTTGTTGCCGCGGCCTACGCCGTGGCCGAGCGCAGGGAGCTTTCGCGGGTGGCTCTGGCAGGGATGCTGGCGGCCGTCGCTGCAGGCATCGCGGCGTTTGTTGTCTTGCTTGGCTCCGGCGCCGCCGCGGCGGCGGAAGCCGCCCCGACGGGCAAAACGTATCTTGAAAGCAATATCGCCGTTCTTCTCGCGCTTGCACCTACGCTCCTGCAGAACACAGGAGAACCGGGAGAAAGAAAGCCCTTCTGGAAGGACAGCGCGCTTGTGCCGTTTGCCGCAGGCATTCTTCTCTCCGCCGTTGGCATTGCCGCTGTGGCCGTTGCGGCGTATCGCTGCCCGAACGGAGCAGGCTGTACTCTCTCTGAAATTCTCGTTGCCGGCATGGGAAATCCGGCGGGACGAGCGATGGCCGCGATTTTCGCCGCCATCCTCGGCATTGCGCTTATGGCGATGGGCTTTACGTCCGGACGCCGTTGGCTGGCGGGCGCAAGCCGGGAATCCTCCGACGGCACAGCCTCCGCCGACGCCGCATGGAAAAAATGGTTGCCGCCGGTGCTCGCCGTACTGCTGGCCATGCCCGTGATCGGTGACGTGTGGTTGAAGGCGGCCGAGGCCCTTCTTGCCGCGGCGTATCCGATCGCCGCCGTGCCGATGATCTTCTACGCTGTTGTCCCCAAGCCGGACGAGGAGCGCAAGCAATTCAGCTTGAAATTTGCGTTTACCGGAGCACTTGTATACTCCGTTATTATGCTGGTGTACTTCCTGACTCAAAGCTACGGGATCGAAGCGGTGCTGCTGCAGGGAATATATGAGAGCATGATCCTTGCAAAGGGTCATCTTACATGGCTCGTGGTGTCTGTGCTGCTGTTTGTCATCGGCGATACGCAGTACCGCGGAAAAAAGGAAAGGGCGAAGGACAAAGCGCAGTAATTGCCGCAGAATCCTCTTTCTGCTCTCTTGTATTTAATCAAAGAATTACTCTTTAAAAAGATGCGATATATGAAAAATGCCGGACGCATGAGTGCGTCCGGCATTTGAGCTTGTCGAGAACTCGGCTGCTGCTCCCTCATCCGAGGGAGCTTTTTGCTGCTTATATACTTTCTTTCTTTTTGACTCTGAAGAGTTTTCCGTAGTCGAGACTCCAGCTCTCTTTTTTGAGCCCGAACAGGAACCACGCAAAATACTTCACAAACATCACGATGACCGGCGTGAGGAGAAGGATGCCGATGAGCTGGCAGAGGCTCACGATATATACGTTCGTCACGCCGATGTACCCCATCGCTTTTTTTACCAGCAGCTCCGGAAGATTATCGAAGAGGTAGAAGAGCATCGAGTTCACGCCGATATAGGAGAGAACCCCTTTTCTCTTCACGTTTTTCAGCGCCCCGTACAGCGCGAGACACAGGGCAAAGCCGCCGGCCATCACCAGCACAAAGGGCGTCAGCCGTATCACGCGGTAATCGATGCAATATTTCTCCGGGGAATCCGAAAACAGGAGCGTCAGCCCGGCGGCAGCGGCAATACCAACGGCTGCAAGAATCAGCGTCTTTTTCCCGGTGATCTCAATGCCCTTTTCCCGGACGTACTGCCCCAGATACATGAAGAGCACGCACGGGAATGCCACATCGATATACCACGGCAGGGAGAAGCCGGTAAATTTGTTGAGATACGCAAACCCGGCGGACACAGCGAGAACAACGGGAAATTCGATCCTCCGGTCGTGAAGGTACTTTCGCAGCGCATAAAAGAGGACGCTCGCCACGAACGCCGCTGTCAGGAACCACTTCGGCGCGACGAGATCGGTCCCCCGCAGCTGAACGAGCAGGCCGAGAATGTTGTCCCGGCAGAGCGCCCAGTCCGCACCGCCGCGCAGCAGCGGCACAACAATGCCGAGACAGAGCACATGATAGAGGATGCCGTAAGCGAAAAACGGCACCATGAGCTGCCGGAATCGCTTTTTCACAAAGGCGCCGAACGTTCCGGCGGTACTGCTGTAATAGCCCATGCAGAAGAAGAACATCGGTATGTGGAACAGGTAAATGAAGATGCGCACCGCCTGCGGTATCGCGTCCGAATGGCCGATGAACACCAGAAGGATGCATATCCCCTTGGCGTAATCCGCCCACAACTCTCTCTTTTTCTCTGCCATAGGTTTCTCCCTTAATAAAATGCTTTTCCCGAATGTTCCGCCGGCTTCATCACGACGGGATACTTTTCGCTTTTATCCGAAGTATTTGGCGGCATCCTCGGCGGAGACGCCGAAGAAGGCGATGGCCTCGTTCTGCATCCGCGCGGCGCGGCCGGAGACGAAGCCGCGGAGATTCGCCATCTGCGTGGCAAATAACGTGGACGACTTGCCCCAGCGGGCGAGATCGCGCGCGCTCTCCGGCTCAACGATCGCGCGCAGCTCATCGAGCGTTTTCTGCGCGTTCTCGTCCGAGAGCGGGCCGCGCAGCATTTCGCCGAGACGCGTCAGGAACATATCGCGGAACTCTTCATTGTAACGCAGCGCCGAGGGAATGATGCCGTGGAGCTGGAAGTTGTTGAAGCCGACGCTCATCGAGTCCATGCCCATCATCGTGAGATCCATGTCCGCGAGACCGTAAATGTACTTCCCGTTTTCGTACTCGGGGCTCGCGTAGAAGCGGACGTTTTCGTATACGTCGATATCGCCCGACCAGCACTCGAGAATCAGCCAGTCAATCATCTCCGGGATGTCCACATGCTCCTGGATGTACGCCCAGCCCTCCGGCGTGCTCAGCGAGTTGTAGCGCGCGTAGTTCAAGATCTCGCTCCACGCGGTCTGGCCTTCAAACTCGCCCGTCTGCATATCGACGGTGTCGGCGTCCACGCCCTTGTGCGAGGCGAAGTATTCCGCGCTGTGGTGCTCGCGGATGGCGTAAATGCCCCAGTACTCGCCGTTGAGGAAGAGCGAAACATACCGGTAATTCTGCGCGGGGACATCTGTATAGTCTATGGCGATGCGGGCGAAGAACTCGTCGCGCATGTAGGAGGTGTAGGTATCCTCCACGCTCGCGCGCAGCAGCAGCGAGGAAAAGTCCGTCACGACGCCGTCGCCGAACACGTCATAATGGAGATCCCCGCCGTACCGGCCGCGGAATTTGAGCGTGAACGATTTCTTTTCGCTCACGCGGCGGCTTGTGCGGCCGTGCATGCGGATGCCGCAGTCGATGGAGAACTCGCCGCCGTCCTCGTACATGGCGACGGTCGCCTCGCGCTCCCACTTCTCGCTCCACGCCTGCTCGTGGTTGGAGTAAATGCCCTGCGCGCCGGTGAGATTGTCCGGGTCGGTCACAAGACTGACGATGGGCAGCGTGCTGTTCTCGCGCAGGAAGTACGACCATGTCGCCGGTTTGCCCGGCAGCGCGTCCGCCGGGAAGCTCGCGGCGCGGACGATCGTCGTTTCCGTGATCGTGATGGGCGCGGTATAGGCCGGATCGTCCGCCGTCGGGTCGCTGCCGTCGAGCGTATAGTGCACGTTCTCTCCGGTGATCGTCAGCGTAAGGCTGTCGGCGTCGTCGTACACGCCCGCGGCGATATCGACCGTGGGCTTTGCCGCCACCATGCGGTACCCCGTGCCGTTGTCCGCGCCGCGGCTGCTCTGCGCAAAATAGAAATACCCGTTCTCCCCGTTTAGGCGGCCGTAGCTGCCGCCGGCCGGGATATCGCGCAGGAACGCCCAGTCGCAGAGCGCGCCGGAAGCATCGAAGAGATAGAGCTCGTCGCGCTGCGCGCTCAGCCCCACGTTTTCGCACTCGAACACATAGCTTTCACCGGGCACAAGCGTCACGGCGGGCAGCGCGTCGCGTGCCGGTTCCTTGAATTTATCCGAGATCGTGTATCCGGAAAGATCGATCGTCTCCCCCGACACGTTTTTGAGCTCCACCCAGTCGGGCGAACCCGCCTCGTACACGACGATCTCCCACAGCAGAAGCGGCGATATGCGCGTGTCGGCATCGCAGAATCCGGCGCAGCCCTCGGCGGTATTTTCAAACCCCGGCGTCGGGAAATCGGTCACGGCAAAGCTGCCGTCCGGCTGCATCGCGAGCGAGGACCCCTCCGGCACGGCCTCGATCTTCACGCTGCGGATCTCCGCGCCGTTTCCGGCGGAGAGAATGACCGTGTCGCCGTCGGTGAGCGAGAAGCTCGTGTGCAGCTCACCCTCGGTGCGGTTCTTGCCGGAGGCGAAGATCACCGCATACTCGCCCGGCGCAAGCGTCAGCGACGGGATCTTCCATTCGTCCGGCACGTCCGGATCGTCCGAGAGATACCAGCCCGCAAGATCAACGCTCGTCTCGCCGAGGTTTGCGATCTCGATCCAGTCGGAGAGGTCGCCATCGCTGTCGGCAAGCGTACCGCGGTTTTGCGCCATGACCTCGGTGATGTAAATTTCGTCGTTTTCGTAGCCGCCGGAGCGCAGCCACGCCTCATACCCCGCGTCGTCGTTGGAATATCCCGGCGTCGGGCGGTGAGACACCGTCCATTCGCCGTTTTCCTTGGCATAGGCCGTGTTCTTCTCCAGCATCGGCAGCTCCACGCTCTCGCTCTCCGCGCCGGAGGGCGCTGTGAGCACAACCGTTTCCCCACCCGCGCTCGCCAGCGCAAAGGACGCATATTCCGCGCCCTCCACGCCGGGGGCGCACCATACGATCTTATATTCGCCCGCGCCGAGCATTTCGTCCGGGAAGGCGTACTTCGTTTTGTTCGTGCGGTCCGAGAGCTTGTAGCCGGAGAGAGATACCGGCGAATCCGAGGGGTTATGTACCTCGATCCAGTCGTAGAAATTCCCGTCGGGCGCGGCATAGAGCGTGTTTGAGGACTGGATCTCGCTGAGCTCAAGCGTGCCGCCGCTGCGCTGCGCGAGCGCCTCCTGCCACGCCTTTGCGCCCGCTTCGTTGTTCGGGTAGCCGGGCGTCGGCGAATCGGCAGGAATGAGCGCGCCGTCGCTGCCGCGGACAAGCGACTGCCCGCTCCGGCACGCAGCGGTAACGGCGCTGTCGAGCACCGTGCGGTTTTCGTTCATAAGGCACACCGTCTCCCCGCCCGCCTTGCGCAGGGCGAAGGGCGCATAGTCGCCTTCCTCGTCCGGCGAGCACCACACAACGAGATACCCCCGCGCCGGGACGACCGTCCCCGCCGGGAAGCAGTATTTGCCTTTGCCCGTCTCGTCGGAGAGATAGTATCCGCCGATGGAGAAGTCCTTCGAGGACGTGTTTTCGATCTCGATCCAGTCGCAGAGGACACCCTCGCCGTTCGGGCAGGTCTTATTATCGGTCATGACCTCGCTGATGTGGACGCTGTAGCCGCCGTCCCACGCCGGGCGCTGGTTATGGCGCACAATGGCCGTGACCGTGAATGCCGCCGCGGCGAGTATTGCCAGTACGATCAGCCAGAGGACGATCTTCTTTTTTTCTTTTGCGTTTGTCATGGTATTCCCTCCGCTCATTCCTTCAGCCGGGCGTCCGCCGCCGCGCCGCGCAGCCCCGTGAGGCACATGCGGCTGGCGATATCGGAAATCTCCTCGATGGACTGCCGGCGCTCGGAATTGAACCAGCTCTGATACACCGCCACCATGCCGGAAACGGCGTAGTCCATCATCACCGAGATACGCTCCGGCGGCAGATCTATGCGGCTTTCAAAGCGTTCCTGCGCCTTCTGCTGGAGCGTCAGCCGGATCTTATGTGTTAACCCCGCGTTCCGGCTGGACCGGAGCAGCGCGCCGTAAAAATCCATATCGCTGTTGATGATCTCCGTGAGCTTCATGAACACCGCGTACGGGTTCTCGACAAAGTCGATCTCCTGCATCGCCGTATCAAACGTGCGGATGACCTCGTTTTCCAGCTCGTCTACAAGCTCGTATACACCGCGGTAGTTGTTGTAAAACGTCTTACGGTTGATTATCGCGCGCGAGGCGATGTCCGTTACGGTGATATCGTCCATGTCCTTTTCGGTCAAAAGCTCCGCGAACGCCGTGTGGATCGCCCGCTTCGTTTTTATGACGCGAAGATCGCTCTTCCGGTTTGCCGGTTCCATCGTACGCCCTCCTTTTCGGGAACAGGATCGGATTCCACATCTTTTTTACCAAATGTGTAGTAATCCTCATCGGGTGTTTTCTCTGGGACTTCCGCCACGGTTTCGCGCTGGCGTGTCCATTGCCGCGCCGCGGAGGTCTCCTTATTATAATACACAGACGTTACATAAAGCAAGCAGAGGAGAGAAAACCGTGAAAGTTCTGATTTTGAGCTGCGACACGGGCGAGGGCCACAACAGCGCCGCAGCTGCCGTCGCCGGGGCGCTGACGAAAAGGGGCATCGAAAGCCATGTCTTTGACCCGCTCGTGCTCGCGGGAAAGTACGCCGAGCGCTTCGTATCCGGCGCATATACGACAATTATGAAAAAAGCGCCGTCGGCGTTCAACGCGCTCTACCGCGCCGGGGATATTTACAGCTCGACCGGCATCACCTCGCCGGTCTACCACGCAAACGCCCGGTACGCCGCAAATCTGCGCGCATTCATCGAAACGAACGGGTACGACCGTGTGGTATGCACGCACCTCTACCCGATGGAGACGCTGACCGCCATCCGGAAATCGGGAGATTTCACCGTGCCGTGCTACGGCGTGCTGACGGACTACACCTGCATTCCCTTCCTTGCCGAGACCGATCTGGACGGCTACTTCATCGCGCACGAGGATCTGCGCGCCGAGCTTGTGGAAAAGGGCATTCCGTCGGATCGCATCATCGTCACCGGCATCCCGGTGGACGAAAAGTTCGCGCATCACATGGAAAAGGCCGCGGCGCGCAACTATCTTGCCATACCGCAAAATCAGGATGTGTTCCTCATTATGAGCGGCGGCATCGGCGTCGGGAATGCGGGCGCGATCTGCGACGAGATCCTCCGGCGGCACAGCGGAGCGTTCACGGTCTATATCCTCGTCGGGCGCAACAGCGATCTCAAGCAGACGCTCGAGGAGAAATACGCCGGAAACGAGCACGTCCGCATCGTCACGTTCACGAAAAAGGTGAATGTATACATGAACGCCGCCGACGTGATGATCTCCAAGCCCGGCGGACTTACAAGCACCGAGGCGGCGGTGGCGCAGGTTCCGCTCGTGCAGCTTCTCGTATATACCGCGTGCGAAGCGCCGAACATCGCGTTCTTCTCCTCCCACGGTCTTTCGGAGCGCGCGGAAAACGCCGCCGACGCCGCAGAAAAAGCCGTCGCGCTCGTGCGCGACAAGGCGAGAGCCGAAGCCATGCGCAAGGCGCAGCGAAACACCATTGCGCCCGACGCCGCCGATAAAATTGCGGAAAGGATCGTGCTGTCATGACCGGAAACGAAGCTCTTCTCACCTTTGCTCTGATCGCCGGGGGCTTTCTGCTCGGCGGCGTGATGTTCAGCCGCGCACTGCCGAAGCTTTTGACGGGCAAGGATGTGTGCGCGCTGCGCGCCGATAAAAATCCGGGCGCTGCGAACGTGTTCGCCGTGTGCGGTGTGCCGATGGGTCTTTTGTGTCTCGCGCTCGACATGCTCAAGGCGTATCTCCCCGTGTCGCTCGCGGCGCAGTATCTCGACACGCAGTCGGTCTGGTTTGCGCTCGCGCTCGCCGCGCCGGTGCTCGGCCATGCCGTCGGCGTATTTAACGGCTTTCACGGCGGCAAATGCATCGCTTCGGCCTTCGGCGCGATGCTCGCGCTCGCGCTCACGGGCGTTTCTCTCACAGGGCTTCTCCTTCTCGCGGGGCTTTACATCTTCTTTTCCGTCGCCGTGAAGATCCGCCCGCACCGGCTGCGCAGCATACTCGTGTTCGCGCTCTACGGCGTGAGCGCCGCAGTATTCTATTCGCTCCACGGCGAGGGCGCGCTCGCGCTCGGCTGCGGCATGATCGCCGTGACCGGAGTGCTGCGTCACACGCGGCGCTTCTGCGTCCCCGAGGACGAAAAGCCGCGCATTTCCAACTCCGAGTTCTGAACAAACTAGATATTGTAAACGGGGACGGTGCCTGCTGACGTTTTTTAAAAAGTATTGAAGATCAAATAAAAAAGGCAGTTTTTCCCATGTACGAGTTGACAAAAGGGTAAGAAATTTGGTACGATATACCGGTATTATATCTCGTGAGGAGTGAGTCACATAGCACCGATCCGTCGGCTTCAGGACGAAGCATATGATTATTTAAAAGAAAAGATCCTCGCCGGGGAGTTGGTCGAGGGTGAGCTGTATTCCGAATCGCAGCTCACGCAGACGCTCAACATGTCGCGCACGCCGGTGCGGGACGCACTGCTGCGGCTGAACATGGAGGGGTTTCTGGAGATATACCCCAGCCGCGGATTCATGATCCGCAATGTTGGCATGGCGGAGATCAAGGAGACGCTGGAGATCCGCTGCGCGCTGGAGGGTTATGCCGCTTATGTCCTTGCGGAGCGCAACGAGACGCGTGAGGCGCGTGAGATCGTCCGCCGTCTGAACGAGAACATCGATATCCACGAACAGATGCTGCTCGACAGAGAGGTCGATATCCGCAAATTTGCCGAGCACAACATTGCTTTCCACAACATCATGATCGACTATCTCCACAATGATACGATCAGCCAGACGTACAAAAAGTTCGAAAACAAGATCCGCGAAATGACGCAGCAGCGCTGGGAGAAGGACAGGAACATGATGCCGCTTGTCATCAAGGCACACATCCAGATCGTTGCACTCATCCGCTCCGGCAACAAGGAGCAGGCGTACACCCGTATAAAGCTGCACAACGACCGCGACTACTATCTCGGCGAACAAGCGTGCAACATGCAATAAAGCCAGAAGCATCCGCGCCCCGTTGTGGGGGAGGATGCTTCTGGCTTTTTCTTATTCGTGGTCAAAAATGGTCTTGCCATCGAGCAGGGGGCCGAACTTTTCTTTCCAGGTGCGGTGCGGCTCGCTTGCGTCGTAGAGCGGGAGCGCGGCGGCGTCCATGTCCATGCAGATCATAAGATCAAACCGGTTCGGCCGCTCGGAGCAGGAGGGGAATATGTCCACGCCGTGGACGCCATCGATCGTGAGCGTCCGGGCGAAGATCGCCTCGATCTCCGGCAGATACTCCCGCCACGGCGTTCCGGGTCGGAATTTGGAAATGATGTAGTGCTTCATTCCAGAATATACCCCCTTCCCGGTACGGTGACGCCGAAGCATTCAACGGCTTCTTCTCCGCGGTTAACAAGCGCGAGCACGGAGCCGCTTTCGTCAAACCGGCGGCAGCCGAGCACGTTCTCGCCGAAGAACAGCATTTCGCACTCGCCCCGCCGCAGCAGCGGCGTTTCCTGATACATGGCGGTGAGACTCCGGACAAAATCCGTGAGCGGGGCGTTGCCCTTGCCCCACGGGAAGCTCCCGCGGTTATAGGGGTCCGTGCCGCCGGTCATGCCGGCCTCGTCGCCGTAGTAAATGCTCGGCACACCCGGCAGGGCAAACTGGAGGAACATCGCCATTTTCAGCGCGTTCACATCGCCGCCGAGCACCGTGAGCACGCGGGCGCGGTCGTGGCTGCCGATGAGATTGAGCGCGGCATAGAGATTCTCCTTCGGGTAATGCTCCTGGATCGTCCAGAACGCGTCGCAGGCGGCCTGCGCATGGATCTTGCCCAGCAGGAAGTCGAGCACTGCGGTGCGGAACGGATAGTGCATCGTCGCGTCCAGCTCGCTGCCGAGGAAATACTCGCGCAGCGCGCCGTAGCTCACCTTGTTGGAGGCGTCCTCCCAGACCTCGCCGAGAAGGAGAGAATCTTCTTTCTCTTCCTTCATCGCCGCGCGGATGTCGCGGATGAGACTGTCCGGCAGCTCGTCGGCAACGTCCAGCCGCCATCCGGAAGCGCCGCGCCGCAGCCAGCGGCACACCACGCCGTCTTCGCCGCAGAGAAATTTCCGGAACGAGGGATCGTTTTCCTCCACGTTCGGGAGATCGGGCACGTCCCACCAGCATTCGTAGCCGTGGCGGTACTGATCGCCGAAGCGGAACCACGAGCGGTATTTTTCCGCCGTGCCGTAGTTGCCGAACTTATCAAAGTACACGCTGTCCGCACCGGTGTGGTTGAATACGCCGTCGAGCACGATGCGGATGCCGCGCTTTTGTGCGGTTTCGCAGAGCGACTCAAAATCCTTTTTCTTTCCGAGCAGCGGATCGATGCGGGTATAGTCCGCCGTGTCGTACCGGTGGTTGCTTGCCGCCTCAAAGATCGGGTTCAGGTACAGGACCGTGACGCCGAGCGAGGCGAGATACGGCAGCTTTTCCTCGATGCCCCGGAGCGTTCCGCCCCAGAACGGCCACGAGGAAACGTCCCCGTTTTCCGCGCGGGGGTAGAACACCGGCGTATCCCAGTCGCGCACGAGAAAGCGGTGCGTGCCGCGGCGCGCCTCCGGCTCGCGCGGCGTCCAGTCGCGCTCACGGGCAAAGCGGTCCGGAAAGATCTGATAGACGACGCCGTCCTTCCACCAGTCGGGGACGGCGGTTTTTTTGTATACCGTGATCTGCCAGGCGCACGTCTCGTCGTCTCCGGTACGGAACGAGTACCAGAGCACGCACGGCGTTTCGGGCAGCGTCACCGTGACGGAAAACCGCCCGCCGCCCTCGGATGCCATGGGGAGGAGTGTATCCTCGCCCGTGAACGGGTGCAGCCGGAGCGTCATGTCCGCCGCGCCCGCCTTTTCCGCGGCGAGATATACCTCCGTACCGGTCTCGGCGGCGCCGAACGGACGGCGGAAGGCGCTGTTTCTGGATTCGTGTACGATCATGTGAAAAGACCTCGGTACAGCTTGCGGTATTCGAGCGCGCTTGCGCGCCAGGAGAAATCCTTCGCCATGCCCTGCGCGGCGAGATTGCCCCACGCGACGGGGCTTTCGGTGTACAGGCGGCACGCCTCCTGCGTGGTGAAAAGCAGCTCGTGGGCGTTGAAATTCAGGAAGCCGAAACCGGTGCCCTCGCCGGTGTAGCGGTTGTAGGGCTCAACGCTGTCGGCAAGTCCGCCGGTCTGCCGCACGACGGGCACGGTGCCGTAGCGCATGGAGATCATCTGGCTCAGGCCGCACGGCTCAAAGCGCGAGGGCATGAGGAAAATGTCCGCTCCGGCGTACATCCGGCGGGAAAGCGGCTCGGAAAAGCGGATCTGGGCGCTGAACCGGCCGGGGTGCCGGGCCTCCAGCGCGCGGTAGTAGTCCTCATACGCCCGGTCGCCCGTGCCGAGCACGGCGATCTGCGCGCAGGAGAGCATTTCCTCCGCTACGGCGTTGAGAAGATCGAAGCCCTTCTGCTCCGTCAAACGGCTGACGCACACGCAAAGAGGAACCTCCGGATCGACGGTGAGGCCGAGCTCCTCCTGCAGCGCCTTCTTGTTCGCCGCTTTGCCGTCGGGGTCGGTATAGTTGTGCACGAGCGCCTTATCTTTTGCGGGATCGTAGGAAACGGTGTCGATGCCGTTTAAGATGCCGGAGAGAATGTCGTGCCGCCGCAGGAAGAGATCCTGCAGTCCCTCGCCGAAATACGGCGTGCAGATCTCTCTGGCGTACGTCGGGCTGACGGTCGTGACGCGGTCAGAGTAGCTGACAGCCCCGGCGAGATAGTTGACGCACTTTCCGTCGTCCCGCAGAAGCTGATTGCGCGCCGCGGCCACGCCGTCCAGACCGAGAATGTCGCTGAGGACGTGGGGGTTATACTGCCCCTGAAATTTGAGATTGTGGATCGTGAACACGGTGCGGATGTCGCTGTAGCCGGGGGCGTAGCGGTACTGCTCGCGCAGAAACACCGGCGCGAGCGCCGTGTGCCAGTCGTTGCAGTGGAGGATATTCGGGAAAAAGTCCGGCAGATACCGGCAGCATTCGCAGATGGCCTTGGCGAAGAACGCCATGCGTTCGCCGTCGTCAAAGTAGCCGTAAGCGCCGTCGCGCCCGAAGTAATATTCGTTATCGAGGAAATACCAAGTGACGCCGCCGCGCCGCAGCTCGAAGAGCCCGCAGTACTGGCTGCGCCAGCCGAGCGGGACATAGAACGAGCAGAGGAACTTCATCTTCTTCTGATACTCGGCGGGGATCTGCCGGAGCTTCGGCAGCACGACGCGCATCTCGATCGTCGGGCACTGCACCGCGCCGGGGAGAGACGCCGCCACGTCGCCGAGACCGCCGGTCTTCATAAAGGGAGCGGCTTCAAACGCGGCAAAGAGAACGCGCAGCTTTTCCTTCATACAACGCCGCCTTTCGCCAGCACGCAGGGATGCTCCGCCGTGCCGCAGACGATCTTGTCCTCGGAAACGGTGACATTTTTATCGCACACGACGTTTTCGAGCCGCGCGCCCGCCTTGACGACGCACTTTTCCATCAGCACGCAGTTTTTTACGACCGCGCCCTTTTCAATGCGGACGTTGCGGAAGCACACGCTGTTCTCCACGCTGCCCTCAACGATGCTGCCGGCGGTCATAACGGAGTTTTTCACCGCGGAGCCGGGGGCATAGAGCGCGGGCGGCGTGTCGTGCGCCTTGGTGCGGATGGGCCGGTCGGACTGGAAGAGCTCGCGGCGGACGGAGCTGTCGAGCAGATCAAGACTGGCGCGGAAATAGTCCTCCATGCCGTCCATGAAGGCGACATAGCCGTCAAAGGCGCAGCAGCCGACGGCGACCTCCGGCAGAACGTGGGCGAGGATGTCAAGAAAATCCATATAGTCGAGCGCGGCATAGTCGCGCGCCATACGGAGCAGGAACGACTTATCGGCGATGAAGCAGTCAAGCAGGAGGTTTTCGCCCTCGTCCGCGCGCCGGATGCCGGCGACGGTGTCGCCGTCGAGCGTGAGATAGCGCCCCGGGCGCTTCTCGCCCGGCTGCATTTTCTTATAGAGCAGCGTGACGGGCTTGCCCTCCAGCTCGTGCTTGGCGATCATCGGCTGATAGTCGATATTCGCCACGAGCGTGCCGGAGCTGACGAGGATATAGTCGCCGTCGCCCTGACGGAGATATTCCAGATTGTGCAGCAGATCGCGGAAGAGAAAACGGGCGTTCTCTTCGTGGAAGCCGAACACCGTGCCGGGCAGAATGTAAAGACCGCCCTCCTTGCGGGAGAGGTCCCACGGCTTGCCTGCGCCGACGTGATCCATGATGCTGCGGTAGAAATACGGCGTGACGAGTCCCACGGTCTGGATGCGGGAGTTCACCATGTTGCTCAAAGCAAAGTCGAGCAGGCGGTAGCGCCCGCCGAACGGGATGCTCGCTGCCGGGCGCACCTCGGTAACGGAGCCGAAGCCGGGGACGGAATAGTTGGTGGAAATAAGGCCGATCGTGCGGTTCATAATGTTCCCTCCCTTAAATTAAACGTCCACTTCCATCACGGCGTTCTCGCCGATGACGGTGATCTTGCCCGGCGCTCCGACGGCCGCATCGGCGGCGATGGAGGCGTTTTCGTTGAGGATCGTGCGCTCAACGCACGCGCCCTCGCCGACGGTCGATTCCGGGAGCAGGATGGAGTCGCGCACCACTGCGCCCTTTTCCACCGTGACGCCGGGGGAGAGGATGGAATTGTATACCTCGCCGTAGATCTCGCAGCCGTTGCAGATCATGCTGTGCTCCACGCGGCCATCCCGGCCGATGAAATGGGAGGGGTGCTCGTTGAAGTTGGAGAGGATGTGCATGCGCGTGTCGTGCAGACGGAACTCGGCGTTTTCGCCGAGCAGCTCCATCTGCGTGGAGTAGTAGCTCGGGATCGTGCCGACGTCCTTCCAGTAGCCGGAGAACTGATAGGCGAAGAGGTTTTTGCCCTGTCCGAGCAGCGTCGGGATGATGTTCTTGCCGAAGTCCTTGTCGCTTTCGGGATCGGCGTGGTCGGCGAGCAGCGCCGCGCGCAGCACCGGCCAGGTGAAAATGTAAATGCCCATGGAGGCGAGATTGCTCTCCGGCTGCTTCGGCTTTTCGGCAAAGCGCGTGATGCGCATGTCCTGATCGACGGACATGATGCCGAAGCGGCTGGCCTCCTCCCACGGCACGGTCTTGACCGCAACGGTGAGATCCGCGCCCATGAGCTTGTGGAAGTCGAGCATCAGGTTATAGTCCATCTGGTAGAGATGGTCGCCGGAGAGAATGATGACGTACTCGGGGTCGTAGCCGTCGAGAAAGTCGATGTTGTGGTAAATCGCGTCGGCGGTGCCTTCATACCATTCGCCGCCGGTCTGCGTGGCATACGGCGGGAGGATGTGCACGCCGCCCCAGGCCGCGTCCAGATCCCACGCCGCGCCCGTGCCGAGATACCGGTTGAGCAGCGACGGCTTATACTGGATCAGCACGCCGACGGTGTCAATGCCGGAGTTGACGCAGTTGGAAAGGGAAAAATCGATCATGCGGTATTTCCCGCCGAACGAAACGGCAGGCTTGGCGATCTTCTCCGTCAGAACACCCAGACGGCTGCCCTGGCCGCCTGCCAGGAGCATGGCTACGCATTCCTTTTTTCGCATGGACAAGTACCTCCCTAAGTATATCGTAATGGACTTAACAAACGGGGGAATAAAAGGGCTTCTCCGGGAGGGAGGAGCAGAGCCCCTCCCCTACAGGAAGATATCGGGAAGCTCCCGTAGGGGCGGGGCTCTGCCCCGCCCGCTTTCAGCGGATCTTCCAGATGTCGCTCACATACTCGGCGACGGCGCGGTCGCTGGAAAACCAGCCGGACTTGGCGATGTTCACGAGCGCCTTGCGCTGGAAGGAGAGATTGCCGGTCTCTCCGGCGAGGGCGTCCCACGCCGCGAGATACGGCGCAAAATCGCGCAGGACGAAGAACTCGTCGTTATATTTGAGCAGCGCGTCCTCAAGATCCCAGAACTTGCTGCCGAGCGAGCCGTCCGTGAGGTGGGCGAGCACACGCGCGAGTACCGGATCGCTCTCGGCGCATTCGCGGGCGTTGTAGCCGCCCTGCGTGGTGAAGCGCTCGGTCTCCTCGCTCGTAAGGCCGAAAATCGAAATGTTCTCCGCACCGACGCGCTCGAGAATTTCGACGTTCGCGCCGTCGAGCGTGCCGAGCGTCACGGCGCCGTTCATCATAAACTTCATGCAGCCGGTGCCGCTCGCTTCCTTTCCGGCGGTGGAGATCTGCTCGGAAATGTCGGCGGCGGGGTAGATGCGCTGCCCCATGGTGACGCCGAAGTTTTCCATGAACACGACCTTCATCCGGCGGCTCACCACCGGGTCGGCGTTCACAAGATCGGCCACGGCGCACACAAAGCGGATGCTCTCCTTGGCAAAGGCATAGCTGTGCGCGGCTTTGCCGGCAAAAACGAACGTGCTCGCCGGGACCTTCGCGTAAGGATCGTCCTTGAGCCGGTCGTAGAGCGCGAGGATCTTAAAGGCGTTCAGGAGCTGACGCTTGTAGGCGTGGATGCGCTTTACCTGCACGTCGATGACGCCGTCCGGGTTGCACGCAATGCCGAAGTCGCGCGCGATATAATCGCAGAGGTTCTTTTTCGCCGCGAGCTTCACCTTGGCAAGCTCGCGCAGCGACTCGGTATCGTCCGCATAGGCGAGAAGCCCTTCGAGCTTTTCCGGCTTCTCGACCCAGCCGTCGCCGACGCGCTCGGCGATGTAGCGCGAGAGGCCGGGGTTCGCCTGCAAAAGGAAGCGGCGGTGCGAAACGCCGTTCGTCTTATTGTTGAACTTCTCCGGGGAGATGGCGTAAAAATCGCGCAGGACGGTGTTTTTCAAAATCTCCGTATGGAGCTTCGCCACGCCGTTCACCGAGTGGCCGCCGATCACGGAGAGATTTGCCATGCGCACGAAGCCGCCGCCGATGACGGCGGTCGCCTGCTGACGGTCGTGCCAGCCGGGAACGGACTGGTCAAAGCTCTCGCGCCAGCGGCGGTCGATCTCCTCGATGATCTGGAACTGGCGGGGCAGAAGAGAGCGCATGAGTGACACCGGCCACTTTTCGAGCGCTTCCGGCATGACGGTGTGGTTCGTGTAGGAGACCGTGCGGCAGGTGATGTCCCACGCCTCCTCCCACGAGAGATCTTCGCCGTCCATCAAAAGACGCATCAGCTCCGGCACGCAGAGCGCGGGATGGGTGTCGTTCGTGTGGATGGCGACGCGCTCGGGCAGCTTGTCCCAGGGAAGATGCGTGGCGCGGAACGTGCGCAGCATGCTCTGCAGCCCGGCGCAGACGAAGAAATATTCCTGCTGGAGACGCAGCTGCTGCCCGGCGGGGGTGTTGTCGTCGGGGTAGAGAAGGCAGGTGATCGCCTCGGCGTCGTTGTTGGCCTTCTGCGCGCGGGAATAGTCTCCGGCGTTGAAGGCGTCGAGATCGAGCTGCTTGTGCACCGGGCCCGCGCGCCAGAGACGGAGATTGTTCACCGCGTGCGCGCCGTAGCCGAGGATGGGCACGTCGTAAGGCGTGGCGAGAACGCTGCGGTAATCGCGCAGCTCATACACCATGCGGCCGTTCTCCTCGCGCCGGTCCACGGTGCCGCCGAAGCGGACCTCCACGGCTTCGCTCGGCACCGCGGTCTCCCACGGGTAGCCGTCCGAGAGCCAGTCGTCCGGCTCCTCGGTCTGGCAGCCGGAGCGGATGCGCTGGCGGAAAAGACCGTAACGGTAGCGAAGGCCCATGCCGACGCACGGCACGTCCTCCGCCGCGAGCGAATCGAGATAGCACGCCGCGAGACGGCCCAGACCGCCGTTGCCGAGACCGGGGTCGCGTTCGCATTCGAGCAGCGCGTCCAGATCCTCGCCGAGCTCGGCGAGAATGTCGGCGGTCATGTCGCGGATGCCGAGCTGGATGAGATAGTTTTCAAGCAGCCGCCCGACGAGAAATTCCATCGAGAAGTAATAGACGATCTTTTCTCCGGCGGCGGCGCGGCGGCGCAGCGTTTCGGCGCGCACGCCCGAGCAGCATTCGCGGATCATCGCCGCGAGCGCGGTATAGCGCTCCATGCGCGAGCACTCGGCAAACGGCTTTGAGCAGGTCTCGGCGATGCTCTCCAGATATTCTCTCTTAAACTCTTCTCTTCCGGGCATGGGTCGTTTCTCCTATGTATTTGATGAGCGTCCCGCCGAGCGGCGGCACGGTGAGCACGAGCGACGCATCGCGCCCGTGCGAGGGGATTTTCTTTGTATGCAGACGGCGCGGGTTCGTCTTTCCGCTGCCGCCGAAGCGCGTATCGTCTGAGGACAAAATCTCCTGCCACGCGCCCGCGAGCGGCACGCCGAGACGGAAGCTCTCATGCGATTCGGGACGGAAGTTCAGCACGCAGAGAATAGCGGAACCGTCCTTCGCTTTGCGGACGAACGAGAGGATGCCCTGCTCGTTGTTGTCCGCGTCGATCCAGTCAAAGCCGTCCCAGCTGTTGTCGATCTCCCAGAGCGCTTTTTCCGCGCGGTAAACATGGTTCAGCTCGCGGATGAAGGCCTGCACGCCCGCGTGCGTCGCGTTCTGCAAAAGGAACCATTCAAGCTCTTCGTAATCGCGCCATTCGATGAACTGCGCGAACTCGTTGCCCATGAAGCTGAGCATTCCGCCGGGGTGGCACGCCGCATACAGCGGCAGCAGCCGCGCGCCCGCAAACTGCCGCCACCAGTCGCCCGGCATCCGCCCGATGAGCGAGCGCTTGCCGTGCACGACCTCGTCGTGGCTGAGCGGGAGAATATAGTTCTCGCTGAAGGCGTACATCATCGAGAACGTCAGAAGGCCGTGATTATATTTGCGGCCGTCAAAGTCGATGGACATATACCGGAGCGTATCGTTCATCCAGCCCATGTCCCATTTATAATGGAAGCCGAGCCCGCCCTTCTCCGGCGGATACGTCACGAGCGGCCACGCCGAGCTCTCCTCGGCATACGTCGCCGCGCCGGGGACGCGCTTGCCGATGACGGTGTTGAGCGTCTGCAAAAACGCCACCGCCGCGAGATCCTCCTCGCCGCCGCGCTCGTTATACTTTTTCCGCGCGGGATCGTCCACGCCGAAGTTCAGGTAGAGCATGCTGCTCACGCCGTCCACGCGCAGCGCGTCGGCGTGGTACTCTTCCAGCCAGAAAAGCGCCGAGCTTATGAGGAACGAGCGCACTTCATTGCGCGCGTAGTTGAATTTATAGGTGCCCCAGCCGGGCATGTCGCCGGATTCATAGAGCGCCGTGCCGTCAAACCGGCCGAGACCGTGCGCGTCGCGGCAGAAATGCCCCGGCACCCAGTCGAGAATGACGCCGATCCCGGCGCGGTGGCACTCGTCGATGAGATGCATCAGACCCTCCGGCTCGCCGAAGCGGGACGTGGCGGCGAAAAAGCCCGTCGCCTGATAGCCCCAGCTGCCGTCAAACGGGTGCTCCGTCACGGGCAGGAGCTCAAGATGCGTGTAGCCCATGTCCCTGATGTACGGCACGAGCGAATCGGCAAGCTCATACCACGTATAAAAGCTCCCGTCCGGGTGCCGCCGCCACGAACCGGCGTGGACTTCATAAATATTCCGCGGGCCGCCGAGCGCGCGGCGGCCGGCCATCCATTCGCCGTCCGTCCAGTTGTAGGAGAGCGTGTGGATGCGCGAGGCGGTGCCGGGGCGCACCTCGGCCGCGAGCGCGAAGGGATCGGCCTTCCATACAACGGAGCCGTCCGCGCCCTCGATAATGTACTTATAGAGCTGTCCGGCGTACGCGCCCGGCACAAAGCCGCGCCATACGCCGAGATCGCCGCGGCTGAGCCAGTGCGCACCGTCGCTCCACGAGCAGAAATCGCCCGTCACGCGAACGCTCCGCGCGTTCGGCGCCCATACGGAGAACGATACGCCGTTGGGCTTTGCGCGCGCGCCGAAGAGCTTCTGCGCGTCGAAATTCGTCCCGTCGATCCAAGCCTGTTCCGGGCGGTATGTATCCAAGGAGAAAGCCCCCCTTTTTATACTTGTCTTATAATCGAAGTATAGCATACTCGTCAGCCGCTGAAAAGAGTCTGTGAAAGATTTTACCGCGTCCCGGAGACTGCGCCGAGCTCAAGGGCGCGCTTCTGCCGGGCGGAAATGCGTGTGCCCTTGCTGATCGACGCTTTACAGAAAGCAAGAAATGTAGTATCGTATATGTGTGAAAATTTGTACTAAGGAGAGCAGCCCATGAGAAGAAGCACGAAACGCCTGGCCGCCGCCATACTGATCGCGGCGCTCGGCATTCTTTCCGCGTGCGGCACGAGCGCCGCGCCGGAGACCACGCCCCTTCCCACGAGCGAGCCCACCGCCGTGCCGACGGCGGAGCCTACGCCGGAACCGACGGAAGCGCCCACGCCCACGCCGACCGCGACGCCGACGCCCGCCCCGACGGAAACGCCGGAGCCGACAGCGGAACCCACCCCGGCGGAGCCCACGCCCACGCCCGCCCCGCCCGTCCCGGCGGGAACGTACACCTATGTGGACGCGGACGGCGGCGAATGGAAGCTGGAGCTGCGCAACGACGGCCTTTTCACCATCACCGACCCGGACGGAAAGCCCCACACCGGAGAAGGCTGGTCCACTGCTGCGGACGGCTCCGTCCACTGCGGGCCGACGGACATCTACTTCGCGCCCTTCGCGTTCAACGGCGGCTGCAGCCGCTGGAAGATCTCCGGCAATACATGCACGCCGCTCGAGCGCGCCTGACCGAAGAAATATTACATCCCGGACGCCGGAAAACGCGCCCGAACGGGGGAGAGACCGCTATGCGTACAAAGGAAACCGCCGAAGAATTTCTCCGGCGACACAACATGTTCTATGAGCAGCAGCCCTTTGAGGATCTGACGGACGCCTACATCGCCGACATGCGCGCCGGTCTGCGCGGAGAGGCCTCTACGCTGATGATGCTGCCGTCGTTCCTTCCCGCGGCGAGCGCGCCGCGCACGGGCGAGAGCGTTCTCGTGCTCGACGCCGGCGGCACAAATCTGCGCGCCGGACGCGTCCGCTTTGACGAGGCGGGAAAGCCCGTCACGGAAGCGCTCCAAAAGCGCCGTATGCCCGGCACGCTCGGCAGGGACACAAGCGCGGAAGAGATGTTCCGAGCCTTTGCGGAGCTTGCTCTCACCGTTGCGGGCGATGCCGACCGCGCGTGCATCGCGTTCTCGTTCCCATGCGAGTGCCTGCCGAATGGCGACGGGCGCATCATCAGCATGGGCAAGGAATCGCGCGTCACCGGCGCGGAGGGAAAGCTCGTATGCGAGGGCATCGAAACGGCAATGCGCGCGCTCGGCGCGTCCGGCACTCGCCGCTGGCGGCTCATCAACGACACCGTCGGCTCCATGCTCGGCGGCATGGCATCGTGCGACCGCTCGCGCTACGCCGACTTCATCGGCTTTATTCTCGGCACCGGCACGAACGCCTGCTGCCATGTGAAGGCGCGCGACGTCACGAAATCGCCCGAAACGGTGGCGATGGGCGGCGAAACGCTCGTCAATCTCGAATCCGGCTGCTTCGGCCGCGCGCTGCGCGGCACGGCGGACATCGCCGTGGACGAGGCCTCCGGGCTGCCCGGCGACCACCCGGCGGAAAAAATGATCTCCGGGGCATACTACCGTCTGCTGCTGCGCGAAACGCTGCTCCTTGCGGCAAAGGAAGGATTTCTCTCGGCGAAGAGCGGGGAGAATATCACCGCGCTCTCCGTTACGAGCGCAATGGTGGACGCTTTTTGTCTTGACCCCATGGGCGGCAACGCCGTTGCCGAAGCGCTCGAAACGGAGAACGACCGCCGCTTCGCTTCCGAGATCAACACGATGCTTCTCGAGCGCGCGGCGCGCATCGCCGCGGCATGCCTGTGCGCCATTCTGCGCGAGCGCGGCTTCGGCGCAGGGAAGCTCACCGGCATCTGCGCGGACGGGACGATGCTCAAGCTCAACCCCGTGCTGCGTCCCCGGATGGAAGCGCTGATCGCGGAGTATACGAAACGGCACGGTCTCGGCGGCACGGAATTCCTCTTCGCCGGCGATGCCACGCTCCTCGGCTGCGCCTGGGCAGCGCTGGCGTAAACAAAAAAAGCCCCCCTGTGCTGTAAAGGCAAAGGCAAGCGTCAAACCCACAGGGTCTGACGGAGAAACTGTCCCTTCCCGCGGGCGGAGCAGAGCCCCGCCCCTACGGGCACGATTTGGACCTTCTTGTAGGGGCGGGGCTCTGCTCCGCCCGCCGGGGAGAGGCAGCCATCATCAGCGGAAACCCCGGGAAAAAGGAACTCACCATGAAAAACTACCGAAAACCCCGTCAGGAAGAAAATACCTCCCGCCGCGCGCGGCGCGCTTCGCAGAAGAAGGTCATGCTCGCGGGCTGGATATTCCTCGGCGTGATGCTCATCGCCGCGGTCGCCGCCATCATTCTGCTGCTTCCCGGACGGGACGAGACCCCCGATACAGAGGACCGGCGCCTGTCCGTGCCGCAGCTTGACCCCGGCGCGGGCGGCAGCGCCTTTCAGACGGAGCAGACCGCCGCGCCCATCGAAACCAGCAAGACCGGCAGCGGGCGACGCGTTTCCGTCAACCGGTTCGACTGCGATTACACCCCGCCCGATACCGTGACGCTCGGCGTTTTGAAGTCTGTGGATCTCACGGCGCTCGGCGAGACCGTGGCGGCGAACGTCGCCGCAAACGGCTGGGGCAGCGTGACATATTCCGTTTCGGAAAACGGCTCGCTCCTTTTGCAGAACCCCAACGCCCCGGCGCTCACGTCGGACAATTACGATAAGCAGGAGGCGTTCCTTGCCTCTTCCCAGCCGGAAAACGCGGCGCGGACGTTTCTGGAGCACAGCGGTCTCATCGGCCTGCTGCGCAATTACGGGCTGGAGCTCGGCACGGTGGCGGAGAACGACAACGGCGTGATCACCTTCCGCGGCACGGGCAGCACCGCGCAGAGCGAGTGCAGCGTGCGCTTCAGCTTTCTTTATACCGGCGACTTCAATCAGGCGGTCCTCCGCGCGGTGTATCTCGACGGCGCCGCGGACGTACCGGCGCTTGCCATCAAAAAAGCGGCGTCGAATGCCGTCACATGGGACAGCGCCGACGACGGTACGGTCTCCGTGACCGCCGTGGAGCTTCGCAGCGTGCGCGGCCTGCCGTTTTACGCCTTCACCTGCTCGGACGGCTCGGTCGCCTACGCGCTCGCCTGCGACGAGAGCGCGCTCGACTCCGTATCCGGCGCGCGGGAAATTTATGAGGAGACCATGCGCGACGGCCTTCGCGAATACGTCGAGATCAGCGGCGCGGAGTGACCGCCGCGCCGGAGGAAAAACGTCCGTTTTTCGGCAGAATGACGGATTTCGTCCGTCCCAGTGAAACAATTTTCGCCACTGTACGGAAATGTTACACCCTGAGTGAAGAAAAACACGCTACTGGATGATTTACTATTTTATGCTTTACTCGTTAAAATTAGTAAATCAAACCGGGGGTCTTTGTACATACTAACCACGCTCCGGTAAACGGGTTTGCCGTGAGGGGAAAAATGTATGCGTGAGGACTACAGAGAACGATTCAGAATACTCGGTCTGCGGATCGCCTACTACCGCAAGATGCGCGGCATGACGCAGGAGCAGTTCGCCGAGGCGATCGGCCGGAGCGTGAGCTTTGTGAGCCAGATCGAGGCGAACAATGCCGCCGAGGTCAAGGGCGTGTCGCTCGAAACGCTCTTTCTCATGAGCGAAAAGCTCGGCATTTCCATGGCGCGGCTCTTTGAGGACTGAAGCGCCGGAAATACATAAAGTTTATTAACGCTTCCCGCGTTTAATAAAAAAGTTTGAAAAACCAATAAGGAGGAGAACAAACAATGAAGAAATTCCTTGCGCTGCTTCTTGCCGTTGTCATGGTGCTGAGCCTGGCCGCGTGCGGAAGCGAGGCTCCTGCTCCGGCTCCCACGGAAGCCCCGGCGGAACAGCCTGCTGAGACCCCGGCCGAGCAGCCGGCTGAAGAGCCGACCGCGGAGCCTGTCGAAGAGTACACCGGTCCGGACACTTTCTCCATGATCGCGAACTTCGACATCACCACGCTGGACTATGTTTACAACAACAAGTCCTCCAACGGCGACTACGTCAACAACTTCGTGGAAGGCCTGCTCACCCAGGACAACCACGGCAAGCTCGTCCCCGGCATGGCTTCCGAGTGGAGCTGCAACGACGATGCTTCCGAGTGGTACTTCACCATTCGTGACGACGCCGTTTGGTCCACCAGCGCCGGCGAAGAGTACGATGCCGTTACGGCTGAGGACTTCGTCACCGGTCTGAAGCACGCTGTTGACTCCAAGAGCGAGACCCTCGGCCTCGTCGCTGACCTCATCGTCGGCCTGCGCGAGTACTCCGATGGCACCGGCAAGTGGGAAGACGTCGGCATCAAGGCGGACGGCAACCAGCTCACCTACACCTTGACCGGTCCCTGCGGCTATTTCGACGGTATGACCACCTACACCATCCTGTGGCCCATCAACGCCGAGTTCCTCGAGTCCAAGGGCTCCGACTTCGGCGCCGTTGAACCCGACTCCATCCTCTACAACGGCTGCTACATCCTGTCCTCTCTCGTCCCGGCGCAGGAAGTGCGCTTCGACGCCAACCCCAACTACTACGACGCGAAGAACGTTTTCGTTAAGCACGTTGTCGTGACCTACTCCGACGGTAAGGATCCCGCCCAGAACTTCAACATGTTCGTGAACGGCGAGGTCACCTCCACCACCGTCAACCAGTCCCTGCCCGAGGTCGTTGCGAAGGCTGCCGAGCTCTATCCCGACAACCAGTACAAGAGCATGACCACCGCCACCTCTTACTGGGGCGCTTTCAACTGGGATCGCCAGATGTACGCTCTGTACAACGATCCCTCCGTCTCCACCACCAGCAAGACCGACGCCCAGAAGGCTGACGCCAAGGCCGCCATTCTGAACGCCGACTTCCGCCGCGCCGTTTACGCCGCTTACTCCGCGCACGCCGTTGAGGCCATCACTCTCGGCGAGGAGCACGCCGACGGCGTCATTCGCAACACCCTCGTTCCTTACACCTTCCAGACCACTTCCGACGGCCGCACCTACGGCTCCATCGTTGAGAAGTACGCCGCCGAGCTCGTTGCCGATTATGAAGGCATCGATCTGAACGACGGTCACGACGCCTGGTACAACCCCGAGCTCGCCAAGACCTTTGCCGAGCGCGCCAAGGAAGAGCTGGGCGACAGCGTCTCCGAGTGGCCCATCCACATCGACGTTCCTGTCTACGCCGCTTCTGAGAACCAGAAGAACATGCAGCTCGCGATGAAGAAGTCCATTGAGGACGCCATCGGCGATTACGTCGTCATCGACCTGCAGTTCCTCGAGGGCAACTCCTCCGTCTACTACTCCTCGTTCTACAACCAGCCCACCGGCGAAGATAACTCCATCGACCTCGTGTTCGGCGCCGGCTGGGGTCCCGACTACGGCGATCCTCTGACCTACCTGCACTGCTTCGACGTCCACGACGGCGACATGCTCAACTACTCCGGCATCAACATCGAGAGCCAGGGTCAGTCCGAAGAGCAGAAGGCCGTTCTCGAGACCCTCGGCCTCAATGAGGTCCAGGAGATCGTTGATCAGGCTACCGCCGCCACCGGCGACGAGCGCATCGAGCTCTTCGCGAAGGCTGAGGCCATGCTGCTCACCAACGGCATCCTCCGTCCTTACGCCACCAGCGGCGCGAACATCTCCATCAGCAAGGTGAAGCCCTTCACCGTTGGCTACGGTCTCTACGGCCAGGCTGCTTACAACCAGGTGCCGTACTTCAAGTACATGCAGCTCCTCGACGAGCCTGTGACTGCTGCCGAGTACGAAGCCGCGAAGGAAGCCTGGATGGCCGGCAAATAATTGCTGAACAGCAACAGCACAAGCACTGACTAATTGAACAGAGAGAGCCGGGCGGCCATGCTTCTCGGCTCTTTCTTGTATCGATTGACAGGGGCCTTTTGTCCCCTGTCAACCGATGCTATCTTTGTAAGGAACGGTACCACCTATGAGAAAAGGATATATCTGGAACCGCCTGCTGCGCTCGCTCGTCTCCATTTTGATCATCATGCTCATCGTGTTTACGATGGTCTATACGTTGGTGCCGCGTGACAACATCTTCTTTGAAGACAGCACATACCGCAAGCTCGGCGGAAAATCCGACGATAAAACCGAATACGTTTATTCAACCTGGCAGAAGCTCGGTTATCTGGACTACGTCCGCATCAACGACTACTGCCTTAATCTCTATGAAGCCGGCAGCCCGGAAATGATCGCCGCTATCGAGCCGGATTCTCCGGAAAGCCAGGCCTTTGTGGAGCAGTATTCCGCGCAGGGCTATACGATCGCCAACTATCTGCAGAGCGGACGTTACTATGCCTATAAGGACACGCCCGTCATCAAGCGCATGGCGAACTGGCTTGCCCATCTGATCGTGATCGATACTCCCTGGTCTGTCAAGGATGAGACGAACCCGGATCTTGAGCGCGGCCTTCGCTTCGGCACGACGCCCACCGGCGGCGTGGCTCTCATCGGCAGCGGCACGACGCACAAGTACCTGCTGTATACCGACAGCCGCTTCCCATGGATTCATCAGAACATTATCACGCTGAACTTCGGTACCTCTTATCCGACCTATCAGGGCCTGGACGTACTCCGCGTGCTTTTCCAGTCGCAGGGCACCGAGGTCAAGCGCCCTGTCACCTTTGAAACCGGTTATGAAGCCGAGTCCGGAATCATTTTCGGCTCGCTTAAGTATAAGTCCGTTCTCGACAGAATGGATATGAAGAAATTCACCGACCATTACGCGTCCTTTGAAACCCAGAAAAACCAGCCCTCGATGATCGGCACCTCGTTCATCATGGGTCTCTTCGCCATGGCGGTCGCCTACATTCTCGGACTGCCGTTCGGCGTTCTCATGGCGAGGAACAAGGATAAGTTCGCCGATAAGCTCGGCATGGTGTATATCATCTTCATCATCGCCGTGCCATCGCTCGCGTACATCTATCTCTTCCGCTATCTCGGCACAACGCTCTTCAATCTGCCGTCGGTCTTTACGACCTACGGCCCGGGCGACGTGCGATCCTGGATTTTGCCCATCATCTCGCTGGCGCTGCCGTCTATTGCGAGCCTCATGCTCTGGACGCGCCGCTATGTTGTGGACCAGATGAACTCCGACTACGTGAAGTTTGCCAAGGCAAAGGGCCTCAACCAGCGCGAGATCTTCAGCGGACATATTTTCAAGAATGCCGTCATCCCCATCGCGCAGGGCATCCCCGCGTCTCTCGCGGCCTGCATCACCGGCGCGATCATCACCGAGTCGATCTACTCCGTCGGCGGCATGGGCAAAATGCTGCCCAACGCCATCAACCAGTACAACAACGTTATGATCGTGGCGCTCGCGTTCATCTTCTCCACGGTATCGGTGCTGTCGGTGCTGGCGGGCGACATTGTTCTCACGAAAGTCGATCCGCGTATTTCGCTCAGCGAGAAGGCAGGGAGGTCGTAAATGAATACCGAAAATATCGATAAGAGCCTCTTTGAGTTTGCAGCCTTCGACGAGCTGGAATCGGAGCACATTGCCGCTCCGCGCTATTCCTACTGGAAATCCGTGTTCCGCACGTTCTTCAAGAACAAGTTTACGGTCATCGTATCGATCCTGCTGATCGCTGTTGTCGCGTTCGCGCTCATTCAGCCGACGCGCTCCGGCTACAGCCCCATCGATACGCCGAACATCAACAATGCCGAGATGAAGTTTCTGAAGCCGAGCGCCGAGCACATCTTCGGCACCGACCACGTCGGCAACGAGGTATTTGACGCTGTCTGGGCGGGTGCGAGAAACTCCATCATCATCTCCTTCGTCTGCACGGCCATCAATATGCTCGTCGGCATTCCGATCGGCGCGCTCTGGGGCTTCTCCAAGAAGATGGACAAGTGGATGATCGAGGTCTACAACATCATTTCCAACGTCCCGTTCCTGCTGCTCGCCATGATCCTCTCCTACATCCTCGGCGCCGGTATGCGCTCGCTCATTATCACGATGACGTGTACCGAGTGGATCTTTGTCGCGTACTTCATCCGCACGCAGGTCATGATCATCCGCGACCGTGAGTACAACATGGCGTCCAAGTGCCTCGGCACCAGGACGTGGACGATGATCGTGAGAAACATCCTGCCGTACCTCATCTCCGTCATCATGACGTATGTGTCCCGGCAGATCCCCTCGCTCATCTCCTACGAGGTGTTCCTCTCCTACATGGGTCTCGGTCTCGGCACGACCAACGCGTCCCTCGGCCAGTCCATCTCGCTCTATACCTCTTATATGAACGGCTATCCGCACCTGTTCTGGATCCCGGTCGGCGTTCTGGCGTTTATTTCCATCTCCCTCTACATCGTGGGACAGAAGCTCGCCGACGCAGCTGATCCGCGCACGCACATGTGAGGGGGGCAGAGTAATGGCAGATAACAGAAACATCGTTCTGTCCGCAAAGGACATTGAAGTAAAATTCCGCGTCCGTGACAATTACCTCACGGCCATCCGCGGCGTGTCCCTCGACCTTTACGAGGGCGAAACGTTCGCCATCGTCGGCGAGTCCGGCTCCGGCAAGAGCGTTTTCACCAAGACGTTCACCGGCATGCTCGAGTCCAACGGCTCCATCACCAACGGCTCGGTCATGTTCGAGGGCAAGGATCTCACCAAGCTCAAGACCGATAAAGACTGGGAAGGCATCCGCGGCGCGAAGATCTCCACGATCTTCCAGGACCCGATGACGTCGCTGAACCCGATCCGCACGATCGGCTCGCAGATCACCGAGGTCATTGAGAAGCACCAGGGCATTTCCCGCGGCGACGCGAAGAAGCAGGCCATCGAGCTTATGGAGCGCGTCGGCATCCAGAACGCCGCCGACCGCTTCGACGAGTATCCGTTCCAGTATTCCGGCGGCATGCGCCAGCGCATCGTCATTGCGATCGCGCTCTCCTGCCACCCGAAGATCCTCATCTGCGACGAGCCGACGACCGCTCTGGACGTTACGATCCAGGCGCAGATCATCTCGCTCATCCGTGATCTGCAGAAGGAACTCAAGTTCACCACCATTTACATCACGCATGACCTTGGCGTCGTGGCGAATGTCGCCGACCGCGTCGGCGTCATGTACGGCGGCCAGATCATCGAATACGGCAACGTGGAAGAAGTGTTCTTCGATCCGCGCCACCCGTACACCTGGGCGCTGCTCTCCAGCCTGCCGCAGCTCGGCATCAAGGGGCAGGAGCTCTACTACATCACCGGTACTCCGCCGTCTCTGTACAACCAGATCAAGGGCGACGCCTTTGCCCCGCGCAATGAGCACGCGCTGAAGATCGACTTTGAAATGGAGCCGCCGTTCTTCCCGGTGAGCGAAACGCACTATGCCAAAACGTGGCTTCTGGATCCCCGCGCGCCGAAGCTCGAAAAGCCGGAGATCATTCAGAATCTGCACGAGAAGATCAAGCAGATGACCGATAAGGGAGGTGCCTTCCATGTCGAATAATAACGCCGATAGAGAGGTCATCCTCTCGATCAGCCATGTGGACATCTCCTTTGACGTCGGAGGCAAAAAAAAATTCGTCGCCGTAAAAGACGCGAATTTCGACATTTATAAGGGCGAGACCTTTGCCCTCGTCGGCGAGTCCGGCTCCGGCAAAACGACGCTGGGCCGCGCCATCATGCGCATCAACCCGTGCAGCAACGGCGAGATCATCTTTGAGGGCAAACGCATTTCCGGCAAGATCTCCCGCGAGGAAGACCGCAACGTTGTCCGCAACATCCAGATGATCTTCCAGGACCCGGCGGCGTCGCTCAACGAGCGCGCCACCATCGAGTACTGCATCTCCGAGGGTCTGTACAACTTCCACCTTTATAAGGACGAGGAAGAGCGTATTGCCAAGGTCGATCAGGCGCTCAAGGACGTCGGCCTGCTGCCCGAGCACAAGTCCCGTTATCCGCACGAGTTCTCCGGCGGACAGCGTCAGCGCGTCGGCATTGCCCGTGCGATGATCATGGATCCGAAGCTGATCGTGGCGGACGAGCCGATCTCCGCGCTGGACGTTTCCATCCGCGCGCAGGTGCTCAACCTGATGAACAAGCTCAAGGCGGAAAAGAATCTCACGTACCTTTTCATCGCGCACGACCTTTCGGTCGTCCGGTTCATTGCCGACCGCATCGCCGTCATCCATCTCGGCGAGATCGTGGAGATCGCGGATTCCGAGACACTGTTCCAGTGCCCGCTGCATCCGTACACCATCTCCCTGCTCTCCGCCGTGCCGATGCCCGACCCCGTCGTTGAACGGACTCGCCGCGCCATCGTGTACGACCCCTCCAAGCTGGACCAGTCCGGCGCGCTGCGCTCCCTGCGCGAGATCCGCCCCGGGCACTTCGTCTTTGCCACGGACAAAGAGATGGAAGGCTACGAGAAGAAGCTCGCCGAGCTCGAGAACGCAAAGAATCAGTAAAAGACGTAGGCGATAAAAAGCGCCGCCGCCATATATACGGCTCCAAGGAAGAGAGGATAGTTGAAAGACGCCTCTCTTCTTTCTTTCTGGTTCGCCTTGTACGTCTCAAAGGTCTGCTTCGGCGCGTTGCCGCGCGCGCGGCGCATCACATAGCTGCTGATGTCAAAGTCGCCGTGGAGATAGAGCGAGTAGACAACACCCGCGATGAGCAGGATGGCCGCGACGATCGTCAGGCAGTCGGTGAAAATGAGCAGCCGCTGCGACGAGGCCATGACCACACGCGCAAGCGGATACAGAAGCGTTACGATAACGTGCGTGAGCAGCGTCTGCGGCTTGATGTTTTTAAAGCGTTTTTTCAGTTTCTTCATTGGGTATGCTCCCGAAAGCTTGAAAGATTTGTGTTCTTATATTTTACCAGAAAAAACCGCCCCGTCAATAAAAACGGCGCGGACCGGATGATATGAAAAGAGAAACGATGCCGGAGCTGAAGGCGCAGGCCCGCGAGGTCTGGCGTTTGAGCCTTCCGGCGATACTTACGCAAATAACGACGATCGCCATGCAGTACATCGACTCCGCGATGGTCGGCGCACTCGGCGCGAACGCCTCGGCGTCCATCGGTCTCGTATCAACGAGCACGTGGCTGATCGGCGGCATCATCGGCGGCGTTTCGGCGGGCTTTTCCGTGCAGGCGTCGCACCGCATCGGCGGCGGGGACGACCGCGGCGCGCGCACCGTTGTGCGGCACGGCCTTGTGACCGGAATGCTGATCGCGGCGATCCTTGCCGCACTTGCCGCGCTCATCAGCGAGCCGCTCCCGCGCTGGCTCCACGGCGATGAGGCGATCCGCGCTGACGCGTGCGCGTATTTCCTGACGTTTGCGCTCATGGTGCCGTTTTCGCAGCTCAACTCGCTGTCCGCCTCGTTCCTGCAAAGCGCCGGAGATATGGTCTCGCCAAGCGTTCTGAATGCCGTAATGTGCGTGCTGGACGTTTTCTTCAACGCGCTCTTCATCCCGCGCTGCGGCGTTTTCGGCGCAGGTCTCGGCACGGCGAGCGCTTGCGCCGTGGTAAGCCTTCTCATGGCGGCGCAGTGCCTGCTGCGAAATCCGCATCTGCACATGCGCCGGAAGGAGAAGGACACCGTTCACAACGCGATACTGAAAAAGGCGTTCCGCATCGGGTTCCCCGTGGCATTGCAGGAGGTGTTCCTCTGCGCGGCGATGGTCGTGCAGACGCGCATCATCGCGCCGCTCGGCGCGGTGGCGGTCGCGGCAAACTCGTTCGCGGTCACGGCGGAGGGCTTCTGCTATATGCCGGGGTATGGTCTCGGCGCGGCGGCGGCAACGCTCGTCGGGCGGAGCGTCGGCGCGGGGGAGACAAGGCTCGCCCGCCAGCAGGGGAACATATGCACCGCGATGGGCGCGCTCTTTATGGCGGTGACGGCGGGGATCATGGCGCTGATCTGTCCGTGGATATTCCGGCTGCTGACGCCGGACGAGAGTGTGCGCGCACTCGCCACGCAGGTGCTTCGCATCGCACTGCTCGCCGAGCCGCTCTACGGCGTTTCCATCGTCGCGGCGGGTGCGTTGCGCGGAACGGGCGATACGTTCGTGCCGAGCATTATGAATCTATGCAGCATCTGGATCGTGCGGCTGGGGCTTGCGCTCGTGCTCGTGCCGCGGCTGGGACTGCACGGCATGTGGATCGCTATGGCGATCGAGCTATGCGTACGCGGACTTCTGATGCTCTTCCGGCAGCTTACAACGAAATATTATGAGAAATACAAAAAGGAACCGGTTTGAATTTACCGGTTCCTTGAGCTTCTCAAAAAAGTATTTTTGACAAGCTCTCAAACGAGACCCACTTCGTTGGGCTCTCGTTTGAAAAGGC
>OKSD01000217.1_pt1 | contig 64041 bp, 57 predicted proteins | sample 1601221 | NCBI WGS metagenome assembly OKSD01 (sample SAMEA3541550, study PRJEB24748) | human gut metagenome | biome: human gut; feature: human-associated habitat; material: faeces | place: China | collected 2012
GCTTCGCCGCCGACCTCGGCGCCGAGAAGTTCCTCGACATCAAGTGCCGCGCCGCCGGCTTCCATCCCAACGCCGTCGTCATCGTCGCCACCGTCCGCGCCCTCAAGTACCACGGCGGCGTGCCCAAGGCCGAGCTGAACAATGAGAACCTCGAAGCCCTTGAAAAGGGTCTGCCGAACCTCCTCCAGCACGTTGACAACGTCAAGAACGTCTACGGCCTGCCCTGCGTCGTCGCCGTCAACGCCTTCCCGACCGACACCGCCGCCGAGCTTGCGCTCGTCGAGAGCAAGTGCCGCGAGCTGGGCGTCAACGTCCGTCTGAGCGAAGTCTGGGCCAAGGGCGGCGAGGGCGGCAAGGCGCTCGCCGAGGAGGTCGTCCGCCTCTGCGAGGAGCCCGACCACTTCCAGTACGTCTACGACGTGAACGACAGCATCGAGGCCAAGCTCAACGCCATCGCCACCAAGGTCTATCACGCTGACGGCGTCATCATCTCCGCCCCCGCGAAGAAGCAGCTCAAGCAACTCACCGACCTCGGCTTTGATAATCTGCCCATCTGCATGGCCAAGACCCAGTTCTCCTTCTCCGACGACGCGGGCAAGCTCGGCGCGCCCCGCGGCTTCAAGATCACCGTGCGCGACCTCAAGGTCAACGCCGGCGCGGGCTTCCTCGTCGCCAAGACCGGCGACATCATGACCATGCCGGGTCTGCCCAAGGTCCCGTCCGCCGAGAAGATCGACGTGGACGAAAACGGCCGCATCACGGGCCTGTTCTAAAATTTACACACCCCTAAGGAGGGACTTTCCATGAAAATTGCGGATATGAAGGTCACGGAGCTCATCAACGCGGTCGGCTCCGACGCACCCGCCCCCGGCGGCGGCGCGGTCGCGGGTCTGGCGGGCGGCATCGGCGTCGCGCTGACCATGATGGTCAACGGCCTCACACTCTCCAAAAAGGGCTTTGAGGACGACCGCGAGCGCATTCTCGACGCCATCGCCAAGGGCAACGAGTTGAAGGAGCGCTTCGTGGACGTGATGAACCGCGACAGCGAGGTGTTCGACGTGCTCATCGAATCCCTCGCCCTGCCCAAGGAGAATGACGCCCAGAAGGCCATTCGCCGCGGCGCAGTGCAGGCAAGCTTCCGCAACTGCACGGAGGTCCCCCTGACGATGATGGAGGTCTGTCTGGAATCCATCGACCTGCTCGCAACGCTCGTCGGCACGACCAATCCGAATGTCGTGAGCGACCTCGGCATTGCGGCGCTGACGCTCAAGACTGCCATGCAGAGCGCGTGGCTCAACGTCCTCATCAACCTCTCGTCCCTCAAGGACAAGGAGTACGCGGACGAGTGTTGCCACAAGGGCGAGGCCATGCTGGCCCACGCCATTCCGCTCGCCGAGGAGTGCTACGAAAAGGTCCTCAAGGTCATCGAAAAGAAATAAGGCAGAAGGGCGCAGCCAAATGGCCGCGCTCTTCCTCCGTAAAAGGGAAAGGGGCTTCGACCAGCCGGTCGAAGCCCCTTTTGCTCTCTGTTCAGTTGATCTGCTTGCGGCGGCTCAGGTTCATCGTGCCGTCCTTCATCTCGCCGACGCTTTCGAGACTCTTGCCCGTGCCCTCGGCAACGCACTGGATGGCATTCTCCGCCACGACCGTGTGGATGCCCGTGCGCGCCGTGACCAGCTTATCAAAGCCGCGGATCAGGCTGCCGCCGCCGGTCATCACGATACCGTTGCTGGAAATGTCAGCCACCAGCTCGGGCGGCGTGCGTTCGAGGACCTGATGCACCGCCTCCATGATGCGCTCGACCGGCTCCTCAAAGGCGTCCATCATCTCGGTGGAGGTCACGGTGATGAGCTTGGGCAGACCCGTGAGCAGGCAGCGGCCCTTGATCTCCATCGTCATTTCCTCCTCGGGCGGGAAGACGCAGCCGATGCTCATTTTCATTTCCTCCGCCGTGCGCTCGCCGATGAGCAGGTTGTGCTTGCGGCGCATATACTTCACGACCGCCTCGTTGAACTGGTCGCCCGCGACCTTGATGGACGCGCTTTCGACCACGCCGGAGAGGGAGATGACCGCAATATCGCTCGTGCCGCCGCCGATGTCGATGATGAAGTGACCGTCGGGCTGGGTGATGTCGATGCCCGCGCCGATGGCTGCCGCGACCGGCTCCTCAATGAGGTACACGCGGCGCGCGCCCGCCTGAATGCCCGCGTCGATGACCGCGCGCTCCTCGACCTCGGTGATGCCGGAGGGCACGCAGATGATGATGCGCGGCTTGAAGAACTGGAAGCCCATGACCTTGTGGATGAACTCCTTGAGCATCCGCTCGGTCACCTCGTAGTCGGAGATAACGCCCTCGCGCAGGGGGCGGATCGCAACGATGTTGCCGGGCGTGCGGCCCAGCATGGCCTGCGCGTCCGCGCCGACCTTCAGCAGCTTGCCCGTATCCTTATCAATGGCCACCACGCTCGGCTCGTTGAGCACGATGCCCTTGTCCTTTACATAGATCAGAACCGACGCAGTACCGAGGTCGATACCGATGTCCTTTGCCAGTGAACACATAATGCTACCTCTCTCATTTTCCTTTGTATTCCGGCGGAAATATCCGCATTTTATCTCGCTTGCTTTTCTATTATAGCGGCTGAAAAACGGTTTTGCAATAGCATTGTGTGTGATTTTGCCGCATCTATGTGCCGCAGGGCGTGTGCCAAATCACACCGGTGTCCCGCGCCTTGCGCCGTCCTTTTCCTTTTCCGTCACGGCGCGGGCGAGCGTCGCGCACACCACATCCGCCGCGCCGGCCTCCCTGAGCACGCGCACACATTCGCCCAGCGTCGCTCCGGTGGTCAGAATATCGTCGATGAGCAGAATTTTCGCGCCGCGGATCCTGTCCGTGTTTTCCGCCTCGTACACGCCAAGCACATTGCCCCGCCGCTCGGCGGCGGAGGACAGCCCGGACTGCGCGGCGTTGTTTCTCGTTTTCCGCAGCAGCCGCACCGGCTCGATGCCCCAATGCCTTGCCGTTTCCTTCGCCAGCAGGTACGCCTGATCGTAGCCGCGCTCGTGTTCGCGCTTTTTACTCACCGGCACCCACGTCACCGTGTCGAACTGGCCGCCCAGCTCCTCTGCCGCGCAGCGGGCGAGCAGCTCGCCGTAGCCCTCGGCGGCGCTCTGCGCGCCGTGGAACTTGAAGCGCAGCAGGCTCTCGCGCACCGCATCCTCATAGAGCAGGGGAGAGGCGCACCTCCCGAAGCCCGCGCCCTCGCACAGCTGCACCTTCGCGTAGGGGAGCGTCCTCTCGCAGTCCGCGCACACGCCATGCACGCCCGTCCGGCGGCAGAACGCGCACCGCGGCGGGAAAAACAGGTCGAGCAGCTTTTCTTTCAGACTCATGCCGTCCCTCCGTTCCCGAGCCGCCAGCGCAGACCGCTGTAGCGGCGCGTGCGGCGGTCGTTCGCCGCCATTTTCCCAAGGCTCACGTCGTCCCCGACGAGGATCAGCAGCTCCCGCGCCCGCGTGATGGCGGTGTAGAGCACCCCGCGCACCATCAGCCCCGGCGCCGCCGGCGCGCTGACGAAGATCACCGCGCGGTACTCGCTGCCCTGCGCCTTATGTACGGTCATGGCGTAGGCCATGTCCAGCTCCGCGAGCATATCCGCCGTGTAGGTCGCCACGCGGTCGTCAAAGGCGATGGAGATCAGCTCGCCGCTCGGGTCGATCTGCAAAATCTTTCCCACGTCGCCGTTGAAGATGCCCGCGCCCGCCGTGCCGTCCTCGCGCTCCCATAAAACATCATAGTCGTTGCGCGTCTGCATCACGCGGTCGCCCTCGCGGAACACGAGGTCGCCGAAGCGCTTTTCGCGCCGTCCCGCGCCTGCGGGATTCAGCGCCGCCTGCAGGGCGCGGTTGAGCGCCGCCGTGCCGGTGTCGCCCTTGCGCGTCGCCGTGAGCACCTGAATACTCTCGGCGGGAATGTGCATCTTTTCGGGCAGCCTCGTTCTGCACAGCTCCACCACCGTGTCCACCAGACGCACGCTGTCGCGGCGGGGGAGGAAGAAGAAATCGCTCGCGGCGGTATTCTGCAGCTCCGGCAGCCGCCCCTCGTTCACCAGATGCGCGCTGCGCACGATGGCGCTTTGCTCCGCCTGACGGAAAATATCCTTGAGCGCCACGGTCGCAACGCGCTCCGAGCGGATGAGATCGCCGAACACGTTCCCCGCGCCGACGCTCGGCAGCTGGTCGGGGTCGCCCACCAGCACCAGCCGGCAGCCGGGCCGCAGCGCCGCGAGCAGCGCGCGCATCAGCGCCAGATCGACCATCGAGGTCTCGTCCACGATCACCGCGTCCGCCTCCAAAGGCTCCTTTTCGTTTTTTGTAAAGGTCACATCGCCCGTCTGCTCGTTCCAGCTCATGCCGAGCAGGCGGTGGATGGTCTGCGCCTCCTTGCCGCACAGCTCGCCCATGCGCTTGGCGGCGCGCCCCGTCGGCGCGCAGAGCAGCACGTCCAGCCCCATGCGCTCAAAGAGCGCTACGATGCCGCGCACGCTCGTCGTCTTGCCCGTGCCCGGCCCGCCGGTCAGGATCAGCAGCTCCTCCTGCGCGGCCAGCTCCACGGCCTGCCGCTGCAATGGCGCATACTCGATGCCCTGCCCGCGCTCGATCTCGTCGATGATCTTCTTCGCGCCGCGCAGCTTGTCCGGCTTGTCGGCAAGCATGGCGCGCACGCGCGTACACACATAGGTCTCCGCCTCGTGGCAGCGCCGCAGATAGCAGCCCTCTACGTTCGCGACCTGCTCCTGCACGACGCTTCCGCGCTCGAGCAGATCGTCGAGCGCCTTTTCCACCGTATCCGTATCCCCGTCGAGCAGCTGCGCCGTCGCCGCCACGAGCTTTTCCCGCGGCAGAAACACGTGTCCGCCGCTCTGCTCGTTGTGGCTCAGCTCAAAGAGCACCCCCGCCTCCGTGCGGCAGGAGGAATCGCCCGAGAAGCCCATCGACAGCGCGATCTCGTCCGACACGGAAAAATCCACGCCGAACGCCTCGCCGCTGAGGAGATACGGATTGCGCCGCAGCGCGTCCATCGCGTCCGCGCCGTAGCGCCGGAACAGCTGCATCGCAAGCCCCACCGGCAGGTCGTACTTCGTCAGGAAGTCCAGCACGCGACGCAGACCCGCAAGCTCGCGCCAGCTCTCCGCGATCTCCCGCGCGCGCTTGTCGGTGATGCCCTTGATGGTCTTGAGCTTCTCCGGCTCGCCGTCGAGCACGTCGAGCGTGTCCGCGCCGAAGCGATCCACCAGCTTCTGCGCCGTCGCCGGTCCGATGCCGCGCACCACGCCGGAGGCGAGATAGTTCAGGATCTCCGTCTCGCCCGTCGGCATATGCCGCTCCACCTCGTCGGCGGCAAACTGCTCGCCGTGCTGCGGATGCGTCGTGTAGCGTCCGGTCAGGATCAGCTCCTCGCCGGGCGCGGCGCAGGGGATGCAGCCCACCACCGTCACCGGCTCGCCGTCGTCCGTGACGATGCGCGCGACCGTATAGCCGTTCTCCTCATTTTGGAAAACGACCGCCAGGATCGTACCGATGACCGTCGTGCGCTCTCCCATGTCCCTCTCTCCATTCTCTTTCGTTCAGTCGAATTGCCGCGCGAGATCGCCCTGTGGGCAGACCGTCACATCGAAGCTCTCGCGGCACAACAGCTGCGCCACGCGCTGCGCGTCCTCGTCCATGCCGCAGTCCGCGATGATGATGCGCGAAAAGCCGCCCGAGGCGTAGCGCTCGCTCTCGAGCGTCCGCACCGTGTGCTCCAGCGCCTCCGCCGCGCCCCGCGCGGGCACGATCACCGCCGTCTCGCTGCGCACCCGCTCGCGCGGATGCGTCAGCGCCGTAACGGTGAACCATACGATCGTCGCCAGCCCCACCGCGGCAAGCGCCGCGATCACGCCGTCCTGCAAAAGCTGCATTTCTCCACCCCTCTCGCGCCAGCTTATGAAAAACCGCCGAAAAGGGTGCGAAGCCGCTTATAAAACCTTCTTCAAATACTGTCCCGTGTAGGACGCCTCACACGCCGCGACCTCCTCCGGCGTGCCGCAGGCAACGAGCGTACCGCCGCCGCTGCCGCCCTCGGGGCCGAGGTCGATGAGATAGTCCGCCGATTTGATGACGTCCAGATTGTGCTCGATGACGAGCACCGTGTTGCCCGCGTCGGTCAGCTTCTGCAAGACCTCTAAGAGCTTTCGCACATCGTCCGTGTGCAGGCCGGTGGTCGGCTCGTCGAGGATATAGATGGTGCGTCCCGTCGCGCGCTTCGATAGCTCGGTCGCGAGCTTCACGCGCTGCGCCTCGCCGCCCGAGAGCGTGGTGGAGGACTGTCCGAGCTTGATATACCCCAGTCCCACGTCGCGCAGCGTCTCGAGCTTGTTCGCCAGCTTCGGCAGGTCGCGGAAGAACTCCAGCGCCTCCTCCACCGTCATCTCCAGCACGTCCGCGATGCTCCTGCCCTTATAGTGGACCTCCAGCGTCTCGCGGTTGTAGCGTTTGCCCTTGCACACCTCGCAGGGAACGTAAATATCCGGCAGGAAGTGCATCTCGATCTTGAGCTGACCGTCGCCGCCGCAGGCCTCGCAGCGTCCGCCGCGCACGTTGAAGCTGAAGCGCCCCGCGTTGTAGCCCCTCGCCTTCGCGTCCGGCGTGGAGGCGAACAGGTCGCGGATGTCATTAAAGAGATTGGTATATGTCGCTGGGTTCGAGCGCGGCGTGCGCCCGATGGGACTCTGGTCGATGCAGATGACCTTGTCCAGATTCTCCTCGCCCTCGATGGCGCGGTGCTTTCCCGCGTGCGTCTTCATGCGGTTGAGGTCCGCGCCCAGCTTTTTGTAGATGATCTCGTTGACAAGCGAGCTTTTGCCGCTGCCGGAGACGCCTGTCACGCAGGTAAACGTCCCGAGCGGAACGCTCACGTCGATGTTCTTGAGGTTATTTTCCTGCGCCCCGCGCACGGTGAGGAGCTTACCGTTCCCCGCGCGGCGCGTTTTCGGCGTTTCGATCTTCTTTTTCCCGCTCAGATACTGACCGGTCAGGCTCGCTTCGTTCGCCATGACCTCCGCCGGCGTGCCCGCCGCGACGACGCGCCCGCCATGGACGCCCGCCCCCGGACCGATGTCCACGATATAATCTGCCGCGCGCATCGTGTCCTCGTCGTGCTCGACCACGATCAGCGTATTGCCGAGGTCGCGCAGACGCTTGAGCGTCGCAAGCAGCTTGTCGTTGTCGCGCTGGTGCAGTCCGATGGACGGCTCGTCGAGGATATACAGCACCCCCATCAGGCTGCTGCCGATCTGCGTGGCAAGCCGGATGCGCTGGCTCTCGCCGCCGGAGAGCGTCGCGCTCGCGCGCGAAAGCGTCAGATAGTCCAGACCGACCGACTGCAAAAAGCCGAGGCGGTTTTTGATCTCCTTCAAAATGCGCTCGCCGATACGCAGCTGCTGCTCGGTAAGCGCGAGGGAATCGACAAACGCGATCTCCTCCGTCACGCTCATGCGCGTGAACGCGTCGATGTCCATGCCGCCGACCGTCACCGCCAGCGACTCGCGCCGCAGCCTGCGGCCCTGACACGCGGGGCAGGGGCACTCGCTCATGCACTCCTCCAGCTCCGCGCGCACGCTCTCGCTCTGCGTCTCCTGATAGCGGCGTTCGAGGTTATTGACGATGCCCTCAAACGGCTGGTAGAGCACGCCCTTGCCGCGCGGCTGATCGTAGTGCAGCTCCAGCTTTTCGCCCTTCGTGCCGTAGAGGATCACGTCCATGACCTCCGGCGAGAGTTTTTCCACCGGCTCGCGCAGCGAGAAGTGATACTTTTTCGACAGCGCGTCGAAGTACATCCTCGAGATGCCGTCGCCGCGCACGTTGTTCCACCCCGACGCGCAGATAGCCCCATCGAGGATGGAGAGCGTCTTATTCGGAATGACCAGCTCCGGATCGACCTTGAGCTGGCTGCCGAGGCCCGTACAGGCCGGGCACGCGCCGAAGGGATTGTTGAACGAGAACATCCGCGGCGTCAGCTCCTCGATGGACACGCCGCAGTCCTCGCAGGCGTAGTTCTGCGAGAACAGAATATCCTGCTCGGGATTGAGCACGTTGATGAGCACCAGTCCGCCCGAGAGCGCCGCGGCAGTCTCCGCCGAGTCGCTCAGGCGATGCACCACATCGGGCTTTAGAATGAGGCGGTCCACCACGACCTCGATGCTGTGCTTGATGTTCTTTTCAAGCTTGATCTCCTCGCTCAGGTCGTACATACTCCCGTCCACGCGCACGCGGACATAGCCGGACTTCCTTGCGTCCTCGAAAATTTTGGCGTACTCGCCCTTCTTTCCGCGGATGACCGGCGCCATCACCTGAATGCGCGTGCCCTCGCCCAGCGCCATCACCTGATCCACGATCTGATCGATGGTCTGCTGCTTGATCTCTTTTCCGCAGTTCGGGCAGTGGGGCGTACCGACCCGCGCCCACAAAAGGCGCAGATAGTCGTAGATCTCCGTCACCGTACCCACCGTCGAACGCGGATTCTGCGAGGTCGTTTTCTGATCGATGGAGATGGCGGGGGAGAGGCCGTCGATGTAGTCCACGTCGGGCTTTTCCTTCTGCCCGAGAAACATCCGCGCGTAGGACGACAGGCTTTCCACATACCGCCGCTGTCCCTCGGCATAGATGGTGTCAAACGCCAGCGAGCTTTTTCCGCTGCCGGACAGTCCCGTGATGACGGTCAGCTTGTCGCGCGGGATGCTCACATCAATGTTCTTGAGGTTGTTCTCCCGCGCACCCTTGACAAAAATTTGATCCAACATGTAATATTGCTCCAAAATAATACGATTTGTAGTCAGTTTTCCACGATAATGTCCGCCGTCTCCGCGCGCACCAGTCCCATCAGGTCGGCGGGTTTGACCTCCACCTGATAACCGATCTTCCCCGCGGACACGATGACCGTCGGCAGATTTTCCACCGAGCTGTGGAAAACCGTCGGAAACAGCTTCTTCATGCCCACCGGCGAGCAGCCGCCGTGAACATAGCCCGTGAGCGGCAGCAGCTCCTTCTGGTGGAGCATCTCGATGCTCTTTTCGCCCACGGCGCGCGCCGCCTTTTTGAGATCAAGGCTCTCCGCCACCGGCACGTCGAACACATAATACTGCCCGCTCGCGCCCCGCGCCACCAGCGTCTTAAAGACCTGCGCGGGATCAAAGCCCATGCTTTTCGCGACGGTCACGCCGTCCACCGCCACGCCCTCCTCGTGCGGATAGCTGTGCGCGGTATAGGCGATCTTCTTCTGCTCGAGCGCGCGCATCACATTCGTCTTTTCTTCCTTATTCTTTGCCATCTTCATTCACCTCAATACATACACGCAGGCGAGGATGCACCCCAGCCCTAAAAATACCATCAAGCTCACCGGCTCGCCGAAGGCGAGGATGCCCACGAACGACGCGACCACCGGCTCCAGACTCGCCAGAATGCTCGCCTTGCCGCTCTCGACCCTGGCAAGGCCGTTCGTATACAGCAGATACGGCAGCACCGTCGAAATGACGATCAGCCCCAGCGCGACGAGGATCATTCTCCCGTCCGCGAACACCGTGCGCATCTCGCCCGCGTCGAGCAGGAAGAGTGAGCCGAGCCCGCCGAACACGAACGTCCAGTACACCACGGTGAACGGCGTATAGTGCCGCAGGCCGAACGGCGCAAAGATGGAGTAGAGCGCGTAAAGGAAGCCCGCGCCCAGTCCGAACAGCACGCCCACCGCCGTCACGCTCGCGTCCCCGCTCCATACGCCCGTCACAAACGAGCAGCCAAGCAGCGCCAGCGCGAGCGCCAGAATCTTCCTCCTTGTGACCCTTTCGCGGAACACCGCCGCGCTCATCAGCACGACCATCGCCGGCGCGGTGTAGAGCAGAATGGCGCTCACCGCCAGCGAGCACAGCTCCTGACACTTGAAGTAGCACAGCGTAAAAAAGACCATGCTCACCACACCCGTGCCGAAAAAGATGGGCAGGTGCTTCGCTTTCACATGGAATACGCTCCGCTCGCGCAGCGCGAAAATCAGCGTCAGCAGCACAAGTCCGCCGAAATTGCGGATAACGACGATGTTCGCCGCGCCCATGCCCGCGCGCATCAGAAAGCGGTTAAAAAGCCCGATGCAGCCCCAACAGGCCGCCGCACCGAGGATATTCAGATAGGGAAGGTATTTTTTCATGGCTTTCTCTCTTTATTTTTGTTCCTTGCGCAGCTCGATGATGCGGTCGCGCAGCACGGCGGCATACTCGAACTCGAGCATCCGGCTCGCCTCCTGCATCTGCTTTTCGAGCTTGCGGATCTCCTCATCCCGCTCGCGCTCCGAGAGCTTGCGCTTGCCGCGCCGGCGCGCGCCGTCCTCGTCCTTCTTGGAGATCTCCAGGATCTCGCGCACGTCCTTGCGGATGGTCTGCGGCACGATGCCGTGCTCCTTGTTGTACTTGTCCTGAATGGCGCGGCGGCGCTCCGTCTCGTCCATGGCGCGCTTCATCGACGGCGTGACCGTATCGGCGTAGAGAATGACCAGACCGTCCGCGTTTCGCGCGGCGCGGCCGATGGTCTGCACAAGGCTCGTCTCGCTGCGCAGGAAGCCCTCCTTGTCCGCGTCGAGGATGGCGACGAGCGACACCTCCGGCAGGTCGAGGCCCTCGCGCAGCAGGTTGATGCCGACGAGCACGTCGAACTCGCCCAGCCGCAGGTCGCGGATGAGCTCCATGCGCTCGATGGTCTCCACGTCTGCGTGCATATAGCGCACGCGCACGCCCACCGTGCGAAGATATTCCGTCAGATCCTCCGCCATCTTCTTCGTCAGCGTCGTCACCAGCACGCGCTCGTTGCGTGCCGCGCGGGCGTTGATCTCGCCGACGAGGTCATCGATTTGCCCGGTGACAGGGCGCACCTCGACCCGGGGATCGAGAAGTCCGGTCGGGCGAATGACCTGCTCCACGATCTGTCCTGCGCGCTCGCGCTCGTAGTCGCCCGGTGTGGCGGAGACGTAGATGCGCTGATGCACACGCTGTTCAAATTCCTCAAACCTGAGCGGGCGGTTATCGTAAGCGCAGGGCAGGCGGAAGCCGTACTGCACCAGCGCGTCCTTGCGCGCGCGGTCGCCGTTGTACATCGCCCGCACCTGCGGCAGCGTGACATGGCTCTCGTCCACAAAGAGCAGAAAGTCCTTGGGGAAGTAGTCGAGCAGCGTCATGGGCGCAGACCCCTCGGGCCGCGCGGAAATGACGCGCGAATAGTTCTCGATGCCCGTGCAGTAGCCCAGCTCGCGCATCATCTCAATGTCGTACTTCGTCCGCTGGTGAATGCGCTGCGCCTCCACCGCCTGTCCGTTGTCGGTGAAAAATTTCTCCCGCGCCTCCAGCTCGCGTTCGATCTCCTCGATGGCGCGCTCCATCTTGTCCTTCGTCGTCACATAGTGCGACGCGGGATAGATCACCGTGTGCTGCAGGGTCTTTGTCACCACGCCGGTCGCGGGCTGGAACTCGCGGATGGCGTCGATCTCGTCGCCGAAGAACTCCACGCGCACCGCGCGGTCGCGCCAGTAGGCAGGGTAAATGTCCACCGCGTCGCCGCGCACGCGGAAGCGGTTGCGCTCAAAGGCGACGTCGTTGCGCTCGTAACGGTCCTCCACCAGACGGCGCAGCAGCTCGTCGCGCTCCATCGTCTGTCCCGGGCGCAGCGAGATCATCAGCTTGGCGAAGTCGTCCGGCTCGCCGAGGCCGTAGATGCAGCTCACGGACGAGACCACGATCACGTCCCGCCGTTCGAGCAGCGCGCAGGTCGCGCTCAGCCGCAGGCGGTCGATCTCCTCGTTCGTCGAGGCGTCCTTGGCGATGTAGGTGTCCGTATGCGGGATATACGCCTCGGGCTGGTAGTAGTCATAGTAGCTGACGAAGTATTCCACCGCGTTCTCAGGGAAAAACTCCTTGAACTCCGCACACAGCTGCGCGGCGAGCGTCTTGTTGTGCGCCAGCACCAGCGTGGGACGCTGGACCTTTTCGATCACGCTCGCCATCGTGAACGTCTTGCCCGAGCCGGTCACGCCGAGCAGCACCTGCTCATCCAGTCCCAATTCGACGCCGCGCGCAAGCGCGGCAATGGCCTCCGGCTGGTCGCCGGTCGCCTGAAAGGGCGCATGGAGCTTGAATTCCATGGTCTGCCTCCTCAATCCAAAAGTCCGTTGTCGCGCAGGCACACAAAGTCCCCGTCCGCGACGATCACATGGTCCACCAGCTGCACGCCGATGTCCGCAAGCGCCCGCTTGATCTGTAAGGTCGTCTGGTTGTCCTCCTTGCTCGGCAGCGCCACGCCGCTCGGATGGTTGTGCGACAGCACCACCAGGCTCGCGTTGGCGTTGAGCGCGTTTTCCACCACCCGGCGCATATTGATCGTCACCTGATCCGGGCTGCCCTCCGCCAATCGGTAGCAGGCGAGCAGCTTGCCCTTCGCGTCCAGACAGGCCTCGTAAAAGACCTCCCGCCGCTCGCCGAGGAACAGCTCGATGAAATACGCGCCGATGTTCTCGCGCGTGTTGAAAATGACCTCATGCCTTCCGCCGCTCGTGCGCACACGGCGGCAGAGCGGAAAAAGCAGCCGGATGAGCGTCGCGGCGTTCTCACCTACGCCCTCGACCTTCTGCAGCTCGTAGGCCGGCGCGGAAAACACGCCCTCGAGCGAGCCGAAGCGCTCGAGCAGACGGTGCGCGATGGGGTTCGTGTCCTGCCGCGGAATGGCGTAATAGAGCAGCAGCTCCAACGCCTCATGGTCGGCAAAGGCGTCCAGCCCATGCTCGCGGAACTGCTCCTTTTTTCTCTGTCGGTGCCCCTCGTGTACGCTCATGCGCTCACCCTCTCCGCGTCGTTTTTTTGAAGTATATTATTGTACCACATTCCGCCGCGTAGTACAAGCACTTTTTCAAACAGATGTTCGCTCTGCTCCGAAATTCGGCGGCACAAAAGGCGAACGCCCACGGGCGTCCGCCTTTTCCGTTCATTCCAGCTCCAGCATCACGGGGCAGTGGTCGCTGCCCATGATCTCGCTCCAGATCTCCGCCTTTTTGATGTGCCCGCGCAGCCGTTCGGACACGATGAAATAGTCGATCCTCCACCCCACGTTCCGCGCCCGCGACGCCGCGCGGTAGCTCCACCACGAATAGGCGTCGGCGCGGTCCGGCCAGAGCGCGCGGAACGAATCCACAAATCCCGCCGCGAGCAGCTCAGTCATCTTCCCGCGCTCCTCGTCGGAAAAGCCGGGGTTGAGGTGGTTCGTCTTGGGATTCTTCAGGTCGATCTCCTCGTGCGCCACATTCAGATCGCCGCAGTACACCACGGGCTTCGTCTGATCCAGCCCGCAGAGGTATTCCCGCAGGTCGTCCTCCCACCGCATCCGATAGGGGAGACGCCTCAGCTCGTCCTGCGAGTTCGGCGTATAGCAGCACACGAGGTAGAAATCCTCGTACTCCGCTGTGATGACGCGCCCCTCGTGCCGGTGCTCGTCGTCGCCGAAATCGTAGGTGACGTTCAGCGGCTCCTTTCTCGTGAGCACCGCCGTGCCGGAGTAGCCGGCCTTGTCCGCGCTGTTGAAATACATCCGGTAGCCCGGCAGCTCGAAGCTCACCTGATGCGGCTGCAGCTTCGTCTCCTGCAAGCAGATCACATCCGCGTCCGCGAGCGCCACAAAATCCAGAAAGCCCTTGTTCAGGCAGGCCCGCAGGCCGTTCACGTTCCACGATACCAGCTTCATGAGGATCATCCTCCCGTTTCATTTCTCCGCTCCATCATAGCAGAGCTTCGCCCCTGAAAAAAAGAAAGATGCCGTATGGCATCTTTCTTTTTCGCTGCTATTTACTGCTTTGTGCGGTCGTAGGAGACCACCACGCGGCGGTTCGGCTCCGTGCCGATGGAGAAGGTCGTGATGTACTGCGTGTCCTGCAGCGCCGTGTGGATCACGTGGCGCTCGTAGGCGTTCATCGGCTCGAGCGTCACGTTGCGGCGGTACTTGACCACCTTGCCCGCGACCTTCTGCGCCAGACGCTCCAGACTCTCCTCGCGCTTTTCGCGGTAGTTCTCGGCGTCGATCTGCACGCGGGCGCGCTTGCTCTCGCCGCCGCGGTTGATGGAATAGTTCGTCAGCTGCTGAATGGCGTCGAGCGTTTCGCCGCGGCGGCCGATGAGCGCGCCGAGCTTTTCACCCTCTAAAATGACCTTGTAGCGGTTCTTCTCGACCTCATAGACCTTGACCTCGGCCTTGGCGTCCATGTGCTCGAGCAGACCGGAGAGGAACGTGCGGATCTGCTCGCTCTTCTCGTCGCGGATCTCCTCGCCGAGCACGACCGGCTCGCGCGGAGCCTTCTCGGCCTTCGGCTCGGCCCTGCGCTCGCCGCGCTTGGCCTCGCGTTCCTGCTTTTCCCTGGCGCGCACTTCCTTCTGCAGCACCTCGGCGCAGTAAACGGGTTTCTTCTCCGCCTTGGGCTCGGGCTTGACCGGCTCCGGCTGACCGTCGTCATAGCTGACGCGGACCGTTGCGGGCGAGCCGCCGATGCCGAGGAAGCCGGACTTCGCGCGCTCGAGGATCTCGACGGAAACGTCGTCGCGCTCCAGACCGAGCTGCTCCAATGCGCGGCGGATGGCCTCGTCCTCGGTCTTGCCCGTCATATCAATAAACTTGATCATCTAAGACAAGCTCCTTTTCGTTATTCGCCGTAGTGGTCGGCGTTGAACGAACGGCCTCTCGCGTACGGACGGTCTCCGATGCGGCCGTTCTCGGTGGTGGCCTTTCTGGCCTTTTCGGCCTTGGCAGCCTTGGCGGCCTGCGCGGCCTTCTGCTTTTCCTTCAGGCTCTTCTTCTCGGCCTCGCGCTGCTGCTGGGCGACGCGGGCCTCCTCCATGCGGCGGAGACGGTCCTCCATGCGGGCCTTTTCACGCGCCTCGTCCTCCGCGGCCATGCTCTTCTTGAAATACTTGTTGAGCACCTTCTCCTGCACGAGCATCAGAACGCTGTTCGCGATCCAGTACACGCCGAGGGAGGCGGGCAGGGTAAAGCCGATCCATAGGGACATGATGGGCATCATCCACATCATCATGCGGCTCGAGCGCGCGGTGGGGTCGTTGGGGTCCGCGGCCGAGGGATTGCCGGCCATGGAGACCTTGGACTGCCAGAAGCTCAGCGCGCCGGAAACGATGGGAATGAGCAGCACGCCGATAACAGCCCAGCCGCCGGTCCCGATCTGACCGATGACGTCACTGGGGATCATGGTGAGGTCCATGCCGAGGAAGCTGAAGTCCATGTGGATCCAGCCCTCGGGCAGGGCGACGCCCAGCTCCTGCGCGGCCTTCACGAGCGTGATCTGGCCGTAGGGCTGCAGCTGCGTCAGACCGTCCTTCACGGTCACGGCGCCGTCGTTCGCCGTCATGGCGATGGCGGCGAGGTCAAAGCCCGCCGCGCTCACCGCGTCGATCACGCCCTGCATGGCCGTGGTCGTGAGCATCATGAAGCGCGTGATGGGCTGACGGATGATGGAATACAGGGCAATGAGGATGGGGAAGGGCAGGAAGCTCCACAGGCAGCCGCTCATGGGGTTGACGCCTTCCTCTGCGTAGAGCCTCTGCAGCTCCTCGTTCATCTTGACCTGATTGTTCTTATAGCGGGTCTGGATCTCTTTGATCATGGGCTGGAAGCGGCTCATGCGCATCATGCTCTTCTTCGATTTCATCTGGAAGGGCAGCATGATCAGCTTGATGACCACGGTAAAGAGCACCAGCGCCCAGCCGTAAGAGCTTGTCAGCTCATAGAGCGCGCGGAGCAGCCATGCGAAGGGGATACAGATATAGTATCCGATCGTTGCAAACATTTTTGTGTCCTCCGTGTTTTTTTGTGTTCCCCCTCAGGGAACGGGGTCATAGATCTTTCCGCCCCGATAGAACGGATGGCACCGCATAATTCGTTTGAACGCCAGCCAGCCCCCCTTGAGCGCGCCGTACTTCTCGATGGCCTCGAGCGCGTACTGCGAGCAGGTGGGAATGAAGCGGCAGCAGGGGGGACGCAGGGGAGAGATGCTCTTCCGGTAAAAGCGCACGAGCGCGAGGAGAAATCGCTTCACGGCTTCTTCTCCCGCAGTCCGAGCTTTCCGCACACGCTGAGAAACGCGCGCTCGAGCTCGCGGTATTCCGCCCCCACCGCGCGCGTGCGCGCGACGAGGATCATATCATACCCCTGCGCAAGCCCGCCTTGATTGAGCCGGAAAATTTCCCGCAGACGGCGGCGGACGCGGTTGCGCACCACGGCGTGTCCGAGCTTTGTGCTCACCGTCACGCCGAGGCGGTTACGCCCCCGCCGGTTCGGGCGGACGTAGACCACAAGGTACGGCGAAACGCCGGACCGCCCCTTGGCGTAGATCCGGCGGAACTCATAATTCTCCTTGACGGTCATCGTTCGCTTCATTGCTTCTCTCCTGCATCCGTCCTTTTCCGCCGTTCCGGCGTTTCCGGACGATAGCCTCTAAGGGACGGCGATTTTTCCCATCGTCCGTCCCTCGGTCTATCTATATGCGATGCGCCTTTGGCTCCCTCAATGGGTCAGACGGGCGCGGCCTCTTGCGCGGCGGCGGGCCAGGACCTTGCGGCCGTTGGCGGTTGCCATTCTCTTGCGGAAGCCGTGTTCCTTGGAGCGCTGAAGCTTCTTGGGCTGATAGGTACGAGAAGTAGCCATTGCGTTACACCTCCTGAAAAAATTTGCCGGCGGCCATCGGCCGCTCTTACTCGACGGCGGCGGTCTCCCGCCCCCGCAGTAGCCTGTTTCCTGCGCCGCGTTCAACGCAACGCAGAGGATATTATATAAGATGCGGCCCACCCTGTCAAGCCACAAAATCTTGTGGTCCCCCGCTTTTCCGACCGCAAATCGCTCGTTTCACGGCTCATCTTACCTTATCTAAATATAAAATACGGTTGCTTTTTTCCTCCGTCTCTGGTATAATAAAGAAGTGATATTATGCGCTGCTCCACAGCGGGCCGCGCCTTCATTTCCGCCCACGAAAGGAGCGTTTTCTTTGAACTCTGTAGCTGACGTCTGGCAGGTCGTGCTCGAACGCCTGCGCGCCGGCGGTTTGGCCGAAACGGCCATCTCCACCTGGTTCGACGAGGTGGAGGCGGTCGCCATCCGCGATATGACCTTTTACCTCTGTTGTCCCAATGACTTCAAGCGCGGGACGATCGAATCCCTCTTTCTGCCGAACCTCAAGGCGGCGTTGAAGGAGATCTTCTCCGCCGATTTCGACGTGAAGCTCCTCTCCGCCGCCGAGCGCAGCGCCCTCGGGCAGGAGAAGCCCAAAAAGCCGACCTCTCTTTTGGAGTCCGGCGAATTTACCTTCGATACCTTCGTTGTGGGCGACAGCAACAAGCTCGCCTACGCCGCGGCCCGCGCGGTCGCGGACGCGCCGGCAGAGCACTACAACCCGCTTTTCATCTACGGTGACTCCGGCCTCGGCAAGACTCACCTGATCTACGCCATCGCGCACGAGATCCGCACCAAAACACCAAACGCCAAGATCGTCTACATCAAGGGCGACGATTTCACCAACGAGCTGGTTGAGGCCATTCGCACCGGCAAGAACGTCGAGTTTCGCAGTAAGTACCGCGACGCGGACCTCCTGCTGATGGACGACGTGCAGTTCATCGCCGGCCGCAAGCAGACGCAGGAGGAGTTCTTCCATACCTTCAACACCCTCTACGAGTCCAAGCGTCAGATCGTCCTCACCTCCGACCGTTCGCCCAAGGAGATGCAGCTGCTCGACGACCGTCTTCAGACCCGCTTCGAGTGGGGCCTGCTCGTCGACGTCCAGCCGCCCGATTTTGAAACGCGCCTTGCCATCGTCAAAAACAAGGCGGCTCAATGGGGCAGCGTCATCGACGACGACATTGCCAAGTACATCGCCGAGAACGTCTCCAGCAACGTCCGCCAGCTTGAGGGCGCAATGAATAAGATCCTCGCCTACCGCGACCTGATCGGCAAGGAGATGGACGAGGAGAGCGCCAACCGCGCCGTGCGCGATATGCTTCGCAAATCCAACGAGTACATTCCCACCGCCGCCTCCATCATCGACGAGGTCTCGCGCTTTTTCGGCATCGACGAGGCGGTGGTCAAGGGTCCCTCCCGCAGCCGCGAGGCCGTCACCGCCCGTCAGGCCGCCATGTACCTCGTCCGCCGCATGACGAATCTCTCCACGCCCGACATCGGCCGCGAGTTCGGCGGACGCGATCACACCACCGTTCTCCACGCGCTCGAGCAGGTCGAAACGAAGCTCCAGAACGACCCGGGCTTCGCCCAGACCATCAAGGACATCACCATCAACATCAACTCCAAGAAGTGACGTTTTCCCCTGAGTTAACACGTTTCCGGTTGCGCCTTCTGTGGATAACCTCAACTTTCCACAAAGACCGATTCTTTCCATTTTCTTTCCCCATCGTTTTTCACAGCCGAAAACCCTTATTTTTCTAAGCCTCTCTCCCCTTTTCCACAATTTTTCTCCTCTACTACGATAACGACGAAATAATCTATTCTTTTTTCAAGAAAGGGATCGCAATATGAAATTTTCCTGCGAAAAGCTCCTTCTTCAAAACGCCGTCAATACCACCTCCCGCGCGGTCGCCGCGAAAAGCTCCATTCCCGCGCTCGAGGGTCTCCTGCTCCAGTGCGGCGACGGCGTGCTGACCGTCTCCGGCTACAATATGCAGACCGGCATCCGCACCCGCTTTCCCGTTGAGGAGCAGGAGGGCGGTGAGCTGGTCCTCTCCGCGCGCCTGTTCGGCGACATCATCCGCCGTATGCCCGACGATATGATCACCTTCTCGTCCGATGAAAAGCTCATGGTCCATCTTTCCTGCGGCGATGCCGACTTCGACATTCTCGCCCTCTCCGCCGCCGACTTTCCGGAGCTGCCGGAGGTCGAGGAGAAGTATTCCGTCTCCCTGCCGGAAAAGACGCTGCGCTCCATGATCCAGCAGACCTCCTTCGCCGTCTCCACGAACGAGGCCCGTCCCGTTCACATGGGCGAGCTCTTCGAGATCGGCGACAACGGTCTGACCGTCGTCGCGGTCGACGGCTTCCGTCTGGCGCTTCGCCGTGAACCGCTCGAGCGGATCGAGGGCGGCGCGTTCTCCTTCGTCGCGCCCGGCGCTGCGCTCAACGAGGTCGAGAAGATCTGCGAGGACATCGACTCCTTCGCGACCATCACCCTCGGCCAGCGCCACATTCTCTTTGAAATGGGCGAGACCGAGCTGATCTGCCGCCGCCTCGAGGGCGAATTTCTCGACTACAAAAACGCCATTCCGCGCCGCAACCCCATCTCCGTCACCGTGGATACCAAGGCGATGCTCGAGAGTCTTGACCGCGTGAGCGTCGTCATCTCCGAAAAGCTCAAGAGCCCCGTGCGCTGTATCTTCGAGCAGGACCGCGTGCTCCTCTCCGCTAAGACCGCCAACGGTGACGCCAAGGATGTCTGCCGCATCGACGGCGACGGGCAGGGCCTCGAGATCGGCTTCAACAACCGCTACCTCATGGATGCGCTTCGCTTCGCGCCCGCCGATGAGCTCAAGCTCGAGCTGAACACCGGCATTTCTCCCGCCATCCTCGTCCCGACCGACGGCGAAGAAAGCTTCCTTTATATGGTCCTTCCCGTCCGTCTCAAGGCACAATAAAAGAAAAGAGGTCCCCTTATGACCGTTCTTCCCATCACCACCGAGTATATCAAGCTGCAGGACCTGATGAAGCTCGCCGATCTCGTCTCCACCGGCGGCGAGGCCAAGCTGCGCATTCTGAATGAAGAGGTCACCGTCAACGGCGAGGTCTGCACCATGCGCGGCAAAAAGCTCCGCCCGGGCGACGTGGTCGCCTTCGCGGGCCGGGAGCTCACCGTCGAATATGCGACTTGACTCCATCACGCTGGAGCATTTCCGCAACTACGCGCACCAGAGCGTGACCTTCGATCCCTCGGTCAACGTCATCGTCGGCGAGAACGCGCAGGGCAAGACGAATCTGCTCGAGGCCGCTGTCTACCTCTCCTGCGCCAAGTCGCCCCGTGCCCGCACGGAGAAGGAGATGATCTCCTTTGACGCCGACACGGCAAGGCTCACCGGCAGCGTTTTTTCCCGCGGCCGCGACTTTACCGTGGAGATTGAGCTGTCCCGCGGCAAGCGCCGGAAAATGAGCGTCAATCAGGTCCCCTGCAAGCGCGCGGGCGATCTCTCGGGTGTGCTGAACACCGTCTATTTCTGCCCCGACGATCTCCTGCTCATCCGCGACGGCGCCGCGGCAAGGCGGCGCTTCATGGACCTCTCGCTCTCCCAGCTCCGCCCGCGCTACGACGCGGCGCTGAGCGAGTATAACCGTCTCTACGACCATAAGACGCGCATCCTGCGCGACGCGGAGGAGCACCCCTCGCTGCTCGACGCGCTCCCCGATTTCAACCTCCGCATGGCGCAGTGCGGCGCGGTGCTCATCTATTATCGCGCCCGCTTCTGTAAGCTCCTTGCGGACTATGCCGCGAGTGCCCACCGCGAATGCTCCGGCGGGCGGGAGGAGCTGACGCTCGCGTACAGGACCGTCAGCACCGTCGCCGATCCGATGGCGCCGCAGGAGACGGTCTTTGAGCAGCTCATGGCGCACCAGCGCGACCATTACCATGCCGAGCTTGCCTCGCGTCTTTGTCTCTCCGGACCCCATAAGGACGACATCGAGGTCTCCATCGGCGGCGCCGCCGCCCGCGCTTTCTCCTCACAGGGCCAGACCCGCACCGCGGCGCTCTCCCTCAAACTCGCCGAGCGCGACATTTTCCGCGAGCTGACGGGCTTTTCGCCCGTCCTCCTGCTCGACGATGTGCTCTCCGAGCTGGACCCCCGCCGGCAGGAATTTGTCCTCAACCGCATCTCCGGTGGTCAGGTCTTCATCACCTGCTGCGAGGAGGACCGGCTGGAAACGCTTCTCGGCGGCAAGGTCCTCCACGTTGAAAACGGAAAGGTGGTCTGAAATGTACCTGCACATCGGCCGCAATCAGATGCTTGCCGAGCGGCGCATCATCGGCATCTTCGATCTTGAGATTACCTCGCAGTCCAAAACGACCCGCGCCTTTCTGGACCGCGCGCAGCAGGAGGGCACGGTGCTCGAGGTCTGCGACGACCTCCCCAAATCCTTCCTCGTCTGCGATCACCCCTACCACCCCCAGATCGTCTATCTCTCCGAACTTTCGAGCCAAACACTGCAAAAAAGAATGGAGGAACCGACATGAAGACCCCGATCGCCCTGTCTATGCTGTTAAGTCCCTTTTCCCTTCCTCACGACGAACGGTGGGTGCTGCCCCTCGCGGTCGGCGCTCTACTTTGCGCCGCTCACAGGCATTGTGTTTCTGTGCGTGCTGAGTGAAGCGCTCGTGTATGGCGTGTACCTTCTTGCGAAGAAAAAAAGACAGGCCGCGATGTAAGCGGCCTTCCCATCCGAAAATACTATACAAGGTGCGAAGAAACGCGTCGGAAGCCGTTCCGGCCCGGTTCTTCGTACCCTGTACCGAAAGGAGAACCCCATGGCAGACAACGAACTTCTGCAGTCCACGGCGGTCGACGCCAACAATGATTACAACGCCTCGGAAATTCAGGTCCTTGAGGGACTGGAAGCGGTGCGCAAGCGCCCGGGCATGTACATCGGCTCGACCTCCACGAGCGGTCTGCACCACCTCGTCTATGAGATCGTCGATAACTCCATCGACGAAGCCCTCGCAGGATACTGCACGGACATCACCGTGCAGATCAATCCCGACAACACCATCACCGTCGTCGATAACGGCCGCGGCATCCCCGTGGACCTTCAGGCGCAGACCGGACGTCCCGCGCTCGAGGTCGTCTTTACCGTCCTGCACGCGGGCGGCAAGTTTGGCGGCGGGGGCTATAAGGTCTCCGGCGGCCTGCACGGCGTCGGCGCGAGCGTCGTCAACGCGCTGTCCGAATGGCTGACCGTGCAGGTGCATAAGGACGGCAAGATCCACGAGATGAAATTCTCCCGCGGTCACATCACGCAGGAGATGACCATCGTCGGCACCACCGACCACACCGGCACCACCGTCACCTTCAAGCCCGACCCCGAAATGTTCGAGGATACGGTCTACTCCTACGATACCCTCCACACCCGTATGCGCGAGGAGGCCTTCCTCAACGCGGGCCTGCGCATCCGCACCATCGACCTGCGCGAGGGGCAGGAGCAGAGCGACGAGATGTGCTACGAGGGCGGCATCCGCGAGTTCGTCACCTTCCTCAATAAGTCCAAGGACGCGCTGCACTCCGGTGTCATTTACATGAGCGGCACCAGGGGAGACTCTTACGCCGAGGTTGCCCTGCAATATAACGACGGCTATCAGGAAAACATTCTCTCCTTTGCCAACAACGTCCACACCCCCGAGGGCGGTATGCACGAGACCGGCTTCAAGGCCGCGCTCACGCGCGTGCTCAACGCCTACGGCCTCAAGGTCGGCCTGATCAAAGAGGGTGACAAGGTCTCCGGCGAGGACTGCCGCGAGGGTCTTACCGCCGTCATCTCCGTCAAGCTCACCGACGCGCAGTTTGAGGGTCAGACCAAGGCCAAGCTCGGCAACGCCTCCATGCGTACCCTCGTGGACGCCATCGTCTCGGATAAGCTCATGCAGTTCCTTGACGAGAACCCCGTCGTTGCCCGCACCATTCTGGATAAGGCGATGATGGCCAACCGCGCGCGCGAGGCCGCGCGCAAGGCGCGCGAATCCATCCGCCGCAAGAGCGCCCTCGGCGGCGCGGCGATGCCGGATAAGCTGCGCGACTGCAACGAGAATAACCCCGAGCTGACCGAAATTTACATCGTCGAGGGCGACAGCGCGGGCGGCTCCGCCACACAGGGCCGCGACTCCCGCTTCCAGGCGATCCTGCCGCTTTGGGGCAAGATGCTCAACGTCGAAAAGGTCCGCGCCGATAAGATTTACGGCAACGACAAGCTCCAGCCCGTCATCGTCGCGCTCGGCGCGGGACTGGGCGAGGATTTCGACGTCAACAAGCTCCGCTACCACAAGGTCATCATCATGGCGGATGCCGATGTGGACGGCTCCCACATCCGCACGCTTCTGCTGACCTTCTTCTTCCGCTATATGCGTCCCCTCATCGAAAACGGCTACGTCTACGCCGCCGTGCCGCCGCTGTTCAAGCTCGTGCGCGGCAAGACGACGCGCCTTGCCTTCTCGGAGGAAGAGCGCGACAAATACTCCGCCGAGCTGCGCGGCGACAATCCGAACGCCAAGGTCGATATCTCCCGTTTCAAGGGCCTCGGCGAGATGGACGCCCACGAGCTGTGGGAGACCACCATGGACCCCGAAAAGCGCACCCTGCGCCGCATCACGCTCGAGGACGCCATCCTCGCCGACGAGACCTTCACCGTCCTCATGGGCGAAAAGGTCGAGCCGCGCAAGGAGTTCATCGAGAAGAACGCGCAGTACGCCGTCAATCTTGACTTCTGAGAAAGGAGGACATCTTCAAAATGGCTCACAAAAACACAGATTACAAGCCCGAGGACATTCGCTTCCCCGAGCAGAAGATCGTCACGAGCGAGCTCGTGCATGAAATGACGTCCTCCTACATCGAGTACGCCATGTCCGTCATCGTCGGCCGCGCTCTGCCCGACGTGCGCGACGGTCTCAAGCCCGTCCACCGCCGCATCCTCTACGCCATGTATGAGGACGGCCTGACGAACGACAAGCCCTTCAAAAAATCCGCCACCTGCGTCGGCGACGTGCTCGGCCGCTATCATCCCCACGGCGACGCGTCGGTCTACGACGCCCTCGTCCGTCTTGCACAGGACTTCTCCATGCGCTATATGCTCGTCGACGGCCACGGCAACTTCGGCTCGGTCGATGGCGACCCCCCGGCGGCCTACCGTTACACCGAGGCGCGTATGTCCAAGCTCGCCAACGAGATGCTGCGCGACATTGATAAGGACACCGTCGATTGGGACCCCAACTTCGACGAGTCCCGCAAGGAGCCGCGCGTGCTCCCCAGCCGCTTCCCAAACCTGCTCGTCAACGGCTCCTCGGGCATCGCCGTCGGCATGGCGACCAATATCCCGCCCCACAACCTCACCGAGGTCATCAACGCCTGCATCTGCGTGCTCGACGATCCCGAGGCTACGCTCTCGGATCTCATGCAGCACGTCACCGGCCCCGACTTCCCGACGAAGGGCATCATCATGGGCCGCGCGGGCATCCGCGCCGCCTACGCCACCGGACGCGGCAAGATCGTGCTCCGCGCCCGCACGGAGTTTGAGGACTTCGGCAAGGACCGTGTGCGCATCATCGTCACGGAGCTTCCCTACCAGGTCAACAAGCGTATGCTCATCAAGAGCATGGCCGATCAGGTCAACGATAAGAAGCTGGAGGGCATCTCCGATATCCGCGACGAGACCGACCGCACCGGTATGCGCATCGTCATCGAGCTCAAGCGCGACGCGAACCCGCAGGTCGTTTTGAACCGCCTGTTCACACAGACGCAGCTCCAGACCAGCTTCGCCATCAATATGCTTGCGCTGGTCAATAACCAGAAGCAGCCGAAGATCCTCTCCCTGCGCCACATTCTCGATGAATACCTCGCCTATCAGGAGCAGGTCATCACCCGCCGCACGCAGTACGACCTCAAGAAGGCGCGCGAGCGCGAGCACCTGCTGCAAGGACTCCTCATCGCACAGGACAACATCGACGAGGTCATCCACATCATCCGCACCAGCTACGACGACGCCAAGGAAAAACTCATGGCGCGCTTCGACCTGTCCGACATTCAGGCACAGGCCATTCTTGAAATGCGCCTCAAGGCCCTGCAAGGCCTCGACCGCGAAAAGCTCCAGAACGAGTATGACGAGCTGGAAAAGAAGATCGCCTACTTCGTTGAGCTTCTTTCCAACGAAGCGATGCTCAAGGGCGTCCTCAAGGACGAGCTGATCGAGATCCGCGACAAGTACGGCGACGAGCGCAAGACCGAAATTCAGGACGTCGAGGACGAGATCGACATTGAGGACCTCATCGAGGAGGAGCAGTGCGTCTTCACCCTCACGCAGAACGGCTACATCAAGCGCACCGGCGTGAGCGAGTATGCCGCGCAGGGCAAGGGCGGTATGGGCAAAAAGGGCATCACCACCCGCGAGGAGGACACCGTCGTGGACGTGTTCACCGCCTCCACGCACGACTATATCCTCTTCTTCACCGACACCGGCAAGGTCTACCGCAAGAAGGGCTATCAGATCCCCGAGAGCGGTAAGGCCGCCAAGGGCACGAACATCGTCAACATCATCCAGGTCGAGACCGGAGAGCGCGTGCAGGCCATGCTCCACTTCCGCGAAAAGGGCGACGAAAAGCTCTACCTCACCATGGTCACACGCAACGGCACGGTCAAGCGCCTGCCCGTTGAAACGCTCAAGAACCTGCGCAGCAACGGCATCCGCGCCCTGAGCCTTGACGAGGGCGACGAGCTGGTGGCGGTCCGCGAGACGGACGGTAGCCAGCGCATCCTCATCGCCACGCACGACGGCATGGCCTGCGTCTTTGACGAGACCGACGTCCGCGCCATGGGCCGCACCGCCGTCGGCGTGCGCGGCATCCGTCTGCGCGAGGGCGACTACGTCGTCGGCGCCGCCCGCGCACAGGCGGGCAAGCAGGTCCTTTCCATCACCGAGAACGGCTTCGGCAAGCAGACGCCGGTCGAGGAATACCGCATCACCAACCGCGGCGGCCTCGGCATCAAGAACTATTCTGTCACCGAAAAGACCGGCGGCGTCGTGGGCGTCAAGGTCGTGGACGGCAGCGAGGACCTGCTCCTCGTCACCCGTGCCGGCATTCTGATCCGAACCCCCGTCGCGGACATCCGCACCACGGGCCGCGCCACGCAGGGCGTCATCGTCATGCGCTTCAAGGAGGAGGGCGATCGGGTCATCTCCATGGCGCTCGCCGAGCACGAGGACGCTCCCGCGTCCGACGCTGCGCCCACAGAAATCCCCACCCCTGTGGAAAACGCGGACGAATAAGCCACATGTAAAAGCAAAGTTGCGTCGGAATACTCCGGCGCAACTTTATTGTTGTAGACTTTTTTCCGGTTTTATGCGATACTGTGGATAGAAAAGAACAAAACCCCGTCAGACGCAGAAAGGAGAAAACACCATGAAGTACCTTCTGATCGCCGCTCTGCTCCTCGCCTTCGGTGCCTTCGGCAAGCTCATCGGCAGCGGCGTAGGCCCCGCGGAGGACGAGCGCCGCGCGAAGTGGCAGGGCAAGCGCAAGCCGGCGCTCGACGAGGACCCCGACATTCAGGGCAGTATGCACGCTGCGTCTGAGGAACCGACTGAGGAGGCATGAGATGAGAAGACGGCGCATCACCCGTAAACCCACAAAGGGCGAGAGCATTTTCGGCGGCATCGTCTGCTTTGCGATGGGCTGCTTCGGCCTGTTTGCCCTTCCGTCGGGCTTCGACCCGATCTTTGCAGGCTTCAAGGCCATCTGGTGTCTGCTGGCCTTCGGCATGGGCGTTTATAATGTTCTGATCGCCGCGGGCAAGGTCAAAATGGGCGGCTACGAGATCACGGACGACGAGCCGGACGACCGCCGCGCCGCCCCGCGCTCCGACGCGGAAGCACGCCTGACCGAGCTGCGCAGCCTCTACGACCGCGGTCTCATCACCGAGGAGGAGTACGAGGCCAAGCGCCGTGACATTCTAAGCGACCTGTAAGGAGGAGAGCAGAATGGATTTTTTAATCATGATCGTTGCCGCTGTCATCGTCTTTGGCAAGCTCGCTGCAAAAAGTGAGGGGGAGGGCAAGAAGAAGCGCACACAGAACGTCGGCCCCACCGCGGAGGAATGGGCGGAAAGGCTCCGCCAGTCTGCCGCCGGCGGCGAGGTGTCCGACAAGCTCAACAGCGCCGTCAATGCCCTCAAAAAGAGTCCGCGCCGCCCGAGCGGGCGCGATATCGAAGCGGAGCAGGCGCGCCGCCAGCAGGCGGACGCCCTGCGCGTCCATGCCGCGGGCGTCGATAGCTGCGAGGGCCGTCTCGAGAGCCTGAAGGTCCTCTACGACGCCGGCATCCTCGACCGCGAGGAGTACACCCAGCGTGTCGCGCGCGTCAAATCCCGCCACACACTCCGTCAGTAACCCGAAAAGCAAACGACATTCGCCGCAGCAGCGGCTGAGCGGAAAGAGAAGCACACCAAATCGTTCAGAAGAAAAATACCGCCATATTGTTCCCCAAAAGTAGTTCAATACGGGCAGTTCGGGGGTCAGGGGGCGGATACCCCCTTGCGTTCTCTTGGGGTCGCGCAGGGGTGATTCTCTTTCGCAAAGAGAACCACCCCTGCGAAATACGCCGTACACAGCGGCGAAACAGAGGTGTTCTATGAAAACCGTCACCATCTATACCGACGGCGGGGTTTGCCTCGCAAACCCGGTCAATGCCAACTCGCTCGCCCCTTGCGGGGCAACCGCTCGCATGGCAGGCACGCGCCGTCTGAACGGAGAGCCGATATGAAGAACGTCACCATTTATACCGACGGCGCGTGCAGCGGCAACCCCGGTCCCGGGGGCTGGGGCGCGGTGCTCAAATACGGGGCGCACGAACGCGAGCTCTCCGGCGGCGAGGCGCAGACCACCAACAACCGCATGGAGCTCACCGCCGTCATCGAGGCTCTGCGCCTTTTGAAGGAGCCGTGCGAGGTCGAGCTGTACTCGGATTCCAAGTACGTCATCGACGCGCTGAGCAAGGGCTGGGTGTACGGCTGGCAGAAAAAGGGCTGGGTCAAGAGCGACAAGAAGCCCGCGCTGAACGTGGACCTTTGGGAGCGGCTGCTGCCGCTCATCGCGGCGCACGACGTCCGCTACCACTGGGTCAAGGGGCACGCGGAGAACGAATACAACAACCGCTGCGACGAGCTCGCCGTGGCCGAGAGCCGGAAATACAAATAAAGCCGCGCGGCAAAAAAGGGGGTATTCTCTACGGCAGAGAATACCCCCTTTGTTATGTGCGCCGCAAAGTGCGGCAGGATCATCTCAGAACGCGCACTTCTCGCGCAGATACGCCTTGACCTCGCTGATGGGCATACGCACCTGCTGCATCGTGTCGCGCTCGCGCACGGTCACGCAGTGGTCGGCGGGCGTGTTCTCGTCGCCGACGGTCTCGAAGTCAAAGGTGATGCAGAACGGCGTGCCGATCTCGTCCTCGCGGCGATAGCGCTTGCCGATGGAGCCGGTCTCGTCGTAGTCGACCATGAACTCCTTGCTCAGCTCGGCATACAGCTCCTGTGCGGGGCCGGTGAGAACTTCTTTCTTGCTCAGCGGCAGAATCGCGGCCTTGAACGGCGCGAGCGCGGGATGGAAGTGCAGCACCACGCGCACATCGTCGTTGCCCTTCTTGTCCTGCCCGACGACCTCCTCGTCGTAGGCGTCGCACAGCACGGCCAGCACGCTGCGCTCCACGCCGAGGCTCGGCTCGATGACATAGGGGATATACTCCACCATGTCCTTGCCCTCGCCCTCGCGGTAGACCAGTTTCTCGCCGCTCGTGTTGGAATGCTGCGTCAGGTCGTAGTCCGTGCGGTCAGCGACGCCCCAAAGCTCGCCCCATCCGAAGGGGAACAGGAACTCGAAGTCCGTCGTTGCCTTGGAGTAGAAGCACAGCTCCTCGGGATCGTGGTCACGCAGACGCAGATTCTCATCCTTCAGACCGATGGACAGCAGCCAGTTGTGGCAGAACGTGCGCCAATACTGGAACCACTCGAGGTCGGTGCCGGGCTTGCAGAAGAACTCCAGCTCCATCTGCTCAAACTCGCGCACGCGGAAGATGAAGTTGCCCGGGGTGATCTCGTTGCGGAAGCTCTTGCCGATCTGGCCGATGCCGAACGGCAGCTTCTTGCGCGTCGTGCGCTGGACGTTGTTGAAGTTGACGAAAATGCCCTGCGCCGTCTCGGGACGCAGATACACGGTGTTCTTCGCGTCCTCGGTCGCGCCCTGAAACGTCTTGAACATCAGGTTGAACTGACGGATGTCGGTAAAGTTGTGCTTGCCGCAGGTGGGGCAGGGGATGTTGTGCTCCTCAACAAAGTCCTTCATCTCGCTCTGGGAGAAGGCGTCGATGGGCTTACTCAGCTCGAAGCCGTTCTCCGCGCACCAGTCCTCGATGAGTTTATCCGCGCGGAAGCGCTCGTGGCACTCGCGGCAGTCCATCAGAGGATCGGAGAAGCCGCCGAGATGGCCGCTCGCCACCCAGGTCTGCGGGTTCATCAGGATCGCGGCGTCAAGGCCGACGTTGTAGGGATTCTCCTGCACGAACTTCTTCCACCAGGCGTTCTTGATGTTCTTCTTCAGCTCCGCGCCGAGCGGGCCGTAGTCCCAGGTGTTGGCAAGACCGCCGTAGATCTCGCTGCCGGGGAACACAAAGCCGCGGTTTTTGCACAGGGCGACGATCTTGTCCATCGTCTTTTCGGTGTTTTTCATGGTTTCTTCTCCTTTTCGTTTGGTGGCCCGGAGCGTTTTCAAAATTGCGTGTACGCAATTTTGGCGCCATGCGCCCCGATCGCCGCGTTGGCGGCGAGGGACGCGGTTCAAAATCTTGCGTTTTTGCGCAGCAAAAACGCCCTGAGCCGGTATTCGGCTCAGGGCGAACAAAGCATTTGTCCGTGGTTCCACCTGAATTCCCCGTTGGAGGCGGGGCACTTCATTCCCGATAACGGCGGGGACCGGCGCGGCATTTCCGCCGCGCGGCTCAAAAGCGCCGCCCTTTCCCTGCCGCGAGGACTCGCACCGACCGTCCTCTCTCTGCTGCGCCGAAGGGAAAAGGCTTCTTTCTCACAGCCTTTTGTTGTGCGTAGCATAGCACGCCGCCGCGCGCTTGTCAAGTCACTTTTCCGCAAAGAACGCCTCGATGGCTTCGCGCTCCGCGCCGACGCTGCCCTGCACGAACTCCGGCTTGCCGCCGCCGCGCCCCGAGAGCGCCGCGTTCAGCCCCTTTGTCAGCGCGCGCAGATCGCCGCCGCGCTGTCCGATGGCGTATTTCCACGCGCTGCCCGCGCCCGCGAACACCGCGCAGCGCCCGCCGCAGGTCTCCGCCACCGCGTCGCAGAGCCTGCGCACGCTCTCGCCGCCCATCTCGTCCTCGAAAAGCAGCACGTCGCCGCTGCCCGCGTACCGCGCCGCGACGCCCGCGAACACGCTCTCCTCCAATTTCGCGCAGCGCAGCTTGAGCGCGGAAAGCTCGCCCTGCAAGCGCTCGACCGCCGCAGCGGCAGCCGTTGGCTTGACGGAGAGCGCCTGCGCGGCCGCCACGTCCTGCGCCCAGCAGGCGGAAAGATAGCGGTACGCCCGCTCGCCGCACAGCAGCTCGATGCGCACGCCCTCGCGGAACTTCTGCACGGAGAGGAATTTCACGATGCCGACCTGCCCGCTCCGCATGACGTGCGTGCCGCAGCACGCGCAGCAGTCCGCGCCGGGGAAGGTCACGATGCGCACGTCGCCCTCGAGCGGCTTTTTGCTGCGGTAGTCGATCGCGTCCAGCTCCGCGCCGCGGTGGAGCTGGATGTCGATGGCGTGATCCTCATAGATGTACCGGTTCGCCGCCGCTTCGATCTCCAGCAGTTCCCCCCACGGAATGTCGGCGTTGAAGTCGATGGTCACGCTCTCCGCGCCCATGTGGAAGCCCACATTGTCGCAGCCGTAGCGTGCGCAGATCAGCCCAGAGCAGATGTGCTCGCCGGAGTGCTGCTGCATGTGGTCGAAGCGCCGCGCCCGGTCGATCTTCCCGTGTACGGCCGCGCCGACGGGCAGGGGAGAGGCGCATTTGTGCGTGATGACGCCCGCCCTTTCGTGCACGTCCAGCACCTCGGCGCCGCCAAGCACACCGGTGTCATACGGCTGCCCGCCGCCCTCGGGATAAAACGCCGTGCGGTCGAGCACGACGGCGAAGCCGTCCTTGACCGCCTCGCACGCGAGCACCCGCGCGTCAAATTCCGTCAGAAAGGGGTCGGCGTAGAATAGCTTTTCGGTCTCCATGAAAAAAATTCCTTTCGTTCCCGCGCCTGCGTTCGGCGCGCATAATCGCTTTTAAGAGATGCTCACGATGAACCGCCACAGCGGGTCGATGAGCAGCAGCCCCACCGTCGCGGAGCACACATTTGCGACGATGGCATAGCCCACCGCGCGCTCCCAGCTCCGCTCCGTCAGCAGCCGGCGGTAGAGCAGGCTCTCGACCACCGTGATGATCAGCTCAATGGGGAGATAGAAGAGCAGCGACCAGCCGCTCACGCCGTGGTTGAGCACCGTCACGGCAAGGTAGAGCGCGAAGCCGCTCTGCGTCACAAGGTTCACGAGCAGAAATACCAGCCAGCTCCGGCGGCTGCGGTAGCCGAAGGCGAGCAGCAGCAGCACGCCCTCGATGAGCAGCGTCGGCAGCAGCATACAGAAAAATTGCAGGAGATAGGCAACCGCCGCGCTCGGCGCGCTCGCGGTCCTTTTCGCCCAATCCACCGTCGCGCTCGATTGCAGCGTCGCGCGGTGCAGCGTATCGGACACCCAGCTCTCGCCGCTTTTTGTCACCAGAATGATCCGATACGTATCCGGTACGCCATGGTAGCGGAAGGAGTGGAGCCGCACCCCGCCTGCGTCGCTGCCGATCAGGTCGCCCCACATCGGCGCGCCGTTGGTGCCCTGCGCGGTGCAGGCGTGCCAGCCCTCGGGCACAGCGGCGCGCAGCGCGTCCAGCAGCTCGTCATCCAGCGCAGCGAGTTCCTCCTCGGAGTAGCTCCAATCCAGCCCGCTGTATGTGTCATCCCCGTCTCCGGAGCCATAGGTGTGCCCCTGATAATCCCCCTTTTCCAAAAGATCGAGGTAGTACGGCTCGCTCGGCGCGTTTTCGACCTTCACCGTCAGCTGGGCCTTCGGCCCCGAGTCGGCAAGGGCTGATACCGTCAGCAGCATCGCCGTCAGCAGCAAGAGAATACTGTTTCGCAGAGACTTTTTCATTTCTTTCGCTCCTTTCTGTTTCCGTCCTGCCTCTTCCAAAAGCAGGACCTTTGCATCTTTTGACGCAAAACCGCGTCGTTTTGTTCCGAAATTCCAAAAAATCCTATTCGATCCACCCCTGTGCCTGCTTATAGCGCAGAATACGCAGCACGTGCGCGTCGATGTCGCTCTCCGCGATGCGCCCGTCCGCCACCGCCGCGAGCACGGCGGGAATGTCGTTTTGGTAGTCGCTCGTGATAAGCATATCGTTCCCCGCGAGCACCGCCAGCACCGCGGCCTCGCCGTTCGCGTACTGCTTCACCGCGTCCATCGCCAGATCGTCCGTGATCACGATGCCGTCGAAGCCCAACGTCTCCCGCAGCACCTCATGCACGGCGGGGGAGAGGGACGCCGGCAGCGCCGCGTCCATGCACTCCACCACATTGTGGCTCACCAGCACGAACGGCGCGCCCGCTCCCATGCCCGCCCGGAACGGCAGGAAGTCGCTCTGCTCAAACGTCTCATACGGCCGCTTGTCGATGGCGACGCCCGTGTGCGTGTCGGTGTTGTTCCCATAGCCGGGGAAGTGCTTGAGGACCGCCGCCACCCCCGCGTCCCGGATCGCGCCGACCGCCGCCGTCACAAATTCGCTCGTCGCCGCGGCGTCTCCGCCGAACGAGCGCGCGTAGATAAAGTCGCCCGCGTCGGTGGATACGTCGCACACCGGCGCAAGGTTCACGTTGATGCCGAGCGCCAGTAGCTGCTTGTTATAGTCCAGCGTCTCCGCGGCAAGACCGTCCATGCCGCGCGCGGCATACAGCTCCTGCGGCGAGGGCAGCGGCTGCGCGAAGAGCTTCGGGTCGCGGCTCGCTCGCGTCACCGTGCCGCCCTCCTCGTCGCTGCCGATGAAGAGCGGAAGCTCCGCCGCGGCCTGATAGCTCTCGAGCTTCGCCGTCAGCTCCTCCGCGCTCAGCCAGCCGCCGTCTGCGTCCTTGTAGTCCCGTCCGAAGAGCAGCAGCCCCCCGAGGTGGTAGGCAGCTACATCCTCCGCCGCGCCCATTTCGGGACAGCGGACAAAGAACATCTGCCCGACCTTTTCCTCGATCGACATCCCCGCGATGCGTTCGCGCAGCCGCGCCTCAGCCTGCTCGGCCTCGCTCGGCTCCGTCGGCGTGACCGGCGTCGGGTCGACCGTCGGCGGCGCGGGGTCAATGACCGGCGCGTCCGGCTCCGTTTTGCCCGCGCAGCCCGCGAGCAGGCACAGCGCCGCAAGCAGCGCAAAAATTCTTCGTTTCATCGTGTATTTCCCTCATTTATTCGCGTGTTGTGTGCGTCTCTTTGCCGCGTTTCGCGGCTCTTTCCCTGATTTTACCATGCCGCGCGCGCAAACGCAACCCGCGTTCCCGCTCTGCCGCGCGTCTGAGCTCCTGCCCCCGATAAGACACCAAAAGCCCCCGTCTTTCGACGGGGGCTTTTGGCTGTGTGTTGTGTGTATTTTTAGGAGGGAGAAAATCACATCGGGGATCACGTAACCCCTTTGCAAGTATTAAGATACCAGCGATTTATGGCTAAAGCTTGAAAACCGTGTGAACAAATTGTAAATAAGCAGCCCAAAAGCGGTTTTATCGAAAAAAAGAGACGTCCTCGCGGACGTCTCTCGCTGTTTGGTTCGATCAGCCAATGCTGTTGAGCTTGGTGGTCATAGCGCTCTTCTTGTGAGCAGCGTTGTTCTTGTGCAGCAGACCCTTCGCGGCAGACTTGTCCACGATCTTCACTGCGACCTTGTAAGCACCCTCGGCCTCGGTGCGATTGCCTTCAGCGGCAGCCGCCTCGAACTTCTTGAGTGCGGTCTTCAGTGCGGACTTGTCAGCCTTGTTGCGGGCGTTACGCACCTCAGCGAGCTGGACGCGCTTCTTGGCAGACTTAATATTCGGCAAACCAAACACCTCCTCCGGTTGGGATTTGACGGCGAACATAAAAAATCCACCGTGCAGAATGGTATTTTAACAAAGTTTTCGAGGAATTGCAAGCACTTTTTTCAGATTTTCTCCACTTTTTTGTATGCTTCAAAATTTAGGGGACATAATGAGAGCAATATACAAGATTTAGTGGAGGGCAGGCGGTTTTATGAACGCACGGCGGACAGACCTGGCGCTGGAGGCGCACGCGCTGTTCCGCGCGGCACAAAGGGACGACGCCATCGACGGCCTCACGCTCACCGAGCGGACGCGCCGCGGCTGCGCCGTGACCACGGTGACGGTGGAGAGCAAGGCGGCCTCGCGCGCCCTCGGCAAGCCGCGCGGGACCTACGTCACGCTCGACCTGCGCGCGCTTTCTCCCGAGGACCCCGCGTACACGGAGCGCGCGGCGCTCGCGCTCCGCGACGAGCTGCGCGCTCTCCTCGAAGGAACGGTCGATACCGCCCTCGTGGTCGGACTCGGCAACCGCGCCATGACGCCCGATGTCATCGGTCCCCGCGCCGCCGATCATGTGCCCGCCACGCGCCACCTGAAGGGCTGCGCCGCCTTCGGTGCGCTCGCGGATGTCAGCGTGCTGACGCCAGGCGTCCTCGGCACAACGGGATTGGAGGCCGCCGAGCTCGTGCGCGGCGCGGTGGAGACCGTGCGCCCCGACCTTGTCGTTGCCGTCGACGCGCTGGCGTCGCAGAGCCTCGGGCGCGTCTGCACCACCGTCCAGCTCACGGATGCCGGCATCGTCCCCGGCTCGGGCGTCGGCAACCACCGCCGCGCCCTCACGCGCGAGACGCTCGGCGTTCCCGTTCTCGCCGTCGGCGTCCCCACCGTGGTGGACGCCGCCACGCTCGCGCTCGACCTTTTAGACGAGGCCGGGGCGGACCTCCCCGATCCCGCCGCCCTGCGCGGACAGGGGAGCGTCATGGTCACGCCGCGCGACATCGACGCGCGCGCCGGGCAGCTTGCCCGCGTCGTCGGCTTTGGCGTCGGCCTTGCCCTCCAGCCTTCGCTCTCGCTCGACGAGCTGCGCGCCCTGATCGACTGATTTTGTCACATCCGTGTGCGGAAAAGACCGATGAAATAAGAATTTCTGCGCTCCCTCCATTGCAATCCGCGCTTTTTTGCGCTACAATGACAGCAAATTTCAAAAAAGGAGCGCAAGCTATGTACGATCTCAAGGATTTCAAGGCCGCGGACCACATTCCCGCCCTGCTCGACTGGATGCGCGCGCAGATGAAAGGCTGCGGCGGCAAAACCGCCGTCGTCGGTATCTCCGGCGGCAAGGACAGCTCGGTGATCGCCGCGCTGTGCGTCGAGGCGTATGGCCGCGAGAACGTGGTCGGCGTCCTTATGCCCGACGGCGTCCAGCCCGACATCGACTACTCCAACGGCATCGTGGACTTCCTCGGCATCAAGCACTACACCTTCAACATCCACGGCGGCACGAGCGGCATTCTGGGCGAGATGGCCCGCCTCGGCATCGAGGCCAGCCGCCAGACCACCGTCAACCTCCCCTCCCGCATCCGCATGGCGACGCTGTACGCCATCGCCCAGAGCATGGACGCGGGCATCGTGGTCAACACCTCCAACCTTTCCGAGGACTGGGTCGGCTACTGCACCATCTACGGCGACAGCGCGGGCGCGTTCTCGCCCATCGGGATGTACACCACCGAGGAGGTCATCGCCATCGGCCGCGCGCTGGGCCTGCCCGAGCGCTTCCTCATCAAGCCCCCGTCCGACGGCCTGACCGGCAAGACCGACGAGGACAACCTCGGCTTTTCCTACCACGCGGTGAACGAATACGTCCGCAAGGGCGTCGCCGATCCCGCCATTAAAGAGCAGATCGACCATAAGCACCGCGTCTCGCGCTTCAAATTTCAAACCATCCCCGTCTACCACAACGGCCTGCCCATCGTCATTGAGGACGGCACGGATTTCTACAAGTAAAAAGCCAAAAGGAAAGAGCGCCCGAACGGGCGCTCTTTCTTATGCCGCTGTATGGGTCTTACACCACCGCGAAGAACTTGATGAGGAAGAGGAGGGAGATGACATAGGTCAGAACGCTGACGTCCTTGGCCTTGCCGGAGAAGACCTTGACCACGGTGTAGGAGATCAGGCCCAGACCGATGGCGTGGCCGATGGAGCCGGACACGGGCATACCGATGAGCATGATGGACACCGGCAGCATCTGATCCATATCGTCGAAGTTGACGTTCTTGAGGCCCTGGAGCATCAGCACGCCGACGTAGATGAGCGCGGCGGAGGTCGCAGCGCCGGGGATGATGGCGGCGATGGGGGCGAGGAACATGCAGGCGAGGAAGAGAACGGCGGTGGTCAGCGCGGTCAGACCGGTGCGGCCGCCGGCCTCAACGCCGGAAGCGGACTCGATGAAGGTGGTGACGGTGGAGGTACCGGTGGCAGCGCCCGCGATGGTGCCGATGGCATCGGAGAGCAGGGCTTCCTTCATCTTGGGCATATTGCCGTCCTTGTCGACCATGCCGGCGCGGGAGGCCGTGCCGACGAGGGTGCCGATGGTGTCGAACATATCGATCATGCAGAAGGTGATGATCAGGGTGATGGCGGTGAACCAGCCGATGTTCACAAAGCCGGCGAAGTCAAACTTGAAGAGAGTGGTGGAGACCATGTCGGCGAAGGGGGGCACGAAGCTCGCGGTCTCAAGGCTGGCGAACGGATTCACGCCCAGGAACAGGAAGCTGCCGGCCCAGTAGAGCACGGAGGAGAAGAGCATACCGAGCAGAACGGAGGCCTTGATGCCCTTCTTGGCCAGAACGACCATCATGAACACGCCGAGGAAGGCGGTGATGGCGGTGAGGACCATGGTGTGATAGCCGATGTCGCCCATGCTGCCCTTGATGATGCTGGGGGTCAGGGCGCCGAAGAAGTCGCGCATGATGTAGAAGGGGCTGGTGAAGCCGTTGCCCTCGGCATAGATGCCGACGTTGGAGCCAAGACCGATGTTCATCAGCATCAGGCCGATGGCGGGGGCGATGCCGTAGCGGACGCCGAGAGGAATGGCCTCGACGATCTTCTCACGGACCTTCAGGAGGGTGAGGACGAGGAATACGATGCCCTCGACGAGGATGATGACCAGACCGGCCTGGAACGCGGACTCATACTCGCAGTTGTTGATGACGGCGATGTTGGCCACGACCACGGCAAAGAAGCTGTTCAGACCCATGCCGGGAGCCATGACGAAGGGCTTATTGGCCATGAAGGCCATGCAGATGGTGCCGATGGCGGAGGCGATGCAGGTCGCCAGGAACACACCGTTCCACAGCGGGGTGCCGACCGCGAAGTTGGTCAGCAGGTTGGGGTTCAGGGCGATGATGTAAGCCATCGTCATGAACGTCGTGAGGCCGGCAAGCAGCTCGGTTTTTACCGTGGTGCCGTTCTCCTGGAGCTTAAAGAGCTTTTCCATGATGTTCTCCCTTTCTTTTGTTTCGTCATAACACCTAAAATATTTTCAGGCCGCATGACGAAGATTTAGTATAATTATAAAGGTTTTGCCAGGAAAATGCAATACCCTCACCCCCGTTTCACCGTCTTTTTTCTCACATTGAGCGGGATTTGGCGGAATGGTGGGAAATGGCGGTTGTTTTTGCCGAAAAATCTGTTATAATCCTGTTATTCTTTTTGAAGGGGAACCCGATTTGAAGCTTTCTCGCCTTATTTTTCCGCCCGACGGCGCGAGCCGCGGGACGCTCCGCGCCCACCGCGCCTACCTCGCCGTGCTGCTCACGCTCCTCGGCGTCGGCATCGGCTTTCTCGGCCTGTGGCTCACGGCCTGCGCGGATGCCGCCCTCCCGCAGGCAGAGCTGTACCGGTCCTATCTCGATCATCCGCTGCTGCTGGCGCTGAACCTTTTCCCGCCGCTGCTGCTCGCATGGCTGGGCTATTTTCTGTCCGGACGCTGCTGGTGCGGCGTGCTGCTCAGCGGCCTTTTCGGTGTGGGCCTCCCGCTCATCAACTATTATAAGGTCATGCTGCGCGGCGATCCGATGCGCGCGAGCGATATCCTGCTCCTGCGCACGGCGGGCGGCATCATGAGTCAATACGAATTTGAACGGACCGCCGAGGTCAACACGGCGGTCGCGCTCCTCGGCGCGATGCTGGCCTTTGCCGTGCTCCTCATGCCGCGCGGCGATAAGCGCCGGCGCGCCCGCGCGCTGGGCGCGGCGGCCTGCGTGCTGCTGGGCGTCGGCGCGTACCTCGGCGCTTACACCGACGAAGCCGTCTACGAAAGGACGGCGAACGACTCGCTCATCAATATCTGGTCGGACAACGAGGTCTATCTTTCCCGCGGCTTTGCGCTTTCCTTCCTGCACTCGGTGCCGGAGCTTTTCCCCGAAAAGCCGGAGGGCTACGATGCCCGCGCGGCGCAGACGCTGCTTGAGTCCTTCCCCGATGAAGACATTCCGGAGGGGGAGAAGGTCGCCGTCATGGGCGTGATGCTCGAGGCGTTCTGCGACCTGACCGACTTTGACGCCCTCGCGGGCTTTGACACGGTGCAGGAGGTCTATGCTCCCTGGCACGCGCTCGAGGAGCAGAGCCTCTCCGGCCGTCTGCTCACGAACATCTTCGCGGGCGGCACCGTGGATACCGAGTGGGGCTTCCTCACCGGCGCGAGCGAGCACGACGAATACTGCGGCGCGACCGGCTCCTATGTCCGCTACTTCACAGCACAAGGCTACGCGGCGCACTACGCGCACCCCGGCTACAGCTGGTTCTATGACCGCGAGCGCGTGAACGACTACCTCGGCTTTGACCGGAGCGTTTTCACGGAAAACGGCTTCGGCGAGCTGGTCGACCCCTACGTCGCCATGTGGCATTCCGACCAACAGCTCGCGGACTACCTGCTCGCCGACCTCGACGCGGCGGACGGCTCGCCCCTGTTCTCCTTCGCGGTGAGCTATCAGAATCACGGCCCCTACGCCGAAACGGAGAGCGCCGTTCCCTATGTTTCGCCCGAAGCAAGCGGCTGGTCGCAGGAGAGCTGTAATATTCTCAACAACTACCTCTTCGGCGTGAATGAAACGGTCCGCGAATATGTCCGTCTAACGCAGGAGCTGGACGCGCGTGATACCCCTGTGGTGCTCGTGCTCTTCGGTGACCACAAGCCGTGGATGGGCAACGGCGGCTCGGCCTATGAGGAGATGGGCATTGATTTTGACACGTCCACGCTTGCCGGCTTCCGGAACTACTACGCCACGCCCTATCTCATCTGGGCGAACCGCGCGGCGAAGGAGGTCCTCGGCGCGGACTTCACCGGCGACGGCGGCGACTTTTCGCCCTGCTTCCTGATGACGCGGCTGTTCGACGCGTGCGGCTGGACCGGCCCCGGCTATATGCAGCTCTCCCGCGACATGCGGGACATCTCGCCGCTGCTGCACACGAACGGGCTCTTCCTGCACGACGGCGTCCTGACCTCCGTCCTCAGCGACACCGACCGCAGCTTCTACCGCAGCTGGCTCGCTGTGCAGTATTACCGCGAGCACGTCGCGGCGTATTCATAGCGCTTGCATCAAAAAACCGCCGCGCACCGCGCGGCACACATATCAAAGGGGGTATTCTCTACCGTAGAGAATACCCCCTTTGGAACCCCCAGAGAGCGCAAGGACTGCGTCCTTGACCTGCCATTGGAAGTTTTTCTATAGAACAACTGCACGCGCTGCGCAAAGGAGTGCGTGCGGCTTCTTTATCGGCTTTCGATTTGGTCTGCGCCTATGTCCGCTCAGCCGCTGCTGCGGCGGGGTTACGAGAATGTGTCGCCTCTCTGCCTCTGCTGCGGCGGGGTTACGGACAATTATTTTGCGGCGGCGTTCAAAGCCGTCAGGATTTCCTCACGCATTTTTTCCCGATCTCCCTGCTCCAGATAGGCGAGCGCGGCAGCCGCGCCCGCGGCCAGTGCCGCAATGGGAGCGCGATAGGGAGATCGCGCAAAGCTTTTGCCTGCCATCGCCTTGCGGGCCGCGTCCATCACATCAGACAACGCCTTTAGCAGTGTTTCCTTCTCCTTATCCTCCGTATGTCCGGCCAAAAACAGCATACCGCTGTGCATTTTCAAATAACAAAGCTGATAAATCCCCATATCCTGTTACCTCCAATATCTGATGTAAACATTATCTAATGCATTAGTCTATATGTCAAGAGGAATGCTTCCTTAGAATAGCACTAATTCATTAGCTAATGGGAGCATGAGATATGGTAACATTAAATGCACTGGCACTTTTGGAACGCAAAGGGAAAACAAAGTATTGGTTATATCAGCAGCTCGGTATGAGCTACCAGAACTTCAGCAAAATGGTAAACAACCAGACAAAGTCGATTCGATACGAAAATATCGAGGTCCTTTGTCAGCTTCTTGATTGTACACCAAACGAGCTTTTTACCTTCACTGACGAGCAATAGTAGCCTCGTAACCCTGCCGCAGAGCGGCAGCGGCCGCAAGGAGCAGATCAAATCGAAAGCCGCAGCAAACGCGGCTGCGCCGCGCCGACGCATTCTCATACGGTTGCTGAAAAGTTGATTTAATATGAGAGGTTCGGGGGTCGAGGGGCGACAGCCCCTCGTTGTCTCTGGGGGTTCTAAAGGGGGAGGTCTCTTCAACCAAGAGACCTCCCCCTTTCTTCGCTGCCGCGCATCGCGCGGCCGGTATTAAGATTACTCGTCCTCGTGCGCCGTCACGGCGATGTGCAGCTCGTCGAGCTGCTTCTGCGTGACCTCGCTCGGCGCGCCCATCATGATGTCCTGCGCGTTCTTGTTCATCGGGAACGGAATGATCTCGCGGATGGAATCCTCGCCCGCGAGCAGCATCACCATGCGGTCCACGCCCGGAGCGATGCCGGCGTGCGGCGGCGCACCGTAGCAGAAGGCGTTGTACATCGCGGGGAACTTGGCCTTCACGTCGTCCTCGCCGAGCCGCACCAGCTCAAACGCCTTGATCATGATCTCGGGATCGTGGTTGCGCACCGCGCCGGAGCTGAGCTCCACGCCGTTGCAGACGAGGTCGTACTGGTCGGCGGTGATGCTCAGCGGGTCGAGCTCGCCGCGCTCGGCGGCCAGCATCGTCTCCATGCCGCCCTTGGGCATCGAGAACGGGTTGTGGCAGAACTCCAGCTCGCCGCTCTCCTCGCCGATCTCGTACATCGGGAAATCGACGATCCAGCAGAACTCGTAGCGCTCCTTGTCCATGTGACCCTCGCAGGCGGGGCCGAAGGTCTTGATGGCGACGCCCACGGCCTTGGTCGCGAGCTTGCCCGCGCACACGATGACCAGCGTATCGGGCTTGAGCCCCAGCTTCTCGGTCAGCTCGGCCTTGATGGGGGCGACGAACTTGCCGATGCCGCCGGCGAGCTCGCCGTTCTCATCGACCTTGAACCAATAGCTCTTCGTGCCGCTCTGCACCTCGCAGTCGCCGAGCAGCTTGTCGATCTGCTTGCGTGTCAGCTTGCAGTCCGTGATGGGCACGGCCTTGACCGTCTGACCGCGCAGCGCCTCAAATTCGTTCTCGGCGAACAGCTCCGTCACGTCGGTCGCAGTCAGGTCGATGCGCAGATCGGGCTTGTCGCTGCCGTAGACCGCCAGCGCGTCGTTGTACGCGATGCGGCGGAACGGCGGCTGGGATGCAATATCATAGGTGCCGAACTTCGCGAAGATGGGGGGCAGCACGTCCTCGCAGATGGCGAACACGTCCTCCTGCGTCGCGAACGACATCTCCATATCCAGCTGATAGAACTCGCCGGGGGAGCGGTCGCCGCGCGCGTCCTCATCACGGAAGCAGGGCGCGATCTGGAAGTAGCGGTCGAAGCCGCTCGTCATCAGCAGCTGCTTGAACTGCTGCGGCGCCTGCGGCAGCGCGTAGAACTTGCCCGGGTGCTTGCGCGCGGGCACGAGATAGTCGCGCGCGCCCTCGGGGGAAGAGGCGGTCAGAATCGGCGTCGTGATCTCCAGGAAGTCGTGCGCCATCATCGCCTGACGCAGCGCGGCGATCACCTGGCAGCGCAGGATGATGTTCTTCTTCACCGCGGGATTGCGCAGGTCGAGGTAGCGGTACTTCAGGCGCTGCGTTTCGTCGGCCTCGCGGCTGCGGTTGATCTCAAAGGGCAGGGAATTGTAGCGGCAGCGGCCGAGCACCTCGATCTTCTCGGGCACGACCTCGATCTCGCCGGTGGCCTGCTTGCTGTTCTTGCTCGCGCGCTCGCGCACGGTGCCCTCGACGGAGATGGTGCTCTCCTTGTTGATCCCCTTGATGACCTTCAGGTCGGCCTCGTCCTCGACGACGACCTGCGTCGTGCCGTAGAAATCGCGCAGCACGACGAACGCCAGATTGCCGCCGACCTCGCGGACGTTTTCCATCCAGCCGACGAGCTTGACCTTCTCGCCCACATTCTCGATGCGAAGCTGGTTACAGTTGTGTGTACGGGACTGCATCATAAGACAATAACAACTCCTATCTGTAATTTCAAGCTGAAATAATACGGTTTGTATTCAAAATCACGCCGTAAACGGCTTGGTTTTCGGGTTCACGATGTCGCGCCAGTCGAGGTCGCCGCGGCTGAGGCCGAGGACGAGCATTTCCGCCGTCGCCACATTGCTGGCAAAGGGGATGTTATTCTGGTCGCACAGGCGGGAAATATAGCTCACGCTCTCGCAGGACTTTTCATCGCGCGGGTCGTTAAAGAAGAGCACCATGTCGATCTCGTTGTAGGCGATGCGCGCGCCGATCTGCTCCGCGCCGCCGTGTACGCGCGCGAGGAAGAGGTGGATGGGCAGACCCGTCGCCTCGGCGACCATCTTGCCGGTAATGTTGGTCGCGCAGATGGTGTGCTTGGAGAGGATGCCTGCATAGGCTGTGCAGAACTGCACCATCAGGTCTTTTTTGTTGTCGTGTGCCATGAGAGCGATATTCATATAACCGCGCCCCTTTCTATCGTAAATTTATGATTTTCTGTTTTATCGCCGCGGCAGCTTCATCAGCGGCACGCGCTCGCCGGCGAGACGGCGCGCGATGTTGCGGCAGGCGATCTCGGCGCTGCTCTCGCGGGAGAATACGGTCAGGGCGCTGCGCCCCAGCGCGATGGGGATGCCCTCGTCCTCGGGGATCACGCCCAGCAGCGGCAGGCCCGCCGCGTCGATGGCGTCGTCGATGTTGCTGCTCAGCGCCTTGAGCAGTTTGCGCCGCACGCGGTTGACCACCAAGTGCAGCCTTCCGTTCGGGTAATCGCGCAGCTCCATCACGGTCCGCTGCGCGTCGCGCAGGCTCGTGGGATCGGTCGTCGCGACCACCACCGCGCGGTCTGCCGCGCAGGTCGCGAGCCGGAAGGCGTCGCCCAGCCCCGCGCCGGAGTCAATGAGACAATAGTCGAATCTGCTCCGCACCTCGTCGAGCAGCCTTTTCATCTCGCTTGTGCGGATATCCTCGTGCAGCCCGACCGGCGCGGTCAGCAGATACAGCCGGCAGCCGTACGGATGCCGCACCGCGGCTTGCTCCAGCGTCGCGCGTCCGGCGATCACGTCGGTAAAATCCATCAGCGCGCTGTCACTCATGCCGAGCGCCAGGTCCAGATTCCGCAGACCCACATCGCAGTCGAGGCACAGCGTCCGGTGTCCCATCTCGGCGAGCGCCGAGCCGACGAGCGCGGTGAATGAAGTTTTTCCCGTGCCGCCCTTTCCGGACACCACGGCGATGACCTGTCCCATAGAAAACTCCCGTCAGCCGCTCACAGCGGCTGCTTTTTGATCTTTGCAAACGCCCTCGGATACCTCGGCGGGGTAGGGGAGACCTTCTCGATCACCACCACGCGGTGCGTGACATCGCTCGTCGGGATGGTGTAATCCCCGACCTTGACGATTTTTCCGCCGAGCGTTCTGATCGCGCCCTTTGCCGCGGCGATCTCCTCCTCGGTGTCCACGCTCTTCATCGCGAGGAATTGCCCGCCGACCTTCACAAGCGGCAGCGCCAGCTCGCAGAGCACATTGAGCTGTGCGACGGCGCGCGACACCGCAAGGTCATAGCTTTCCCGATGTCCGGCGGCAAATTCCTCCGCCCGCGCGTGAACGCATTCCACGCGCTTCAGCCCCAGCGTACCGCAGACCTCCTCGAGCCACGCGATGCGCTTGCCGAGGCTGTCGAGCAGCGTCAGATCGAAGTCGTCCTTGAGAATACGCAGCGGCATCCCCGGGAAGCCCGCGCCCGTGCCGACGTCCACCACCGTTTTCCCCGAGAGGTCAACGAACCGTGTCAGCGCCGCGCTGTCGAGCAGATGCAGCTGTGCGACGGCCTCCGGCTCCGTGATGGCGGTGAGGTTCATCACCTCGTTCTTTTTTAGCAGCAGCGCGGCGAAGCGCTCAAGCGTCTCCGCCCGGCTCTCGTCCAGCCCCAGCTCCCGCAGTCCCTCGCGCAGCAGCGCGGTCACTTGCTCTGCTCCTTCAAAAGGTCGCGGATCTCGGCGAGCAGCAGCTCCTCCTTCGTCGGCTCCGGATCTTCCTCAGTCTCCGGTTCGGCCTCCGGCTCGGGCTTGGAGAGCTTGTCGTGCATCTTGTTGATGGCCTTGACCATGCAGAACACGGCGAACGCGATGATGATGAAGTCCAGAATGACGGAGATCAGATTGCCGAAGTTGACGGCGATCTCGGGGTCAACGACCTCGCTGCCCTCCATCACGGCCTCCTTGAGCACCCATTTCCACGCGGAGAAGTCCACGCCGCCGGTGAGAATGGAGACGAGCGGCATGATAATATCGTTCACCAGCGAGGTCGTGATCTTGCCGAACGCGCCGCCGATGATGACACCGACGGCCATGTCGATGACGTTGCCGCGCATGGCGAACGCTTTAAATTCTTCCATAAACTTCTTCATAAGAAGTCTCCTTTGGCTGTTTTTGAAAACAAATAGTATTTTATTATTGAAATGCTACGACTTGTTATCAAAAATCAATGCTTCGGCACCAGCTTGTCCTTGCCGCCCATGTAGGGGCGCAGGACCTCGGGAATGAGCACGCTGCCGTCGGCCTGCAAATTGTTCTCCAGGAACGCGATGAGCATACGCGGCGGCGCGACCACGGTGTTGTTGAGCGTGTGGGGCAGATACATTCTGCCGTCCACGCCCTTGACGCGGATCCTGAGCCGCCGCGCCTGCGCGTCGCCGAGGTTGGAGCAGGAGCACACCTCGAAATACTTCTGCTGGCGCGGAGACCACGCCTCGATGTCGCAGCTCTTGACCTTCAGATCGGCGAGGTCGCCGGAGCAGCACTCGAGCTGGCGCACGGGAATGTCCATGCTGCAGAACAGCTCCACGCTCCACTTCCACATCTGCTCGTACCACTTCATGCTGTCCTCGGGCTTGCAGACCACGATCATTTCCTGCTTTTCAAACTGGTGGATGCGGTACACGCCGCGCTCCTCGATGCCGTGGGAGCCCTTCTCCTTGCGGAAACAGGGGGAGTAGGAGGTCAGCGTCTGCGGCAGGCTCTCCTCGGGCAGGATCTCGCCGATGAAGCGGCCGACCATCGAGTGCTCGCTCGTGCCGATCAGATAGAGGTCCTCGCCCTCGATCTTGTACATCATCGCGTCCATGTCGGTCTGGCTCATCACGCCCTCGACCACGTTGCCGTGGATCATGAACGGCGGGATGCAGAACGTAAAGCCCTTGTCGATCATAAAGTCGCGCGCGTAGGCGAGCACACCCTCGTGCAGCCGCGCGATGTCGCCGAGCAGGTAGTAGAAGCCCGCGCCGGACACGCGGCCCGCGGCGTCCATGTCCACGCCGTCAAAGCGCTCCATGATCTCCGTGTGGTAGGGAATTTCAAAATCCGGCGTCTTCGGCTCGCCGAAGCGCTGCACCTCGACGTTATAGCTGTCGTCGGGGCCGATGGGCACGCTGGGGTCGATGATGTTCGGGATCTGCAGCATATCCTGGTGCAGCTTCTCCTCGTACTCGACCTCTAACTTTTCCAGCTCCGCCAAACGTTCCGCCTGCGCCTTGACCTTGGCCTTGATGGCCTCGGCCTCCTCGAGCTTGTTCGGGTCCTTCTTGGCCTGTCCCATCAGCATACCGACCTGCTTGCTCAGCGCGTTGCGCTGGGCGCGCAGCTCGCTCGCCTCGGTGATGGCGGCGCGCTTCTTCTCGTCCAGCTCCAGTACCTCGTCCACGAGGGGGAGCTTGGCGTCCTGAAACTTTTTCTTAATGTTTTCCTGCACAAGTTCGGGGTTTTCCCGTACGAATTTCATATCAAGCATAATGATTTACCTCGCTATCGTTATAAAGTAAATATAGTCGACTGTTTCAGTCCATTCCATTCGGGAACAGCTTGTCTGTGATCGTCTGATACCGCTCGGCGGGCGCTTCATAGTCGCCGTCGGCGGAGGTGTGCAGCGGATAGTCCGGAAGAAACGGAACGAGTCCGTTGTCGCGCATCGCCTGCGCGGTCTCACGTGCCGCACTCAGCATACCGGCGTTGTAGTAACGCTCCAGCTCGCCGAGCCAGTCGAGTGCGGTGATAATGGCCTCCTGCCGGTCGGCGGACGCGCGATATGCGTCCTCGGCCTTGGCGAATGCCTGCTTTTGCTCCTCGATCTCCATTTCCAGCGCCTTGACCTCGTCCTCCAGCTTGGCGTTCTGTTCGAGCGTAGACTGCATCATGCTCGTGCTGCCCTTGAGCTGGTCGATGACCTGCTGGTTCGAGCGGTGGTTCGCTAAAAACGACCACAGGATAAGGATGAAGGCGACGGTGAACAGCACGGCAATGTAAGCGTAAACGCGCTTCTGCCGCTCCTTTTCACTGGTCGGCTTTTCGGGAGCCGCCGGCTTCGGGTTCTCCGGCGGCGGTGCTTCGTGAATGAAATCGGTCACTTTTTGGTTCCTCCGTTTTTGCGCTGCTGCAGGGTGCCGAGCGCGTCGAGCAGATCGTTCAGGTCGTCCATGTCGTAATAGTCCAGCTCGATGCGGCCTTTCTTGCGGCCCGCCACGATCTTTACGCCGCGGCCGAGCGACTGGGCCAGCTCCTCCTCCGCGATGTGGGCATGCAGCTTGTGCGTGATCTCCTCGATGGACGGCTCGCGCTCCTTCTTTTCCGTCGTCAGGCGCTTGACGAGCGTCTCGGTCTGGCGTACGCTCAGCCCCTGCGCCGCAATGGCCTCCGCGGCCTCACGCTGCCTGGCGGCAGGGAGGGGGAGCAGTGCGCGGGCGTGGCCCGCGGACAGCCTGCCGTCCTTCACCGCCTCGCGCACGCTCTCGTCCAGCGTGAGCAGACGCATGGCGTTGGCGACGGCGGGGCGCGACTTGCCGACCGTCGCGGCGGCGTCCTCCTGCGTCATGTGATAGGTCTCAATGAGCGTTTTGTAGCCCTCGGCCTCTTCGATGGGGTTCAGATCCTCGCGCTGCAGGTTTTCAATGAGCGCCAGCTCCATCGCCTTGCGGTCGTCCGCCTCGATGACGATGGCGGGCACCTGCGTCAGACCGGCAAGCCTCGCAGCCCGCCAGCGGCGTTCGCCGGCAATGATCTGATAGTAGCCCGAGGCGAGCTTGCGCACGGTCAGAGGCTGAATGATGCCGTGCTCGCGGATGGAGTCCGCCAAATCGGCGAGCGCAGCGTCGTCAAAATGCTTGCGCGGCTGACCGGCGCAGCTCTCCACCTGCGAAATGGGGAGGTAGAGGCTGTCGGCGCTTTCGGTCTGCAAGGCGGCGTCGCCGAGCAGCGCGCCAAGCCCACGGCCGAGCCCGCGGTTTGCGTTTGCCATGAAAATTCTCCTTTCTGTCGGGGTGCGATGATCGGGAACAGCCCGGGCATCCCGCCCACGGCTGTCTTTTTAATAAGGTTGGGCTGCTGCGAAGCGGGATCGTATCCGACTGCTTTTGCCCGTGCCGCCGCTCAGCCGTTCTTCTTCAGGAACTCGTCGGCGAAGGCGCCGTAGGCCTCCGCACCGCGGGAGGTGCGGTCGTAGGCGTTGATGGGCTTGCCGTGGCTCGGCGCCTCGGAAAGACGCACATTGCGCGGAATGACCGTCGCATACACCTTGCCGGGGAAGTAGCGCTTGACCTCCTCGGCGACCTGCATGGCGAGGTTGGTGCGCCCGTCGAACATCGTCAGCAGCACGCCCTCCAGCTCCAGCCGCGGATTCATGCTGCGGCGCACGATGCGCACGGTGTTCATCAGATCGGAAAGGCCCTCGAGCGCGTAATACTCGCCCTGCACGGGCACGAGCAGGGAGTCCGCCGCACACAGCGCGTTGAGCGTCAGCAGCTCGAGCGAGGGCGGGCAGTCGATGAGAATGTAGTCGTAGTCGGGGGCGAGAACGTCGAGCGCCTGCTTGAGCCGGAACTGGCGGTCCGGCAGGTCGATCATCTCGATGCCCGCGCCGGCCAGCGCCTTGGAGGAGGGCAGCACGTCGCCGTAGCGCGTGGCGACGACGGCGGACTTCACATCCGCGCCGTTGATGAGCACGTCGTAGACGCCCTGCGACACGGTCTTGTCCACGCCCATGCCGGAGGTGGAGTTCGCCTGCGGGTCAAAGTCGCACAGCAGCACGCGCTTGCCGCGCTCGCGCAGCACGGCGGTCAGATTGACGCAGGTGGTCGTCTTGCCGACACCGCCCTTTTGATTGACGATCGCTATGATTTTTGCCAAAAACGACACCCGCCTTCTGCCGGAACGGCTTGATCCCGGCCCTTCAAGTATAGTAGAAAACAGTATAGCACAAATCAGACTGATTTCAACCGGAAAGAGAAAAAATTTTGCACGAAATTTCTGCGCGATATGCAAAAACGGGGAGTGATGTTTCACGTGAAACATCACTCCCCATAAAACGAGGGTAATGACCAAAGTGTAAAGCGAGGCAAAATGTTTCACGTGAAACATTTTGAGACTGCGCCGCGCAATTCAGCGGAAAAGAATCGGCAGAGCGCAAATAAGCGGCGGCATGGAAAACCGAACGGGAGAAGGCGATCTACTCCGTCAACAGCAGAGCGTCGTAGGGAGCGAGGGTGATATGCAGCCGACCGCCTTCGGCCAAAAACGACTGGCCGCTGAGCGCGTCGTGCGCGAGCGGCGCTGCCCACGGCAGGTCGACCGAGGCGCTTTCCGCACCGGCGTTGACGGCGCAAAGGGAGACCTCATCGCCCGCGCGGCGGGCAAAGCAGAGCACGCGGCCCGCAGCAAGAGGATAGGTGATGCCGCCGCTTTGCAGCGACTCCCGTTCGGCGCGGAGCCTGCCGAGCGTGCGGAACCAATCGAGCAGCGCGGTATCCTCATGCCCCCATGGGTAGGTGCGGCGGTTGAACGGGTCCTCAAAGCCATCCATGCCGGCCTCGTCGCCGTAGTAGACCGTGGGCGAGCCGGGGAAGGCGTAAAGCACCAGCGCGGCGAGCTTGAGCAGCGCCGTGCCGCGCTCGCGCTCGGCGGGGGAGAGGCAGTAGTGCGCGCGCGCATCGCGGTCCGCCGGCGGCTGCTCACAGCCGAGAAGCGTCAGCAGACGCGGTGTGTCGTGTGTGGAGAGGAAGTTCATCGCGCCGTAGAAGGCGGGGGAGGGGTAGTTCTCACGGATGGTCTCCATCGCGTCGCGGAAGTCCTCCGCGCCGGACGTGCCGGCAAGGTAGGGCAGCAGCGCGGTGCGGAAGGGATAGTTCATCAGGCCGTGCAGTCCGTCGCCGAGCAGGTAGCGGCGGCGCTTGGAGTAGGCGACTTTGGTGGTGCCGTCCTCCCACACCTCGCCGAGGAGGTAGGCGTCGGGGAAGTCCTGCTGCATGACGGCGCGGATGGCGAAGATAAATTCGTCGGGCAGCTCGTCGGCGACATCGAGCCGCCACGCGCTCGCGCCCGCGCGGAGCCAGCGGCGGACGATGGAGTTCTCGCCGGTGATGATATAGTTGACATAACTTTCGTTCCGCTCGTTCACAGCGGGCAGATTCTTGATGCCCCACCAGGCGTCATAGTCCGTGGGGAAGGGGTGGAAGCTGTACCACGAATAGTAGGGGGAGATAGGGCCCTGCGCCGCGCCGGGCGCGGGATAGAAGCCGTCGGCGTTGAAGTAACGGCTTTTTGCGCCGGTGTGGTTGAACACGCCGTCGAGCATGACGCGGATGCCGCGTTTTTCTGCCTCCGTGCAGAGGGTGCGGAAGTCCTGCTCGTCGCCGAGGAGTGGGTCGACCGTTTCGTAGTCGGCGGTATCATAGCGATGGTTGGAGGCGGCCTCGAAGATCGGGTTGAGGTAGAGCGTGGTGACGTGGAGCGAGGCGAGGTAGTCGAGCTTTTCCGTGATGCCGGCGAGGTCGCCGCCGAAGAAGTCCTCACAGTAGTCGCCGTGCTCGTTGGGCCCGCAGAGCGGCGTTTCGTCCCAGCGCTCGTGAAGCGTGCGGCAGCCGATCAGACCGTCCACGCTGCGCGTCCTTGCGCGGTAAAAGCGGTCGGGGAAGATCTGGTAGGTGACGCCGCGGCCGAACCAGTCGGGTGTTTTGGCGCGGCCGTCGTAGACGGTCAGCTGCCAGGGCGTTACCTTATCCCAGCTCTGGAAGCCGTCCTTGCCATAGCAGCTCTCGCCGCCGTCCGCCCAGCGCAGGCGGAAGTGGTACCAGATCAGCTCCGGCTGCGAGGGGGCGAAGAAGGTACCGGAAAAGGCGGGGGCGCCATCCTCGTCCGTGGTGGGGAGGAGCTCGGTCTCCGTCCAGCGGTCGGAGAACTCGTGGTGGGCGAGCAGCGTGCAGCCGGTGACGGCGTGCCCGCGCGGGTAGAAGGTGAAGTCCACCGCGGCGAAGGTCGTGACCGCGCCGAAGGGGGACTTGCAGCGCGCGTCGCGGGGATCAAAGAGAATGGACATGGTGTTGCTCCTTTTTTGCCGCCGAGGGCGGCGGAACTCACCGCACTTCGTGCGGCACATTTCGCAAGGGCGATTCTCTTTCCGAAAGAGAACCGCCCCTGCGCGACCCCAAGAGAACGCAAGGGGCTGTCGCCCCTTGCCCCCCGAACTGCGGCGGTCAAATTACCGTTCAGCAGCCGTATGTGAGTGCACCGGCGCGGCACAGCCGCGCTTTCTGCCGCTTTCGATTTGGTGTGCTTCTTGCGGCCGCTGCCGCTCTGCGGCGGGGTTTCGGTGGAATGTGCAGGGATTATTCCTCCGTGTTGATCTTGCCGTGCTGCTGCTCGTAGGCGTCAATGCACTCCTGCGTCAGATGCTCGAGCTGGGCGTTGAGGGAACGGTGGTTCTTTTTCGCGATGTAGGTGATCTTCTTGAGCATCTCTTCGTGAAAGCGTATGCCGGTCTGGATCTTGTCCGTTGCCATGATAACACTCCTTTAGCATGATGCAAACATTTTAACGAAAGAAAGGTTGACTTTCCACAAACGAAGTGTTATTGTAACGATAACACTTATGGAAAAACGGAGAAACGTGCATGGACTGTGGGGACTGCAAATTTTTTCGGCAGCACTATGTGATATCGTCGGGGCGGTATATGGCACTTGATTATGGGCATTGTGTTGCGCGGTGCAGAAAGAAAATGTATGCCGCGGATACGACAGCCTGTGAGCGGTATGAGCAGTCGACCGGCGAGACGCTGCCGCCGGAGAGCGAATTTTATATAACCGTGCAGGTTTACCCAAAAGCGACGGAATAAAACGTCTCCGTAACCCCGCTGCAGCAGCGGCTGAGCGGACATAGACGCAGACCAAATCGAAAGCGGCAACAGGAAACCGCAGGCAGTTCTTTGCGCAGCGCGTGCAGTGATTCCTTGCAGGGACAGACAATGCGGGGTCGAGGGGTGTCCCCTCGTTGTCTCTGGGGGTTCCAAAGGGGGTATTCTCTTCAACCAAGAGAATACCCCCTTTGACAAGCGCCGCACGAAGTGCGGTGAGTTCCGCCGCCCTCGGCGGCAAAAATTGTAAATTTTTAAAATCCCTCTTTTATCCCAATACACTTTGTGTTATATTAAAAACTGTATTATTACGTCTGCTCCCGGGGAAGAGAAAGGAGATCATACGATGGAAAACCGCGTTACCGTCAGCATCTGCGGCGAGGAGTATACCTTTGTCGCCGAGGAGGCCCCCTCTTATATGCAGAAGGTCGGCGCTTACGTCGGCACGAAGATGGACGAAATGCTCACCGGCGCGAAGGTGGGACGCACCGACGCCGCCGTGCTCGCCGCGGCGAACATCGCCGACGAGCTCTTCAAGGAGCGCGAGGCCAGCGAGGCGCTGCGCCGCCAGCTCAAGCAGTACATCGACGACGCCGCGCAGGCGAAGAACGAGGTCAGCGAGCTCAAGCGCGAGCTGTTCAAATTGCAGAACAGGAAATAATGACGGAGCTGCTCTCTCCCGCGGGCGGACGCGAGGCGCTGGTCGCCGCCGTGCAGAACGGCGCGGACGCCGTGTATATGGGCTTTGGCAGCTTCAACGCGCGCCGCAGCGCCAGAAACTTCAGCGATGAGGAATTTCTGGCGGCGGTGCATTATTGCCATTTGCGGGGCGTGAAGGTCTATCTGACGCTCAATACGCTCGTGACCGACCGCGAGCTGCCCGCACTCGCCGAGACGGCGCGGCGAGCGAGCGGATACGGCGTGGACGCGATATTGGTGCAGGACTGGGGCGTTTACGAGACGCTGCGCGCGGTGATCCCCGATGTGCCGCTGCACGCGAGCACACAGATGGCGCTGCACACGCTCTCGGGTGTGGAGGAGGCGGCGCGGCTCGGCATGACGCGGGCGGTGCTCGCGCGGGAGCTGTCGGGCGAGGAGATCCGCGAGATCGCGGAGCGCGCGCCGATCGAGATCGAGACCTTTGCGCATGGGGCGCTTTGTATGTGCTATTCGGGGATGTGCGAGATGTCCGCGGTGATCGGCGGGCGGAGCGGCAACCGCGGCGCGTGCGCGCAGCCCTGCCGCTTGCGCTATGGCTGGCACGGGAAGGCGGACGCGAATCCACTGTCGCTCAAGGACGCGAACCTCGCGACGTATGCCGGAGAGATGGCGGAGATGGGCGTGGCTTGCCTGAAGCTCGAGGGGCGCATGAAGCGGCCCGAGTATGTGGCGGCGGTGACGGGCATCTATGCCGCGCTGCTGCGCGAGCACCGCGCACCGACGGCGGACGAGCAGAAAAAGCTCTCGCTGGCGTTCTCACGCGACGGGTTCACGGACGGCTATTACCGCGGCCGGCGCGGGAAGGAAATGTTCGGCGTTCGCCCGGAAAATGCGCGCTGGCCGGAGGAGTGGTTCGGCACGCTGCGGGCGGCCTATGAAAAAGAGGATATGCGGCTCGTGCCGGTGCGCTTCCGCGCGGCGCTTCGTTTGGGCGAGCCGATGGTGCTGACCGCCGAGGACGGCGACGGGCATTGCGTCACGGTCACGGGAGTCGCGCCGGAGGCGGCGCGAAGCCGCGCGGTGACAGCCGGGGAGGTCGAGGCCCGTCTGCGCAAGACCGGCGGGACGGCGTTCACGGTGTCGGACTGCGCGGTGACAGCGGAGGACGGGCTGTCCGTCCCGGCGAGCGCGCTCAACGCGCTGCGGCGCGAGGCGCTCGCGGCGCTGGAGGCGATGCGGACGGAGATACCCGAGCGGCGCGAGGGGACGTTTGTCCCGGCTGAGAGGATCAAAAACCCGACGGAGCCGCCGCGCTTCACGGTGTCGATCTACCGTGCCGGGCAGCTTACCGATGCGCTGGTGAACGAGGGAGTGGAAACGGTGTATGTGCCGCTGGAGCTGCTGCCGTCAGTCGAGGTGGAGAAATACCGTGGGCGGACGAAATTTGCCGCCGTGCTGCCGCGCGTGTGGCGGACGGCGGACGAGGAAGGTCTGCGCGAACAGCTTCGCACGGCGAAGGAGCGTGGCGTGGAGTGCGCGGTGCTGGGGAATCTGGGACATTTCGCGCTCGTGCGCGGGCTGGATATGGAGCTGTGCGGGGACTTCGGGCTGAATGTGTTCAACTCCGCGGCGCTGCGGTTTTTGCGGGAGCAGGGGCTATCGGGCGCGACGCTGTCGTTCGAGCTGCGGCACGAGCAGCTGCGGGACATCAGCAAGTGCATCCCCTGCGAGGCCATCGTCTACGGGCGGCTGCCGCTGATGATCACGGAAAACTGCATCGTGGCGAACGAGTTCGGCTGCCGGCGCTTTAAGGGGCGCTGCGACGCTCTCTGCGCGGACAGCGCGTGCGCCGGAGCGCCGGAGCTGACCGACCGCGTGGGCGAGCGGTTCCCGGTGCTGCACGCCTACGGCTGCCGGAGCGAGCTCCAGAACGGCAAGACGCTGTGGCTGGCGGACAAACCGGAGTACCGGAAAATCGGTTTGACCTACGCGCGGCTGCGCTTTACGACCGAGTCGGCGGAGGAGTGCGTGCGCGTGCTGCGGGCCTACAAGGGGCGGGAGGAATACACGCCCAAGGACATCACGCGCGGGCTTTTCTACCGCGGCGTGGAGTAAAAATGAAAACAAGACGTAGTTTTTCTGCGCGATATTACGATTTGTATTGAAAAGAGGACTGAGATCATGCCGCATATCGTGCTGGCTTCCAAGTCGCCGCGCCGCCATGAGCTGCTGCGGCGCATGGGCATCACCGATTTTTCCGTGGTCGTTCCCGACGTGGAGGAGACCTATCCCGAGGGGCTTGCGCCGCAGGAGATCGTCGCGCACATCGCGCGCCTGAAATCCGACGCGGCGGCGCCGCTGGTCGGGCCGGAGGATATTCTCATCACGGCGGACACGATGGTGTTTTTGGAGAACGACCGGCTCGGCAAGCCGCGCGACGAGGCGGACGCGCTGCGGATGCTCACGGAGCTGGCGGGGAACCGACACACGGTCTGCACGGGCGTGACGGTGCGGCAGGGCGGCAAGGCGGAAGCCTTTACGGTATCGACGGATGTGTACTTCCGACCCTGCACGGAGGAGGAGCTGCGCGCCTACATCGCCACCGGCGAGCCGATGGACAAGGCGGGCGCTTACGGCGTGCAGAGCCTGGGCGCGCTGCTCGTCGAGCGCATCGACGGCGACTTCTACAACGTCATGGGACTGCCGGTGGAGAAGCTGGGGCAATGCCTGACGAAGCATTTCGGCGTGCGCTTCTTCTAAAATAACGACCCCCGAAGGGAGGGCTGCGCTTTGCGCGAATTTCTGGAAAAATACGGCCTGCGGCTGCTCATTATTACGACCGTCTGCGCGGTGCTCATCAGCGTGCTGAGCTTTGTGAGCGCGACGTCGGGCTTTCTGCAGAATGCGGTGGGCGTGCTGACCTATCCGTTCCGCTCGGCGGTCACGGCGGTGGCGACGTGGGTGGAGGACAAGCAGCGCTATTATAAGGACTACTCCGACCTCATAGCGGAAAACGAGGCGCTGCGCGAGCGCGTGGCCGAGCTGGAGCGCGACGCGCGGCAGGCCGAGGCCGACCGCGAGGAGAACGCGCTGCTGCGCGAGCTGCTGGAGCTGCGGGAGCAGCGGCGTGACCTGACCTTCGAGTCCGCGGCGGTCATCGACCGCGAGAGCACGAACTGGACGAGCGCGCTGACGCTCAACCGCGGCACGGCGCACGGCGTGGAGAAAAACGACTGCGTGGTGTCCGCCGAGGGCGACCTGGTGGGCGTGGTGTCCGCGGTGGGCTACAACTGGTGCACCGTGCTGACGGTGATCGACACCGACACGGAGCTGGGCGCGCGGGTGTTCCGCACGCAGGAGGTCGCGGTCGCGGAGGGCGATCTGGCGCTGATGGGCGAGGGAAAGCTCAAGCTGAGCTATCTTTCCGCCGACGCGCAGCTGCTCTCGGGCGATGTGGTGACGACCTCGGGCCTCGGCGGGTTCTACCCGGGCGGGCTGGTCATCGGGACGGTGGAGTCCGTGCGCACGGGCGACGACGGACTGGCGCAGTACGCGGTGCTTGCGCCCGCGGCGCGGCTCGGCGAGCTGAGCGAAGTATTCATCATCAAGGATTTTGACATCGTCGACTGACGGTGAAGCATTTTTCGGAAAGGGGGCGCTGCCATGTCGCCGTCGACCACGCGTGATACGGCGGTCAAATGGACCGCTTACGCGCTTGCGTGTCTGCTGCTGCTCTTTGGGCATGAGCTGACGCTTGCCCATCTGCGCGTGTGGGGCATCGCGCCCTTTCTGCCGCCTCTGCTGCCGGCGGTGCTCGCGTCGATGGAGGACCGGCTGGAGGGCTTTGTGTTCGCGCTGGCGTTTGGCGTGCTGTGCGACCTGGCGCTGACCGCCCCGCTGCCGTGCCTGTACACGATCGCGTTCCCGCTCACGGCGCTGCTCGCGGCGCTCATCGCGAGGAGTGTGCTGCAGCCGGGCATCCTGTGCTCGCTGGCGGTGAGTACGGCGGCATTCGTGCTCGTGGACCTCATCACGGCGGTCACGCTGCTCGCCGGCGGACGCTCGGAGCTGTCCGCCATCGCGCTGCGCGCGGTGCAGGAGCTGGCGCTCTCGCTGCCGCTGCTGATCGTGTGCCACCCGGTGCTGGCGTTCCTGCATCGGAAATTTACCCTGTAACAACGGCAAAGAACCGCGAAGGGAGGGCCTGCCGTGGACGACAAAAAGCAATTCAGCCGACGCCTGCTCGCGATCGGCGCGCTCTTCTCGCTGGTGCTGGCGGCGTATTTCGTGACGCTCTTTGACGCGCAGATCGTACACGGCGCGGAGTACCGCGCGCGGTCCATCCGCGCGAACACGAAGAGCGAGACGGTGGTGACCTCGCGCGGCATCCTGACCGACCGGAACGGCAAGGCGCTGGTGACGAACCGGAGCGTGTATACGCTCGAGCTGGACGCTTCGCTCGCGCCGTCGGACGACGCGGCGCTCAACAAGGATCTGCTGCGGCTCATTGAGCTGCTGGAAAACCGGGGGATCGTCTGGGAGGACACGCTGCCGCTGACGGCGGGCGCGCCGTTCGCCTATGATTTTTCCGTCTCCGGCTCGCACACGGCGCTCAACAGCTACCTTGTGAGCAAGAAGTGGGCGGACGAGGACGCGCTGACGACCGACACCGACCCGCCGCTGAGCCCCGAGGCGCTGCTCTCGCGGCTGCGCGCGGAGTTCAAGGCAGACGAGGATCTGACCGACACGGAGGCGCGCAAGCTCGTCGGCCTGCGCTACTGCCTCGCGGTGACGAAGCTCAACCAGCTCTCGACGGCGGCCATCGCGTCGGACATCTCCGTGGAGCTGATCGCGGAGCTGAAGGACGGCGCGTATGCGCCCATCCACATCGGCACCTCGTCCGTGCGCGAGTACCAGACCGACGCGGCGGCGCACATTCTCGGCCGCGTCACGAAGATCCCGCGCGAGAAATGGAATGAATACAAGGAAAAGGGCTACGCGATGAACGCCTACGTCGGCTACGACGGCGTGGAGCTGGCCTTTGAGGACTATCTGCGCGGCAGGAACGGGCGGCGCATCGTGGAGACCAATACGGCGGGCAAGGTGACGGGGGAGATCTACTCCGTCGAGCCGGAGCCGGGCAATACGGTCGCGCTGACGCTGGACATCGACTTTCAGGAGGATGTGGAGCGCATCCTCGCCGAGACGGTGGAGAGCATGACGGCGGAGGACGACATCGACCGCGGCGCCGCCGCGGCGGTGGTGCAGGTCGGCACGGGCGAGGTGCTCTCGCTCGCGTCGTACCCGACCTTCTCGCTCAAGACCTTCAACGAGGATTACACGGAGAACAACACCGATCCGCTCCAGCCGTTCTGGAACCGCGCGACGCAGGGCACCTACGCGCCCGGCTCGACCTTCAAGCCGGTGACGGCCATCGCGGCGCTGGAGACCGGCATCATCACGCCGAAGTCCACCATTCTGACAAAGGGCGTGTATCACTACGGCGACTGGGCCTACAAATGCTGGCTCTACAACCAGAACGGCGGCACGCACGGGCGCATCGACGTGACCGAGGCCATCAAGGTGTCGTGCAACTATTTCTTCTATGACATCGGACGCAGGACGGGCATCTCCACGATCGCGCGCTATGCCTCGGCCTTCGGTCTCGGTGAGCCGACGGGCATCGAGATCCCGGAGAAGATCGGCGTGATGACCACGCCGGACTACGTCAACTCGCTCGACGGACATTACTGGACGGACGGTCAGACGCTGACCGCCGCCATCGGCCAGTCGTACTCGCTCTTTACGCCCCTGCAGCTTGCAAACTACATTGCGACGCTCGCGGGCGGCGGGACGCGGTACAACGCGCATCTGCTCAAGGAGGTGCGGACCTACGACAGCGCCGAGCTCGTCGACGTGTACGGCGAGCCGCCGGCGGAGATCGTCGACATCGAGCCGGAGAATTTGCAGGCGGTCTTGCAGGGAATGCGCGACCTGGTCGTGTCGGGCAGCGTGGCGTATTATTTCAAGGACTGCGTGGTGGACGCCGCCGCCAAGACCGGCACGGCGCAGACCGGCGGCAAGGTCAGCAACGGCGTATTCGTGGCGTTCGCGCCCTACGACGATCCGCAGATCGCGCTGGCGGTGGTGATCGAAAAGGGCGGCAGCGGCGGCGCGCTGGCCTCGACCGCGGTGCAGATCCTCAACGCCTACTTCACCTCGGTGGACGAGGCGAAGGCGGTCGTGGGCGAAAATATGCTCATCCAATAAAAGACGGAAGCGGTCTCCCGTAAGGGAGGCCGCTTCTTTGCGTGCGTTTTACTTTTTCTGCTTGCGAATGTCGTCGCCGAAGAAGGGGAGAATGCGGTAGGCGCCCTCGATGCGAGAGAGGATGTTCGCGCCGTAGCGGCGCGAGAGCTCGGCGGGGGAGAGGTTGGTGGAGATGATGGTCTTTTTGTTCGTCATCAGACGCGTGTTGACGATCTGGTAGAAGGCGCTGCGGACGAACTCGGTGGTCAGCTCGGTGCCGAGATCGTCGATGATGAGCAGGTCGCAGCGGAGAAGGCGGGAGACGTCCTCGTCCGCGCCGCCGGTCTCGTCGCGGGAGAATTTCTGCGCCTCGAAGCGCTCGAAGATGTGGGCGGCGGTGTCGTAGACAACGGAGTGGCCCGTCTCGCTCACGACGCGGGCAATGCAGGCGGAGAGGAAGGTCTTGCCCAGCCCGGGATCGCCCGAGAGCAGAAGATTGCCGCTGCGGGGGGAAAATTCGTAGGCATAGTCGCGGCAGGCGTCGTAGATGCGCTCCATGTTCGAGCGGGGGGAAATGTCCTGATCAAGGGGGGCGTAGGGGGAGTAGACGTCAAAGGAGAAGGTCTCGAAGCTCTGCGTGCCGAGGTCGAGGAGCCGGGAGAGCTCCTCGAGCTGGACGCGGGCATAGTAGTCGTTCAGGCAGGAGCAGACCTCGCTGCCGCGCCAGCCGGTGTCGCCGCAGAGGGGACAGTTGGGCTTATCCTCGAGGTAGTCGGCGGGATAGCCGTGGGCGACGAGCAGCTCGGCGCGCTCGCGCTGGAGGGCGAGGTTTTCCTCCTTGAGCGCCTCGATGGCGGGGCGGGGGTCCGTGCCGCGGCGCAGGGCGGAGGAAATGAGCTTGGACATGGTCTCGCGCAGGGCGGCGTCGATCTCCGCGATGCGGGGGACGGCGGCATAGACCGCGCGCTCGCGCGCGTGCAGCGCGTCGGCGCGGCGCTGCTTCGCCTCCTCAAAGCGGACCATCGCGCGGCGCATGAGCTTTCCGTCGTAGGACATGAGATCCCCTCCCTTACAGGTATTGCTTCATCCAGTCGTTCTTGCCGCCGGACGGTTTTTCTTCTTTTTTCGGCGCGGCGTTTTCCGCCGCAGTCTCCGCGGGGGTGTGGAGCCCCTTTTCGTGCCAGCGCTTCAGGATGCCGTTGCAGTACGCCCACTTGAATTCATGGCAGCGCAGGACGGTCTTATCATACGCGAGGGCGACGGTCTCGGCGGGGAAGCCCATGTCCACCCAGGCGGCGAGGTATTTCTCCTCGCTCGGGGAGGGCTTGCGTTCGCCGAGCTGAAGGACTGCCATGTAGGCGGGGTACTTCTGCTCGCGCGCGTGGAGGGCGTTGAGGTAGTCGTTTGCGCTGGTCGAGGAAAGGAGGCCCTTTCTCGCCCAGACGTAGCCCTCCTGCTCGATCCGGCGCATGGTGGGCAGCCGCCCCGCGCCGTACTGCGCGGCGTGGCGGGCGATGCAGTGGTTGACGAGGAGAAAGAGCACGTCGGCGGGCAGGCCGAGGTCCTCGTAAAGCCCGAGGAGCTTGCCGACGGACGGTGTAGAGAGCGGGCCGAGCTTGCGCTCGACCTCGCGCAGAAGCGCGGAAAAGCTCGCGTCCTGCTCCAACTTGCGGGCGACGTCCTCGCGCGAATAGGCGGGGCGCTCGGCGGTGGGCGCGGGGACGGGCGAGGGAGTGGGCTCCTCCGGCTTCGGGGCGCTGACGAGTCCCATGCGGGCAAGGGCGGCCTCGGCGCGCGAGCGGCGCGCCTCGTCCCATTTGAGCTCGGCGCGGAGCGTTTCGGGGGAGGCGCTGCCGCGGTTTTTGAGCAGGCACAGGTAGAGCAGGGCGGCGTCGCCGTCCCCGCCGTCGATCAGGCGGCGCGTCACGGCGGCGGACAGGGTGATATTCTCCTGCTCGCTCAGGTGCAGAACATAGCCGGCCATAGCGCGCCTCCCTTCGTTCGATCATAAGTCCCTTTATTTTACACGAAGCGGAGCGATTCGTAAATAGGAAGATCGGGGAAATGAAAATTTTCCCGATTCCCTGACAAAATTCGCGCGGCTTTGCGTGCCGCCGCTTTTAGAATGGGGACAAGGATGCGGGGAGACCGCGATAGGAGGGGACGCCATGGAGATCATGCACAAGGGAATGTGGACGGGCCGGCGCGTGCTGTATCTGAGCGTGGACGCGATCCGCGCGAATCCCGATCAGCCGCGGAAATACTTTGAGCCGGAGGCGCTGCGCGAGCTGGCGGAGAGCATCGGGCGCTACGGCATTTTGCAGCCGCTGACCGTGCGGCGCGGGGAGGACGGCTACGAGCTGATCGCGGGAGAGCGGCGGCTGCGGGCGGCGAAGCTCGCGGGTCTGCGGGAGGTGCCGTGCCTCGCGGTGCGGTCGGACGAGGAGAAGTCGGCGCTGCTCTCGCTGATCGAAAATTTGCAGCGGCAGGACCTGCACTACATGGAGGAGGCCGCCGCCATCGCAAAGCTCATCGCGGTCTACGGCCTGTCGCAGGAGCAGGCGGCGGAGAGGCTGGGCAAGTCGCAGAGCGCGGTGGCGAACAAGCTGAGGCTGCTGCGGCTTTCGCCTGCGTGCGTGGCGCTGCTGCGCGAGGGGGGGCTTTCCGAGCGGCACGCGCGCGCCCTGCTGCGATTGAGCGACGAGAACGAGCGTCTGGCGGCGCTGCGCGTCATCGTGGAGCGGGGCTGCAATGTGGCGCAGGCGGAGGCGTACATCGAGTCGGTTTTGCAGCGCGCGGCGGTCACGCCGCCGCGGCGGAGGCCGACGTTCATCGTGAAGGATGTGCGGCTGTTTCTCAACACCATCCGGCGGAGCATGGGCATCATGCAGCGCGCGGGGGTGGACGCGGCGTGCGAGCGGGAGGACACGGACGAGGAGATCCGGCTGACCATCCGCATCCCGCGCACGGGGGCTGCCAAAACGGCGTAAAAATTGTAACCAAATCGTTACTCTTTTTCGCAAAATCTATGCTATACTGCAATAGACTGGCTGTGGTATACACAGCGGGATATTGATTCGGAACAGCAGGAGGGTGCCGGAATGGAAGAAAACCTGGGTGCCTTTGAGGAAAAGAGAAACGAGGCCGCGGAGACAGCGGAGAGCGCCGGCAAGGGCGGCAAGCGTCTGGCGAAGGGCGGCAAAAGAGGATGGGCCATTGCCGGTATCGCGCTCGGCGTGCTGGCCGCGGCGTATCTGGGGCTGTGCGCCTACGCGACGCTGAGCGGGACCATCTATCCCAACACGACGGTCGGCGGCGTGGACTACGGCGGCATGACCGAGGAACAGGCGGCGGCGGAGCTGACGCGGCGGGTCATTGACGCGCAGAGCGCGCGGCTCGACTTTGCCGTGATGGAGGGAGACAGCTGCGAGGTGATCGCGGGTGTGGCGCTGGGCGATATTCCGGCGGACATCGACTGCCGGAAGGCCGCGGATACGCTGGCGCGGGTGCGCAGCGCGAAGGGCGACGGCTTTTTCAAGAGCGGCGCGGGCTTCCTTTTCTCGCTTTTTACCGAGCCTGAGGAGAGCATCGTATCCGAGGAGCCGTTTTGCGCGGCGGCGGAGCCGGTGCTGGATGCGCTGGAGTGCGAGCCGGTGGAGTTTGCCATCGCTCTGACGACCGAGAACGAGGTCAGCGTGACCAAAAGCAGGGACGGCCGCCATATCCCGGATCGGGAGCAGGCGCGGCGTGTGATCGGCGACGCGCTGCGCGGCGCATACCTTGGCGGGGGCTGCCCGCTTCAGGTGACGCTGTACGGCGATCCGGATGCGGAGGCGAGCTACGAGACCGTACCCGCGCAGGCGGTCGATCTGGCGGCGGAGCGGGAAAAGCTCGTGGGCGAGAAGGTCAACGCGAGCTACGACATTGAAAATGAGAAGATCATCCCGAGCCATGCGGGGGTGAGCTTTACGCTCGCCGACTTGCAGAGCGCTTACGACGCGGCGGCGCCGGGGGAGACCTTCACCGTCCGGGCGACGGTCGAGCGGCCGGAGGTCACGACCGAGCAGCTGGAGGCGGGACTGTTCCGCGACGAGCTGAGCAGCTACACCACGCGCGTCGGCGGCGCACCGGGGCGGCACAAGAACGTGAAGCTGACGGCGGAGCGCATCACGGGCTACATCCTCAATGCGGGCGACACGATGAAGTATGGCCCGCTGGTGACGCCGTTCACGGCGGAAAACGGCTATTCGCCCGCGCCGGGCTATCTCAACGGTAAGACCGTGGACATGATCGGCGGCGGCGCGTGCCAGGCGAGCTCGACGCTCTACGCGGCGGTGCTGTACGCGAACCTTGAGATCGTGCAGCGCGTGAACCACGGCTACGCCTCCGACTACATCGGCCTTGGATTGGACGCGACGGTGGCGAGCGGCGGACCGGAGTTTGAGTTCCGCAACAATACGCTCTACCCCATCAAGGTGCAGGCAGACTTTTTCACGAAGGATAAAAAGGACTACATCAAGATCACCCTTCTCGGCACCAAGACCGACGACCATTATGTGAAGATCGTGACGGAGCTCATCAGCACGACGCCCTACGAGGAGGAGCTCGTCGAGACCGACACGCTCGCGCCGGGCGAGCAGAAGGTGGAGCAGACGCCGTATACCGGCTATGTGGTCAAGACCTACCGCAATGTGTACGCGGGCGACGGGACGCTGCTTTCCTCGACTTATGAGGCGACGAGCCGCTACAAGAGCCGCAACCGCATCATTCTCGTCGGCAAGGCGGCGGATCCGACGGTCGACCCGAATGTGCCGGCAATGGATCCGACGGTGCCGGGGAGCGACCCGGGTGTGCCGACGACGGACCCGGGCGCAACGATGACGGACCCGGGCGTGCCGGGTGTCGATCCGACGCAGACGCCGGCGATACCGGAGACGCCGCAGATGTCCGAGACGGCGCCGGCGGCATAAGAGAAAAAGAAAGGAGTCCTCCGCTGCCGCGGAGGGCTCCTTTTTGATAAAATGCACAAGTTTTCCGAGAGAACTTGTGCATTTTTGTAAATGTGTTCAATTTTGTGAAAGTATGTTTTCAAAATTAGTGGTAAGACGCAAAGAAAATGCATAAATTCCTGCAAAAAATCGGCAAATCGCTTGCTTTTATGAAAGAGCGGGTGTACAATGAACAAACTGACAGAAGATCGGGAAATCGGGAAATAAAATCAACAATTATAATATTTTGAGAGGGGTTTTTTATCATGGCTAAGTTCAAGGTTTATTACACCATCGAGCTCAATGAGATCGCGACGCATATCTTCGAGTCCAACGATTTCGAGGTGAAGCTGTGCAGCCACAACGACGAGGAGACCTACGTCAAGGAGCTCGCCGCGTTCCAGCCCGACGCCATCATGTGCCGCACCGAGCCCATCACCGCCAAGATGATG
>OKSD01000222.1_pt1 | contig 63215 bp, 59 predicted proteins | sample 1601221 | NCBI WGS metagenome assembly OKSD01 (sample SAMEA3541550, study PRJEB24748) | human gut metagenome | biome: human gut; feature: human-associated habitat; material: faeces | place: China | collected 2012
CGGAAATGTGCTTCTATTTTCAAAAGAAGTACCGAAAGACTAAACGGCTTTGTAATATAATCATCTGCCCCTGCTTCATATCCCATGACCTGATCCATCTCCTGATCTAGTGCTGTAAGACAAATAATGTATGTATTATAATTGCATCTCATCCACCTTACAAATTCCAGTCCATTCCCATCCGGAAGATTCACATCACAAATGGTAACATCCACATTATTATCACTTGCAATTCTTTTCGCTTTTTTCACTGATTCTGCTGAAAAAACCTCATATCCGGATTTTTTCAGTGAGAATGTAATTCCACGATTTAAATTTTCATCATCTTCAACTACGAGTATACCTGGCATAGCATATGCGCCTCTCTTTATTAACTATCAAGTATTATTTTTTATGTCTCCAAGGAATTCCGATTTAACAAAAAATCATACAAGCCAATATGCACAATACCATCTTCATCTATCCATGGTTTTGCATTCGACTTTGATATAATAATCTTCTTAAAAAAATCTTCTGATATGGGCGTTTACCTATTTCTCTCTGCTTTTGTAGATCATCCAATAGTTTCCCCTCAGAAAATGCAACAATTTCTTTATAGGTTTGAACATCATTATCTTTTTTTACCTTTTCAACCTGAAAGGCAAAGTACATAGAGAGTGCCCAAATGATTCCCCAAGGGATGAATGCCCAAACGCCAAACCACATAAATAGCAGAACTGCCGAAACTGCAGTGACAATCAGCATTTTAGTGTAGATTTTTCCATAGCGGTTCATTTTCCCAATTTGAGATTGTTTGTCTTGAAACATAAACTCGATCGGCTAACTTCTCTTGGGATAATTGTACTTCCTGACGATGTTTTTTTATTTGTTTTCCGAGTTCCATCTCTTCACCTTCTGGTATACTCATACTAATCAAAAAGTCATATTTTCGCTATCAAAGGACATTGACATCAAGGTTTTTAGCGTGTCAAAAGTCTTTTACATTCCAGGTCGGCGATATAGCAAGTTCTTTGTCCTCACTTTTCGGATTCACAACCCTCTATAAAAACGCCAATATTCTCTCCACTACAAACACCGTCACACAGGCGGCTGCTGCTACAACTACCAGCCCTTTTTCACGAATACCAAGGATAACCGCTACGACAAATCCTGCGATCGCACTGATAACACTTTCCGTACTGTAGAAAATCGCCGGAAGGGTAAGTGCCGTCAGGCAGGCATATGGCACATAGTATAAAAACGAACTTAAAAACCGATTCTCTATCTTTTTTCTGAATAACACCAATGGCACTGCACGGATCAGATACGTGACAACCGCCATTGCGATAATATATGTATATACACTCATCTCTATTCTTCTCCTTTTTTCTTAACCGGCGCAACGATCGCACCGATTGCTGCTGCCGCTACTGTACATATAACGATCGATATTCCGGTCGAGATAAAGTGGAATATCGGAACATAATATAAAAGGATACTGAACAAAGCTGCCACGCATACCACAAATAACACAGATTTTGACTTCTTGGCAACCGGAACAACGATTGCCACGAACATGCCATAAAGTGCAAGACTGAGTGCGCTGCACACAGACTTTGGAAGCAGCCCGCTGGCTACTGCTCCGGCAAATGTACCACCGCCCCAGCCAAGGATCGGAAGGATCTGAAGTCCTAACATATACGGAAAGGTCACCTCTTTGAAATATCCCATTGCAACTGCAAAGATCTCATCTGTATTTGCAAATGCGATGATCAGACGCTTCCAGATGCCTACATCGTCAGCTAACTTCTGCGTAAGTGAAAGACTCATCAGACCATATCTCAGATTGATGATAAGCTGAGTGAGGATCACCTCAAGGATCGTTCCCCCGGCAATGATGATCTGAAGTCCGGCAAACTGACCGGCACTTGTAACATTTGTAACGCTGGTAAGAACTGCCTGAAAGACACTGAGTCCGCCTTTGATCGCAAGAATACCAAAACTAAAACTAACTGCAAAATACCCTAGGGCGATCGGGATTCCATCCTTCAGCCCATTTTTAAATTCATTCATTTGTACTACTTACTCCATATTACTTTTTTTCATAATCAACCTGCATCAGGCACAAGCCCTGTGGTGGTGCGGTCGGCCCTGCGAGCTGTCTGCACCGGCCTGTAAGCACCTCTTCCATGTATGCCGGTTCCATTCTGCCTGCCCCGACCTCTACCAGAGTACCGGTCAGGATACGAACCATATTCTGTAAGAATCCGGCTCCGTGGAAATCAAGAATCACATAATCGCCATCTTCCTTAATATCGATCGCAAACAACTTCCGAATCGTCGATTTCTTCATCTGCTTATTGCCACAGAAGCTCTTGAAATCATGTTCACCGACCAGATAAGCTGCTGCCTTTCGCATCCGTTCACAGTCGATCGTCTCACCCTCATCCAGAGTCCAGACGTATTTCCGGTCAAATACCGGCTTCAGCCTGCCACGATAGATCGTGTAACGGTAATGCTTGCCCTTTGCATTAAATCTTGCATGAAACCGTTCTGCTGCCGGAGTAACCTCCAAAATGCAGATATCATCCGGCAGATAATGATTCATATAATCTCGAATCTCCTCCGGTGTCTTATCTGTCGGAACCGGGCCGCTTGCGACCATTGCCCTTGCATGCACACCTGCATCGGTTCTTCCCGCTCCGTTGATCCGTACTTCTTCGCCTGCCATCAGGGAAAGCACTGATTCGATCTTTCCCTGTATGGTCACAACGTCTTTTTTATGTTCCCACCCATGATATCTCGTTCCATCATAGGCGATCAGAAATCTGTAATTCTGCATAATCGTTTCCTTTTCTACACGGCGTTTATATCCTTGATCGTGCCATTCTCATAATCTCTCGCATTGTCCAGTGTGGTACGGCTGATTGCTTCCAGTGCTTCTTCCGTCAGGAAGCCCTGATGGGAGGTTACGATGACATTCGGGAATGACAGCAGTCTTGCCGTGATCGAGGATTCCAGAATATCATCCTCACGATTCTCAAATACATTATTTGTTTCTTCCTCATACACATCCAGACCGATACCGAAGAATTTCTTATTTCGATTTCCCGTGATCAGATCCTCCGTCTTGATCAGGGCGCCTCTCGATGTATTTACAAGGATCACATTATCCTTCATCTTATTGATCGTCTCTGTGCAGATCATATGGTACGAATCATCTGTCAGCGGACAGTGAAGGGAGATCAGATCACTGGTCGATAACAGCGTATCCAGATCCACATACTCTACAAAATCCAGGGATGGATTCCGGTACATATCATATGCCTGAACCTTCATACCAAATCCATGACAAATCCGGCACATAGCCGCTCCGATCTTACCGGTTCCGATGATACCCGCGGTCTTGCCATAGAAGTTCATACCTGTAAGACCTACCAGACTGAAATTATTCTCACGAACCTTGATATAGCTCTTATGGATTCTTCTGGTAACCGCAAGTGCCAATGCCATCGCATGCTCTGCAACCGCCTCCGGTGAATAACCCGGAACACGGAGCACCGTAATACCACAACGGTTTGCTGCATCCAGATCTACATTATTGAATCCGGCACAGCGCATTAACACTAATTTTACACCATTTACAGCCAGACACTCAACTACTTTTTCACTGACATCGGAACTTACAAATGCACAGATCGCATCATATCCTTTTGCAAGAGCTGCTGTTCTCGGCGAAAGGTCTGCTTCTAAAAACTCTACCTCCAGATCTGAATATTCCGGTAATATCTTTTCAAATGAATCTCTGTCATATTTCTTCGTATCATAAAATAAAATCTTCATATTCCATATCCTCCTATCATATCCTGCTGCCAGGCATCTGTAAAAGCATCGTATACTGCCATATTTTCGCTTATTTTTCGGTATGCCTGTATAATTCTATATTTCTGCAACTATTATTTACATTTCATTGCCATTTTATCACAACATCCATGTATTTACACAAATAAAATTATCTATTACAAATCGTTTCTCATCACCCAACACTCTTTACAGATAAAAAGAGATCATCCTGTATCTTTTACCGATACAAAACAATCTCTTTTCTCACAGGAATTGTCTTCTGATTCTTTCAATCCTTCTGATCATTCCTGTTCATATTATTTATTACTTATTGTTTTTTGTAGTTGTCGTAATTTTCTTGTCACTGCTTTTTTTCGTTTTCTTTTTGTCCTTCTTTTTATCCTTTTTTCCGGCCGATTGTTTATTTATTTTTTCAGCCTCAACGGTTGTCTGAGTCTGTTCGCCATTCTCATCTACCGTAATAACAGTTGCAGGATTCTTCATATACTTTTTGTATACCTTATACTGTTTATTCCAGTCAGTATACCGGGAATCTTTTTTCTTATTTTCAAATGAATAATGTTTTGAAATATATTTTCCTATCTCTCTTGTTACTTTTCTTGCACCGTAACAGTTCAGATGTTTTCCGCCATCTCTGGTATCTGTTCCCCAGTTGATCTTATTTTTGCCCTTTACCGTATTCAGATCAAGGAATGGGATTCCTAATTTCTTCGCATACTGTGTCATACCATTATGTTTTTTATAATTCCATGAGCTTGCTGTCGGCATCTCAACAAACATAACTTCAACATTGTTTTCTTTGCAGATATCCAGGAACATCTTAAGAAAAATTCTGGAAGACTTCGGTACCGGTTCAATATCCTTTGTCTCTACCATCTTATCTTCACCTGTATAAGCCATAACCGTTCTGCTCAGATACTGACCTCTTGTACTGGAACGATAAGTATATGATTTTTTCTTAAAGCTGTCCTTAAGTGCCAGTGTTTTCCACCTGTCATGATACTTCATGATCGGAATATATTTATAGATTAGGGATTTGACATTTCCCTCTACTCTGGATACCTGTGTCTTACCTTGCCACAACAGATCCACATCCAAAACAACCAGCTTCGGTTTCTGGCAGGTCAGTACTTCCTGAAGGACATTGACTGTCTCTGCAATATTCTGCGCTCCCTCCGCCGCAACATAGGTTGGAATTCCATAGTTCTTCCACATCATCATTGGAGAGTAGGCACTGTATGCGTTACTGTTTCCCATGACAACAACATCCAGCGAATTTCTCGGTTCTCCATAGAAGCCTCTGGCATTCGGATTTGACAAACCACCTTCCGGGTCACTGGTCTTCGGATAGAACACAACCGACAGAACTCCCATCAGTACACAGAAAATGATGAAAAACAGGATACATTTTATTATATTTTTTGTTTTGTCTTTTTTCATATCGTTCACCATCTATCCTAAAATTGTGCGTATATAAAGCCTGCGACTTCATATCCGCTTCCATATGCTCCAAGGATGATCACGGAAAAGATCAGTCCATAATATAATACCCAACGGAATACAATATTCTTTGTTGCAATATCTTCTCTGATATGACGTCCCTGTTCCTGATACAAGCCAACCAACAGCAACACAATTGCTCCAAAAAGCAGTAACAAGAAATCACTCATACCAATCCGGACATCAAACAATTCACCATAGCGGATTGGATCCCATGACAGATTCCGGAACATCGATATAAACATCTGTCCGAAGATCTTCAGATCATCTGCACGGAACATCAGCATACCGATATTAACAAAGATAAAGGTTCTCACAACCTGAAGAGCCTTATATATCTTACCTTCGCGGTTCACATGCATTTTTTCAAATAATTTTCTGAATAATGGTTCTGTCAGAAGTCCGAGGATCATGATCAGACAGTAATAAATACCGTACATAACATACTTCCAGCTTGCTCCATGCCAGATACCGGTTCCAAACCATACTGCAAGCATGGCAATAGAGGTCGGGATCAGGGTTGCAAAGAACGCATTGAACTTCTCTCTTGTCTTCTTGCTCAGCTTCATAAATGCCTTGGATAGAGAGATGGTATAGAATACATAATCCTTAAACCATGCACCAAGTGTCATGTGCCATCTTCTCCAGAACTCGCTGACTGTCTTTGATATAAACGGTCTTGCAAAGTTTTCTGACATCTCGATGCCAAACATCTGCGCACTACCGCGGACGATATCCATACAACCGGAGAACTCTGCATACAACTGTAAGGTGTACAACAGCATTCCTATGATGACATACAGTCCATCATACTGATCGTGGAAATTAAAAATCTGATTTACATACATATTTGCACGGTCAGCAATTACGATTTTCTTAAACAGACCCCAAAACACAAGCTGAAGTCCCATTGTTGCATTTTTATAATCAAACGGATGTCCTTCATATACCTGATCTCCCAGCAGATCAAAACGTCCGATTGGGCCTTCCACGATATGTGGGAAGAATACCAGAAACAAAGCAACCTTTCCAAGATTATCGGAGGCTTTGTATTTACCACGGTATACATCTACAATGTAGCTGATCGCCGATAAAGTGTAGAACGAGATACCAAGCGGCAGCATCATATTCTGCATTGGATTGGATATCTTAATATGGAAAATACTTAATAAATCACAGAACACCTGTCCGAAGAATACGGAATATTTCAGATATACCAGAATACCAAGATTTAATAATACAATGGATACACAGACACATTTTTTCTGCCATCCGATGATCGACTTGAATTCCTTTTTATTTTCCTTTGGCAAGGCTTTCTTCGCCATACTGAAACCATCATCAATCTTATTCAGCAGCAGACCGCCAAAATAGATCGACAAGGTACTAAACAATATAAATACAATATATTTTCCGGAATTAATAAAATAGAACAGATAACTGAATATCAGCAGAACCTTCCATTTGTGCTTTAATGGCACGATCGAGTAGAAAAAGAAGGATCCCATCAATATAAATCCCAAATAAGCTATAGATGTATAAGACATTTTTTTCTCCCTATCACTGATACCGAAAATCTACCGGGCAGCCATTTTCTGTATGTATTACAAAAGACCGTCCGGTTTATTCCCAGTATTTCTTTTTTCCTCAGTCTGTAAACTAATTAATCATCACTGAGTCTCTGGATCATATCATAGATCGTCTGAACTGTTTTGAAGTTCTCTGGAACGATATCTACAGGTGTGATCTCGATATCAAATGCATCATTTAATTCCATAACAAGTGTTACCATTGTGATGGAATCTAAGACGCCATGGCCGATCAGGTCTGTATCATTTTCAAAATCAACACCTGGTTTTACTTCGTTTAAAATCTCTAATAATTCATCCATTTCTTTTTCCTCATTTCTTATAATTTATAGTTATTTTTCAACCACTTACGATCAATTTTTCCATTTTGATTGTGTGGCATACTCTTCACTCTTACAAACTGGTTCGGTTCCATATAATGTGGAACTTTTTTCTTGAATTCCCCAAGCAGGAATGCATCATCCAGTTTCTTACCTTCATATATAAATACGATCTTATCCTCTGCATCATCGTAGATACATGCATAGCTTCGGATACCTTCGATCGCACCGGCAGCCGCTTCGATCTCGCCGAGCTCGATACGATAACCCATATGTTTGATCTGATAATCTTTTCTTGATATATAGACCAGTTCGCCATATTTATTATATTTTACAAGATCACCTGTCTTGTAGATCAGTTCCGGATAATTCGGGTTTAACGGATTCTGGACAAAGGCTTCTTTTGTCTTTTCTTCATTTCCATAATATCCAAGAGCGACAAAGGAACCTCTGGCATATAATTCACCTTCTGCACTGAAGCCTGTCTCCGGATTGATCTCCGGCGAAACCACCTTGCCATCTTCTCCAAGTACAAATACATCACAGTTGTTACATGCATTTCCCATTGGAAGGGGCTCATCGTCACGAAACTTTCTGTTTACCACATAGTAGGTACAAATATCGGTTGTCTCTGTCGGGCCAAACAGGTTTGCATACATGGCATCCGGCAGATTCTCGATCCAGTAATTCAATGGTCTTGTCGGCATAACCTCGCCTGCAAATAACACTTTTTTCAGATCCGGAAGCTTAGCATACTGGAACATCTTATAATTTGCAATGATCGAAAGCGCCGATGGAACCCAGTAGATCGTATTAACCTTTTTCTCATTCAGGAATTCCATGAGCTTGATTGGGAATGAAAAATATGCTTTTGGTATTATATACAATGTTGCGCCATTTTTCAATGTGCTATATAAATCTGAAACAGACATACTAAAATAAAATGGGGTCTGATTTCCAAATATTGTTGTCTCGTTGATATCAAAGGCTTCTGTATACCATGTAATATAAGAAAGAATATTTGCATGTGATATAACCGCACCCTTTGGAACACCTGTCGAACCGGAAGTAAATAATGCATACACCGGATCCGTATCGATCATATTGGCTCTTACCTTTGCCAGACAACTCTGGTCTGCTTCCTGATCCATCTCATCCAGATTGAAAATCTTTGGTGCATAGCCCTTGCCGTCCTCTGTTTCAACATGCAGTTCTTTTGCTTTATCGAGATGCTTATTATCGGTTATGGCAGCCTCCGGTTTCAATGCCTTTAAGATCTTATTCACTCTGTCAACCGGCATCTCCGCATCTATGACCACATAAAAGTTTCCGCTATATACAGCACCCATGAATGCTGCCACACTCTTCGGCTCCTTATCAAGAAGTACAACAACCGGACGATTCTTGCATCCGCCAAATCCCTGATATAACCATGCTCCAACCTGTTTTGCAGTTTTCTCCAGTTCTTTATAAGTGAGTCCTCCGTTAACATCGGCAACTGCTAATTTGTCTGGATATTTAGCTGCTGAGCCTTCAATAAATTCAAGTACATTCTTCATATCTTTCTTTACCGGAACCTGTCCGGACCTCCTTTATTCCACGATTGCAAATACAAGTGTTACTGTATATTGCCCTTTCTTCTCTTTTACTGAAAAGTCTATGTTCATTTCCTGTGCAATTTTCTCACAGGTCTTAATTCCTATCCTTGTGCTTTCTGCTTCATTTCTGTTTTTGCTTATATGATTACTGATCACCAATGTTACCTTCGTATCCGATGTACTGTACTTAATATCTACCGGTTTGCTGTAATCCGAATATTTTCTTATATTCGTAAATATATTATCAAACAACCGTTTCAGATATGGGGCATCAATCTGTATCTTCGGTGAATTATCCTCCGTCTTAATCTGGAATGTAATTCCTTTTTCTTCTAACAGACACATATATTCACCGATCATCTGTTGGAAAAATTCTTTTGCCGGAAACTTTTCCATCTTCAGTTCATCCGTATGTCCGGAATATACGAAGAAGTAACGGAACAGCTTATCTGACAGATCTTTTAACTGCCCTGCCTTATCCACGCAGATATCAACGTACTGCTTATACTCTTCTTCCGAATCAAATTCACTTGTTTCCAGAAGATCCAGATACCCATTCAATACCGTAAGCGGTGTCCGGATATCATGTGCCATTGCTGTGACAAGATCCCGGTTCGCCTGCCAGGCTTCTTTTTCTTTGCTCATCTGCTGAATGATCGAATTTCTCATACTGTCAATATTATCCGCCAGCACATAGATCTCATCATTTCCGGATTTTGTGATAGCTGCATTGATATCGTTCTTTTTGATTCTGGATACCTCCCGTGTCAAACGTCTTACACGCTTTACCACACGACCGTTATAGATCATAACAAACATCATAAAGATAAACGAGCACACCAGAAAACCAATTGTCATCCAGAAATAGTAAACTCTTTTCTCTGAGTAATCCACGATACAGACATCATACAGACCATCCTCGAACTGCACAGAATAAAATGCATAATTTCCATACTGAGATGCTAATTCTTCTACATCTGAAGTATCGACCGGATTTGTTTCTTTATATTCTGACTCAGAAGATGCTATATCATTGCCAACATTTTCATTTGTCTTTTCTGTCTGTCTCTTATATTCTTTTTTCTTCCTGTAAATCTCAACCAGCCGTTTGTTTTTAATATTATTCAGCATCTGCTTCTTGTCTTCTTCAGACTCTGCAAGCTTTCTGCCCTTCTTGTTTCCATTTGTTATCTTATTAAAAAAACGCTCCATCGCGGTACGTCTTTTCTGTTTTGTTGAATCATATATTACATTCTCATTCTGATATACAAGAAGATATACACTTCCCTCTTCCTGCTGCCATCTGAGAATAGCATTCATATCTGTTGATTTTACCTTATTATCCCTGACATAATCGGAAAAGCGGTCGATCTTCTCGTCTGTTCGCCGGGCTGTGGCTGTCTCGTCCAGATACTTTTTGTCAATTATATATACTGTAGTTTTCAGCCAGACGAAGAACAAACCGACTGCAAGTAACAGACTTCCTGCAATAACCAGAACCAGCTTCGTATTTAAAGTAAGCTTCTCGTCTGTTCTTTTTTCCCGTCTATTCTTTTGTCTCGTTTCTCTGTCTTTCATTCCGTCTGACCTTTTCAGGCTTTAATCCACCTGATATCCTTTTCCATAAATCGTTCTTATGATCTCAGGCTGTGCCGGATTCTCCTCGATCTTCTGTCGAAGCCTGAGCACATGCACCATGACCGTATTGGACGATGAAGGAAGATATTTTTCCTGCCAGATATTCTCATATAGTTCATCCAGATTCCAGGATCTACCACGATTCTTCACAAGAAAAAACAGCAGTGCAAATTCTTTATCCGTCAGATGGATGACTTCGTCTTCTTTCGTTACCACACGCTTGTATGGATCGATCGATATTGTTCCGACACGAAGTATTCCATCCGCATTATCTTCTCTTCCTTTATAAACATTATAACGTCGGATCAGTGCTTTCACCTTCCGGATCAGCTCACTCTGTTCAAATGGCTTACTTAAGAAATCATCTCCACCGATATCGTATGCCTCATTCTTGTCCGGTTCCTGCGTCTTGGCTGTTAAGAACAGCACCGGAACCGATGAGAATTCCCGGATAGCCGCACAGCTTTCGGTTCCCGACATTCCAGGCATCATAATATCCATAATAACCAGATCAATATCCGAATGTTCTTTCATAATATCGATCGCCATCTGTCCGTTCTCTGCTTCCAATGTTTTATACCCCTGCTTTTTCAGGTAAATACCTACAAGCTTCCGGATATCCTTTTCATCATCTACGATCAGAATCTTCGCTTCCTGTTCGGACAACAATCCCTTTTCCTTCTCTTCATCTATTGTTTTATTATTTTTTAAAATCATAACCATATCCTCTCTTTTTCTAATATGCCCTGATTTTAACTTTCAATAACCACCCCAACATTATAGCATTTGCATCTATAATTCAAGTATGCGTCAGGTGTTGTTAAGATTTGTTAAGTCAGGTTATACCAGAAAATTACATCCTTTTTGTATCTAAATTTTTAAGATTCTTAAGTTTTTTGTTTAAGCTATCTAAAAAATCCATTCAAAGACGATTCCGTAAAGCTCCCTCAGATAATAAGTTGGCAATAACCACCACGCTGTTTTCCCGCACACCGCCGATGGTTTTATACCTGTATGTTCTGCAATAACAGATGCACGGTATTCATGAAATTCATTTGTTACGATAATAACCTGCGGATCCAGATTCTTCTCCTCTATAATCTTCTTTGAATATAGAAGATTCTCTCGGGTCGAGGTTGACCGGTCTTCCTTATATAAACGGTCCCGTGCAATTCCTTTTTCTGTCAGATACCGGTACATGCACTCCGCTTCGCTGATATTCTCACCTTTTCCCTGTCCACCGGACAGAATACACACAACCTCTTCATGTGTGTTCAGATAATCATATGCCGCATCTAAGCGTTCCGTCAGCATCAGGCTTGGGCGATCGCCATTTACACCACAGCCAAGCACGATCATAACCGTTTCATCCTTCGGAGCGCTCTTCGATGCCCGTATCATGCATATCGTACCTGCTGCCGCAAATCCAACTGCAACTAATACAATCAGCAAAACGATCCCGCATATTACTTTTCCGGCAGTCCGGGTCATCCATTTTTTCACCCGGCGATTCACCCTGTGGAACCATGCCGCATATAAGATCAGGCAGATACCAAGGACAACTCCCGTAAGATTTCCTATGTTTTTAATCCCCTTCGTAACAAATGGATACAGAAATATGAATACTCCTGCAAATCCTGCTATGAATAATACTATTCTAAGCCACAATTTCTTCAATTTTCCCTACATACCTCCTGTCTTTTTACATAATTCTCCTTTTTCCGGAGTTTACTTCATGTTTATAGCATCCAAATGCATCAAAATGCCATCATCTCTATTGCGGAGCGATTAAGATTTATAAATGATCCGGTTACATTATATTTAAACACTATTATATACTGTTTTTAACAAAAAACAGCCATTTCAGGCAACGAATCGCTCCATTTGGAACAATTCATTATCCAAAATGACTGTATTTACACTAATTTAAAATGATTTCTAATGATTTTAAATCATTTTAAATTATTTCTTATAATTTCTAATGATTATTAATGTTTCAGGCATTCCTTAATAGATGCTTCAAAAATATCAAGACCGGCTGCAAGCTGCTCATCTGTCATTACAAGCGGTGCAAGGAAACGGATTACATTGTTGTAAGTTCCTGCGCCTTCTACTAACAGACCTTTCTTCGCACAAGTCTGGATCAGGTCAGATGTAAATGCTGCATCCGGTTCTTTTGTTTCCTGATCTTTTACGAATTCGATACCGATCATACCGCCAAGTCCTCTGACATCACCGATAACCGGATATTTCTTCTGCATTTCCAGATAACGCTCTGTTACTTTCTTACCGATCTCACAGGAACGCTCTGCCAGATGATCTCTCTCCATAATCTCGATCGTCTTTAGGGATGCGGCACATGCCAGTGGATTTCCACAATAGGTTCCACCGATCGTTCCTGCCGGAACTGCATCCATAACCTCAGTTCTTGCAATAATGGCTGATAATGGCACGCCGGCTGCGATGGATTTTGCTGTTGCGATGATATCCGGCTCTACACCGGCCTCCTGCCAGTAAACAGAAGCAAACATACGACCGGTTCTGCAGAAACCGCTCTGTACCTCATCTGCGATCAACAGAATACCATTTTCATCACAGATCTTGCGAACTGCTTTTACCCATTCGATCGGAGCAGGAATGAAACCACCCTCACCCTGAAGAGGCTCAACAACGATTGCTGCAATCGTGTCCGCTGCTGCACACTGTTCAAATACATCATAGATAGATCTGATATAGTAATCAACTGCCTTATCCTCAGGCATTCCTTCCGGATTTCTATAATAATATGGGAACTGTGCACGGAACACGCCGGCTGCTAACGGTCCCATATCTTTTGCATATGCTTTCTTGGATGTCATTGCCATTGTAAAATGTGTTCTTCCATGGAATGCACCGGAGAATACGATGATATTCGGACGCTTTGTATATGCCTTTGCTACCTTAACGGCATTCTCGTCTGCTTCGGCACCACTGTTTGCAAAGAATGCTTTCTTGCTATCACCCTTTACAGGTGCAATGCCAGATAACTTCTCTGCGAGTGCTACATAGCCTTCATGTGTTACGACATTGAACATGCCGTGGAAATATTTATCTGCCTGTGCTTTTACTGCTTCAACGACTTCCGGCTGGGAAAATCCGATATTCAATACACCGACACCGCCAATCCAATCCAAGAACTTATTGCCATCGACATCCTCGATCATGGCTCCTTCACCACGGTCTATAACGACCGGATACGCGCAACGAATCGCATTGGGAACTGCCTGTGCTCTCCTGTCTATGATTGCCTGTGCCTTAGGGCCGGGTAAAGTCTCTGTTATTATTTCCGGTAAATCTGTTCTTAACATATGTATCATCCTCCATCTTCTTAATACGAACGGCTTTTGTATCTGTGCCGTTCATTTATTTGCTCTTTTGAATTTTCTACAGTATGCCATTCATAAAAACCGATCACCATATCCCGCCAGCACAAAACTCCCACCCTGATTTGTGCTTATAGCACAATCATATGTTTGACAGGCACATATTTTCTATGGTATTGTTGGGTTATTGTAATTCATAGCACAAATCAGTGGTTTATTATATTAAGCAGCAGCTAATATAAACCTTATATAATTAAGCAAATATTAGGCAATCATGTTCAAACTGCTTCAAATCAATAAGCCACCGCCAAGCCGATACGCGCAGATCATATTTTGATTGAACGGACTTCTTATACATAGACAAATAACAATTATCAAATTCTGCCAAGAAAGGATCTTATATATGGCAATATTATTAAGAGATTTATATAAAGAAACAAAAAGCACCTATGGTCTGGATCTGATCGCAGGGGAAGAAGGACTGGATCATCTGATGAACTGGGTCTATATATCAGAAGATCCCGGTACATTGGAATTCCTGCATGGCGGTGAACTAATCATTACAACCGGCGTTCTATGCGGAAATGAATACTGGTTATATAACTTCATCAAAGGGCTGATCGAGCATAAAACCTGCGGCCTTATTATCAATATCGGCGGACATCTGAACCGTTCCGATATCTCCGACCGTATCCGTATGCTGTGCGATCGGAAGCATTACCCGCTCTTTCTTATGCCATGGGAAACACGGATCTTCGATATCACACACGATTATTACAATCGGATATTTGATGATACCCAGACCAGTCAGGCAATCTCAACAGCCCTTTCGCGCGTGATCCTTCACCCAAATGACAAAGCTCTGATGGAAATCAGCCTGCCTGTCTTATATGAACATGGTTTTCAGGCGGATGCACAATACCATCTCGTATATATATCAGATCTGCGTGATACAGCATCCATGAAACCAACCGCTGCACAGACAAATACCTCTATCCAGCAGTCTGAGCATTCCACCATCTCATCCGGTTATGCAAATACCGCCGGAAGTTTTCTTCAGAATCTGTTGACACGTCTGGTCAGAATCTATAATCTGCCATATACATTTGTCAACGGCACCGACTATACTCTGCTGATCAGCCCCGCACGGTCAAATGAACGGCTTGAACAGGAGCTTACACGGCTTCTGTATTATATGGGAGAATCTGCCGGAACAACTTCCATGTATATCGGAATCAGTGCGCCAACCAAAGATCTGATTGGATTAAGTCAGGCATTTTTACAGGGACAGTGCGCCGCCCTGATGGCACAAAAAAAGAACAGTAGCCTGTTCTTCTTCGATGATATGGGATTCTATAAGCTTCTTTTATCTGTAAGTGATATGGATGTTCTTAGAGAATATGTAAACGATACCCTGGGATCCATCATTACATACGATGAGCAGCACCATACGAATTATCTGGAAACACTCTATCAGTATCTGCTCTGTGATGGCAGTATACAAAAAATTGCCGGTGCCCTGTTCTGTCACAGGAACACCGTCAATTATCGTGTCCGTATATTAAGGGAGGACTTACATCTTGCTTTAGATGATCCGTCCACTCGTTTTGAACTGATGACCGCATTTCAAGTTCATAGTTATCTGGATTTGTTTCCCTGAATCTGCTGCAACACATTTTAATATCATGTACATCATATATCCGGTCATTAATTGGCCTGTTATTTTCTGCGTCTGACCGCCAGTAATTCTTTCCATGCCGGCGGATAGAACAACAAGAGCAATGGGAACAGCTCCAGTCTTCCGGCAAGCATATCGAACATCAACACATATTTGGAAAATGTACCATATACATTAAAATTCTTCGTTGGTCCTACCAGCTCCAGTCCCGGTCCGATGTTATTGATCGTTGCCGCAACCGCAGTAAAGTTTGATGTCATATCTTTTCCCTCAAAGGAGATCAGCAGTACGGATGTTGTAAACAGGATGATAAATGTTATAAAATATACATTTACCGCACGTACCACTTCATGCTCTACCGGCTTGCCGTCCATTTTGATCTTCTTGATACTTTTTGGATGCAGATAGGAATTCAACTCTTTTATCACACTTTTTACCACGATGATAAATCGGGATACCTTGATACCACCACCGGTACTGCCTGCACATGCACCAATGAACATCAGAATAACCAGTATCGTCCTACATGTCTGGTTCCACAGGTCAAAATCCACACTGGAGAATCCGGTTGTTGTTATGATCGAAGCGACCTGGAACGATGCATGACGGAGTACTGTCCAGAATCCATCCATTGTATGAATCAGATTCAATACAAGAACTGCGATCGCCGCCACAATAATGAGGAAATAGGTTCGCACCTCATCCATCTTCAATGCCTTTTTGATATTGCCAAATAAAATCAGATAGTATGCATTAAAATTCACACCGAATAAGATCATAAAGATCGTTACCACCCACTGCAGATATGGCGAAAAGCTGGCAAAGCTATCATTCTTTGTTCCGAATCCACCTGTACCCGCTGTTCCGAATCCGGTACAAAATGCATGGAACACCGGCATTTTCCCGGCTATTAACAAGATGATCTCTATAGCCGTTAATACAATGTAAATAACATATAATATTCGCGCCGTATACTTGATCTTCGGTACAAGCTTACCAACAGAAGGTCCTGGGCTCTCTGCTTTCATCAGATTGATATTTGATCCGCCACTAAGCGGCAATACCGCAAGCAGAAACACCAGCACACCCATGCCACCGATCCAGTGTGTAAAGCTTCGCCAGAACAACGTCGTCCGGGATAATGCTTCCACATCGTTTAAGATACTGGCTCCTGTGGTTGTAAAACCGGAGATCGTCTCAAATAACGCATCTGTGAAAGATGGGATATCTCCTGATATACACATTGGAAGTGCACCAAATATACTCAGTGCTATCCAACTCAATGCTGTAGCGATACAGCCCTCTTTCAGATAGAATACATTTACTTTAGGTTTATGTTTTACAATGATGGCTCCAAGCAGCATACAGATAACTGCCATCACCAGATAATCAATTCCTTCACTTTCCTGATAAATCAACGAAACCAGACATGGCAGAAGAAGCATAACCCCCTCCAGCATGACCACATGTCCGACTACGTATAAAATCATTGACCGATTCATAGCTTCCTGTTTTCCCTTTTACAAAAATACTCATTACTTATACCAGAATATCCCTGATATCATTAAATCCTGTATGAGTCGTTACTACCATAGCGGTATCCCCGACTTCGATCGTATCATGACCGGATGGTGTAATGATCGTACCGTTTCGATTGATAAATGCGATCAGCACATCCTTCTTTAACTTCAGATCCATCAGTGGCTTACCCGTTACCTCGGATGCTTCATCCACACGGAACTCGATCGCCTCTACCCGGAAATCAAACATATGATATAACGTCTGCACACTGCTGTTCATGGAACGTGTATTTGATTTCGCACGAACATAAGCAGTAATAGTCTCCGCTGTAATAAAACTCGGATAAAATACACTTCCAAGGTTCAAATTATTAATTATTTCCTTGAAATTACTACGGTTGATCTTCGTGATGGTCTTTGCATCTGAAACATGTCTGGCGTGCAGTGTCAGGAGGATATTTTCCTCGTCAATCCCGGTTAAAGCAACAAAGGATTCTGCATTGCTTAAGCCTTCTTCCTTTAATACGTCCTGATCGGTTCCGTCTGCATTGATAATAACTGCTTTCGGAAGCAGAATACTGAGTCGCTCACAACGATCCTTCTCTTTCTCAATGATCTTTACATTGATTCCCATATTGATCAACTGACTTGCAAGATAATATGCAACGTCACCACCACCGACGATCATCGCATCACTGACACGATTTGTCTTGAATCCGATAAAATCAAGAAATGCACGGCTCATCGGACGGGATCCTACAAACGAAAGAACATCTCCTGCATGCAGTTTAAAATGACCGGATGGAATATAGACTTCTCCATCTCTTTCAACCGCACAAATCAGAATATTGATATTCTTCGCTCGATCCATAAGCTGCTGACCAAGATGTGCCACAGACAGTCCGTCTAACATATTATGCTCCGGAATCTTGATCTTCGTCATCTCTGCCTGACCATGTGCAAAGGAATTGATCTCCAAAGCCGTCGGCATATAAAGTACACGCGCAACCTCCGTTGCTGTTTCAAGCTCCGGATTGATGACCATGGTAAGTCCCAGACTCTTTTTCAGATATTTTATCTCCTTGCTGTAGTCCGGATTTCTGACACGCGCTACCGTTGCGCAGTCACGTCCCTGTTTTGCGATCGTACAACAAAGCAGATTCAGCTCGTCAGAATTTGTTACTGCGATCACAAGATCGGCATTCTCCACACCGGCTTCCATCAGCACACTGTAGCTTGCACCATTTCCGCAGATTCCCATAACGTCATACTGATTGACGTTCATCTCAACCTTATCCGCATTTTTATCAATGACTGTTATATCATGCCCTTCCTTGCATAACTGTCTGGTCAGTGCCGTTCCGACCTTACCGCATCCTATGATCAATATATTAAGACCCGTTTTCTTCGCGCCTCGTTGCTTAAACATCACTTACCTCCACCGACTTCGGCTATATATTATACATACCTTTTGTGCATAAAATGCTCACTTTATTATAGCGTCAATCTTGATTGTAACATCTTTTTTCTATATGTACAGTGATATTTGAAAATTTTATCTAAAGTTTAGTTTGATTCTGTGCTATACTCCTGTCTGGAGGATTTGATATGTTATTTTCTTTATTTATTAATTTTTTCAAAATCGGATTATTTACATTTGGCGGCGGTTATGCGATGATCGCACAGATCCGGGAAGAAGTGGTTGCAAAACGGAACTGGCTCACGGAAGACGAACTGATCGAAGTGATTGCGATCGCTGAATCAACGCCCGGGCCACTGGCGATCAACCTCGCTACTTTTGTCGGTTATAAACAAAGAGGCTTCCGCGGAAGTCTGGCAGCCACCCTCGGTGTCTGTATCCCATCCGTTATTATTATATTTGTCATTTCTCTGTTTTTTGATGCTTTCATTGCAAATAAATATGTAGCATATGCCTTCGTTGGCATTAAATGTGCTGTTGCTTTTCTGATCCTTACAACCGGAATCAGCATGATGAAAACACTCGACCGAAAAAAAATACCAATTCTTGTATTTGTAGTTACTTTTATAATCATGGTGATCGGAGAACTGCTTTCCAAATCCGTTAATGCAATTCTTCTGATCCTCGTAGGCGGCATCATCGGAATTTTTTGTACCTCTTTTAAAAGGATCCGAAAGGAGGATGCAGACAAATGATATATCTGACATTGTTTATTGAATTCTTTAAAGTAGGACTGTTCAGCTTCGGAGGCGGCTTCGGCATGATACCGCTGATCCAGGATGCTGTCATCCGCCATAACTGGATGAGTGAAGATGCCTTTTACAATTTCATCGGTGTCTGCGAATCTACACCGGGTCCGATTGCAGTCAACATGGCGACCTATGTCGGATCGACGCAGGCAGGACTTTCGGGCGGTATCGTCGCTACTCTCGGTGTCATCACGCCGTCCTTTTTCATTATATTATTAATTGCCGCAGTTTTAAAAAATCTGACGAAAAATACCTACGTGCAGGGCTTCCTGTATGGCATCAAACCGGTTATCCTGGCCCTGATCCTTGCAACCGGAATTAACATGCTGTTAAAGTCTACTGGGTATGTCAGCTTATCCGAATATGATGTGAATATCCCTGCTATCATCATTCTGTGCCTGCTTGCAGGAATCTATTTCTTCATCCGGCGCAAATGGAAGCAGAAGCTGTCAGCGATCTCCCTGATCCTGCTTTCCGCGGTTCTGGGAATCGTGGTATCCGTGATTGCCGAACACATCAGATAAAAAGTCACCTGATACAATGCAAAGTATCAGGTGACTTCATATTTTTCATTGGCAGTCATAATTATCTTTTATATCAGATTGCTCTGCCTTTTATTTTCGATAGGATGGAGCAAGTGCGTATGCCGGAACATACTCCTCTGCTGCCACACTGTTCATGGCAAATGCCCGTACCAGAAATGTACCGATGGTTTTTGATGCATTCCGAATATAGCGTGCATCCGTTTCATTATCTCCGGCCTCCGTCATATACAGTGCATGGCTTTTCTTCAGATACTCGACCGCTTCCTCCACAGAATGAACCATTTCACCGATCCGACTCGTTTCTTCCTGTTCTACATGTCCATGTCCAAATAAAAACTTCTGAAATCCACTTTCATATGCAACATGTTCAGAAAAACCGCCTTCAAAAATGGAGTTGTGCGCATATGTGAAGAAATCCTCCACATAATGAAGTACATATCCGAGTTTCAGGAAAGAATATCTGCTGTTCTTCCCCTTTTCTTCCAGCTTCTGTATCCGGTTGACTGTATTATCAAATGAACTTTTCCAGGTATGCTTCTTAATATAGGTATGAACCAATATATCCGGCAGAATACTGCCTAACAATAACCACTTCCTTTTGTTCTGTGGAACCTGTTCTATGATTTCTCTGGTTACAAATAAATGACTTCTTTTTTTCATATCAGTCTCCTTCCCACTTTTAACTCGGCACAACTTTTCCGTTGTTCCTATCTATATTTTACCGCAGGAAGTATGAAATACAAGCCATTTCACAGAATTTTCTTGAAATTAGAAAAATTTTCTAACAATTTTTACACGGGGCAATTCTGCCCTCCTGCCTGTCTCCCCTGCCGCCTCCCACGCCCCCCTGCTGTAAGTACTTGCTGCGTTTTCTGTTCGCTTCACATGCCTTATTCGTAAATACTCCTGTGCGAACTCGCCTTCGGCTCAGACACGCACCCGTATTTACTGGCAATGTGCAGCTCACGACGAAATACTCGCAATGTACTTACAGCAGGGGGGGCGTGGGAGGCAGCAGGGGAGACAGGTAACAAATATTCAGGAAATGGCAGAGCAGAATAAGTGCTATCGTACGGCACTCTGGACCGGCTGTCATTTGCAAATGACCTTAATGAGCATTCCGCCTTGCCGCGATATCGGTGCAAAACTTCATCCGGACATGGATCAGCTCATCCGTGTTGAAAAAGGAAATGCTATGGTCATGACAGGAAACTGCCCACACAATCTGAACTGTGAGCAGCGTATGTGTAAAGGTGATGCCGTATTCGTTCCTGCCAGAACATGGCACAACATCAAGAACACAGGCAAATGTCCGCTCAGGCTGTCTACCATTTACGCCCCACCACATCATCCGTTTGGAACTGTGGAATACACAAAAGAGGATGCTTAAGGAAGCCTTCACTTAGAGATTATAAGAAAACCCGCTTTTGAATGTCTTCAAGCAAAACTCAAAAGTATAATGGTTCCACTAGAGTATCGATTTACTCTAGTGGAACCATTATATATATATATTTCAAGTGATTTTTTACTAATTTTTGTACTTCAAATTTCAATTTGTCGCAAAACTGAGCATAATCAGCAAACTTATTTTGTAATTCAATAGATGGAACAATTATATTAACACCCTTAACAAGATCTGTATTAAGATTTTCCACAGTTGTACCATTTGCTAAAGCATTAAACTGAGACTGCACTTGATTTGCTCTCAACTCATAATAAAAGAATAATGTGTTTAATGATTCTTGATAATCAGATATTATCAACCAACCATCATGAACACATCCTTCAATACCTAGAATATATGGTCTACCAAATGACATGGAATTTGAAAGAATAAAATCCCCTGGTGTAACATACCTTGATTTTTTGGCTCCTTCCTTAGTGATTTTTTCAGCCGTATGTGTGACATATATATCATCAATTGATATATCACCAATTTTTATCCAATTTACTCCATTTACATCTTCAGTCAAATAATCTGATATTGGTCTTGGAGAAGCCCCTCTACAAATATTAGCTACCTCAGCTATAGATTTTGAAGGATATCTTTTCTCATCCCCGAACATTTCGACAAATTTATAGTTTAGTCATATAGTCCACATATACTATACTTCTCCAATCACATTATCAAGGTATACATCCAGTTCATCAAGCATATAGCCTTTTCTTCCAGCCATTCTGTCTTCATCAACAGCAAGCAGTTCCTCTCTTAATTTCAACATCTTTTCCCAACGATTGTAGATTTCAATATCCATAACAACAAAATCTCCCAAATAATTCAGGCTTAGAAAGATACAGTCAATAACATCTTGAACTGTTCTTCGCCATATACAGCATGTGGAACATCCTTTGGCATAATGAGTGTCTCACCCTCTGTTAAGATGAATATCTCACCGCCTACGGTAAAACGTCCTGTACCATCAAGGACAGTTACCATTGCATCTCCGCCGGATGCATGTGTAGAGATTTCCTCGCCTTTGTCAAATGAGAAAACAGTCACGCTTACATAGTCATTCTGAACGAGTGTCTTGCTAACTACCTGTCCCTCCTGATATTCTACCTGATCCTTTAATAATAATTTTGTCTTTTTTTCAATATTCTTGTACATATTTCTTTGTCCTTTCGCTTTCAAAATTATTTTTTATTTCTTTTCCATTATCAATCCACTGTCTTATATATGCATTAATCTGTCTGTATTCATTATACCTTATTGTATGTGTTTCATACAGTTTTCTTTTTATCCGATTGTCTTTCATTAATACATATCATTATAAAAGTCTTCCATACCTTCCGGCATCTCGGTTTCATAAAAGCCCCGTCCATTTCTGGTGCCCATTCGGATCGTCATGCCGAGATCCTCATAGACACTGGCGCACTCATAGTCAATCGGCTCTGTCGTTCTGACAAGCTTCTCCAGCTCTTCTGCAGCCGCCATATATTCGTCACCATCAAAGCCACCGATCGCCGGTCCTGACGCCCCATAATATAAAGTCAGATAGATCACCTTACCATCCTTATCTTCTGCCGCGATCGTATAGTCCAGTAACTCCTCATTATTCTCGGTTGTCTCCTTATCGCCAAATAATGTAACGATCTGACCAATAAACAGACCATGATATTCTGCAAGTGCTTCGTCCTCATATACATTTAACAACAAATAACTGCCTGCTAGGTCCACATCATCATTTACTCTATAAAATGTATAATTCTCGCACGAATATCTCGCTTCCTCTGTTCCATCTGTCTTTTCTGTTGTGCGATCTTTTTTCTGTGTATTCATATGATCTGAACTTCCCTCCGTTTCTTTTTCTGATGCTGCTTCTGTCTTCTCCGCTGTCGCATCTACTTCTATTGTCTGGTAATTCTCAGTTGTTCCATCCATACTGTATTCGGATGTAGCTACCCATTCTCCATAATCTGTCGTGATACCTTCATCGGCACACCCTGTCATCATAAGCACTCCAACTGCCCCTAATAATAAAATCGTCTTTTTCATATCCGGTGTCTCCCCATATATTCTGTAACTTTTCCATCCTTATTGTACATGTTTTTTGCAACTTTTCCAACTTTTTGCTGTACAACAAAAGGACGGCCGTTTTCACGACCGTCCTCTTATGTCTGTCAATTTTATTTATAATCATTCTCCAGCCCGTCTGCATCAAAGTAATTGATCTTCATAGCAGAACGTACATCATGAAGAGTTGCTGCTGCTTTCTTCTGTGCAGCCTCGCTTCCTGCCTTTAAGATGTCAAGGACATCCGGAATACGGCTCTCCCACATCTTACGACGTTCACGGATCGGTGTAAGCTCTGACTGTAATACATTGTTCAGGAACTTTTTCACCTTAACATCACCAAGACCACCACGGCTGTAATGCTCCTTCAGTTCATCCAGATTCTTATAATCCGGCAGGAACTGTTCAAAATGCTCCGGACGACAGAACGCATCCAGATATGTAAATACGGAATTTCCCTCGATCTGTCCCGGATCCTCCACACGGATATGATTTGGATCTGTATACATGGACATAACCTTCTTCTTTACTTCATCTGCTTCATCGGAAAGATAGATGCAGTTGCCAAGAGATTTGCTCATCTTTGCTTTTCCATCGATACCCGGAAGTCTGAGACATGCTTTGTTAGACGGTAATACAATCTCAGGATCTGTCAGGGTTTCGCCATATACGGAATTGAATTTGTGAACGATCTCCTTGCACTGTTCCAGCATAGGAAGCTGATCTTCACCAACCGGCACTTCTGTTGCACGGAAAGCCGTGATATCTGCTGCCTGACTGATCGGATAGCAGAAGAATCCAACCGGAATACTTGCTTCAAAATTACGCATCTTGATCTCGGATTTTACAGTAGGATTTCTCTGTACACGAGATACTGTAACGAGATTCATATAATAGAAAGATAATTCTGTCAGTTCCGGAACCATGGACTGAATGAAGATCGTTGATTTCTCAGGATCGATCCCACATGCCAGATAATCAAGTGCAACCTGGATAATGTTCTGTCTCACCTTCTCCGGATGCTCGGCATTATCTGTAAGTGCCTGTGCATCTGCGATCATTATATATATCTCGTCATAGTTTCCTGAATTCTGAAGCTTTACACGCTCAGAAAGGGAACCAACATAATGTCCAACGTGAAGTCGTCCTGTAGGGCGGTCACCGGTTAAAATAATTCTACTCATCTTAAAAAGTCTCCTTCATTTCTTCGTTCGATAATCCTGCCCCCAATTATACCGCGAGATACTGTTACCGTCAAGGAAACCCTACTGCTCACTGATGATCTTTCTGCCACTGAAATAGGTGATCAGGAAATATCCGCCATAGATCACAACCAGAACAACAACGGTCATAAGCATGGCTGCTCCCATGTCATCGGTTCCCATCAGTGAAAGAATCTGTCTGCTGAATTTCAATCCAAATATCGAATGAATGACTGCAAGTGCAAGCGGGAACAGGAAGAACAGACCCATCTGTGCAAATAACGCATGATTGATCATCTTCTGATCCACCCCTAGTTTTCGAAGCATCTTATATCGTTCCACATTATCGGTGCTTTCTGACAATTCCTTTAATGCGAGGATAGCTGCGCCGGAGATCAGGAAGATCATTCCAATATATAAGCCGATAAAGGATGCGATCGCACCCAGTCCAATACTGGCAGCTTTTACCTTTTCTTTTGTATTCAGACTCAGCCTGACATCCGGGTCATCATCCAGATTGATATGTTCATTTCTCGCCATGATCTTATCCGTATCGGTCGTATTATAGATTGCAAGCAAGCTTTCAGAGATCGGAGTTACTCCGGCAAGCACCCCATCCGGCACAATAATGATACCGATATTAATGGCCTGTGTAGAAATCTGAATATCACCGGCTTGACATTTGCTCATTCCCGGCTTCAGTTCATAACCATTTACCTGAATCAGCATACCGGCCTGCAATGACATATCTCTGTATGTCACCATCTGCTTATAATTCGCCACGATTCCATATTCATCATCTTTGATCGACACAGTTTCAAAACCACACAGCTTTGCCACACGATTATAATCGGACACTGTCATGACATTTTCCATGATATCCATCATGCCATACATCGGCTGGTCACCAAGGAACGCATCCTTTGCCTGTTCACTGAATGTATCCCCGTATGTGCAATCCGGCAGTGAATATATATACACATCTTCATAGGCTGAAAACATAGACGGCAAATCAATTCCATGTTCCTTATATATATCGCAAATATCGCGTTTATCCCACGTCGGATCATAGTAAGCATCCTCATCCGCACCCTTACCGGCTGCAACATCATAATCAGAACTTCTTACCTGTCTGGTAATATTTACATCAACGGTAGCATACCTTCTTAACCCCTCATTCAAACCATTTCGGATCGTAAGCGCCGAAGTCAGCACGCAGATCGTAACAAATAACATAATACAAATGATCGAGATTGACAGTACATTTGTATTTACACGACTGCTCATCTGACGGATGACAAATGAATTCAGTCCTTTATAATAAACACGCTTCACGGAAGAAACTAACCGGAACAACATACCGGAAATCGACCAGAAAAACAAAAATGTGCAGACACATCCAAGTCCGATACAGAAATAGATATCTTTCATATAGAGATCTGTTGTATTTGAATTAATATAGTAATATGCATATCCAAGTCCTGCTACGGAAAGAAGAAATACAAATACCGATATCCACGGATTTTTCATCTTAACAGTCTCTGATTTTCTTCCCCTCTGGAACAGGTCGATCAATTTGCAGCGTCCGATCGCGATCGTATTAAACAGGATCACAACCACATAGATGATAGCAAAATAGAAACAGGTCTTTACAAATGCAGAACTTGAAAATACAAAATTATAAGAAGACATATCCGCTTCAAACATATTTGCAACTAACAGACTGGTAAGCTGGGAAATCCCGATACCGGAAAGAAGCCCAACGCCAAGTGAAACCAGACCGATGATCAGTGTCTCGATAAACAGCATCTTTGACACCTTCCATTTGCCCATTCCAAGCAGCAGATACAATCCAAATTCTTTGTTACGCCGTTTCATCAGGAATCGGCTGGCATATATGATCAGGAAACCAAGCACAAATGCAATGAATACGCTGACACCGGAAATGATATTTGCCATCAGCTCTACAATTTCTCTGGTATCTTTGGAGATCCTCATCATCGCCGTCTGTGTCTCGATCGCATTAAAAATATAGAAGATTGCTACGCCAAGAACCAATGTAAAGAAATAGATTGCATAGTCCTTCAGGCTTTTCTTCATATTACTAAGGGATAACTTAAAGAGCGTCATTTAAGTCACCTCCAAGCAAAGTTACGACATCTATGATCTTGTTGAAGAATTCTTTTCGGCTGTCTGCTCCACGGCGAAGCTCATGGAATATTTTACCGTCCTTGATGAACAGGATGCGACCGGCATAACTTGCGGTAAAGGAATCATGTGTTACCATCAGGATCGTAGCTGACAGTTCTTCATTCAGATGTTTCAGACTTTCAAGCAACAGCTTTGCGGATTTGGAATCCAGTGCTCCGGTCGGTTCATCGGCAAGGATCAGCTTCGGGTTCGTAATGATCGCTCTCGCAGATGCCACTCTCTGTTTCTGTCCCCCGGACATCTGATATGGATATTTATTCAGAACTTCTTCGATTGCAAGGTCCTTTGCGATCTTCTTTATCTTTTCGTCAATCTTCTTCGCAGGCGTGTTCTGTATCGATAACGCCAGTGCAATGTTCTCATATGCTGTCAGTGTATCTAACAGGTTGAAATCCTGAAAGATAAATCCCAGTTCTTCCCGGCGGAAGCGGTTCAACTGGTTGCCGCGAAGCTTTGTGATATCATCTCTTCCTACATAGATATGACCGCTGCTGACACGGTCTATGGTGGAAATGCAGTTAAGCAGTGTCGTCTTTCCACTTCCGGATGCTCCCATGATCGCAACGTACTCACCTTTTTCTACACTAAATGAAATGTTATCAATGGCTTTTGTAATGTTGGATTTGTTGCCGTAATACTTTTCGATATTCTCAATCTTTAAAATTGTTTCCACTTTTATCTCTCCTTGCTATTCGGTGTGTGACTAAATCGTTCAGGTAACACTTACATGTTTTTTGTGACCATTGCTCCGACGACATGGCACAGGATAGCAGAACACTCAGTCGGCTGCTCTATGGATTTTAGGTATTGCTCACTGTCAGAACAACAGCCCCATAAAAACATCCACGAAATACTAAAACGATTTACCCACACACCATTTTCTATTAATAACTGAGTTAAGAGCTGTTGATCCTGTCAACACCTCATCTCCTGTTTACAAGTGTGAGTATATCGTTTTCAAGGGAGAGTGTCGTTTTTCTTATGTTACAGAAGGTTACAGTTTTGTAAGGTTAAGACATTGGGCATTCTTTATCTGTCTGTCAGATAAGGGGCACATGGTAAAGTATAGTTTTATTCATCCACCAGATAATAGTCGTTTCCGCCAAAGGTTACAGCGACGTCTGTTCCGATATTTTCTTTGGAAGTGATCGTAAGATGATGTCCTAGCTGGTCGCACAGACCTTTTACGATATATAAGCCCATACCTGTTGACTTGGCAAAACGGCGTCCGTTCTCACCGGTGAACGATTTTTCGCAAACGCGAGGAAGGTCTGCTTCGGAAATTCCGATTCCATTATCTCTGATATGGAGTGTGATATCATCACCTGCTTTTGTCGTCCAGATCTGGATCTGCCGATTCTCACCCGGCTTCATATATTTGATGCTGTTGCTCATGATCTGGTTTATCATGAATTCCAGCCATTTGGCATCTGTCGTAACGCTGACATCAACGTCATGCACATCCAGACAAATGTCACTCTCCAGCAACATATCTTTATTCTTCAACGCCACTTTATTCACAACCGACTTGATTCGTACTGAATCAAACCGATAATCTTTGCTCGCATGCTCTGCCCGGACATAATACAGCACCTGATCGGCATATGCATCCAGACGGTTCACCTGATCTTCGTATTTCTTCGGTATCTTATCCTGATTATTGTGACACATCAATACCAGACTTGCAATCGGCAGTTTGATCTCATGCACCCATATTTCGATAAAATCCTTGAAATCATCTACACTCTGCCGGTACTCCTTCACATGCTCTGTCATGGATTTGTTGATCTCATATAACGCCTCATAGACCAGCTTTCCCTCATAGAAACCCGGCTCCTCTAACGTATCCATGACCAGATATTTCTGATCCAACTGCTCCATATGTGCATAAAGGGAATTATAGAAATGTCTGCGTTTTATATAGTCTGTTAATATGACAGTTACCAGAAGCAAAACTGTCAGCACAAGAAAGATCACCGTCAGCTCCCCTGGTGTCCGCATCGCACGAAAAGCAATTAACATGATCGCTATAAATAACAGATAACCGATCAGAATACCCGCTTTATCTTTTATATATTCCCAAATTCTCATATCAGACGATACCCCTGTTTCTTTCTTGTCTCGATCGCATCCGGCAGTCCAAGCTCCGCAAGCTTTGTCCGAAGCCTGCTGATATTAACCGTAAGTGCATTATCATTTACATATTCTTCATTATCCCAGAGATCTGTCATGATCTCATCTCTGGATACGATCTTGTCCTTACTGCTTAACAGCCGTTGGAAAATGATCATCTCATTCTTCGTCAGTACCTGTTCTTTCTCACCAAGCCGGATTGTCCCTTTGCTGAAATTCACCTCTGCTCCACGATAGGATGCTGCATTCTGGCTTCCCTCCATCCGTTTCAGCACTGCTGCGATCCGCAGCAACAGGATCGTCGGATTATACGGCTTCGTGATATAATCATCTGCCCCATAGCTCATCGACAGAACCTCGTCCATCTCTGATGTACGACTAGTCACCATGATAACCGGGATATCCGATTCCTTCCGAATCTCCTTTAACAGATTTCTGCCATTTATGCCCGGAATATTAATATCCATCAAAATAAGATCTGCACCTGCTGCCAGAATCTTCTCTTTTGAATGTTCAAAATCAGTCAGATAGGATGCTGCATAGCCTTCGTTCTCCAAAATCTCAACAAGCTCCATGCATATGCTCTTATCATCTTCCACAATAAAAATCTTTTTCATAACGCTCTCTACCGGCTCCTTTTATCGCCTATATTTACCCAACAGGCAGCCACACTGCCCAGCTGCCTGTCGGCATCATTATAGCATACCCCCAAAATTTTTCACCATATTTGTTTCAGGGTATTTTATTACAAGATGCTAGCCCGTTGGTCTTTTTTGCGAGGAATAATTACTATTAACAATCCAAACTATAAAAAGCCATTAGAGCAATAAGAGAAAAATTCATGTATTTTTTATTCAGCTTGCGCACTGATTTGTCAGCAGTCGCCCTAACTCACCCTAAAGGGTTCAGACAAGGGCTTGGTGCTGACAGCTAGCGCAAGCTTCATTACAAAAATACTATGAACATTTTTCTTCTTATTTGCCTAATTCCTTTTTCTTGTTTGTATTGTTATTATAGTTTTCTGTTTCTCGCAAGAAAGACCAACGGACCAGCATCTCACAACCACGAAATTGAAGTGAATATCGCAAATACATTCCTTAAAGTCTGTGCTCTAAAGTATATACCAACTAACACCGTAAAGCTTTGCCTATGTCTATTATTACTAACTGCAGCTCTTCCTTACAGGAAGTAGAAATGTAGCACAACAATTTATGATACAAAAAAGCCATTAGGCAGCTAAGAAGGAAACATCACATATTCTATTCAGCTCACATGGCTGAAATGCAACTAGCATCCCGTAATAAAAAAGCCCTGAAACAGATATGGTGAAAAACATTCATGTAGTATTCGTGATAAAGTTTGTGCTAACTGTCAGCACCAAGCCCTTGTCTGAACCCGTCAGGGTGAGTTAGGGCGACTGCTGACAAATCAGTGCACGAACTTTATAGAATACGAAATGAGTTTTTCACCATATCTATCTCAGGGTATTTTATTACGGGATGCGAGCGGCTTACTCTTCGTAAGGAAGAACTGCTCCATCGTAAGTTTCTTTGATGTAGTTCTTTACATCGTCAGACTTTAATACGTCTACGAGTGCCTTGATTGCTTCGTTGTTTTCGTTGCCTTCCTTAACAGCGATAACGTTTACATAGGTCTTAGCTGCTTCTGAATCATTCTGCTCATATGCAAGAGCATCTTTTCCTACTGAGAAGCCTGCTGCAAGTGCATAGTTACCATTTAAAACGACATACGCTGTCTCGTTTACAACTCTGGCAACCTGTGCTGCCTCAAGTTCAACGATTTCTACATTGTGTGGGTTTTCTTCGATATCATTAACAGTTGCATTGATACCTGCGCCATCCTTTAACTTGATGATTCCGTTGTCCTGTAATAACAGAAGGGCTCTTGCTTCATTTGTTGTATCATTCGGGACTGCGATAGAATCACCGTCAGCGATCTCATCTAAGCTTTTCTTTGTACCCGGATAGATACCGAATGGCTCATAGTGGATTTTGCCTGCAACTACAAGATGTGTACCTTTTTCTTCATTGAAGCTCTCAAGATATGGAACATGCTGGAAGTAGTTTGCATCGAACTCGCCGCTTTCTACAACTTCATTTGGCTTTACATAATCATCAAATACTGTAACCTGAAGATCATATCCTTTTTCCTTTAATGCTGTCTTTGCATACTCAAGAATCTCAGCATGTGGTGTTGCAGATGCTGCAATCGTAATTGTCTTTGAATTTGTTTTGCTGTCTTTATCTTCTTTCTTGCCGCAGCCTGAAAGGGCTCCTGCTACTAATACGCCTGTTAATGTAAGTGCTAATAATTTTTTAAATGTCTTTTTCATGGAAGATTCCTCTCTTTCTTTATTTTTCCTTTTTTATTTTCATTTTTATATATCGGATGCCCGGTGTGCACTTTCCTGACATCTGTTTGTAAACCGCCAATAACGTTCCGGTACTGATCCGGCTGTCATGGTCAGGGTTTATCTGATTATGATTTTCTCCGGTCTAATCGGTTTGCGATCAGCATTCCGACTGACTGGAAGATCTGAACGATCACGATCAGTAAGATAACTGTCACGATCATGATATCTGTCTGGTATCTGTAATATCCATAGCGGACTGCGATATCACCAAGTCCACCACCTCCGACTGCACCTGCCATCGCAGAATAACCAAGGATGGTTCCGATCGCGATCGTTGCTCCGGTGATCAGCGATGTTCTTGCTTCTACAAGGAGCACACGAAGGATGATCCGCATCGTTCCAGCACCCATCGCGCGGGCAGCCTCAACAACTCCGTTGTCAACTTCCTTCAAGGATGACTCTACCATTCTTGCGATAAACGGAATAGCTGCTACCGTAAGCGGTACGATCGTTGCTGTCGATCCGTAACTCTTACCAAGAAGAAATCTGGTAAATGGGATCAATAAGATCAACAGGATCAGGAATGGTACGCTTCGAACGATATTTGCGATAAAATCAAGAATCTTATACAAAACCGGATGCGGTTTCAGTCCGTCTTTATCGCTGATACAGAGGAGCACGCCCATCGGAAGTCCGAATACATATCCAAACAATGTAGAAACAACTGTCATATAAAGTGTCTCTAAGATACCATTTAAGATCATTTCTCTAATTTGTTCCGTCCACATGTTCCTCACCTCCATTCACATTGTCACTTAATTCTTCAAGCTCCAATCCCCGTTCTTTCAGGTACTGTTCCATCGCTGCAACATTTGTCGAACCCTTCGGAAGCTCAAGTATCATTTCACCCTTTGCCACTCCTCCGACATTCTTTGTCGCTGCTTTTAAGATATTGACCGGCTCCTTAAATGTCAGGATCATATTTGCAATTACCGGTTCAAATGCTGAATTCTCCGTGTATACGATTCGAATTCTGGTTCCATTCTTTATGCGGTCAGTCGTCTTTAATGACTTCGGCTCTGTAGCATTTCCTTCGTCCTTCTGTAACAGCTCTCTGGCTACTTCGGACTTTGGATGATTAAAGATATCAATCGTTCTGCCATACTCAACGACCTGACCATCCTTCATGATCGCTACCTGATTACAGATCTCACGGACAACTGCCATCTGGTGAGTGATCACAACGATCGTAATTCCAAATCTCTGGTTGATATCCTTTAACAGTTCCAGAATCGACGATGTTGTCTGTGGATCAAGTGCACTGGTTGCCTCATCACAAAGCAGGATCTGTGGATCGGATGCAAGTGCTCTTGCGATTGCAACTCTCTGCTTCTGTCCACCGGACAACTGTGAAGGATATGCTTTTGCACGATCCCGCAAACCAACGATCTCTAACAGCTCATATGCCTTTTTTCTCGCCTCTGCCTTTGATTTTCCCTGAATGAACAGTGGAAAACATACATTATCAAGAACCGATTTCTGCATCAGCAGATTAAAATGCTGGAAGATCATACCGATATGTTCTCTCTGTTTACGAAGCTCTTTATCTGACAGACCACCAAGCTCCTTATCCTGTACCACGACCGTTCCCGATGTCGGTACTTCTATATGATTGATACATCGTACCAGGGTACTTTTTCCTGCACCGGACATTCCGATGATTCCATAAATGTCGCCGGCTTCAATATTCAGTGATACATCCTTTAAAGCATCAATCGTTCCGTCTTTGGTCTGAAACGTCTTCGACACATGCTCAATCTGAATAATTGCCATATTGTTCTCCCCTTTCAAGTTCTTTTCCTATTATAAATCAGACAGTCTTCTACTTTATCCATGTAATAGATACCATGCTGCCGCATAACAAAAGGCAGTCATCATATGCTTATGACAACTGCCCTTTGTTATATGATAAACAATACTATATATCTAACAAATCAGGTGTTCAAAGCATATGAAATAAACGCCATACAATCACACATCATCCGGCAGCAACACATATTGTTCTTTGCAGTTGTCATGATTCTTTCTGAGCCCATATGCTTATCCTCCTTGTAAATTCTCTGTGATTTATTCTCAGGAACTTTTTCATACTATGTTGATATGTTTTATCTGTTTTGTTCCTTCCATGTTTCATGATTATAGCGTCCGTTTTTCCGGTTGTCAACCATTATATCCTATTTAAGTTATAGGATATATATTTGACTGGTTATAAGTTTTTCTTATAGCCAACAAATATGCAGTATGATTTATACTCCCAGTTCTTGTTGAATCAGTAGAAAACTACACTTGTCTTCTCTTGTTACACGCAATGATGTTGACACATATTACGTTTTCAGTTAAACTATACAGATGTAAATACTATTGTTAGGAGGAAGATCGGCTTAACATTACATATTTACTTCCATGTTTTACTAATCTAAAGTTATTGCCGGTATAACTGCATGTCATTTCATTCATTATTAAATTCAATCATCGATTCGCAATCCGTAACGAAAAATTCTCTGATCAATGAAACCGGGATCGACCGTTCAAGCTTCTATCAGATCTTGAGCGGCAAACGTATTCCCACAAAAGATCAGATTACAAGTATTATCCGCCAGCTTAATATATCTGCTGCCGATGAGATGGCTTTATATGATGCCTTTTATCTGGAACGGCTGGGCGAGACCAATTATCATTACCTGAAATTCACAGAGAAATGTCTGAGGGTGATCGGTTCTCCATATATAGACGCCAATGCATCTAACAACCAGACACCTTCCCGCTCACAGGAATTACAAAATAAACTACCTGACAATCCGATTGATACAGATCAGTCACAGGCTGCCACAGGAACTATACTTTATCACTCCACGGATGAGATCATCTGTGGTCTGACTAAATTCTTAATACACGCCAGCAAAAAAGAAAACAATCATTTACAGGTATCACTTCCGTTCGACCTGTCATCACGGATCAAACTGTTTTCCAGCATTCGCTCACTTATCGCTTCCGGAAAATTTCAAAATGCAGCAATTTCCCAGATACTGCATTTTCAAACAAAGAAACCGGATGACATCACTGAAAAACTGGACGGATTTGCTACTCTGTTAGAATCAATTCTTACAAAAGAAACCAACATCACCTATAACATTTACTATTATTCCAATGAACAAAAAGTCAGCAAGAACTCCGGTGTACTTTTTCCTTTCTATATCATAACGGATGATGCCTGTCTCCTGCTAAATGCCGATGCCAACAAAGGTTGCTTGTTGACCGATTCAAGCCTTATCAGATTAATGCGGGAAGAATTCGTTTCCGTATTTGACCATGCGGAACCATTTCTGTCCAGCTTCAGCCAGAAGGAGCTTCCACAGTTTCAGGCAAGATCCATTCCTGCAGAAGAAGTGATCTTTATCCAGAAGCATCCCGGTGCCTGCCTGATGGTAACGGACGATCTGGTTGATAAATATGTTCCGGAAGAATTCACGGAAACCCTAAAACAGCATTTTCATTTCATGCAGCAAATGAATGCCAGTGAGGGCATCACATTGGACGGCATCCGGGAATTTGCAAGGAATCATGTGATTTCCGAATCCGGTTTCTATGTGGAAGCAGATACGCCGGATATTATCAATGCTCTGGAACAGTTAAAAGCACGGCTTGACCGGAACCTCTTTGTCCTTGATACCGAAAAAATTCCGGTATCGGATAACTGGGCATTTCTTTTATATACGGATCAGTATGCCCTGCTTGTTCCAAATAAAGAACTGGATTTTATCATTTGTGTGTCTGATCCGGATATTATACAGGCATTAACCTATACCTTTCACTCGGTAGATTTTGAAGATTATGTTTTAGATAATACCGTTGTCAGAAATGAGATACAAAAGCTGATTTCTGAAAATCAAAGCAGAGTGGCAGATTCAACTTTATAAATGCCACTTCTGGTTTTTTACACATCAGCATGATAATATTTAATTGTTTTTATAGCTACATCATTTGATGTTCACTTTATTCATATGAGGGGTAATTTATAGACAGGCGACTGCTTCTTACAAGTCAAAGAAGCAGCCGCCTTTGTAGTCTTACCAGATTATTATATAATGTCACTACAGACTTCGTCTGTCTGCTCTGCACAATTCTGCATATAGAAAATCCCTAGATCGTGCCTTTTACAACCAATGTGCTGACACCGGGATCCGCCGTCCATACACCGGTAACCGGATTCTGTGTATAGGTTGCAGCCGGGACTGTGATCTGACCCGCAATCGTTGTAAACACTCCTGTTGTCTCATCATAGGTATAGTTTGTTGTCTCTGCCCATGCCGTTCCATTAAAGGATACTGCAAGGTTTGACAAAAGCGGATTAAAGGTATCCACTATCACCGCATCGGTTCCGATATCTGCCGGTGCACTTCCTTCATTCTGGATCAGGAATGTATAGGTCAGTGTTCCGTTCTCTGTTACAGGAACCGGACTTACCGACTTTGTGATCGTAAGGATAGGTTCACTCTCTGTACCGATTGTCTCTGTTACCGTGATTGGAGTAATGCCACCACCTGTCACAACTGCTGTATTTGTGATCGTTCCTGCTGCATCCATCGGTGCCAATGCATTCACCTCTGCCTCATATACAACTGTAATATCTCCATTTGCAGGAACTGTAAGCCCCGAGATTACAAGCGATGGTGCTCCTGTTACAACAGGTGCAGTCTGAAGAACACCATTCACATAATATTTTACAGTATCTGCAATATATGTGAGTGGAACCAGCGTTCCCTCCCCGAATGTATATGCTCCCAGATTATCTGTGATCGTGATACCGCTAAGTGCTGTGGCTCCTGCATTTACGATCGTGATAACATATGTCACTGTATCATTCTGACCATATGTCTTTCTGACTGCGGTCTTACTTGCTGACAGTACCTCCAGCAGTTCTCCGACTGCTATATTGGAATTTGCTATGGAATTACCATAGCGAAGCTGTGCCTGATTTGTAAACTGTGCCATAAATTGCTCTCTTCCTTTCTTATATTCAGGTATAGTACAATATATGACAGAATTTTTATTTTGTTATTTTTATTAATTATCTTTCTCCCGGAGTTTTACGACCAACTCATAAACCTCAGGATGTTTTTCTTTCAAATGCTCATCCAGCAAATGTCTTCGTTCTTTAAACTTCTCCGCAAGCTCCGGATGATCCTTTGCGATACGGTCATGGATCTCTCTACGATGCTCCTCGAAGCGTCTGGCAATCGTTTCCTCTTCCTTACCTGATATATGAACGATCTCCTTCAGATGCTCTTCCAGATGCTCTAACCACTCATCCTCATCCATAGCTTCCATATGTGACCAGCTTCCATGCAAAAGCTCATCAACATCTCCGGTCTGTTTCAAATGCTCGATCTGAAGTCTGATCTGCTTCTCTATCTCATCTTCACTCTCCGCTCCAAACGCCCAGACAAATTCCTGAACCCTGTTATCTGCACGCTTTCTGGACGCACTTCTCGGCTGATTGTCTACATCCCCCTCTAATGGATATGGTCGCTTAATTCCCATATCCTTTAAGGCAATATGTACTGTTCGTCTGACACAGCCTTCCTCAATCAGATAACCAAGTCCCAACTTACGCAGCTGTTCATTCACATCTGCGATATGCTCTGTCATGTAGAAACGGATTCCCTTATCCTTTAACGACTGATATAACATGGCGATCCTGTCAGCCGCTGTTATATCGATACTGCCGATTCCACTGGCATCTATGATAACCGCCTTTGTCTCAGGCGTGATATGATCTTCAATATCTCTCTGGAGGATCTGTATATTCGCAAAGAACAGATTGCTGCTGAACCGATAGATCAGTACACCGGAGATTGCATGGATCTGGCTGCTCTCCTTCAGATCCCGGAAATGCTTATGCCCCGGCTGGATTCCAAGGAAACATCTTGCAGGCTTGGCTGTCCGTATGATCATCTCTGTAAAGGAAAGAAGAATACCGATCAATACACCGTTGATCGTGCCAAGTAACAGCACACCAAAGAATGCCCCGAAAAAGATCAGGCATTCTGTACGGCTGACTTTAAAGAGTCTTGCCGCAAGATCAAATTCCGTTGCTCCAAGCAACGCTGATATCACAATAGCTGTAAGCACAGGAACCGGAAGATAACCGATAAATCCGGTCGCACAGACCAGAACAACGATCATGGAAAGACCTGCTATGATACCGGTAAGCTGTGTCTTTGCCTGATACTGTTCTCCCATTGCCGTTCTTGATACCGAGCCATTGATCGGACAACAGCCGGTAAATGCCGCAAGGAAATTTCCCATTGAAAATGCCAGAATCTCCTGGTTATCATTGATCCGGTAACCATTCTTCTGCGCAAAATTATTCTCCGCCAGAAGTGTCTCTGCCATTATAACGACTGCTACCGACAGGCTGATCGTTACAGCCTCGCGGATCGATATCACACTAAAATCCGGAACCGCCCAGTGTGGGAGTCCGGTATCAACAGATGCAAGTGTCTGCACACCCCAGTTCTCTATAGGAAGCAGATATGTCATGCCTGCCCCGGCTATCATCAAAAGAACCGCCATCGGGAATTTTGGGATCAGCTTCTTACATACCAGCAATAGCACAAGAGCCGCAAGTCCCAGTACCACCGACTGCCAATTGATATCTTTGGCTGTCTTTATAATATGTTCTGCCAGCTCAAAAAACTCTCCGGTTCCTGCCGATCCTCCCATCAGCTTCGGTACCTGCATTAGTATAATAGTCGTACAGATTCCGGTAATGAATCCGCCCATAACCGGTGCCGATATATAGTTGACCAGTTTTCCTGCTTTCATAATATAAAACGCCAGAAGCCACAATGCCACAAAGAAGGTCAGTACCGGAACAACCGCCATCGCCTCCTCTGATCCACTCTCTATATGAAGGCTTAACAATGCCGACCCAATAAGGGCTGCCGGAGCTGCATCCACTCCAAAAATAAACTGAGGCGATGTCGAGGCCAGAGCAAATATCAAGATCGGAAATACCGAACCATACAGTCCATAGACCGCAGGAAGTCCGGCAATCTGCGCATATCCCATGGAGATCGGAATGGATACTGCCATGATAATAATACCTGCAAGAAGATCCTTTATGAAATTTTTCTTATCATAATGACGTAATGTAGCCGCTAATGTTATCTTCATCTCTGCCTCTTATATCTGTATATTCTTATACTGCAATTATAAAAGAAAAGTGGAGCTATGCACAACCATTATCTTTGCCTTTCTTCTATTCAGCCCCCTGTTATCAACCATCTGATATATGACATATATCAATTGCACCATCCATTGTCTATCTCCGATTGGATCTCCGCCAAATCTTTCTCGCTTCTGCTTCCCTGATCAATTCATCTCTGAAATCAGGGTGTGCAATCGATACCAGAGCCTCTGCCCGCTCCCATGTTGAACGGCCTTCCAGATTCACAACCCCATATTCCGTTGCCAGAAAATAAACCTGACTTCTTGGAGAAGTAACGATATCTCCATTAAACTGTGGATGAATTCTTGAATGAACCACCCCTTTACTGTCCTTGTACACAGAACTCATGCAGATAAATGCTTTACCTCCCTTAGATGCAGATGCACCAACGAGGAAATCCAACTGTCCACCGGTTCCGGATATCTGTCTGACACCTGCACTCTCCGCTGCCACCTGACCATACAGATCAACAGCAACACAGCTATTGATGGAAACCATGTTATCAATCTCACCGATCACTCCGGGACGATTCACGTACTCTAACGGATATGCCGCGACTCCCGGATTATCGTCAATCCAATCATATAGGCTCTTGCTTCCGACCGCACAACCAAATACTCCTTTTCCGCGATCGATCTGCTTGTATTTGTTCGTGAGTTTTCCCGCCAGATACATTTTCAGATATGCATCGCTGCAAAGCTCCGTATGCATACCAAGATCCTTCAGATCAGACTCAGCAATGATATCACCCAGTGCATTCGGCATACTTCCAATACCGATCTGCAGTGTTGCTCCATCCACGATATAAGGAATGATCAGTTCCGCAATCTTACGATCAACTGCAGTCGGCTCTGGCATCAGCATATCCGGATACGGTTCATGCTCTCCTTCCACGATATAATCAATATCCGAAATATGGATACACTCATCATAACCGCCGCGAACCTTCGGAAGATTCTCATTGATCTCTACGATCACGATATCTGCCGCACGCACGATCGGTGCTGCCACTCCGGTATTGACCGAATAATTAAAATATCCATGCCGATCCATCGGTGACACACTGAGCATAACTACATTTACCTTAAGAAAATACTCATAATATGCTGCATTATTATGAAATACCATCGGAATATAATAACAGAGTCCACGATCACATAACGACCGCTCATATGCTGAACAATGCCAGCTGTGATAAGTAAAATGCTCCTGACTCTCATCACATTCTGCAACTGCGATCGGCCCTGAGATCAGATTACCACGGATCTTAACATCAAACAGCTCGTCTCTACGTTTCGCCAATGCCCGATCCAGGATCTCCGGCTTTCCAAGTGAACAGGTATAATCCACCCAGTCACCATCTTTTACAACGGAAACCGCTTCCTCCGGTGTGCGGAGTTTTCGTCTGTATTCCTCTAAAAAATGTTCGTATGTCATACTGTTCCCTCCTTCGCTTATCCGTCCCTGACACAAATTATGCCTGTAAAACCTCTGACAGCTTCGTGTCTGACTGCAATACTTCTATCGCTTTCTTTCGGTACTGTTCTTCGTGAAGATAAGTATACCGGAATGGTTTTATAGCCGGTGCTTTTTCAATCGCACGGATGAAATCTTCCCGCTTCATGCCGACTGTCTTCACATAATCCCAGAATCCGGTATCTGTAAATACCGTATTGATCCGCTCATATCTGTGATCCTGAACAACACTCATCAGGTATGTTGCAACTCCGACCTGAATACCATGAAGCTGCGGACGTTCCAATATCTGATCCAATGCATGTGATATCAGATGCTCACTTCCACTGGTCGGCGCACTGTCTCCTGCAATCTCATTTGCCACACCGCTCATGGCAAGAGAATCTAATAGTTCTTTGATAAACCGTTCATCGTGAATGTCTTTAAACGGCGTCCGCACAAAGCTGTTAACCGCCTTCTTCGATATCATCATCGCAAAGTCATTTACTGAACCATGTCCATGTGCTTCTTCAAAATTCCAGTCATAAAGTGCCGTGATCTTCGATACCATATCACCGATACCGGAAAACAGAAATGCCTCCGGTGCCCCCTTTATCACATCGATATCTGCAAAGATTCCATATGCGATCCCTGCCGGTACGGATTTGCGTCGTCCCTCCACGATCAGAGATGCGCTGGCACTGGAAAATCCATCACTGGATGCCGACGTCGGCACACTGATAAATGGCAGTTTTCTTAAGAAGCCACAATATTTGGCCGCATCAACCACCTTACCGCCTCCGATACCAAGTACCGCCTGTGCAGTATTCGGGAATGAAAATGCAAGCTGCACCAGATCGTCGATCCGAACGGTATCCATCTCCATATATTGGAGCACCTCAACACCGCTGTCTGACATACCCTCCATCACCGTATGTCCAAACATATCGATCAACCCATTGCCAAACAGGATCACAACCTTGTAGATTCCCTCATCTGCAAGATAACCCCCGATCCGTCTGAGCAGATCTTTCTCCACCTTTAATATCGATGGTATCTGTATCTCCCTGGTATCAATCTTCGCCATAATCGCCAACCTCCTGTAGCCCTGTAATTTATTATACATTCTCTTATTCAAAATTTCTGCATTACTCTATATTCTGCACTACTCTGTATTTTGCACTACTCTATATTTTACACTATTCTATATTCTACATAATTATATACTCAACATACTCTATTTTAACCCAAACTGCAACTTATTCCATTCAGACCAACACTAACATAGAGCAGTGGAAATACAAACGATTGGTATGATGAACTAACGCCTAAAAAATTTGAAGCCGGAGGGATATATATTTTATGAAGCAGACCTATTATTACGTCGGTCCTTAACGAATCACCATCTGGTGATGAGTTTAGTACCGCTACGTAATAATCGAACGAAAGTGCTCTGCGTAATAAATATATATCCCACCGGCTCCAAATTTTTCACAGCCTTAATTGTATTTCCACTGCTCAGACTGCAGCTGGAGGTCAACCATATGCTTGTAGATGCCGTTCCCGGCTTTCAGGTCCGCAGGTGTTCCCTGCTCCGCAACTACGCCATCCTTCAACACAACGATCTTATCAACACCATCTACCGTACGCATTCTATGTGCAATGATAAGTACCGTCTTATTCCGGATCAGCTTGGAGATAGATTCCTGAATAACCGACTCATTATCTACATCCAGAGATGCGGTTGCTTCATCCATCAGAATGATCGGCGCATCCTTTAAGAACGCTCTTGCGATCGAGATTCTCTGACGTTCGCCACCGGACAACTCGGAACCGTTTTCACCGATCATGGTATCCCATTTATCCGGAAGCTTCTCGATGAAGTCTTTACAGTTTGCAAGCTTTGCTGCTGCCATAACTTCTTCATCGGTCGCATCCTTTTTACCGATCCGGATATTCTCCATAATTGTATTATTGAACAATGTAACATCCTGAAATACGATCGAATACAAGGACAATAACTGCTCCGGATCAATTTCCAGAACATTCATGCCGCCGACTGTGATCGTACCGGCATTGTTATCCCAGAATCTTGCTGCCAGTCTGGAAACCGTTGTCTTACCCCCGCCGGATGGTCCGATCAGGGCTGTGACCTCACCCTGCTTTGCCGTAAAGCTGACATCGGAGAGTACCTGCTCTCCAGCCTTATAGGAGAATGCCACATGATCAAATACGATGTCATATCCCTTATTATCCGGATTCTCTCTTCCTGTCTGTTCATCATGAGACAGGATCTCATCCATACGCTCACAGTTCTTATTGATACTGATAACGGCAGCCAGATTCTGAAGCGAGATCTGAAGCGGCTCATACATTCTGGTTACAACCAACAGAAATGCAAAGAACGTCAGTACACTGATCTTGCCATCAACCAGAAGAATACTTCCAACAAGTGCCACTGTCCCGATACCAAGCTTTAAGATCATCTGTGCGGAGCAGACAAATGCTGCATTTGCAAATTCGGATACTATCGCATGATGCTCGACATCCTTGATCTTTTTATTCAGACCCTCCATATAAGAATCAGCCATATTATTGGAACGAAGATCACGAATCGTTTCCAGACCTTCCTGTATCCCGTCCAGACATGCAAGCTTATAGGTTATCGTCTTCTCATGAACCTTACCCATAACTGTCTTTGAATAACCAACGATGGCAAATGCTACCGGCATAACCCATACAGCCGCCAGCGCCATTCTCCAGTCGAAGAAAAACAGCCCGATCACGATCAATGTTGTAGATATAAATGCGCCTACAAGCTCAGGAATCCAGTGTGAGCTTGCTGTCTCGATCAATGCACAGTCGGACATGATTGTATTTGTCAAATCTGCAAGATCCTTCTTGCCAAAGAAAGAAAGCGGAAGCTTTCTCAGCTTTTCTGCAAGCGTTCTGCGACGGACTCCACTCTCTACGTAGGTCGAATAGAAAGTCGAATTATATTGAAAACTTGTTGATATTACAATTAACAATAAAGTTACACTGATTCCAATAATAAAGAATATCAGTTTATCCTTTGGAACACGGTTCTCCAACAGGTAGGAAGCTAATTGATACAGCAGTCCTACCGGGAGCATCAGCACCAGATTGGAGATCGTAACTGCCACAAAGGCGCGAACCATAGCATTTGCACCCTTTTCGGACAAGGCATATTTGTGCTTTAATTTTTCTATCATGCTGTTTCACCTTTCCTTCCTACCTGCCAGTTGACAGATTTGTTATATTCCTTCCACATATGAGTATAGATTCCGTTCTTTTCCGACAGTTCCTCATGTGTTCCGTTCTCTGCGATCTTACCATCCTTCAGCACATAGATGCAGTCCGCATCCGTTATGGTTGACAGGCGATGCGCGATCATGATAACCGTCTTGTCCTTTGCCAGATTCTCAAACGCTTTCTGAACCAGACGCTCATTATCCGGATCGGCAAATGCTGTTGCTTCGTCTAGGATCAGGATCGGTGCATTTTTAAGAAATGCTCTTGCGATCGATAACCGCTGTGCTTCACCACCGGATACATAGATTCCCTTGGAGCCAATCATCGTATGTACCCCCGCCGGGAACTTCTCTATGATATCCATACACTGAGCAGCAGAAAGTGCCTGCATAACTTCTTCGTCAGTCGCATCCGGTCTACCCATTCTTATATTTTCCAATATGCTGATCTTTAACAGCTTGCTGTCCTGAAATACATACGATACTTCTTCCATCAGTTTCTTAGTGTCAATATTTTTAACATCCACACCACCGATCTTTATGCTGCCATCCTTTACATCCCAAAATCTTGCAACCAGAGATGCCAATGTAGTCTTACCACCACCGGATGGTCCAACGAAAGCGATATGTGCACCGGTCGGAATCTTCATGGATATATCGTCAATTGCATTTTTCTTTGCTTCGTCATAGGCAAATGTAACATGCTCCATCGTGATCGATGCATCCTTTGGTATCTCCTGCTTTTCTGTATTTACCAGAGGCTTTGCATTTAGAATATCATCCATTCTCTGTAATGCATCCTCCACCAGCATCTGGGATTCGCCTGCATAGGCAATCTTCATCAGTGTAGTTGTAAGAACCGAAGTGATCAGGATATAGAAGATCAGGTTTAATACAAATGTATTACTTACATGATTACCACCCAGAATGTAAGCAACAATGATTAGTGCTGCAAAGATTCCATTTGCTGACATTGTAAACAGCACCATCGGCTTCATCATCCCCTTGGTGTAATCAAGCGTCCATTTCTCATAATCATCGATTGCCGCTTTGAACTTCTTGAATGAGTACACCGTCTGTCCAAAGGTCTTAACAACCGGAATACCTCTTACATACTCAACTGCCTCGGAAGACATGGTCTCAAGTGCATTCTGATACTGCTTCATATCCTCTGCCATCTTTGGTCCCATCATCAATGTTCCCATCATGATAAATGCCAGAACCGCAGGAATCAGACTGGCAATTCCCAGTCTCCAGTCAAATACGAACATCACCACTAACAGTCCAACCGGCGTTGCAACAGAAACTACTTTATCCGGAAGGTTATGTGCGAGGAAAGTCTCTGTTGCTGCACTTGAATCATTTACAACCTTACGGAGCTTTCCAGTTCCTTCTTTCTCAACGTAGCCAAGCGGCAGCTTCATGATATGCTCCATCATAGCGGTTCTCATATTTGCCTGTACACGAAAGGCCGCAATATGGGAGCACATCAGTGCGGCAATATAGACAATCATTGCAAACAGAGCAAATCCAACCGCCTGCCAGCCATAGGTTTTGATATGTGTTGCATCTGCGAAATCCGGTCGAACCTCAAGGATCTCTTTCATGATGCGCCATACATCATAAAATGGTATCAGTGCGATCCATGCAGAAAGGATCGCAAGAACACAGGACGCATAGGTAAAATACTTATGCCCGCCTGCTATGCCCATGAGTCTGGACAATGCACTTTGTTTCTTTTCTTTCATAGTTAACCTCCTATTACTAAAGTTAGCATTTGCTAACCTATATTTATTTTTATAGGACTGCTGCATGTTTTATTTCATGCAACAGTCCTTATCATCAGAACTGAATTCCGATCACTGCCTGCCAGCCCGCATAGTTAAATGCTCTGACATTTGCCATAAATTCTTTTGCCTCATCATAGCTCTTATCATGCGTGATCAGTTCATACACACACTGCCATCCATTCCTGCAATGTACATGGATAAAAAAATCATCTACCGGATGTCCACCATCCGAAAATTGCTTCGCAAACTGTTTATAATAATGTTCCTCCTTTGCCGCAAGCCGGTCAAAATATGTCTCATATTCTGTCCCCGCCGAACAGCAGAAGATCAGTTTGAATTCTTCCAGATGTCCATAAATATATTCCAGTACAAGATCCGTTCCCTCATCCCCGGCATCCTCTGCCCGGCTGATATCTGCCGCTTCTCCTGCTTTCTTTATGCTGTCAGAATAAATCGCCATCAACTCATCTGCGGCTTCCTTTACAATCGCTGTAAATAATCCACTCTTGTCGCCAAATCTTGTATAGATTGAATTCGTGCTGACACCACTGTCTGCCGATATTCTCCGCAGACTTGCATCATGGAATCCGTATTCTAAGAATTCCTTTCTGGCACTGGCCAGTAAATTTTCAGTTACACCTTCTGATTCTTTTCTCATAAACACACCTTAATCATTTATATCCAATATAAAATAACAGCGTTATTATAACGCTGTTATTTTATAAAAGTCAAGATTATTTTCACAATTTGTTCTACATTATTTTTCAAATAAGAGAACTACTCCTATATCTGTTACCAATACCAGATTACCGTTTTCGAATCGTATACAGACATCCCATTCCAGACACCGCCAACAGAATATAAAGCACAGCCAGATTCATATCATCTCCTGTCTTGGGTGATGCTGTCTTATCATCTTTTTTCACTTCTGTTGTATCACCATCACCACTCTGTGTCGTGCTGCCTGTTCCATCTTCTGTACGGTCTGTTGTTGTGGCCTCTGAAGAATCTTCCGTCGTAACTTCTGTTGTCTCTCCGGTTGTGGTCTCTGTTTCCGGTTCTGTTGTTTCTTCTGTTGAAGCTTCTGTTACATCCCCGGTCGTATCCTCCGATGGATCCTCAGTCGTTGCTCCTGTCTGATCCTCTGTTGTCGTCTCAACCTTCTTATATGCGATCGCATAATTAGAAAATCCATCCGTCTGGAACATCACCATTTTAGTTGCCACATCAAAAGAAGCAGGAATAATCTCATAGGTTCCATCCTTTTTCTCATGAATAACTGCTAGCTCACTGTTTTCAGATTCCCAGTCGGCTTCTATCTGAAGGGATACCTTTGCCGTTTTCTTCAAAGTCTCTATATTATTTACCCACAGATTTGCTGCTGTATTCTTATACAGGATCTGTGCCAGCTTGATATCAAAATACCCGGTGATCTGATAATCACCTGCTGCCTTTTTAAAAGCCTCAAGCTGTTGCTGTGTGAGGACTGCATCCTTTATCGTCAGTCTGCTGTTTCCTGATGTGATCTCATTTTCCGCAAGCTGGATCAATGCTCTTTTCACTTTATCTGTTTTAAGCTCTACCTGATCTTCTGCCTTTGTAAATATGCTGCTGATATGTACATTTTCATCCGGCATTGTATATGAAAATGTAGATGCATCTGACAAAGGCGTTAAAGACTGACCATTTATCGTTATCGATTCAAGCTGATATCCATATTCCGGTACTGCCCGGAGAATAATTTCTGAACCCGGTATAACACTTGCCCATCCATAATTGGTGTCCTGCTTAACACCATCTAAACCGATCGATGTTCCATCCGGGTTTTTGATCTCAAGGATCTCAAGCGTTCCATTCTTTAACAGCTCATAATCTTTCAATCCATTATTACCTGTTTTATCTTTGGCCCATATAATAGTTCTTGGTATGATCGTCGGCTTCTTTGTAACTTCGATCACATATTCACTGGCAGGCGCAATCGTGAATTCCACTGTATCCTTCGTTCCTTCCGGCAATGTGATCGTCTTTCCATTTACTGTGACCGTTCCGATATCTCCATCTCCAAATGCCAACTGAATCCTGAGCAGATTATAGATTTCGCCGGACGCATATCCCTTTCCAGTTCCCTGTATATGACTGCTCTCAGCTCCGATCTTCTCTGAATTCAGATAAATTTTCATTCCAAATCCATCATAGGTTCCCATGATCTGAATATCATCCGGGTAACCGGGGTTCGGAGGCGTTGATACTTTTTCTATTCTGAAATTCAGATTACCGCTAAAACGGTTTGTATCCAATTTTACATAAGGATTCGAGCTGATATCATACGATTCATCATTGATATATAACTGAAGTTTCACACTTGAGATTCCAAGCAGGTCATCTGGCGAGGAAACATCCAAAACGGTAGTTGCGTTCAGATAATATTCTTTATCTGACAGATCGATCTGCATGTTATTTCCATTGATCGGACAATTTGTGTAACTGTCCATAACAATATCTCTCGTACATAATGTCAGCCTTACTTTATAGGCATCATCAACAGCAAAGGTCGCTTTTCCATTTTCAATAGATGCCCCGATAAAATTCAATGTTGCCATGTTGGTTTCTGCAGCCCTTACCTGTGTGCTGGCAAATGGCAACCATATCATACTGATACACAGCCATAAACTTAGAAAAATCCCTAATTTTTTCCTCATAATTTTGTCCTCCATCTGCTTCCCTCCCCAGGGAAGTTATTTACAGTCATTCTATCAAAAAGCACCTGATTCCACAAGCGTTTCAGACAAGAAAAATCATGAAAAAAGTCAGGAAAATAGCGGGTTTGAGGCGTTGCGGCAAACACCGGAACGCAGTGCTATATTTCCTGACTGATATAATTTTTATGTCTATAATTTTCCTTAGAATTTCTTCTCCATACAGATAAAATGTTTGTCAAACAGATCACATTCCCCGACAGTTCTAAATCCGATCTTTGCATATGTCGAAAGTGCTACCACATGGCCTTCCCGAACCAGAATATGGATTCCTTTCATGCCCCTGTTCTTCAACACATCACCGGCATAATTCATCATCTGCTTTGCGATTCCCTGTCCCTGCATATCCTTTCTTACACAGAGTCTGGACAATTCTCCCGACGGTGCCTGATCTTCATGCCAGCAGGTCAGTGACTCTACGGCATCGTCATGGTCGATTGAGATCGTCGCAATGATCTCTCCTGCATCGTTCTTCATCACAAACAGGTCTTCATTCTTAAGGTCAAATGCGATCGTGTTCTCATCCGGGTATGTCTCGCTCCACTCACATGGTCCCCCGATCATCGCATGGTATAAAGCCAGCAGTTCATCTTTATCTTCTTCTGTTGCATTCATTATCTGCATGGTAAGTCCTCTCTTTTCTGTCTTTCTTCGTTTACTTATTCACTCTGCATCAAACAGGTCTTCCATTTCCTCTACGGCTTCATAGTATTTATTCATCCACTCGCTCATCCGGTCAATTTGTTCTCTGTCCGCTTCCACCTGTTCAATATCCTCCGGCCATTCATCACCCTCATCTATGCCCTGTTGCAGGAGCCAGTTCTCCGCACACTCAAACCGGCACATTCTGCCATCGTCACTTTCGATTGTTACCAGCACCAGAAGCGGTTCCCCGGGCATCCGCTCCTCGCAGCCATAATCTGCTTCATCTATTCTGGTCACAGACCACATGTTATGCATCTCCTTTTTCTTTTGCAACTATAAATAAATTAATATTCATTATAACACAGGTCATCCCAAAACTGAAAACAGGTTCTACCAACATTTCATTGTCGGTAAAACCTGTTTAATTTGTTCTGTATTATTCTTTATATTAACAGATATTCTTACTTACTGTGTTTTCTTTTCCTGTCCAACGTTACCACAGCCCCTGTAAGTGATGCCATCAGGAGAGCTATACAAAGCGTCAGATCAAAATCATCCCCTGTCTTTGTCTGCTTATCATCTGTATCCGATGCATTCTTGACTATTGTAAAACTTGTACTTGCTGATCCATCTGTCCAGATAATCTCAAATGTATGGCTACCAACCGATAATGTCTTAAGGTAATCTGCCTTAAATGTAATAATCGTCGATCCTTCTGTAACTGTATAATTCTTTTTATCTACAACCACACCATCTACTTTCACATTCCGAAACTTCGAAATCTCTCCATCGCCTTTGATTACAAGATTTCCATCTGAATTCTGTGTCCAGGAGCTGTTTGCTCCTTCAATAATCTTGTACTGAACCGGTGCCGGATCCGGCTCTGTTGTCGGTTCCGTTGTTGGTTCCTCTGTTGGCTCTGTCGTCGGTTCCTCTGTTGTCGGTTCCTCTGTCGGCTCTGTCGTCGGTTCCTCTGTTGGCTCTGTCGTCGGTTCCTCTGTAACGGTCAGTGTTACCGTATCTGTTGTAACAGCACCGGCTGAATTGCTTACCACACATTGATACCGGAATCCGTTACAAGTCTTATCTGTCACACCTGTTATATAACTTGCATTATTTGCTCCGCTAATATCTACAAAACCATTTCCATCGTTTCTGTCTATTTTCCACTGATATGTAACATCAGTACCGGTTGCCGTAATTGTAAATGTTGCTTTTTCTCCGGCTTTCACAGAGGCTGACTGCGGCTGTGCACTGATTATCGGAGCTTCTACAACCGGTGTTGGGTTCGGAATTGCGATCGTATAAGTAAATGCTTTTGCTTCACTATCCTGCATATCAGATCTTACTGCAATCGCTGTAATCGTCATTGTAATACTCTGTCCTTCCACTCCTGTAACGGAAATTGGATCTGTATATTCCAATGTTGTTCCAATCAGTGCCCCATTCTCGATTGCCGGTGTACTTCCGTCTGTTGTATAGTAAATCTTTGCCCCATCTGTCGTAGATGTAAGTGCTACACTCTGATTCTTTGTATAAGTTCCGGCTTCTACCGATGCCACAGGCGCTCCAACGATACCGGCCGCACTGATCGTAATCGTTATACCGGTTGTAAGATCCATACCATTCGGATCCACTTTATCCGGACAGGTAACCACACCCTTTAATGTTATGGTCTGCTCTGTCAGAACTGAAGGGTCATAGCTTCCATCTACAGGCGATTCACTATCCCATGTAACAACTGCCTGATCGGCTGTTCCCTTCTCTGTCACTATATTGACATATGCCGGGAGCTGCATATCTGCATATGCAGTACCATTTGCAACTGCAATCGAGCCCGGTGCGGTAATGCTTATAAGTTTATCTTTTGCTTCCGGTTCTGTCTGCACGGTTAATCCTGCCTCTTCTGTCATTACCGATCCGGCAGAATTACTGATCACACACCGATACCGGAATCCATTACAATCCTTATCCGTCTCGCCTGTTGTATAACTTGTGTTTGCAGCTCCGGTAATGTCTACAAATCCATTTCCATCGTTCCTGTCGATCTGCCACTGATATACTAATTCCTCACCTGTTGCTTCCACAGTAAAGGTTGCTGTCTGCCCTGCTTTTACAACGGCTGTCTGCGGCTGTGTAGTGATCACAGGTACCGATATCGGAGCAGCATTAGGTTTCAGAAGCAGTCTGGTCATGTCACTGTTGTCATGTATAATGCTGTAAGCCTCATTATCACTCATAATAATTCCGCTGTAATCCTTGTCTGCATCTACACCGGTGGCCACAAGAACCGGCATATCTGCATCAGAAGCCCCTTTATACGTTATACCGATCTTCCCGGTCATATTACCTCGAACCTCGATTACCGAATTAGCCATTTTTCCGTCATCTGCCGCATTTACCAGGCAGATGTTATCAGCCTTGTCATTATTTCTGTTATCAATAATCGTTGCTGTTCCGGAGACATCCGTTTTCACCGATGCTGATCCGGCATAATAAGCATAAGCACCGGCATACACGCCTGCTCCTGTATTATCAGATATGTTTCCGGTTATGGTTCCTCCGGTCATATGGAACGTATCACCCGAACTGACATATACTCCGCCGCCATGTCCGAGGTCACTACCCAGACCAAACGTACTGTCGGCAATATTTTTCGTAATACTTCCACCATATACATTAAATGTTCCACCGAAGACACTTACACCGCCACCGATTTTACATTTATTTCCGCTGATCTCGCCCCCATACAGATTAAAGGTACCATCTGTACTGTGGTTTCTGCCTGTACGAATAACTACACCACTTCCACCAATATCATATTCAGATGCATTTTCGGATATCTTTCCACCGTACATATCAAATGTACCGCCCCGAACATCAATCGCTCTTCCCATCTTGTTACTTGCATGGGCGATTTTACCCTGTGCATCTCCTACCTTACAGTCTGTAAGCGTGAAATGATGTTCAACATCTATCGTATCTACATAACCATCATAATATTTATTGACTTCCTGTGTTTTATCAACAGCACTTTCCTCCGGATTCTTCATTGTAATGCTGTGTCCGTTCAGACAGAGTACTGCATTATCCGGAGCAACCCATCCATAACATGTGTAACTGTTATCATCTGTAATATATCGATCTAATACAATATCTTCTGTCAAATAATAGTATCCACCGCACGTAATCTCAGACAGATCAGAAACACCAGTCCAGGTCTGAACCGTATCACAGATATGATCACCTGCGGTCATATTATTTGTTCCGCACACACAATGCTTATGTTCCGGTTCAGATGGTGTCTGCGCAGCGGTTTTCGGAAATGTATATGTCAATGTCAGTGTTCCATCGGAATTCTTTTTCACTTTGACCTTATTTCCATTGACTCTTCCCGTCACAGATTCCGAAAAATTATAATGCTTCTTTGCAGCAAGCGTTATACTTGCTGTATAACTTGTGTTATATCCTGCCGTCGTATCATTCGGTGTCCATATAACAGCCGGCGTCGTCGTGCTTACTCCTGACGAGCTGCATGTGGCTGAAGTATCTAACAGCACTCCCGCTTCCGGTTCATCAATGTCTCTGACGCTTGCAAATGCAATCTCGGAATCCAGATTTTCTTCCGTCTCGGTTGCTGCAACAGCATATGTCATGTTATAAAACCAGCCGGTTGTTTCCAGCCAGATCTTGCAATCCTTTAAATCGATATCACCTGTCTCAACACCTCTTTTTGCCAGTTCGGATTGGATATCTGCTGTATCTATATATTCCAGTCCTGTGATATATTCTCCGTAACTCCATGGATCAGTGTCATCTCCACCCTGTATAACCAGATATACATGATAGTAGGAATCTCCATAGTCAACGCCCCCATAATACGGATCACCATATCCATCATACTGGTTTCCGATGGTTCCTTTCTCTGCTTTTATCACACCCTGATCAGGATTGTATTCAACGGTACCAATATCCATTCCTTTCGATTTTCCATCTAATCTGAGTGCCATTGCATCATAATCTTTTAAATCTAATGCTGCTCCATAGCCCGCCGGAACCGATGATGCAAAAAAACATCGGACATATCCAGATTCGCCGCCGGACGTATCGCATATGAGCTGCTATACAAAGCTGTAATATTCTGACTGTAACTAACCTGCGACCCCATGCTTGCAACACTTACCGCCACCGGTATTTTATCTGTACTGTAAGCGAAACGCAGCCAGAAACTGCTATAGCGACCATATTGCCAATACGGATCCATCGCCAGTACTTTATCATCATTACTTCCGACCCGAAGTGTTGTATCGCCGACTTCCCCTTTTAATGCATAAAGCTCGTCCGAAGTTGTATAATCTTTATTATTCTTTATATCCTTTGTCGTTACCGTAGTTTTCTGTAATAATTTTCTCTCTTCTCTGGTAAAATATGATTTTTCATCACTGTAACTATCTTCGCTCATTTCCTGTAGGGCTTCCCGCAATAAGCTTGCCCCATAGTGGCTGGCAGATATCGTCCTTGGGTTTCCTCCGGTATAGGTGCCATCTGTTGCATAATAGCTTCTATCCTGCTTATCTCTGTTAAATTGAGATCCAACAAGCATCGGTTCTGCAGCAAAAACAACTGTATTATCCCCCTCTATACTGCTGTCAGCACCAAGAACATACCATGTCTGTGGCATCCAGCTTTTTCCTTCTTTTCGGTTTCCAAACTCCAGTTTTCCGATATTTTTGGGTTTTCCATCAGCATCCGGTGCAAATGTGTCATCCATCAACTGTTCCTTTGTCGCATAATATGCCACAGCCGGTTTATTGTCAGCTGTATCATTCTCTGCCTGTACACGCAATACTCTTCCCTGTATCATTCCTGCCGCCATACTAAATGTCAATGCTCCGGAGAGCATAACGGCAATTCCTTTTTTCATTCTATTTTTCATCCTCATACGCATTCTCCTTGTAAAGTTCCGAACAATTTGTTATGATTATTCTAAATCGTACCCTGGGGGACGAGTCAAGCAAAGGAATATTATCACAAGTCAGATTTGCAGAAAATGGGGTTATATATGAAAAAGCAAGACGAAAATTTATTTAAAATAGGGGAAATCGTAAAGATTTTAGGAGTAACCAGAAAAACTATCTTAGGCTATGAAGAAATGGGTCTGCTGGAACCGGCCATCAAGGATGAAAGCAGCGGATACCGCTATTATACTGCGGATAACATGACACAGATCCGCTCCATCCGTTCCTTACAGACCCTTGGTCTTTCCCTTGCCGAGATCCGGGAATATTATTATGATACGGAAAATCTTGATCATCATTTGGAACGTCTGATGGACATGCGTGCCACATTAGACCGAAATATACATCTGCTTCAATTACGGGCAGCTAAGCCGAGAGATCTGAGCATCCATCAGGTACGTCTTCCGCGGCAGATCTGTTTCTGTCGCAGATATCAATGTGCAGACGTCAGGGATGCCGCAGTCAAACTGCGTGATACATACATCGCTGCAGCCCGAACCGGAAAGCTATCCATGTCTGCCCGTATGTTCACCGTGCGAATGGATAAGGCAGCTACCGGTCTGGATCTGCTGTGCTGTATTCCTGTCGAAGAAGATTTCATCGGAGAAGAACGCACAGAATTTGCCGAGACATCTGCTCTGTGCATCTATTACCGTGGTGCTTATGAAGGAATCGGCTCTGCCATCACGACTCTAAATGAATATGTGCAGACAAATGCCATTGAAACCACCGGTAAATTCCGCAGTATCTATTTAGAAGGGCCTCCAAACCGTGGTACACATACGTCAGACTATATCACACAGGTCGTTATACCAATTCTGCCTTACTGTAAATCTTTATAGAAATAATGGAAGATATTATTAAGATTACCGCACTTATAATGAAGCTTCCAATCAGCAGAAGTGCCGGGGTGATATTTGACAGAAATTCTATATTCAGATTTTCTGTCATTTTCAAAAATTGAGCAAATCCGATTGGAGATGCCATGATGACCACTACGAAAAACATCTTTGTTCTTTCATAGCCTAACTTGAATTGTATCGGGAAATAAATACCTAAACAAATAGAAAGAATCAAAAATAGTATAACAGGTATCTTATAGCTTACCGTTTGAAGCGTCGGAAATATAAGGGCTTCAAGCCAGAAAATAAGACTACAGCCAGCATATATCACGATGCAAAAGATATATTTGGATAACACAACACTCTTTCTTGAAAATGGCAGCGCACACAGCAATGTTAACGCTTTCGGATATTGTGTTTCTTTTATAGAGACATACTGCAGCAGCATGAAGATTGAAACAACCGTTACTAAAACATAACCTAATATACCGGCATATTCTGTTAAACGTGACATTAAAAATATTGGAAACAGGATGCATACCGCAACCATAAGCAGTACATATTTTTTTACGATCAAAAAGTCCTTTTTCACTAATTGAAATAACATTTATTTGCCTCCTTTCACATTGCAGAGCATGATATCTTCTATCGATGGCCGTTCAAGTATGCTATCCGGCATGATCTTTCTGATTTCATCAGCATTTCTTGTAATAGCAGTAAATCCAAAAGGTGTCTGATCTATATTCATAAGCAGTTTTTCTGCATCGGCACTCAGATCTTTTCTGTCACCTTTTACAATTCTGTAACTATCCAGTAAAATATCTTTCTCCTCCTGAAAAATAATCTGTCCTCTGTCAATCATGATCAACATATCTGCAATCTTGTCCAGATCAGATGTTATATGTGTGGAGAAGAATACGCCACGTCCCCCATTATCCATAAATTCTTTCAGGATCACTAACAGTTGATTTCGAATAAGTGGATCAAGACCACTGGTTGGCTCATCCATGATCAACACTTCTGCTTCATGTGACAAAGCAAGTGCCAGAGCATATTTCATCCGCATACCCTTTGACAAGGTGTTGATCTTCTGTTTTGGATTGAGTGAGAAGCGCTCAAGATACATTTTGTATTCCTTTTCATTCCATGATTTATACGCGGACGCTATAATACTCTTCATTTCTGACAAGGTTAATTCATCATAAAATCCCCCATTATCAAGAACGATCCCTATGCGTTCTTTTATCTCTTTTGCATTTGTATATAGATCCATTCCAAACCATTTGATACTGCCGGATGTCCTGGGAACTAAATCTAAAATAGATTTGAGTGTAGTTGTTTTTCCCGCTCCGTTTTTTCCGATGAATCCGGTAATGCATCCATCCGGCAGTGCAAATGAAACATCTTTCAGGGAAAAATTCGGATAGTTTTTATTCAATCCCGTAACTTCTAAAATATTTTCCATCTTACGCCTCCTCATATAGAATATTCATCATGTCATTTAGTTCCTCTTGTGTGATCCCAAGGGATTTTGCAGTCTGTATCATATCTGCCATTTTCTGTTCTACAAGCCTCCGCCTCGAATCTCTTAAAAGATCTACATTCCTTGTAGACACAAAGGTTCCGATGCCTACCTGACTATTCACAAAACCCTCTTTTTCTAAATCGTCGTAAACTCGCCGAATTGTTAAAACGCTTACTTTCAAATCATTTGCAAATGTCCGAATCGACGGCAGTGCCTCTCCCTCAACCAGTTCGCCTTTTAAAATAGCGTCAATAATCTGTTCCTTGATCTGCTGATAAAGCGGAGAATCTGATGTATTTGAAATAAGGATTTTCATATCGCGCCTCCTTTTTAAGTGTGCTGTTGTTATATACACACTATATACTATATGCACTTTTGTGTCAAGGGAAAATATGACAACCGCCGTTTAGCTCTATTTTATAGAGGTAAACGGCGGTTATGGGGGTGGGGTATTTAGATTGTCTTATTTTTTATTTTACTTCTTTTCGCGCAAACAGAATTCGTTCCTTTATATTCTCCGCCTGTTCAAATCTCTGGCTCACAAGTGTTTCACAAGCCTTATACTTAACTGAAGTAGTTCCCGCTGACCTATTAAATCACGATTTTCTAATATGTAATCTTTCATTTTCTTAAAGGTTCTTATTAACACCTTGCTCTGCTTAACAGCCAACAGTCCTTTCAAAACAGTCATCAGCATATATAATCCTTGCTCTGTAAATACATGAGGATTATAACGACTTTTTGAACTTATATTTGCGGTACAATTTTTGTACCGCAAATCTTCTAATTCCGCATCTGTCAATTCAAACATAAAATCTTCATCAAATTTTTCAATATTATTTTTTACCTGTCTATTAAATCCCTTCATATCATAGCCATATATCTCTGCTAAATCAGCATCAAGCAATACCCTTTTACCCCTAATTTTATACAGTTTTTCTTTTAGATATTCTTCTGTTACTTCTATTACTGTAACATCGATTTCTTTCTTTTTATCTTCTGTCATAGAATTTCTCCATCTATTTTGCAGTCAAAAAAACATCAACAATTCTCATATGAATATATGTCCGGTATCAGCAATATAGTCTAATCCTCTTTTTCCTTCGTTTTGTCATAATATGCTTTATACCTATAGATCGTCCTCTCACTGACATTATTCCGCTTCGCAATTTCTACCATTGTCTTACCACTCTCATACCCAATGACGAAATCATTATAAATGGCCATCCACTTGGCGTTATGTTTTTGTCGCCCGCTTAATTTACGATTTCTGTAATACTCCAATTTCTCGCGAAGTTCTGCATTCTCTTTTTCCAACTCCTCAATTCTTTTTAATGCCTCCTCAAGTGTTACAGATTTTTTCATCTCTATATCCTCCATACATGTCATTCTCGTTTTGTCAATATTATAAGTTCCTACACTTATTTTTGTCAATCTGATTGTGTCATGTTGTATCTCAAATTAGCACGACATATCTCTGTTTTCCCTGTATTTCAATATACACATGTAATCTTCTCATAAACTATTATCCTCTATTTTCCATACACAAATCCATTTCCAATAGCTTTGCGAGATATATTGATTTGCCAATCTCCGCCGTTGCCTTGCCTCGTTCCAGATCTGATATAAAACTCACACTGAATCCGGTAAATTCAGCCAGAAAAGCCTAAGTATATCCTAGTTCTTTCCTGCGATTTCGAATTGCTTCATTATATGACTTTGCATCCGTTACCTTCATTCTATCTCCATATTGTATAGCCATTCAGCTAATATACACTTTCGCAAATATAAAATAGCCGTACGGCTAATTTTTGATATATTTATTATATATCAAGCCGTACGGCTAAATCATTTGTATGTTGTGTCTTTCCCCAGTTAAAATGATGCTAACACATACCGTCGCAATGCTCATTTTATCATATACCGTTCAAGCATAGTCGGTGCCATATCCATGAATACAAAAAACTCTTCTGGCAATGTGCAAAGCTCTCGACTTATAAAATCTTCCGCATCAATATACTTATGATCATTTTCCGGATCATAACATTTCTCATGATTTGCAAAAATAACTATTCCCTCAAAACTCTTCTCAATCTCATAAACAGCATCTCCCGGTACATCATAATTTAGAATAGCGACATGTAATCTATCCTTTCCATCAAGACTGTCAGCAATATAAAATTCATCGCAAAATGGCAACTTATTCTCGACAGCAAAATTAATTGTATGCTGGAGATATTCCCTTAAAATCTCTCTGTCCAGCTTATACTTAAAGCCCGAAAAAAAATTTTTCATTTTATTAAATAAACCCATATATCAAATCCGCTCCTTCCTATAATTTCAAGCCCTAAATCATTGATTTTTGGACTTTTTCTTTAACCAATTACCTCACAACACGTGCTAAAGATAACTTTTAGAAATTTACCTCTTAATTCTTTTCACACTATGTACCCTGCTCTCCGAAAGATGATTTTAAATCTTTGAAAAAGAACTAACAAAACTTATTAATAGATTTTGCACAGCCACATCACCCGCTCCAAAAAAATAAATTACTTCAGGCAATGCATTTCCCGTCCAATTGGTCAAGCATTACCAGATATAAAATATAAACTTTCATAATCACGACCACCAGCTTATCCGGTGGTTGTGGAGGGGGGATTATACCCGCTAATTCATCCAAAAATCCGGTGTGAAATACGAAACATTATTTATTTTCGACTATTCGGATTGACTTCTATTTTATCATATAGTATTATTCATTTATAAAAAGAAATGGGTTTTTTGTCTGGTAAGCGATTAATCGCCGAGAGAGTTGCTCGTTTCTTTTTTTATATCTATAACGTCATATAGATACATCTTTCCATCATTTGAATGTCTGATTAACATAGATGCATGAAACACATTGTATCTTTCTACTTCGCCATCACCGCCATATACAGGTATGGCAAATCTTGAATCATATCTATACCATCCATTTTTACCATCACGTTTATGCTTGTCCTCTTTATTCTTTCTAAAATGTTTTCCTACCGCAATTTCAATTAATTCCGGAATACCTGTTGCAGCATTGGCCTTCGCCTTGGCATTTGCGCCTTTAATACTATTTGTATATTTAGATCCTGTATATTCCTTCGGCAAATCCGATCCAATATAAACTACATCTCCAGTTGAGGCAATAGTATAGAATTCCCCCACATACATTTTGATATATTCTCTCACATCTTTCCAATTAACAGAACGTTTTCCCTTAAATGTTATATCATTAATAACTACTATATTATTTCCATCTATATCTTGAATAACCGAAATATTTCTCGTTGTCTTCTTCGAATTAGCATTAATATCCTTGCATATCTCTACCAACTCAAAATATCTAACCATCCTCTTTTTATCTTCATAATTTGATGTTCTAAATAGTTCAAGTATGTGTTTTTCATCAATTAGATAGTCCGTCGCTTCCTGCTCATCTTCTTCATCACAAAGTAACTCTACCAGAGACATATCAAGTGCTTTACACAAAGATACCAATTTGTCAGCTTGTGGATTTATCTTTTTCTTTCGCCAATCACTAATAGTACTCGTTGCAATACCTGTCCTGCGAGATAATTCAATCTGGCTCATATGTAATTCATCAAGTCTTGCAAAGATCTTTTCATATATATTCATGAAAAAAATATCCTTTCTAGTCATTCCGATTTTTCGGATATTTTATCATACTGTTTCATTTTATTCAATACATTCTCAATTTAGGTCTTTAATATATCTTTCTCCAATTCCATCCGATAAAAATCAGTTGTTTTAAGTTTTGATATGTTTTATATTTCACATGCTTTAAGAACTCAACAGAAGCATGCCCCATACATAAATCTATTTCCAATAGATTTGCAAGATAAATTGATTTGTCAATCTCCACTATTACCTTGCCTCATTCCAGATCTGATATAAAAACCACGCTCTTTAATATATTCCAATGTCATTTCTTATACTATTAATAATTTTCCTCCTAATTATATCAATACTGTTATTTAGTGGATCGTTAGCATTACCTACACTATAACCAGATATAAATACATTATGGATTATCACTTCAAATTCTACAAGGCAATTTCGCACATCCTGGCCAGCATAAAGATCAAATACTGTTTTATCGAATTTACAAAATAATTTATATCTATCTCTGGCCTCATAATATTCATCTCGAATCTCGGATATCTTTTTTTTCGCATATTCTCTATTTGATATCTGCGTATCAATATCACTCTTTCTCTTGTAATTAATATTTTCAATATTTAATTGTTTTTTATAATCTTCAATCTGATAATCCAAAATGTTTAAAACAGTATCAAACGATTCCATGGAATAGTTTGGAGGATATTCAACAAACAGCAACGCATCGTTCGGCGATGAATTGGGATACTGATTAACAATATCAACCAACTTTTCATATATGTCATTTAATTTTTCTCTTTTTATCTCATACTTTTTTTGTTGGATTTCTAGTTGCCATTTACGCTTCTTAAGCAATGAATTTGTAAACGACGTAACTATCGTCGCAGTCAAAGTCATTACCGATCCGACCAGCGCCGCTATTATTGTTTCTGACATTAATATACCTCCACTACAATTGTATTAATTTTTTCTTTGGACTATGTTTCTTACTTTGCCTCCCCCTTAGAATTAAGAATAACAGCTTCGTTTACAACATTAACAACTGATTGTAACGAATCAACTGATTGAAAGTTCATGTCTTTTTTCTTTTTAATATATTCTCCCATATCGCTACTCCTTTTCTTTTAAGATTTTTGCCAGCCAGCCTCCCGCAACTGCAGCACCAACTGCAACGACTGGATTTACCATTGCGACCGCTAATCCCATTGCGCCTGCAGCTCTCATCAGTTCTTTAGATACCGCTTTTCTGGAAGTTGTTCCTGCAAGAATTGATGGTGTAAGCATATTCGCCTTTGTCAACAATTCCTCTTTATCCTTCTCATTATAATTCTCAAAGTACTTATAACATCACCACTAATGCATAAAAATATAAGGGATGACACTATTCACGAACACCTAACTACAACCAATACCATCCCGATGCACAACTGATGCCCCAACAAATTTTTGCAACCCCTTTTTATTTTTGAAAGTTATATATATTTTTCTGCTAAAAATACATGTACATAATTTTTTAAACGCTAATCCGCTTAAACTGGGTCTTTCCTCAACAGAAGACAAATCATCTCAGCGGTTCGCTGTTTCCACTCTGTCTTCGCACCCTGTGCTCGCCAATCGTGGACAGCTATCGCATGGTCAGTGCTAATGCTTCTCTGCGTCGCTAACGCTCCTTGACAAGGTTCAAGGAAGTTCTGCTCTCGCTTCGCTACACTCGTGACAGCAGAACTACGGACTCAACATGCATTGAAACTTTAGTTTGCATTAACATTCGCGCACGTTAGGGTGTTTTTTGCATTTTTTACCCCGTAAAAGTATGACAGTTTCCTATCCTTGTAACCCTAATATTGCTAACGTTGGTTTACCGTTTTCACGTATCTTTTCTTCAAGTTCCCACTCATGATTCTGAATATAGCTCACCTGCTTAGCATTAACCTTCTTAACAGCCTGGATACGATATTTCCACTCTGGATCAACCGGATCCTTTACTTCCATTGGCCTATAGGCTTCCATTGGTTCCCAATACTTTCTGGCAATTATAGTGTGTGTGGTAAATTTATTCTTGTTCTTATTATACAGATTGCAAAGCACAAGATATTTCTCACCATGAAATCCTGCCTGCCGCTGCTTGGCAATGTCTTCATGGGCAGTAACCCAGGTCAAATATCTATTATGTGCAGAATCGTTTTTATCATATTTAGGTTGCATTTTTCTTGGAAAAAGCTCAACGATTATCCAATTAAATGCCATTATATCGCCTGCGCCTCTTTTGTAATATGTATTAAGAGAAATCACATCAACCCACTTTCCTTTAGTATCAATGGAATTGACAATATCTCTAACAATAAAAACTGCTGCCGATTCTCCACTTTCAATGTAACTTATATACTCGGTATCATGTTTCCAGTCCTTCATTTCTGGCATGCAAACACCTCCTATGCCTTTGTTATCAATTTTCTTCCCATATCCATTAATGGTTTTCTGTACTTATATACGAGACCACTTACTATCGCTACAGAACCTAAAATTTTTAAGTTATGGCTTCTATGTGTCTCCTGCTGCTTCTCGTAAAAAGTTTTATTCTCTGTATCCTTAGCATATCGCTCTTTATCCATCTCAGCCATACGCTTTCTTATAGCTTCTCTTTCTTCAGCAGTTTCAGCTTTTTCCATATTTAATTTTAAAATCTCATATTCTGTGCTGTCTGCTTCTCTGAGTTTTTCCATATAAGCGTCATTTAATTCCACTATTGTCGTGTCGAATTCAGAAGCATCCTGCATAGCATTAAGCGCAGTATCTTTATAAACATGCACTTTTCTCATATGTTCTTCACTCTTATTAAAACGGCATTTTGAAACTGGCTTTGTACTATTTGACATTATTCTTCCTCCTCATTCGCTAATTGGCCTAAAACAAAATTACATTCTGATATCTGCTGCTGGTCCGCTGTTATTTCACGCTGCAACTGCTCTATGGTAGACAGCTTCTGGTTAATGGACTGATTTCGTCTTTCAATTTCTTCCTGAAGATATCTTGTAACATTCTCCTTTGAAAAGGACTCATCCCCCGTCTCCTTTGCCTTTTTAGCTGCTGCCAGGTATGTAACTGCGATACCACCCACAACCGGAACAGCCGCAACAGGCATCATCATAGCTGCACCTACCAAGCCACCAGCCATACCAGCATATTTAGGCGAACTCTTAAGGAACTTATTTAAATCGCATTCTGTAACCACGTGGCCAGCTTTCCTAGATGCCTTTTCTGCATACAGCTTTCCACTTCAAATCCAGCGTCGTACAGTTTCTGGCTGAGTATTAAGCATTTCTGCAATTTGTTTTACATTATAAGTATCCATTGAACGCACCTCTCTTTCCACATCTCTGGAATTATAATATCACCTTTATACACATTTTGCAGTATAAATGTTGTATTAAAGTAGTATTAAAGTTAAAAACCGGTAAGCAAACCACTCTCAGTTCACCTACCGGCCCGTTTATTTTTCAAACCTATCTTGTATGTAACACGCATGACAACTCCATATAATTACCGGAATCAGACAAAAGCCGAAAAAAAGAAAGAAGATTAGGAACCGTAATAATTCTATTCAAATTTTCTTCCTGATTCACTTCACTCTGCATGTACGGTCACCTCACTTTCCTTTTTTTAGACATAAACCAATAAAATATAACACAAAAT